>Ga0315291_10000508_pt1 | contig 51760 bp, 58 predicted proteins | sample YL17G12_20_MG_FD_203070 | JGI IMG/M metagenome (GOLD analysis project Ga0315291, IMG submission 203070) | Sediment microbial communities from Yellowstone Lake, YNP, Wyoming, USA - YL17G12_20 | ecosystem: Environmental > Aquatic > Freshwater > Lake > Sediment | place: USA: Wyoming | collected...
GGCTTTCCATCTGCGGCGGGGGGGCGATCGCCCTTTTGATGACGGTCGCGCGGGCGCTCGGTCTCGAGCCGCGCCTCGTCTCCTACGCGACCTCTGGCGACGTCAGCGGCGACCGGAGCGCGGTCGTTGGCTACGCGGCCGTCCTCTTTCAAGGAGGTGGAGATGCCTAGGAGCATGACCGGTTTTGGCGTGGGTGAGGCGACGGTCGCTGGCTGGCGGGCGGCGGCGACGGTGCGCACGCTCAACCACCGCTTCGTCTCGGTCCGGGTTCGATCGCTGCACGACCAACCGGAGTTGCAGACGCAGGTGGACGAGGCGGTGAAGAGAGTCTTCCGCCGGGGCGAGATCGACGTCTGGATCACTCTCGAGAGGACCCAAGAGGCTCAGCCGCACCGTCTCTTCGACCGGGAGGCCGTCCGCGAGCACTTGGATGAACTTCGCTCGCTCGCTACTGACCTCGGCCTGCCCGATCCGCCGACGCTCGCCGACCTCACGCGGGTCGGGGCCTTTCGCCAAACGGCGGACCCGGGAGCAGGGGCGTGGGCGGCGGTTGAACCAGCCCTGCGCGAGGCCATCGAGGCGGCCGTGAGGGCACGGGAGGCGGAGGGGGCCCACCTCGCCCGGGAACTCGCCTCGCTCCTCGACGGGTTCGCTCGTCTCCTGGAGACGGTGGAGGCACGGCTGCCAGAGATCACGGAGGAGCTTCGCGCGCGGATGCGGGACCGTGTCGCGGAACTCCAGACAGAGGTCGATCCCGTCCGTCTGGAACAGGAGGTTATCCTCCTTGCCGAGCGCTCTGACGTGCGTGAGGAGGTGGCGCGGCTGCGAGGTCACCTCGCTCGGGCGCTCTCTCTCCTCACGAGCGCCGCTACCCCGGGGAAGGAGCTCGACTTCTTGGCTCAGGAGTTCCTGCGCGAGGTGAACACCCTGGGCGCGAAGTCACGCGACCTGTCCACGAGTTCCCTTGTCGTCGAGATGAAGGTTGCCGTGGAGCGGTGGAAGGAGCAGGTGCAGAATGTCGAATGACGCGGTCTCCCGTTTCCGCCGCGGGGTCGGAGGGAGGACGGCGTTCATCGTCTCCGGCCCGTCTGGCGCAGGGAAGAACACAGCGATCGACCGGGTGGTGAAGACGGTCCCTCACCTCGCCTACTCCGTCTCGTACACCACGCGCTCCCGCCGTCCCGGCGAGGTGGACGGGGTCGACTACCACTACGTGAGCCGCGCGGCGTTCGAGCGCCGGGTTGCGGAGGGGGACTTCCTCGAGCATGCAACCTACCTGGGGGACCGCTACGGCACGTCGCGCTCCCAGATCGCGGCTTTCTTCGCTCGCGGGGACGATGTCATCCTGAACATCGACGTCGAGGGCGCGAAGACCCTTCGCCGGGACACTCGCGCCGGCTTCTTTGCGGTCTACGTCTTCTTCACCACGGCATCGCTCGACTCCCTGCGCGCGCGGCTTGGGGAGCGGGGGACGGAGACCCCTCGGGAGATCGCCGCCCGACTCGAGGTCGCGAAGCGGGAGCTTGCGGCGCTGCCGCTCTTCGACTACCTCGTCCTGAACGAGCGCCTAGAGGACGCCGTGGCGGAACTGGGGTCCATCGTCCTCGCGGCCCGCTGCCGCGTCGTCCCAGGGTGGAGCGGCTAGCCGGCAAAGGAAACAGCCGGCTAGCCCCGCGGGCGAACCGGCCGTCCGCCTCCTAGATCGCTTCAGAACGAGCTACGCGCGGCCCACGCCGCGGTCGGTCACCTTCAGGCTCTTCTCGATCCTGCGCCGAAGCTCCTTGCCCGGCCTGAACAGCGGGACGACCTTCGCCGCCACCTGGATCGGGCGCTTGGTCTGGGGATTGATCCGGCTGCTCGCCTTGCGCGCGCGCACGGCGAACTTCCCGAACCCGACGAGCTTGACCTCCTCGCCCGTGAGGAGTGTCTCCTCCACGAGGCCGAGGACGGAGTCCAGGAGCTTGCGGGCCTCCTTCTTCGTCAGGTGTGTCTTGTTCGCCAATCGATCGATGAATTCGCCCTTGTTCATGGTTCAGGTCCTCCTTGCAGGTGCGGCGCAAGCCGCCCGTCACTCAGGCTCGTCCAGCCCCTTGTCCTTGAGTAGGTCCCGCATGCTGAGGGTCTCGTGCCCGCCCTCATCCAGGAAGGCCTGCTCGAAGCGGTCCCGCTTCTTCCCTCCGCGCTCGCGCTTTCCGCCAACTCGTGGCGGGCGCGCAACGGTGGGGACCTCGGGCGGACCGAAGAGGTTGCGCATGGAAAGGCGCACCTGCTTCTTCTCCTCGTTGATGCCGATGATCTTCGCCTGGACGCGTGACCCGACGGAGAGAACATCGCTTGGGGTCGCGATCCGCTGATCGCTGATCTCGGAAACGTGGATCAGGCCGTCGACATCGTCCGTGATCTTGAGGAAGGCGCCGAAGTCCTTGATCTCGGTGATCTCGCCCTCGACGACGTCGTCGATCGCGTAGTGCTCTACGAACTGCCGCCAGGGGTCGGTCTTCAGGGCGCGGATGGAGAGGCTGATGCGCCGGTCCTTGGAGTCGACGTTCAGCACCTTAACCTCGACCGGCTGCGCTTCCTTGAGGACGTCGCGCGGGTGGGCGACGTGCCCCCAATCGAGCTCGGAGACGTGGACCAGCCCCTCGACTCCCTCCTCGAGTTTGACGAAGGCGCCGAAGTCGGTAAGCTTGGTCACCGTCCCCGCCACGCGCTGGCCAACCGGGTACTTCGCCTCGACATCCTCCCACGGGTCGCGCTGGGTCCGCCGCAACGAGAGACTGATCCGGTGCGCCGCCTCATCGCAGGAGAGGACCATGACCTCGACTGGGTCCCGCTCGTGGACGACCTGCTTGGGGTCTTCAGGGAAGCCCCACGAGAGCTCGGAGACGTGGACCAATCCCTCGACGTCCTTCTCCAACTCCACGAACGCCCCGAAGTCCGTCACGCTGACGACCTTCCCCGCAACGCGCGTCCCGGCCGGGTACCGGGCGGCAATCCCCTCCCAAGGGTTGGGGCGGAGGCGCTTGATGGAGAGCGAGATCTTCGACCGGCCTTTGTCGAAGTCGAGGACCTTGACCCGAACCTTCTCCCCGACCTTGTACTCCGCCGGCGGAACCGGGAGGTCCTTCCACGCGATCTCGGAGCGGTGAACCAGCCCCTCGAACCCGCCGATGTCGACGAAGAGGCCGAAGTCGACGATGCTGCGGATCGTCCCCTCGATCTCCTGGCCAGGCGTCAGCGACTCGAACAGGGCCTGCCGCCGCCGCTCCTCCATCTCCTTCAGGAACGCCTTGTGCGACACAACAAGGTTCTTGTCCCGGCGGGAGAGCTCGAGGATCTTCAACTGGATCCTCTTACCCCGCAACTCCTCAATCGCGCTCGGCAGGTCAGATCCGAGGTGCGAGCCAGGGAGGAAGGCGCGGATCCCGTCGAGGTTGACGTGGTAGCCCGCATTCTTGACCTCGTTCGTGACCTCCCCTTCCACGGGCGTCTTGTCGCGGAACGCCTGCTCCAGCATCTCGATCCGCTTCTCGTACTCGGCCTGTTTCTCCGAGGCGTAGACCGTTCCCTTCTCCTCGTCGATGTAGGTGACGAGGACCTCGATTTCCTCTCCCTCCTCGATCTTCCCGTCCGTGCGGAAGGGGGAGAGCTCGCCCACCGGGAGGACGCCCTCGGACTTGTAGCCGATGTCGACCAGGATCTCGTTCTCGTTGACCTGAACGACCGTCCCGGTGATGGTGTCCCCGCGGCTGTACATTTTGACGTCGCTTTCAGCGAAAGCGTCTTCCATCTTGCTCTTTCTTGGCATCGCTCGATCACCTGTCGTTTGGGCTCCCCGCCCCCTTGCATCTCGGGGTCGGGCTCTTGCGTTGTGGATCTTTGCTTACGGGGTCTCCTCCTTGTTCACGCGGCATCGACCTCCGCCATCAGGCGTTCGCCGAGGAGGCGCGCCCGCTCGCTGCGGTCGCAGACCTCCCCGACATCCCGCTCCAGGCGCGTGACGGGAAATGGGTCCCCGATGGAGACCGTGATCCGCGGGAAACGAAACGGATAGTGCGGGGGGTACGGTCCCTCGGCTTGGATGTTGACCGGAAGGATTTCCTTCCCCGACAGCCTCGCGAAGTGGACGGCGCCGGTCTTGGCCTCGGTGCGGCGGCGGGTCGTCCCCTCCGGGAAGATGCCGACGAGCCGCTCGCGCTTCACTGCGGCGAGGGTGCGGCGGAAGTCCGCCAGGCTGAACTGCTCCCGGTCGATCGCGGTCGCGTAGAGCTTGATCAGGGGGAGGAAGATCGGGTTCCGGAGGAGCCCTCGCCGGGCGATGAAGTGCACCGGGTTCCGTGGCCCAAGGCCGACCACGAGGAGGGGGATGTCCCAGTAGCTCCGGTGACGAGCGACCGCGATGTAGCTCCCGTCTCGCCGGATTGCCTCCCGCCCCTTGACCCGCAGGCGGAACAGGAGCTTCGCGACAAGAGACAAAAGGGAGAGCAGTGCGAGATACAATCCACCCTTGAGGAATCGCTTCAGCCGCCGCATCCCCTTCCTTCCAGCCGCGCCTCGACAAGGGCAATCGCTTCGGAAATGACCTCGGCGAGGGTTCTTGCGTCAGTCACGATTGTAGTGGCGTCGGGAGCGGGGTTCAAGGGGGCGACCCGCCGCGTCCGGTCGCGGTCGTCTCGGGTGCGGATCTCGGCAAGGGTCTTGGAGAGGCCGGGCTCCCCGCGCTCGCTCGCCCGGCGGCGCGCCCGCTCCTCCGGGCTCGCCTCGAGGAAAAGCTTCACGTCGGCGTGCGGGAGGACGACCGTCCCGATGTCCCTTCCCTCCATCACGACGTTCCTTCCATGCGCGACCTGCCTTTGGAGGGCGACGAGGCGCTCGCGCACCTCGGGGCGCGTGGCCACCTCCGAGGCGAGCCGGTCGAGCTCCGGCGTGTGAAGCAGGGGGGTGACGTTCTCCCCGTTCAGGAGGAGACGTCCATCCTCGGTTACGGACAGCGAGAGCTCCTCGAGAGCCCGCCCCCGGGAGAGTCCGAGGGCCACGGCGCGATACATCCTCCCCGTCTCCACGAACAGATAGCCGAAGTGGTGGGCGAGGGCCCGCCCCACGGTCGTCTTCCCGACGGCTGCGGGTCCGTCAATCGCGATCTGCACCGTTCCCCTCCTCCTGTCCGTGCGCGGCCGCTCGGCAGAGGAAGACCGACGCCCCTGGACATCCGCTCTCAAGCGCAGCGACGGCGGCCTCTCCCGTGTCGTCGCGGTCGAAGACAGCAAAGAAGGCCGACCCTGCTCCGCTCATCCCGTGGTATATGGCGCCGAGCGAGGCGACGGCCTCCCGGTAGCGGGCGAGCTCGGGGTACAGGCCGAGAGCCGCCCCCTCGAGGTCGTTCCACCCGAGGGGCGGTTGCGCGGGACGAGAGGCGAGGGGCAGTTGATCGAAGCGGGCATACACTTCGGCCGTGGCGCACGCGATCGGGGGGACGAGGAGGACGAACCGCTCCTCCTTGCCTGACCGAAGAGGGGTCACGCGCTCTCCTCGCCCGGCGATCCGGGTCCTCCCCCCGGTGAGAAACAGGGGCACATCCGAGCCTAGACGCGCGGCGAGGGAGAGGAGGTCCTCCTTGGGAAGGCGAGGCGGGATCAGGCGGTCGAGGGACCACAGGACGGCCGCGGCGTCGCTCGACCCCCCTCCAAGCCCAGCCCCGACCGGGATGCGCTTCCGGATCCGAATCTCCGCCCCCCCGCCCCTCCCCTTCGTCGACAGGAGGAGGGTCGCTGCCCGTCCAGCGAGGTCCTCGTCGACGGGAAGGCCGAGGTCGCTCTCCAGGAGGACCCCGCGCGTACGGCATCGGACGTCGATCTCGTCAGCGAGGTCGATGGTCTGGGCGACGGACAGGAGCTCGTGGTAGCCGTCCGCCCGCCGGCCGACGATGGTCAAGGAGAGGTTCAGCTTCGCGAACGCCCGGAGCTTCATCGGCCCGACTCGTAGACGACCGTGCCCCCCTTCATCACCCAGTGGACGGGGTTGTGGCCGAAGTAGTAAGGGATCTGGCGGTAGGTGTCCAGGTCGAGCAGAACCACGTCGGCCGCCTTCCCCTCCTCGATCGAGCCGACCTCTTCGGCGAGGTCGGCCGCGCAGGCGGCGTTCAGGGTGGCGGCGGTGATCGCCTCCTCAACGGTCAGCTTCATCTGCACGACGGCGAGGCCGATCACGACGAGCATCGAGTAGACCGGGGAGGTGCCAGGGTTGAAATCGGTCCCCAAGGCGACGGGCAGGTCGAGCTCGATCATCCGGCGCGCCGGAGCGTAGGCGGCTCCGAGGAAGAACGCGGCGCCCGGGAGAAGGACCGGAATCACGCCCGCCTGCTTTAGGGCTCGCATCCCGCGCTCACTCACCTGGAGGAGGTGGTCGGCCGACGTCGCCCCGAGTTCGGCGGCCAATTCCGCCCCTCCGGTGTCGGAGAACTCATCGGCGTGCAGCTTCACTCCGAGCCCCGCTCCCCGCGCGGCGCGGAGGATGGTCCGGGTCTCGGCCGGGGTGTAGAAGCCGCGCTCGCAGAACACGTCACAGAACTGAGCGAGTCGCCGGCGGCGGACGACCGGGATCATCTCCGCGATGATCGCCGAGATGTAGTCATCGCGCCGGACCCCCTCGGGGAACGCGTGGGCGCCCAGGAAGGTGGGGACGATCCGAAGAGGGACGAGCCGGCGCAGGAGGCGGGCCGCCACGAGGAGCTTCGTCTCCCCCTCGACGGAGAGTCCGTACCCGCTCTTCACTTCGACGCACGTTGTGCCTGAGGCGAGCATCCGGCGGAGGTGGACGGAGGCGCGTTCAGCGAGGACCTCCTCGCTCGCGGCAGCCACCGCCCTGGCACTCGACAGGATCCCGCCTTCGGTATACGGGGCCCCTCGCAGGCGCGCCAGGAGCTCGTCCTCTCGCGTGGCGGCGAACACGGCGTGCGTGTGAGCGTCGACAAGACCCGGGAGGGCGACGCCGCCGCCCGCGTCGACCACCCGATCGACTCCGCTCCGATCGAGGCGCCGTCCGACGCGCGCCACCCTCTCGCCGACGATCAGGAGTTCGACTCCCTCTGAGACCTGAAGAGTCCCCATAGCCCCTCCCGCGACGGGCCCTCGCCCAAGAGGGGTCACAAGCTGGCCAATGTTGGCGACGAGCGTGGTGGGCATGCACGCGGAGTATAGTGAGGCCGCCGCGGCTTTACAACGCAGATCCCGCCCGCTATACTCGACTTCGTTCCTCAGAAGATGATTGAACTGGACGGACATTCGCTCGCCTTCTCCCACGCCGCACGCGTCGTGTTTGGGGGGGAGCCGGTCGCTGTCTGTCCGTCCAGTTGGGAGGTCGTTCGGCGCTCGCGGGAGGCCGTCCTGGGCATTGTGGCTCAGGGGAAGCCGGTCTACGGCGTAAACACCGGGTTTGGCTCCCTCTCGACGCAGCCGATCTCCACAGAGCGGCTGGCAGAGCTGCAGAGGAACATCATCCTCTCCCACGCCGCGGGCGTGGGCCCCCCGCTCCCGGAAGAAGCGGTGCGGGCGATCCTCCTCTTCCGCGCGAATTCGCTCCTCCGCGGGAACTCTGGCGTGCGCAGGGACGTCATCGACCTCCTGGTCGCGCTCCTCAACGAGCGGGTCCACCCGCGGATCCCCTGTCAGGGATCGGTCGGCTCGTCTGGAGACCTCATCCCCCTCGCCCACCTCGCCCTGGTCCTTCTCGGAGAAGGAGAGGCTCTGCACAACGGGACGTGGATGGAGGGATCCCGCGCCCTGGCGGCGATCGGCAGAGAGCCGCTCGTCCTGGAGCCGAAGGAGGGGCTTGCCCTCTTGAACGGAACGCAGTACATGAGCGGGCTCGGCTTCCTCGCCCTCGCGCGGGGGGAGGGTCTCCTGCGCAATGCGTTCGCCGCCGCCGCTCTCTCCATGGAGGGACTGCGCGCCTTCTCCGCGCCCCTCGCGGCACGCCTGCACGCGAGCCGCCCCCACGCCGGCCAGGTCGAGGTCGCGGAGCGGATGCGCCGCCTCGTCGCGGGGAGCCGCCTCCTGGACACGGCGCAGGGCGACGTTCAGGATGCCTACAGCCTGCGCTGCATCCCTCAGGTCCTCGGCCCGGCGGTGGAGGCGCTCGGCTTCCTCAAGGAGAAGCTGGAGATCGAGTGGAACGCTTCCACGGACAACCCGCTCGTCTTCTCGGACGGCGAGTCGCTCTCCGGGGGCAACTTCCACGGAGAGATCCTCGGCCTCGCCCTGGAGATGGCCACGATGGCCCTCGCCGAGGTGGGTTCGATCGCCGAGCGGCGGATCGACCGGCTCCTGAACTCCCCGTCCCGCGGTCTTCCTCCCCACCTGGCCGCGGATCCTGGAGTCCACTGTGGGCTCATGCTCGCGCAGTACACGGCCGCCTCTCTCGTGGGGGAGAACCGCGTCCTCTGTCACCCCGCCCTCGTGGACTCCATCCCCACCTCGGCGGGGAAGGAGGATCACAACAGCTTCGCGTCGATCTCCGCCCGCAAGGCGCTTGAGGTCGTGGACAACCTGGAGCGTGTCGTCGGGATCGAGTTCCTCTGTGCCGCTCAAGCCCTGGACTTCCAGGGGCCGGGGGCGATGGCTGGGCCGACGCGAGCGGTCTACGGCCGTGTTCGCGCGCTCGTCCGCCCGATGGTCGGGGACCGTCCCCTCGCCCCGGACATCGAGCGGCTGGCGCAGGCGGTCTCAACGGGGGAGCTCGTCCGTGGGATCCTTTAGGTCAGGGTTCGCTGGGGTCTTCGGCCAGACGAACGTCGGGAAGTCGACCTTCCTGAACGCCGTCCTGGGTACGAAGCTCCTCATCACGTCGGACAAGCCCCAGGCCACGCGGAACCGCGTGCGCTGCGTCTACACCGACCCCGAGGCGCAGGTCGTCTTCGTGGATACTCCCGGGTTGCACGAGCCAAAGAACCGACTGGGACGCCACCTCGTCCGCGAGGCGATGCGCGCGCTCCGCGGCCTGGACCTCCTCCTGTTCATGGTGGAGCCGTGGCGCACCGTCCGCGAGGAGGACGCCACGACCTTGGACCGCCTGCAGAGAAGCGAGGTGCCGATCCTCCTGCTCGTGAACAAGATCGATCGCGCTCGCGGAAACGATCTCGAAGAGACCCTGCTTGCCTACGAGGCGACGAAGCGCTTCGCCGAGCTTCTCCCCATCTCCTCGACGCGCGGGGCGGGGCTGGACGAGGCGATGAGGACAATCAAGGCCTACCTCCCCGAGGGTGGGCTCGTCTTCCCCCCGGACGTCAAGACGGACGCTCCAGAGGAGTTTCTCCTCGCGGAGATCATCCGGGAGAAGGTGTACCAACGCACCTTCCGAGAGATTCCCTACTCGACGGCCGTGCGCGTGAAGTGGGTCCATCGCGGCACCTCGCGCAAGGTCGAGATCCAGGCCGAGATCGTGGTTGCCCGCGAGTCTCAGAAAGGTATCATCATTGGAAAACGCGGGACGATGATCAAAGAGATCGGAACCGACGCTCGGACCGAGATCGAAGCGTTGCTCGGTGGACCGGTTTTCTTGGAGCTCCGGGTGGCGGTGGAACCGGGCTGGACGCAGGACGAGGCCGAGATCGTACGCCTGGTCGGCGAGGGGGACGGGTCTTGAGGACGGAGCACCTGCCAGGAGAGACACCGAGCATCCTTCTTGTCACGGGAGATCCGGGCCAGCGCGACGCGCTCGACGCGCTCGGCTACGAGCCGAGGGTGGCCGCCGGCGGACGCTCCGCTCTTGCGATTGCCGAGAGCGACAGGATCGACGTCGTCCTCTTCTCTCCGGGCCTGCCCGATATGTCGGGACCGGACTTCATCGCCACGCTGAGGAAGACCTCCCCCCAGACGGAGATCGTCGTCGTCCACCACCGCGACGAAGCCCTGGCCCTCAAGCTCCTTCCCCTGGGCGTCAGCCGCTTTGTGGAGTCCCCCGTGACGCCGGAGCGGTTGCGCGAGGCGGTCGAGTCCGCGCTCGCCTGCTCGGGCTTCCTGCGGGAGTTGGACGAGGAAAGGCGGCGGTACCGACGCCTCGTTGACCAGGCGCCGATCGGCGTGTTCGAGATCCGCGCCGGCCGGTTCACCTACGCCAACGACTACCTGCTCAACTTGAGCGGCTACCCGGCTGAGGAGGTCCTCGGCCAGCCTGCGGATGCCTTTGTCTCCCCCGAAGACCGCGATCGGCTCGTGGCCAACCTGAACGCGCGGATGGCCGGGCGGCCCGCGCCCATGTCTCCGTCCTACGCTTTTGTCACGCGCGACGGGAGCCGTATCGAGGCCGAGCTTCAGTTCCTCCTCGTGACTCCCGGGGCGGACTGGCGCCTGGAGGGGGTCCTGCGCGACGTTACCGTTGAGAGGCGGCTCACGCGCCTGCAGCGAACCGTCGTCTCCCTCGGGGAGACCCTGCTCGTCGAGCAGAACGTGGAGCGCATCCTCCAGACCGTCCTCGACGCGATCACGGCCCACGGCGGGTTCCGCCGTGCGGTCGCCGCCCTCTACGACCTCGCCTTTTCCGAGCCCCTATCCGCCCCCGTGCGGCAGATCGTCGCTTCCGGCCTCTCGGCAGACGAGGTGGCGACCTTGCGTGGGGCAGACGGGATCTCCCCGGAAGAGCGCCTTCTCGCCTTCGTCGATCGGTTCCGGCTTGGCGCCGCGTACTACGTCCCTCACGACCAGGTGCCATGGAGTCCGAGTCTCGGGCTTCCCGGGACGCTGACGGTCGACGGCTGGCACGTGGATGACTTCCTGTTCATTCCTCTGCGCGGCGAGGCGGGGATCATCGGGCACATCTCGGTCGATGATCCGGTCGACCAGACCGCGCCCACGCCAGAGTCGATCGAGCCCGTGGCGAGCCTGGCGAACGTGGCGGCCCTGGCGATCGAGCGGGCGCACAGACTCCGGCAACTGCAGCGCCAGAAGGAGCGCCTGCGCGGGCTCTCGGAGCTCGGGCGAGAGCTTCTGAAGGCGACGGACGTTGGTTCCCTGTGCGAGCTCGCCGTGCGCCGGCTCCAGATCGACATGGCGTACGACTACTGCTCGATCGGCCTGCGGGAGGGAGAAGAGATCGCCCTCCAGGCCGTGGCGGCGAGCCCTTTGTTCTCCAGCGCGGAGATCCCTCAACCGGGGCTGCGCCTGCCCTTCTCCGGGGAGGGCATCGTCCGCTGGGCCCTCCAACACGGCGAGCCGGTCTTCGCCCCGGACGTCTTGAAGGAGCCGCGCTTCGTCGTGACGAACCGTGCGATCCAGTCGGAGGTGGTCATGCCCATCCCGGGACGCCGCGGGACCCTCGGGGTGATCAACGTAGAGAGCCGGAGCCTGAACGCGTTCGGGGATCAGGACGTCGAGATCCTGACCAGTCTTGCCAGCCAGCTCTCGGTCGCGATCTCGAACCTCCAGCGCCGCGATGCCCTCTCGCGGATCAACGCGCTCGGGCAGGGCCTCGCCCAGGCCACAGGCATGGAGGAGCTGGTCGACAGGGCTCTCGACTTCTTGGGAAGCCAGTTTGGCTTCGAGAACAGCTCCCTCCTTTCCTGCCGAGCCGGGGATGAGCTGGTGATCCTGGGCTTTCGCTCCCCGCTTCCAGGGGGCAGGGTCAAGGCAGGAGATCGCGTCCGATTCGGCGAAGGGGTCGTGGGCTGGGTCGCCGAACACCAGGAGAGCGTCCTCGTCCCCGACGCCTCCACCGATCTCCGTTATCGCGAAGTGGTCCCAGGGATCCGATCGGAGGTCGCGGTCCCGATCCGCGGGTCGGGCCGCCTCCTTGGCGTTCTGAACGTGGAGAGCATGCAGTGCGGCTATTTCGGGGAGGAGGACCGTGAGCTCCTCGAGGCCGCGGCGAGCGAGCTTGGGATCGCGATCTCCAACTTCATCTCGCAGGAGGAGCTCCGGCAGCAGGCGATCCGCGATCCCCTCACGGGGCTGTACAACCGCCATTACTTCAACGAGGTCATCGGGGGCGAGCTGGAGCGCGCCGACCGCTACGGTCGCCCTCTTGCCCTGTTGATGGTCGACGTGGACGGCTTCCGGGCGGTGAACAATCGCCTGGGTCACCTGCGTGGGGACGAGGTCCTGTGCGCCATGGCGAAGCTCCTGCGCGAGACCGTTCGTGCCGCGGACCGGGTCATCCGCTACGGGGGCGACGAGTTCCTGATCCTCATGCCCGAGACGGACGGGGACTCCCGCAAGGTCGCGCGCCGCCTCCGCGCTGGCTTGGAGCGCATCCCCACGCTCGTCCGCCTGGAGGCTCTCCCGCTCGGGTTGAGCATCGGGGTCTACGTCCGCGCCCCGAAGGACCCCCACTCCCTCGAGGAGATCCTCGAGGAGGTCGACCGCCAGATGTACGCCGACAAGCGGTCCCACCGTGGCGACGACGGCGATGACTATCGTCATTGAGTCCCTCTCCTCCTGCAGCGCCTTCCGGGAGTGCGAGCGGCTGCAGGAAGAAGCGGGAAAGGTCAGCGAGGGAGCGATCCTTCGGGTGCCCCTCCTCGTCTTCCTCGAACGGAGCGGCGGCGGGCTCCTTGGTGCCTACGAGGTCGCCGAGGAGGGCTCGCGCCGGCTCTCCGGCTGCCTGATCGATCTTGTCGCGCACTACGAGGGGACCCCGGGGAGACTGACCGTCCTCGAACTGGCGTTCGGAGAGGGGAAGGACCAGATCGCGCGTCGCCTTCGCCTGCGCGAACGGCAGGAGGCCTTGGCCCAGGGCGTCCGGCTGATCGCCTGGCCGATCGACCCGCTCCGGGGTGCCGAGGCGCACCGCGCGTTCAGCGGCCTTGCGGCGATCGCCGTCTCGTACGAACGAGACCTGTTCGGAAGGCAAGAGGACTCCGCACACCCCGGCCTGGCGACGGACCGGCTCGGCGTCGAGTGGTGGATCGACTCCCCTCGTGTCGCCGCCGTCGTCGATCGGGGCCTGCCTCCGCACCACGCCCGGGTCGGCCTGGAGCGGATGGCGGTCGTGACGCGAACCGCCCGGACCGAGGGAGGAATGCGCCGTCTGGTCGACTTCGACCCCGCTCCCAAGGAAGAGGCCGTTCTGGCCGAGATCCCCGAGGACCTTGACCCGATGCTCTTGGTCGCTCCCGACCTCGCCCGCGACTGGCGCCTGCGGACTCGCGAGGTCCTTGAGGCCCTGTTCGATCGAGGCTACATTGCCTCAGGGTTTGTCCGCGAGGCCGGGCGGAGCTTCCACCTCCTCGAGTGCGTGGAGAGAGAGGTCTTCCTGCGCCGTCCTGCCTAGCGCTCGGTCGTCAAGAAGGGAGGAAGGATGAACAAGAAAGACCTGGCGAAACTGATTGACCATACGCTCCTCGGACCGGCGGCGACCCGCGAGGGGGTGCGGCGGCTGTGCGAAGAGGCGAGGGCCTCCGGTTTCGCCTCCGTCTGCGTCAACCCCTGCTACGCCTCCCTCGCAGCCGAGCGCCTCCGCGGGACCGACGTCAAGGTCTGCGTCACGATCGGCTTCCCTCACGGGACGCAGTCGAGTGAGGTGAAGGCCTTCGAAGCGGAGCGAGCCATCGCCGACGGGGCGGACGAGCTGGACATGGTCGGCCCCGTGGCGGCCCTAAAGGAGAGAGACGACGAGCGGTACCTCGCTGACGTGCGCGCTGTCTGCACCGCCGCGGCGAAGGCCTCGCGCCCGGTGGCCGTAAAGGTGATCCTGGAGACGGCCCTCCTGACCCGCGAGGAGAAGGTCACAGGGGCGACGCTCGCCAAGGCGGCGGGCGCCCAGTTTGTGAAGACGTCGACGGGGTACGGACCCGGCGGGGCCACGGTGGAGGACGTCGCCCTCCTGCGCCGGACGGTCGGGCCGGCGATGGGGGTCAAGGCGGCCGGCGGGATTCAGACGTACGAGGCGGCGCTCGCGATGATCAACGCTGGAGCGAACCGGATCGGGGCGAGCAAGAGCCTCGTCCTCCTCGAAGGGGCGACGGACTAGGTGGGGATTGAGAAGGGGACCGGGATCGTCCTCCGCGCGCGCAAGTCAGCGGAGTCGGACCTCGTCGTCACCTGGTTCAGCGAGGCGTGGGGGAAGCGCGCGGCGGTCGCCAAGCGCGCGCGTCGGCTCGAATCGGAGCTGGGCGCGGTCTTCGAGCCCCTGAACGTCGTCGAGGTGATCTTCTACGCCCGCTCGCGGGTCGACCTCGTCAGCCAGGGAACCCTTCTCGACGGCCACCGGGGTCTCAAGGGAGACCTGCCACGGGTCTCGTCCGCCCTTGCCGTCGCTCACCTCCTGGACCGCCTCCTGGCGAGCCACCAGCCGGAGGAGAGGGCCTACGCCCTGCTAGGCGAGTTCCTTGCCGTCCTGGAGCAGGGCACCGTGAAGCCGGAGACGACGGGTCTCGCCGCGGCCGTCAAGCTCCTCGCCCTCCTCGGACACCGACCGATCCTCACCCGCTGCGCGGTCTGCGGTAGAGAAGGCGGGCCCTACGTCCTTCTCATCGGCCGAGGAGGCCTCCTCTGCCCGTCCTGTCAGCCCGGGGAGCGCCACGAGGTCAGCCTCGGCCTCGCGCGGTCGCTCGACCTTCTCATCCGTCTGCCCCTCGGTCGGGCCGGGGTCCTCTCCCTGACAGACGAGGAGAGCGCCCTTGCCTGGACCGCCATCGAGGAGGGGACCCAGCATCTCGCGACCGGGCCTTGAACCCCAGGAAGGGCCTCCCTATAGTGTCGGGGTCCGGGAGGCAAGAGGGATGCGCTGCGAGCTTCGATCCGCTGAAGAGACGCTCTTCGATGGGGAGGCGACGATGATTGTCGCCCACAGCCCGCTCGGGGAGTTCGGCATCCTGCCGCGCCACGCCCCGCTTCTCGCCGCCCTCGACGCAGGCCCTCTCAGGATCCAGACGCCAGAAGGCCAGCGGGTCTTTGTGCTTCGCTCCGGTCTCCTGCGCGTCCAGGCCGATCGGGTGAGCGTTCTCGCGGAGGGCGTGGTTTGCGCCGAGGCGATCGACCTCGCGGCCGTTCGCGCTCGCCGAGAAGCCCTCCGGGCCGAGCGCTCCACTGGGACAGAAGCGGAGATCCTCTCGGATCTCGCCTACCTGCGAGCCCAAGAGAAGGCAGGGGTGCGACGTGGCTCGTAGGCGGGTCGTCATCACCGGGCTGGGACCGGTCACGCCGGTCGGGATCGGGAAGGACCCTTTCTGGGACGGACTCCGGTCCGGAAGGAGCGGCGTCCGGCGGGTGGATGACCGGATCGACCTCTCGGGGATCGAGGTCCAGATTGGTGCGCCTGTCGTCGACTTCGACCCCCTGGCCTTCATGGACAGGAAGCGCGCGCGCCGCATCGACCGGGCGACGCAGTTCGCGCTCGCCTCCTCCCGTCTCGCCATGACCGACGCCGGCCTCTCTCCGGGCGATCTCCCGGCCGAGCGAAGCGGGGTCGTCGTAGGGACCGGGATCGGCGGCCTGGAGACGATGGCGGAAAACTTCGCCCTCCTCACAGGAAGCGGCCCAAGGAGGGTGAGCCCGTTCTTCATCCCCGGTCTGATGCCGAACGCTCCCTCGGCGGAGATCTCGATCGACCTTGGGCTGCGCGGCCCGAACTTTGGGGTCGTCTCCGCCTGCGCGAGCGGGGCGCACGCGATCGGGGTTGCGGCCGAGCTCGTCCGCTCGGGGATCCTGGACGCTGCCCTTGCCGGCGGGGCGGAGGCGGTCCTCGTCCGGATCGCGTACGCTGGGTTCGACCAGCTGGGGGCCCTCTCCAGGCGCAACGGCGAGCCAGAGAAGGCGTCGCGGCCGTTTGATCTCAGCCGGGACGGGTTCGTCATGGGCGAGGGAGCCGGGGTCGTCGTCCTCGAGGAGGCGGAGCGCGCCCGCGCCCGGGGTGCGCGCATCTACGCTGAGATCGCCGGATTCGGGATGACGGCCGACGCGTTCCACATCACGGCGCCCTCGGAGGACGGGGAAGGGGCGGCGCGGGCCATCTCCCTCGCCCTGGCTCAGGCTGGGCTGCGACCGGAAGAGGTGGACTACGTGAACGCGCACGGGACATCGACCCCGCTGAACGACCGCGCGGAGACGAGGGCGATCAAGGCCGCTCTAGGAGACGCAGCGCGGCGGGTGAAGATCAGTTCGACCAAGTCGCAGATCGGACACCTCCTTGGGGCGGCGGGAAGCGTGGAGGCAATCGCCACGGTTCTCTCTCTCCTCCACGGTCACATCCCGGCAACGCAGAACTACGAGCACCCGGATCCGGACTGCGACCTCGACTACACCGCAACCCCGGCCGAGCTCCCGATCCGGGTTGCCCTGTCCAATTCCTTTGGTTTCGGCGGGCAGAACGCGGTTCTCGTCTTCCGGAAGGCCGAGGAGACGCCGGGTTAGAACTGCTCGATGAAGCGCAGGTCGTTCCCCAGGAACGTGCGGATGTCGTCGATCCCGTGACGCAGCATCGCCATGCGTTCGATCCCCAGGCCGAAGGCGAAGCCGGAGACCGACTCCGGGTCGTAGCCGACCTCGCTGAGAACCGCTGGGTCGACCATCCCCGCCCCCATGATCTCCAGCCACCGCGTCTGGCCTGGGGCGCGCATGTGCACCTGGACGGAAGGCTCGGTGAACGGGAAGAAGTCCCCTGACAGGCGCATCCCGTACCCTTCCCCGAAGAACTCTCGCACGAACCGCTCGAGGAGCCACTTCAGGTTCGCAAGGGAGAGCCCCTCCTCCACCCACAGGAGCTCGACTTGGTGGAAGACGGGGGAGTGCGTCGCGTCCTGACTGTCGCGGCGGTAGCAGCGGCCGGGACAGACGATCCGCACCGGCGGAGTCGTCTGCTTCATCACCCGGATCTGCACCGGGGACGTGTGGGGTCGGAGGAGGCGTCCGCCCTCGACGTAGAAGGTGTCCCAGTCGTCGCGTGCCGGGTGGTTGGCCGGGATGTTCAGAGCCTCGAACGCGTAGTACTCCGTCTCGATCTCAGGTCCCGAGGCGACGTCGAATCCCATGCGCAGGAAGATGGACTCGATCTCCTTCTGCACCTGGGTCAGGAGGTGCAGATGCCCCGGTCCATGGTAGACCCCGGGCAGGGACAAGTCGAGTCTCTCAGCGGTGGCCCGCGCCGCGGTAGCCAGCCCCTCGAGGGCGCTGCGCCGCGCCGAGAAGGCGGCGCTTGCCCTCTCCTTGAGGGCGTTCAGGAGGCCTCCCGTGTGGGCACGCTCCTCCGGCGGAAGCTTCCCCAGGGACGCGAACAGCTCGCCCAACCGCCCCTTCCTGCCGAGGAACTCGACGCGAAACGCCTCGAGCGCCGCTGGGTCGGAGAGACGGGCAAGGCGCGACTCGAGGTCGGACTCGAGGGTGACGATCGCGTCGTGCAGTGGACGGTCTTGGGCCATGGGACGGGATTATAGTGATGGGATCGTGCATTGACAAGGATTCTCCGCCGCGTGTATGATCGCGCGGCGCCGGGGGTCGGGTCCGGGCGCGGAAGGGGTGGCATGATCGACTATCGCCGGCGACGGGGGACCCTCCTCGAGCAGGTTAAGGCCGATGGATTCGTCGTCCTGAACAGCGAAGACTCTGACGCCGCGAGTCTCTACTACCTGACGGGGTTCTCCGGCGAGGGGGCCCTCCTCATCCGCGACGGCAAGGAAGAGCTCGTCACCGATTCACGCTACACGGAACAGGCCGAGCGAGAGGCTCCGGACCTCCTCCTCCATGAGGCAAAGGGAGGATACCTCGAGGCGCTCGCGGACGCGCTGCGCGGGACCCCCACGAGGCGGGTCGCCTTCTCCTCGCGTCGGATGACGTACTACACGGCGGAGAAGGCGCGCTCGCTCTTCGACGGCGTGGAGGTCGTCCCGCTCGAGGACCCCGTCTCGGCGCTGCGCCTGGTGAAGGGAGAGGAGGAGGCGGCCGCGATCCGTGAGGCGACGCGCCTCGCGGAGGAAGCCCTGACCGAAGAGGTCGACCACGTCCGCGTCGGGATGACCGAGCGCGAGATCGCGCTTCGCCTGGAGATCGGGATGCGCGAGCGGGGGGCAGATGGGGTCTCCTTCGACCTGATCGTCGCCGCCGGGGCGAACAGCTCTCTCCCGCACTATCGGCCAGGAGGGGTCCACCTGAAGAAGGGGGATCTCCTCCTCTTCGACATTGGGGCCCGCTACCGCGGCTACTGCTCGGACCTGACGAGGACCGTCTCCGTCGGCCGGCCGCCAGCGTGGGCTGTCGAGGTCTACGAGCTCGTCCGGCGGGCGAACCGGGCGGGGGTCGCCGCGATCCGCGCTGGCGTCACCGGCAAGGAGGCCGACGCCGCCGCGCGCGAGGTCATCGTTGCCGGCGGCCACGGCGAGCGCTTCGGGCACGGCCTCGGCCACGGCGTCGGCCTCGAGGTGCACGAGGGACCGCGCCTTTCCCCTCTGTCCACCGATTCCTTGGCCGTGGGGATGGTCACGTCGGTCGAGCCCGGGGTCTACCTTCCCGGCCGCGGTGGGGTGAGAATCGAGGACCTGGTCCTTGTGAAGGCCGCTGGGTGCGAGGTCCTGACGAGCTTCCCGCACGAGCGGCTCCTGGAGGTGGGGTAGTGCAGCGCTCTCTTGCGGTCGTGATCCTGCTCGTCCCAGTGACCCTAGGGCTCTTCGGCTGCTCCCTCCTGGGAGACGAGAGCCACGAAGAGGCAGTCGATGCCTGCTACGATGACCTGCGGGTCTGGGTTGAGGAATAGAGGAGGGCATTGACCCCGTTCGTTCGGCTACCTAGAATGGGGACACTTAAAGGAAGAGGGGGGCAAGATGGGGAAGCAGGAAGTCCTGGAGAGCACGCTCAAGCAGATCAAGAAGGCCTACGGCGAAGGGGCCATCATGTGGCTCGGGGACGGCGCGGAGGCGATGCAACTCGAGACCGTTCCCTCAGGCTCGCTCGCCCTGGACATCGCCCTTGGTGTGGGCGGGATCCCGCGAGGGAGGATCGTCGAGATCTTCGGCTCGGAATCCAGCGGGAAGACTACCCTCGCCCTGCACATCATTGCCGAGGTCCAGAAACGGGAGGGGACCGCGGCGTTCATCGACGCGGAGCACGCCCTCGACCCGACCTACACCCGCGCCCTGGGCGTGGATCTCGACCACATCCTCCTCGCTCAGCCGGGCTCGGGGGAACAGGCGCTCGAGATCACGGAGCAGCTCACGCGCAGTGGGGCGGTCGACATCATCGTCATCGACTCGGTCGCTGCCCTCGTCCCGATGGCCGAGATCGAGGGACAGATGGGCGAGTCGCAGGTCGGGCTGCAGGCGCGCCTGATGAGCCAGGCCATGCGCAAGCTGTCCGGCGTCATCTCGCAGTCCAAGACGATCGTCGTCTTCACGAACCAGATCCGTTCCGTGATCAGCGGGACGAGCTACGGCCAGGCGACGACGACCTCCGGTGGACGCGCCTTGAAGTTCTACGCCTCCCTCCGACTGAACCTCTGGCCCTCGGAGAAGATCGAGGAGGGCGGCGCGCAGATCGGGACGACGGTCAAGGTGCGCGTCGTGAAGAACAAGGTCGCCCCGCCGTTCAAGGAGGCGACGTTCGACATCATCTACGGGAAGGGCATCCTCCACTCCCGCGACCTCGTCACCACGGGGGAGGCCGTGGGGGTCATCTCCCGAAGTGGGTCCTGGTACGCGTTCGGGGACAAGCGCCTCGGTCAAGGCGTCGGGAACAGCGCCCGCGCGCTGGAGGAGAGCCCCGAGCTTTCGAGCGCGGTCGAGCGAGCGATTCGTGAGAAGGCTGGCCTCCCCGTCCCGGCAGCTGACAAGGAGAAGCCAACGAAGGCGGGGGAGGAGAAGCGACACGCCAAGTGACCCCTGGACCCGCCTGCTTCGCCTCCTGCGCGCCCGCCCACGGACGGTGGCCGAGGCGCGAGCGCGACTCGCGGCAGCGGGGTTCTCCGCGGAGGACGTGGAGAAGACCCTCCGACGAGGGAAGGAGGAGGGCCTCCTCGACGATGCGGCCTTCGTCCGCCTCTGGGTGGCCGATCGACTCACGCATCGGCCCCGTGCCCGTCGCGCGGTGGAGCGGGAGCTGATCGGGAAGGGGGTCGCTCCCGCGCTCCTGGCTGAGACCGTCCGCAACCTCTATCCCGCCGAGGAGGAGGCTCGCCTTGCCCTCGAGGCGGCGCGGGAGCGCCTGGAGAGGCTGAAGGCGTTGCCCAAGGAGGCGCAGCAGCGTCGCGTGTTCTCCTTTCTCGTTCGGCGCGGCTTCTCGCCCCACCTCGCGCGGGGGGTCCTGCGCACCCTGGAGAAGGAGGGACGGTGAACGAGGCGCGCGTCGGCCTGGGGATCGACTTCCACCGCTTCGGCCCCCGGGGGCCCCTCGTCCTCGGCGGGGTCCACATCCCCCATGACGGGGGCCTCCTCGGTCACTCCGATGCGGACGTGCTCGTCCACGCCGTCTGCGACGCCCTCCTCGGCGCAGCGGCTCTAGGCGATCTCGGACTCCTCTTCCCGGACACGGACGAACGCTACCGCGGCGTGTCCAGCCTTTCCCTTCTCGCGGACGTCGTCGGGCGCTTGGCGGAGGGCGGATGGTCCGTGGCGAACGTAGACGCCTCGGTCGTCGCCGCCTTCCCGCGCCTCGCTCCCCACTTCCCCGCGATGCGCCACGCCCTCGCTCCCCTCCTCGGCGTGGCAGAGGACCGCGTCGGCCTCAAGGCCACTACGAGTGAGGGCATGGGCGCCCTCGGTCGGGGAGAGGGGATCGGAGCGTGGGCCGTCGCCCTCATCCGAACAGCCGAACGAGGTCCTGGTAGGTGACGAGGAGGAGGAGCGCGATCAGGATCACAAACCCGATCGCGTGGACGACCCCCTCGCGCTCCGGCGGGATCGGCTTGCGCCGGACCGCTTCGTAGAAGGCGAAGGCGGCGCGACTCCCGTCCAACGCCGGGAACGGGATCAGGTTGAACAGCCCGAGGCTCAGGCTGAGAAGGGAGAGGAGACGGAGGAAGGCCGACGCCCCGGCCGAGACGCTCTGGCCGAGGAGGTACGCCATCCCGACGGGTCCAGCCACGGCGTCCCGTGCGGCGAGTCTCCCCGTAAGAAGCCCGCGAAGGGAGTCCCCGATCAGGCGCAGATCCTCCCCCATCTGCCGCGCACCGAGGACGAATCCTCCGATGGGACCGGCCCGCCGTCGGTCGACGCCGAGGTCGGCGAAGGTCGCGCCGTCGAGGAGCCCCGCCCGGTCCGTGCTGCCGGCGATATTGACGTCCAGCTCAGCGCTCGTACGCAGGATCGTGAGGGTGAGCGGTGCCCCCGGCGGCGCGGCGGCGAGGAGATCCAAGAGCCTGACCGCCGTCTCGATCCGCTCTCCGTTCACGGCGACGATCCGGTCCCCCGCGCGCAGCCCGGCGAGGCGCAAGGGGGCCGAGGCTTCAAGCTTCAGGATCTCGTTCGTGTAAGCGACGGGCAGGAAGTACGCTCCCACGCGGTAGCGGCCAGCCTGAACGTCGAACGCCGGGAGGATGGGGACGACTTCGATCCTCCCCTCTCTCCTAATCCGAAACTCGACCGGCCCTCCGGCCGATCCCTGCACGAGGCGGGAGACGTCCTCTCCCCTTGTGACGGCCTGCCCAGCGATGGCAAGGACCCGGTCGCCCGGGCGAAGGACGGCCGACGCCGGCTCACCCGGGATGACGTCGGCGACCTGAAGGAGCGGCGTCCCCACAACCCAAAGAGAGAAGACGGCGATGGCGAAGGTCAGGAGGAGGTTCGCCACCGGGCCGGAGAGGCTGATCGCGGCGCGGACGAGGGGGGGCTTGTTGTACAGGATGCGCGAGGGAGGGATGTCCGTCCCCGTCTCGCGCCGGTCTTCACCCGCTAGCCGGATGTACCCCCCGAACGGGATCGCCCGGACGGACCAACGCGTCTCGCCCCGCCGGAACGAGATCAAGGGTGGCCCGAAACCGATCGAGAACTCGTGGACGTAGACGCCGAGCCGTTTCGCGGCCAGGAGATGCCCGATCTCGTGCGCGCCCACGAGGACGAGGATCGTCCCGAGGAAGACGAGGACGGTGATCATTCCATTTCCTTCGACCGCATCACCAGGACGCGCCGTGTCCCTTCCGTCTGCCGGACGGCCTCGGAGAGGCGGAGGCCGACGACCCAGATGATGCGCTCCCGATCACACAAGAGCGGAACGTGGTCGCGATTGTGAAACGGGACCTTCGCCGCCATGAGGAAATCCGCGAGCCGGACCTCCCGCGTCATCCCCAGGGGCCGGAAGCGATCCCCGCGGCGGCGGGTCCGCAGCCGAAGGGGAAAGGAGACCCGATCGGCGTCCGCCCGCTCGACGCCCGGCTCCGCCCCAACGACCAAGGCGCCAACCGGCTCCAGTGCGAGGTCAAGGGAGACGTCGAGTTCAGGGACGGCCGATCTGCCAAGATCGATCGGCAGGTCGACGGGACCACAAGCGAGGGGGACACTGCGCAGGAGCTGAACTTCCTCCCGATCGATCCGGGCGAGGAGGCTCGGGAGGTCGAGGCGAGCATGGCCGCGCGGAGAGATGATGAGGGAGGAAAGCGCCTGGACGTGCTCTCGCTCGACCCCTTCCAGGTTGCCGCGGGCCGCCAGCAGCGCATGCCGCACGAGGACGGCGCGGACCTCGGCGGGAACGGCAGAGAGCGCGTTCCGGTCGAGGACGATCCGTCCCTCCTCCTCGGCTCGCGCGACGCTTGGCCAGAGCAGGGCCACCAAGTAGGCCAGGGCCCCCCTCTCCTCCTCCGCGAGGTCCGCCGCGCGCGCCAGGGCCTCCACGGCGCGCGGGTTGATCGTCCTCAGGAGGGGCAGGATCTGATGGCGGATCCTGTTGCGGGAGAGGCGAAGGTCGGCGTTCGTCTCGTCCTCTCGCCAGGCGAGACGGCGCGAGCGGGCGAACTCGAGGACGTCCTGGCGAGAAACCTCGATCAGAGGGCGGATGAGGGGCGGGTCCACCGGGCGCAGGGAGGAGAGGCCGCGCGGGCCAGCCCCGCGAGCAAGGTTGAACAGGACCGTCTCTGCTCGGTCGTCCGCCGTGTGCCCGAGGCCAATCTTCTCGGCTCCGACCTCGCGTGCGACCCGCAGGAGGAAGGAGCGCCGCGCGTCCCGGGCCGCCGACTCGAGGTTCTGTCTTGAGGAGCGCGCGATATCGCTGACGTCCACACGCTCGCTCCGGACCACGATCCCTCTTGCCGCTCCGAGGGAGGCGACGAAGCGGGCGTCCTCTCGCGCCGCCTCACCGCGCAGGCCGTGATCAAGGTGCGCGATCACAAGCCCGATACCGAGTTCTGGAGCCAGTTCGCACAGGACCTCCAACAAGACGACCGAGTCGACGCCGCCGGAGACGGCGAGGAGAACTCTCTCCCCGGCGCGGGTCATCCCGTGGCGCGCGATCGTCTGGCGGATCCGTTCCTCGAACACGAAGCGATTGTGGGCGGAAGAGCCCTTTCGCGCAACGCTTGTCTGGGGGAGGGGGCAGCGCTATGCTGAAACATGCGCGTCGTGTTGTTCTCTCTCGTCCTCAGTCTCCTGATTGGGGTCCCCTTTGGCGCCCGTGCGGACTACCCGAGGCACGAGTTCCTGGACCTTCCGGTGGGGAGCACCCTTGGGGAGGTCGGTCGGTCCTCTCTCCAACTTACCTGGAATGGACAGGCGGCCTCGTTTCGCGTCTCCCGTTCGGTCGCTGCGCGCCTCGATGTCACGGCGCTGGTGAGCGGAGAGGATCTCTTCTCGCTCGGTGCGCGGATCATGGTCCTACAGGAGCCGGGACTCCTCTCTCTGACGTGTGAGGTGGAGGGCGAGACGCTGCGCATGATCGCCGGCCTTCCCCTCGGCCCGTTCCGCCTCGACTGGGGGCGAGCGTTCACCGGGGAGGCGCGGCGCTCGGTTGTGGTCACCGCTACCCTCACTCCGGACTGGGCCGCCGTTCTAGGCGTCGAGTACGGCAGTGAGGTGGGGGTTCGCCCTCTCCTCGGCGTGCGCCTCTTCCCCGGGTTCGGGCTCTCCGCCCTTCTTTGCTGGCGCGGAGGCGACCTCGTCCTGTCCTTGGGGGGTGAGCGATGAGGCGCCTCTGCGCGGGGCTCCTTCTCATCCTGCTCTCGGCGCTGCTCGCCCACGGGGAGACAACGACCCTCTCTCTTCTTTACACGAACGACGTCCACGTTCACCTTGAGCGGCTGGAGAGCCTTCGGAGCCTCATCGCCGCAGAGAGGGCGAAGGGCTTGCCGGTTCTCCTCCTTGACGCCGGGGACACCTGGCAGGACTTCCGTCGCCCCCTCCCCATCGTCTGGGGGGCGGACGAGATGCTCGGGTGGATGAACGAGGTGGGCTACGATGCGATGGCGATCGGCAACCACGAGCTCTACCTTGGGGCGGACCGCCTGGCCGCGCTCGCCGGCGGGGCGGGCTTCCCTCTTCTTGCCGCGAACCTCCGACCCGTGAATGGTCTTGCGCCGTTCCGCCCGGCCACGCATGTCTCTGCCGGCGGCCTGGACGTTCTCGTCATCGGACTCCTGACCAGGGACAACTTCCCGGCTCTGGAGTACCCGTGGCTTGCGCTCGACGAGCCCGAAGCGGCCCTGGGAAGGGCTCTCGCGGAGGAGGGAAGCGGGGCGGACCTCGTCGTCGTGCTGGGGCACCTCCCCGTAAGAGACGCCGTGCAGATTGCCTCGCGGGTCCCGGGAGTCGACGTCTTCGTCACCGGCCACTCTCACGAGGCGACGCCGGAGCCGATCCGCGCCGGGGAGACCCTGGTGGTCCAGAGCGGGGAGTTCGGCGAGGCGCTCGGGAGGCTCGACCTCGAGATCGATACCGAGAGTGGGGCGGTTGTTCGTGCGGAGAACACCCTCCTCCCGACAGAAGTAGCCCCGGTCGCACTCGACCGGGGCTACCTCACCCTGTTCAGGATCCTCTTTGGGGTCGCTAGCCTCGCGGTTCTCCTGCTCTTCTAGAACGTGAGGTTGTAGGACAGGGTGAGACCGTTCTCCGTGAACCCGAGCGAGAAGCCCTTCTCCTTCGCGACGGTGTAGGCGTCATACCCGCTGTAGATTGCCCAGCCAAGGTGAGCGAGCCCGACCAAAGAATAGCCGTAGTACCCGTATCCGGGCAGGACAAGCGAACTCACCATCCCGCCCCCGACGAGGATGACCACATCGACCGCGAAGTGGACGATCGCCTTGTCCACTTGGTCGTTCAGGAGCTGGCCGAGGCCAGGAATGAAGAACGAGGCAAGACCAGGGATCCATGCCTCCGTCCGCGCCGCGCTCACCGAGGCGCCGACTCCCGCCACGAGACCGACGACCAAGAGCACCACCACCAGCCGCTTGAGCATGATCAGGAACCTCCTTGTCGTTCCCGCATCAGAAGAAGAACACAAAGCCCAGGAACGGCCAAACGCCCCAGAAGAAGTCGAAGGCGAGGCCGGCGTCAAAGTAGAAGGCCGGGGTCAGCCGGAACAGGCCCCCGGTTCCGACTTGCGGGAAGACGAGGGCGCTCGTCCCGACGTGCAGGTAGAAGTTGAACAGCGGAGTCTTCTCTTCGGTGGTTGCCGCGAGAAGGTCATCGAATTGAATCCCCGGCGTGCTCGTTGCGATCTCCAGTGCCGCCCGCTCGATCTGCTGCGCCGAGGGCGGGAAGTACAGCCGCCAGATTGCCCCGCCCAGGTTGAGGACGTTGACCCCGAGCGTCATCACCGGAAGCCCGAACCCGTTCAGGGTGGAGGCTCCAAGTTGGAACCCCGTGTCCAGGCCCAGCGTGAACGCCCAGCGCTTCGTCTCATAGAGCTCCTTCACTTGGGCGGCGAGGGCCTCCGCGCTCCCCGCGATGGACGGCACTGTGGGCACGATCGGCACGATCACGGCCGCCGGCAACTCGAAACGGATCTCGCGGATGCTCGTCAGCTTGACGGACTGAACGTCGCCCGAGGCGCTGCGCAGGCCAAGGACCTCGGGGATCCCGCCCACTTCGCCGATGAGGACGTTCCCGTCGAACGTCTCGACCGTGACCTCGATCCCCTTCTCTGGGAATCGCAGCGCCTTGAGGTTGGCGCGCTGGACCGTGAAGATGTCGCCCGTCGCGGTCTTGATGCTGATGACGCCTGGAATCCCGAACTCGATCGTCCCTTGCAGCACCGATCCGCTCGTTGTGACGACCGTCTCCGCCCTCCCTAGGGACACGATAGCGCAGACACAGACAAGAATAACCCCAAGCGCCCAGCCCATGCGTCGCATCCGCCAGACCTCCTTGCGGCTCGCCCGCTACCCCTCGCCCAGCTTCGCCATCACCTCGTCGGCGATGTCGGAGTTGGCGAAAACCTCTTGCACGTCCTCGTTATCGTCCAATTCGTCGAGCAACTTGAGGAGCTTCTCCGCCGCGTGTCCCTCGACGCGGACAAGGTTCTTGGGGACCATCGTCACTTCGGAGCGGGCCGGCGTGATCCCAAGGTTGCGCATGGCCTCGACAAGGGCCGGGAGACCGGCCGGCGCGCAGTAGGCCTCGATCGTTTCGCCGTCGTCCTCGAACTCCTGGGCCCCTAGCTCGATCAAGAGCATCAAGAACTCATCCCGGTCCTTCCCCTCTGGGATCTCCTCGATCGCCACGACCCCGCGTCGGTCGAAGAGCCAAGCGACGCTCCCTGAGGAAGCAAGGTTCCCTCCGTGGGCGCTGAAGATGTGGCGAACCGCCGCGGCAGCGCGGTTCCGGTTGTCGGTGACGACCCGCACGAGGACGGCCACGCCCTCCGGGCCGTACCCCTCGTACGTGATCTCCTCAAAGGCGGCTGCGTCCGTCCCTCCGGCCGCTCGCTTGATTGCGCGTTCGATGTTCTCCTTAGGGAGGTTGATCGCGCGCGCGCGCTCGATCACCGCAGCGAGGCTTGCGTTCAGGTTCGGGTCCGGCCCGCTCTTCGCCTGCAGATAGATCTCCTTGATCATCTTGGAGAAGAGACCGGAGCGCTTCGCGTCCTGCTTCCCCTTCCGGACTTTGATGTTCGCCCACTTCGAGTGTCCAGACATGCCTTCTCCCTTGTATTCCCGCGGGTTTCGCTGCCATCATAGCACCTCCCCCCCCAACGGGCAAGCGGAGAAGCCTAGGCTAGTCGCCCTCGAAGGGATGGTCCCGCGCGAAGTCGGGGAGGTAGGACTCGGCGCTGTCCAGGGCCTGCACCCAGCCGCGCTCGAAACCGAGGCGCTCGGCTTCTGCGACCACTTGGTCGTACTCGTCCTGGCGGAGGCGCCGCCCGAGGAGCGGGTCCTTGGCGACGAGCGGCGTGGGGCAGTACTGAGCGAGCAGGGAGAGGTGGATTCGCGGCGACAGCTCGCGCGCGAGGAAGCGCAGGCAGGCCTTCGAGTCATCGACGCAGCCAGGGAGAACCAGATGCCGGACGACGAGGCCCGAGCGGAGGTTCCCGTCGACGTCCACGGCGATCTCGCTTCCGACCTGTCGGTACATCTCCTTCAGGGCGGTCGCCGCCACGCGCGGGTAGTCGGACGCATCGGAGAGTCGGCGCGCCAGATCCGCGTCCATGTACTTCAGGTCCGGGAGGTAGACGTCGATCCTGCCCTCCAGGGCGCGCAGGACCTCTGTCTTGTCGTAGGCGCCGGTGTTCATGACGAACGTCGGACCCCTTCCGCGCCGGCGCAGGTCGTCGATGATCGCCACCATCTGCGGGACGACGTGCGAGGGGGAAACGAACCCCACCGCGGAGGGACCGCGGTCGAGGACGGACTCGATCCGCCGGACGACTTCATCCAAGCCGAGGCTCCGCTCGTAGATGGGGTCCCGATTCCGGCTGATCTGCGCGTTCTGGCAGAAGCGGCACTGCAAGTTGCAGCGGGTGAAGAAGACGTTGCAGATCCCGTGGGGGCCTGCGATGAGCGGCTCCTCACCGCGGTGGACGCAGATCGCTCCCAGGGAGAACCCGTTCCCCGTGCGGCAGTAGCCGAGCTCGTCGCGCGTTCGATTGACATGGCACTCCCGTGGGCAGAGGGTGCAGTCTGCAAGCGCAGCGAGGGAGAGACAACGCACCGTCCCGGAGCACTCCATCACGCTTGATGGTATCCAACTCGCCCCGGCCGCGCTGCCTCTGGCGACGGCGAGGAGTATCATCACCGCCGTTCTCAGGAGACGGAGGCCAGGATGGCGGGATGCGGGCGGACGATCCGTGCTGTGATCTTCGACTTCGACGGACTCATCCTCGACACCGAGGTCCCGGCCTTCCGCGCCTGGCAGGAGATCTACGCACGGCACGGCGTTTCCCTGCGACTCGAGACGTGGGCGGACTTCGTGGGCCGGGCACCGGAGACGATCGACCCCTATGGCGAGCTCGAGAGGGCGCTCGGCCGACCGATCGACCGGGAGAGACTTCATGCCGAGGAGCTGGCGAGCGAGGCGCAGCGGATCGAGGCTGAGTCCGTGCGGCCCGGGGTTTCGACAGCGATTGCGGACGCGCGTCGTCTTGGTCTCGCCCTGGCGATCGCGTCCAGTTCCTCCCGCGACTGGGTCCTCGGCCACCTCGACCGCCTCGGCCTCGGATCCTCCTTCAACGTCGTCCGCTGCTCGGATGACGTCGTGCGGACAAAGCCAGAGCCGGACCTCTATCTGGCCGTCCTCTCTGCCCTAGGACTCTCCGCATCGGAGGCGATCGCCCTCGAGGATTCGCCACACGGCGTCGCGGCTGCAAAGCGCGCTGGGATCTACTGCGTAGCAGTCCCCAATGACCTCACGCGTCACCTGCCGCTCGACGGGGCGGACCGTGTGGTCCCCTCGCTCGCCGAGGTCGCGGTCGGTGAGCTGGTCTCCGAAGCCGAGGGCCGCGCCGAGGGGGGCTGACGGTGGAGTGGCGCAGGGGGGACTATCGGATCTCGACGGATCCCTCGCTCCTCTCCCTGGACGCTGTCGAGTCGTTCCTGGGGACGTCCTACTGGGCTGCAGACCGGCTGCGAGAGACGATCCAGAAGTCCATCCGGCACTCCCTGTCTTACGGGCTGTACTGTGGCGAGAAGCAGGTCGGCTTCGCCCGGGCTGTGACCGATCACGCGACGTTCTACTGGCTGTGCGACGTCGTGGTCGACGAGGCCCACCGGGGACGCGGGCTTGGCAAGTGGCTTGTGGAGTGTGTGGTGAACAGCCCGGAGCTCGAAGGCCTCGTTGGGCTTCTCGCCACGCGCGACGCGCAAGGGCTCTACGAACGGTATGGGTTCGCGGTTCCCGAGAAACCGAGTCGGGTGATGTGGCTTCGACCCGCGAACCGGCGCGGCACGAGACGGGACGACCCCACGAGCTCGCCAGGAGGATGAGATGCCGAAAGGAGTAGGGACCGAGTTCATGGAGAGGACCCGCTACGGAGCCCTTGCTCCCTCAGACCAAGCGCGGGGTGTTCCTCAACCTCCGCTCGAGCTTGCCCTGCCGCCCGACGTCCTGGCACGGGTCGACCTGCCCGCTCCGAGCGGCCTCGTCCTGGGCGGCGTCGCTCTCCGCGACGCGATCGGCGCGCGCCGAAGCCTGCGCGAGTACTCCGAGGAGCCTCTCAGCCTCGCGGAGCTCTCCTTTCTCCTCTGGGCGACACAGGGCGTGCGAGAGACCGTCCCGGCGAGGTTCACGCTGCGGACCGTCCCGTCAGCCGGGGCGCGTCATCCATTGGAGACCCTTCTCCTCGCCAATCGAATCGACGGGCTTCCCTGCGGCCTGTATCGCTTTCTCGCCAGCGCGCACCGGCTCGCTCGGCTCCCTGCGCCGGGGGACGTGGCAGACCGCGCGGTTGCGGCAGCGCTCGGGCAGGAGATGGTCAAGCGGAGCGCGGCCACGTTCATTTGGATCGCCGTCCCCGAGAGGACAACCTGGCGCTACGGGGAGCGAGGCTACCGCTACCTTCACCTCGACGCGGGACACGTCGCGCAGAACCTCTACCTTGCCGCCGAGTCGATCGGGGCCGGGGCGTGCGCGATCGCGGCCTTCTCGGACGACGAGATGAACGCCCTGCTTCGCCTGGACGGCGAGCGGCAGTTCGTGATCTACCTCGCCTCGGTCGGGAAGAGGCCCCGGCCGACGTAGCGGTCGCGCCTAGTTCTTGGCCTCCCGGTCGAGGTACTCTAGGATTGCCTCCACGACGAGGTAATTGACCGAGCGGTCACGCTCCTTGGCAAGCCGCTCCAGCCGTGTGATGGGGTCCCGATCGAGCTTCGTCTTGGGAATATAGATGGAAAGCGTTTTCACGGAGTCTTTCACAGGCATCTTCATCCCCTCCTGTTCCCAAGGGCTTCCTCGCTCTTTGGCGACTTATCTACAACCGCCGCGAACCTCAGGTTTCACCCTCCCGGCAGGGGAGGCAGGCCGCGGGAGAGCCCGAGGCGGCGTGCCGCGCGATCCCTCCTTCCAAGGAGAGGTTCCCGACCTGGGCGTGCATCTCTCCGAGCGCGGTCTCGGCCTCCTCCGTATAGCCGACGGCGCCCGAGTAGCGCAGGGCCGCATCGTCGCTTCTGTCCTTCACGTCAGGAAGGTAGACGTCGATGACGCCGTCGAGCAGCCGCAGGGCATCCACAGATTCGTATCCGCCGCAGTTCTAGACGACGGGGAGGTCGAACCCGTTCTCGGCCGCCTGGGCAAGGGCCGCGACGATCGCCGCAGCCTGATGGTTGGGAGTGACGAGGTTCAGGTTGTGACGACCCCCGCGTGTCAGGTCCAGGAAGACCTGCGCCAGTCTGCCCCGGCCAGTCTCCACGCCCGCTCGGCCCTGGCTGATGCTCGCGTTCTGGCAGAAGACGCAGCTCAGGTTGCAGCCGGAGAAGAAGACCGTCCCCGAGCCACCCCATCCGACGAGCGGTTCCTCCTCCTCGAAGTGCGGCCCGAAGCTGGCTAGCCGCGCCTGTGCCCGCGCATCAAGCTCCGCCGGGGCGAGCCTCAATGTCTCCTGGAGGTGCCATCTCGGACCGCGAGCTGGATGGCTGCTGCGATCGTCTCCGCCGCCGGCCGGTGGAGCCGCTGGGCATTGGCGGACAGCGTCCTGAGGGCTTCCGGGTTGTCCAGAAGATGCGACGTGACCTCCACGGCGTGCGCCGCGTCTCGCACGACAATCGCCGCGCCCTGCCTTGCCAGGTAGGCGGCGTTCGCTGTCTCCTGTCCATACACGGGCCGGAGGAGGACCATCGGCTTCCCCTTCGCCAGGCACTCCGCCGTCGCACTCCCTCCCGCCTTCGTGATCATCAGGTCCGCGACCTCGACCAGTTCGTGCACGCCCTCCGTAAATGGGACAATCACGAGGCGATCGGAGGGTTGTCCTAGGCGAGCGAAGCGCTCCGCGACCCGCCTCTCCCTCCCGGTGAGCGCCACGAGGCAGACGTCGTCCCGCGCGCGCAAGAGGCCGCGGGCGATGGCGAGGATCGGCCCATAGACGAAGTCTGTCCCTCCGGTGAGGATGACGATCCTCTTCCCGTCCGGCAGACCCCAGCGCTCGGCCGCGGCGCGGCACTCGACTGGCGCGAGCCACTTGGGATGGACGGGCATCCCCGTCACCGTGATTCGGTCCGCGGGCACTCCCCATGCGCCGAGCGTCGGGATCCCCCGCTCTGATGAAAGGAACCATCTCTCGACGTTCTCCGCGTACCAGACGCGGTGGACGCGCTCGTAGTAGTCGGTGACGAGGACCATCTGCCGCGCGTCGAGCCGTCCGGTGGAGATCATCCTTCCAACGAGCGGCGCCGCGACTGGATGGACGTGGACGATCAAGGATGGACGACGTTCCCGAAGGTAGTCAGCGAACCGGCGGAGCGCCCGCCGCTCGCTCAGGAGGCGAGCCCTCTCCCACGCAGCGCGCTCAGGACCGCGCGGCAGGTTGGCGAAGTCGAAGCCGGCGCGGTACAGGCCCGGCAGTTGAGTGAAGATGAAGGAGTAGATGTCGACGTACTGGGTACGGAACCAGAGAGGAGTGAACGCGAGCGCGTCTTTCCACTCGCACGAGATCGCTGGGTCGAGCGCAGCGAGGGAAGCCTGAAGCGCCATCGCCACCTGGTTGTGTCCCGCTCCCGCCGAGGCTGAGGCCAGAAGGACGTCGAGGCGACCTCTCCCCTGGTCGGGCGCAGCGGCAGTGAGGCTTGTCTCGCGAGACAAGCGAGACGCCGCCGCGGCGCGGCGGCCACTCGCCTGTCGCAGGGATCGCTGCGACGGGCAAGCCGACTTCCTCCTGGTTCGGGTCGCGCTCATTTCACGAGTCCCTTCATGATAGGCGGGGGGAGACCCCTTCACCAGTTGTGGGGGCCAGCTCGCACGCGCTCATCCCGCGAGCGCCGTCCTCCGCTCCTCTCGCTCGAGGTGCGGTCTCAGCAGGGAGAGAACCTGCTCAAGAGGTGCTACGTCCTCCTCATCGAAGGCCGCGGGTCGCTCCGAGTCGATGTCGAGGACCGCGATGACTCGCCCCCCGCAGAGGACAGGGACGACGATCTCGCTCTTGGCCCGCGGATCGCAGGGGATGTGTCCGGGAAAGCTCTCGAGGTCCGGGACGACGACCGCCCCTCTCGTCCGCACGGCATGCAGGCAGACCCCACGCCCGCGCAGGACCTGGCAGGCCACCGGCCCCTGGTACGGGCCGACGTGCAGCTCGTCTGCCCCGGCGACGAAGCAGAAACCCGTGCACAGGTGGTGCGGCATCTTGGCGTGGAGGACCGCGGCGATCGTCGCCATCGCGGCGACGACCCCGGGCGACGCACCCTCGACCATCCCACGCAGCTGCTCCTCGATCCGCCCGTAGCGGGCCGCCCGGCGCTCGTCCACCTCTTCCCTCCCAGTGGGCCCATTCTACCTTGCGGCAGGGCGAACCGTGTAAAGGCGCTCCCCACGCAGCCACGCGGAGTCCCCGGGTATCGCGGTTGACGGCGCGTCTGTCGTGCGGTATAACCTGCAACAGTTGCTACACAGGTTATGGGGCTGACAAAGGAGTGCTAGGGGAAAGGGAGGTACGGTGATGATTGGCTACTGCGGAATCGACTGCACGGTTTGCCGCGCGTACCAGGGGACCGTCAAGGCGGACATGGGGCTCCTGGAGCAGGCGGCGGGAACCTGGGAGGTTGGGGCGTTCTCGGCCAAGGATTGGGTCTGCCTTGGCTGCCGGCCGGCCGACCAGCCCTTCCTCGCGAAGTACTGCGCCAGCTGCAAGGTCCGGGCCTGCGCGATCGAGCGAGGCCTGTCGAACTGCGCTGCCTGCGCAGACTATGAAGGATGTTCGCGCCTCGTGGAGTTCCTAAGGACCGAGCCAGAGGGTCTCCGCCAGATGATGAGTCTCCTCCGGGAGCGGTTTCTGGATCGCGGGAAGGGAAGCGCTCAGACGTAGCGCATTCCTGAAGGGCGCGCGGCCGGGGCTCCTGACACCCCGACCGCGCCGCGCAAGAGCCTACTCCAAGTAGGTCGCGAGCTCCGCCTTGACGAGCTCGGTCAGGTCGGTCACTTCGCCCTGGTCCCGGTAGATGATGACATTCTTCGTCCGCAGGACGAGGGCGTAACCGTCCGCTGCGGCGACCTTCTCCGCCGCTCGGACGATCTTCACCGTGGCGGCCTGCGTCAGGAGCTGGTCGAGCTGCGCGAACGCCGTCTTCACCTGGGCCAAGCGCACCTGGAACTCGTTGGGAGACGCGACGCCCACCGTCACGGTGGCGACGAGGTTCTTCATCTCCTCAACCACCGGTTGCGCCTCGTCGCGCAGCTTCGTCAGCTCCGACCGTAGGTCGGCGAACCCCGGCGCGGCGATCATCTTCTCGATCATCCCCATGTCGATGGCGAGCTGGGCCTGGAGGAGGTCGACCTGGAGCTCGTTCAGGCGGGACGGGTACTCCTCCTTGGAGACCTTTCCCTGTGCGAGCTCGCGCTGGAGAGAGACGATCTCAGCCTGCTTCTCCACCGCGCTCTGGCGGAGGTCCTTCACCTCCTCGGAGAAGACGGCGAACGCGGCCTCCGTGTCAAGGTAACCGATCTTGAGCGCACGCTCTGGCTCGGCTGCTTGGGTCTGTACCGCAGCCTTCAGGGAGACGACGTCGACGGCGAGAGCGTCCAGGCGCTCAGCCAACTTCCCGAGTTCGACTTCAAGGGAGGCGACCTTCTTCCCCTCGCTCGCGAGCGCGTCCTGCACCCCCTGGATGAGGGTCGCCTCGCCATCCTGCTTCTGGCGCAGCGCTGCGATGTCGGAGGTCGCAGCCGTCGTCTTGCCGGAGACCCCCTCGAACTGCACCTTGAGGGCGTTCAGCTCTGTCGCCTGTTTCGCGGCCTGGCGCTCGATGTCGACGAGCCGCTTCGAGCCAGAGCATCCGGCGACGAGCAGCCCCACTGAGACGAGCAGCACAACGAATCGAGATCCCTTCATCCTTCCTCCTTCCACACCCCACGGCCCACAGGCGCTTCTGGGTCGCCAATGATATCGCAAGACCCGGCGGGGCTCCCGCGCACGGCCGCAGGCGCCGGACCACGCCCGAGGAGGCCTTCGGCCTACGGCAGCTTGAAGACCGCCTTGGCCCGGTCCGCCTGATCGACGGTGAGGACGAGCTGGTTCTTCTCGACGCCGCAGTAGCAGGAAAGCACGTTGATCCGCTCCGCACTCAGGCGGAGAAGGATCGTTGCCAACTGACCCGGCTGGTGCGGGAGGTCCATCAGGAGCGTCTCCCGCTCGGTGTACTCGATCTCGAGAGAGCGAAGGACCTTCCGTGTCTTGTCTGCGTTGTCCGTGACCAGGGCGATCACCCCTTCCTCAAGGACGGTCACCCCGGCGATCCCCTCGATGCTCACATGCTCCGTGCCCAGCGCCTCCGCGACCTCCACGAGGGCCCCAGGGTTGTTTCCGAGGATGAAGGAGAACTCCCTCACGCCGATCACCTCCGCGGCCATCCTAGCACGCCATGGCAGGCCAGGGGAAGGCCGGCTCAAGGGACGTCCCGGCGGCCACCGTCCCGCGCCTCCGCGGAGGCGCTGCCGCTCCCTGAAGCTGGGCGCTTCCTGGGCTACTCGCTCTTGCCCGCCACAAGCGCCTCAAACCGGGTGATGTCCGATCGGACGACATCCAGGCTCGACCGCCAGAAGGCGGCCGAGTGCGTGTCGATCCCATATCGAGAGGCGAGCTCCGCTGCATCGGCGAGGCCGGTCGAGGAGAGGAGGTCGTCGTACCCCACGACGAAGGCGTTCGGGTCCTCTGCGTAGCGGGCATAGAGTCCCAACCCGAAGAGGAGGCCGAACATGTACGGGTAGTTGTAGAACGAGAGTTGGTAGTAGTGGGCCTTGACCGCCCACATGTACGGGTGGAGCGTCGTGGGGTCGACCCCATCGCCGTAGGCCTGGTGGAGCGAGCCGAGCGTCACCTCGTTCAGCTCGTCGACCGAGAGCTCCCGCTTCCTGCGGCGTTCGTACAGCTCCTGCTCGAACAGAAAGCGAGCCGTAATGTCCACGACCACTTGGCACGCGTTCTGAAGGGAGTCCTCCAGGATGACGAACTGCTCAGCCGGGTCGGCCACACGCAGGCCGGCCTGGCTGACGAGCGTCTCGCAGAAGATGCTCGCCGTCTCGGCGAGCGTCATCGGCGTGTCCCGCTGGAGCATCGTGCGATTCGCCAGGCAGAGGTTGTGGTAGGCATGCCCCAGTTCGTGGGCGAGGGTGCTCACCCCAGAGAAGCTCGGCTTGAAGTTGGAGAGGACACGGGACTCGTCCCTTCGGATCGACATGCACCACGCGCCGCCCCGCTTTCCGGCGCGGGGTTCCGCGTCGATCCACCCCTCACGGAACGCGCGCTCGGCCAGTTCGCGCAGCCGCGGGGAGTAGGTCCCGAACTGCTCGGCAATGAACCGCGTCCCCTCTCCGAACGTCCACTCGCGGCCCCCCTCGCCCACTGGGGCGAAGAGGTCGTACCAGGCGAGGACCGGGACGCCCAGGGCGCGTGCCTTCGCCCTCAGGTACCGACGGAAGTCGGGGAACGATTCGCGGGCCGCCGTCATCATCGCGTCGAGCGTCGGCCGGTCGATCGCGCTCTCGAACAGCGCCAGATCGAGTGGGGAGCGCCATCCCCGCCGATCGCAGAGCACGTTCACCCCTTCCTTGATGCTGTTCAGCGCCGCGGCCAACGGGAGAGCCGACGTCTTCCAGGCCGCGATCTCCGCCAGGTGCGCCCGGCGTCGGACCTCGCGATCCGGGTCGAGGGCAAGGTTCCGCACCTCCGTGATCGCCAGGTCCTGTCCGCGGCCGTCCAACTCAAGGCGGACCGTGAGCAGGGAACTCAGGTCAGCGTGGAGCTTGACCCAGGCTGTCGAGCCACTCGGGCGGAGTTCGGCCGCCAGTTCCTCCTCGAGGGGGGACATCTGGTGCTCTGCCTCCACCTTGGCCTTGCGCAGGGCGAAGGCGTGCTCCCTCGCGACCCTCGACCGGGCGAGCAGCGCGTCCACGTCAAGCGAACCGATCCAGGCTGCGAAGCGCGTGTCGAGGAGCGACAGCCGAACAACCGTCCGCTGGAGTTCACTCAGCTTCGACTGGGCCAGGGCGTTCCCGGCGTCGGTGGCCACGAAGCAGCGGACGTACGCGCTCACGGTCCTGAACTCGTCGAGTGCCCGATCTAGCTCCTCGACCACCTCCTCGAACGCTCGCCCCGCTGCGTCATCGGGCGGCGCTGGCGCGACCTTCCCGACCCCATGGCGATCGAAGAGGGTCCCCAAGGCCCGGATCCGCTCCTCCATGCCGCGGAAGGCACCTTCGAACTCCTCCGACTCCAGGCTGGGAAAGACGGCGGTCATGTCCCAGCGTGGCGACGCTTCCTGTGTCTGGCTCATCCCCTGGCCTCCCTCCGTCAGACGTCTCGGGCCGACTCCTGATCCTCACGATCGGACCTCGCCCGCGCAGGGCAGAGTATAGGCGCCAGGCCCTCTTGCGACAGCTTCCCAGCGGCACGATGCGGCGCGGTGTGCCCAGGAGCAAGGCCCCAAATCCCGCGTGAAACCCGAGCCTGCTCGGGCTCGAAAGGCGACAGACATCACGGGAGGCGCGTCCAGGTCATCGAAACTGCTCGTGGCCTGGACAGGCGGAAATCGAGCCCCGTTTGGTGTATCCTTGGGCGCTTTCAGCCTCGGGTGGCCAGCAATCGGTGCTGTCGACGCGAGGCAAGAGAAGGAGAGTAGAGAATGGGTTTCGGAGAGCGACGAATGGTCGACGTGCGGAGCATGGACCTTCACTGCGCGGACTGTGGCAAGAAGATCGAGGAGCTTCCGTTTCAGCCCTCGTCCGATCGGCCCGTGTACTGCCAGGACTGCAACCGGAAGCGCCGGCCTCCCCGAGAGGGCGGGTCGCGCGGTGGAACGAGAGGGGGAAGGTACTAGGACAGACGCTGGTCAAGCACCAGCCTGAATAGATCGAAAAGGGCGAGCAGGCCGAGGACATCGGCCTGCTCCTTTCTCTTGGAGGGCTAGAGACTCACCTCGACCCTGCGCTGCCGGAGGCGTTCGACGACGACTGACGCCGCCGACCCGGGGGTCAGCTTGACCGCCGTGTCGCGGAGGTCCGCCCATTCCAGGTCGAGGTAGTTGAGCAGGACGGCGATGTCCGAGACCTTCGTTCCGGAGAGGTCGACATCGCGCAACTCCCACAGCCCGGCGATCGGTTCAAGACTAGAGACCGGGTTCCCGCTGACATCGAGCGTCTCGAGACGAATGAGGGGCTTGAGAGGGGCGAGGCTCGAGAGTTCGTTGTCGGCAACGCTCAGAGAGCGAAGCCGCCCCAACTCTGCCAGGAGTCCCACCTCCGAGAGGCCGTTCCCGGCGATGCTCAGCGCGTCGAGCAGGGGAAAATGGGTCAGAATGCCAAGGTCCGCGAACCCGACGTCCTCCAGGTACAGACCCCGCAGGTTCGTGAGCTGCGTCAGCGGGAGGAAGTCCGCGATCTCCATGTTGCCGAGGCCCAAGACGTCGAGCTTCGCCCCGATGTCCACAACCTGGACGAGGTTCTCCAGATCGAGGTCCGAGAGTCGTAGCTCGGTCAGGAAGCGCAGCCAACGCAAGGGCGAGAGATCGGAGACCTTCACCGACGCCAGTCGAACCTTCCGCAGGCCCTCCATTCGCCCCAGCGCCGACAGGTCGAAGCTCGCCGGGCTCTCGACGTCAAGCGACTCCAGACGCGTCAGGGCTTGAATCGGATCCAAGCTGCACCCAGCCTGACAAGTCACTGACAACTCATGCAGGAGGACGAGCGAGCGCAGCGGAGAGAGGTCGGAGACTTGGTTACCTGCAAGCCGGAGGATCCCCATCCCGAGGGAAGACTCGAGCCCTGCGATCTTCTGGATGCGATTGCCTCTGAGGTCGACCTCTCGCAGGTCGCGGAGCGCCTTGAGCGCCGAGATGTCCTCCACTTCGTTGTTCGCGAGATCAAGGACACTCAGCACGGTCATCCTAGCGATCGCCGCGATATCCCGTATCGCGTTGTCCCTCAGGCGAAGCTCGGAGAGGTAAACGGCGCTCTCCAGCCCTCCGAGGCTGGTGATCCCTCGCCCACTTGCGTCAAGTGCTCCCAGCCACTGGAGGTCGTAGTCGGTGATCGGGCCCGATGGCTTGTAGATCGCCTGCCGCACCGCGACCTCGAGGTTCCTGTCTGCGAAGCGCACGGTCTGCTCGGCGACCGCCATGGCCCCCAGGCCGGCCCACAGAAAGAGAACGAGAAGGAAACCCGCAGTCCAACGCGCACCTCGATCCATCTCTCTCACCTCCGCACCGTCCTTTCAGATGCCCATTAGACAGGACGCGGGAGGCGAACGCAAGGCCTCCCGTGGGAGGCGTGCCCTCTTCTCTGCTGGGCAGATCAACGGCAGGACAGAGTGCGCGGCACGAGGTCGCGCTCACTCGGTGCGCGCCCGGAAGCTCGTCAGGACCACCTCTGCTCGGCACTCCTCAGTCTCCGGACAGCGCGGTCCATGCTTGCCTTGCGTCCGGACTTGACCTCGCGCGCGGTCTCTGGCCATGATCGGGCGCCGATCCCAGTCAAGACGGGAGGTCAGGAGATGGGCAGGGTCGAGCCGGCACCCCGTGGCGCCCGGGGTGGGGAGAAAACTCGGTACCCAACCCGCGGCGACGTGGAGGCCGCCTTCCGCGAGAGAGGGATCCGCGGCCTCGGCGAGGCCGTGCCGAGCTACCTTGAGAGCCGCTGGACGCGGTGCCTGTTCTGGGGTTCCGTCAACCTCATCGTCCCCATCTTTCCGATCCTCCGGTGGGGAGTCGAGTTCGACCAGAAGCTGGAGACCAGCGGCCTTCTCGGCGCCTCGAGGAGCGTCCTTGAGGGGCTGGGCCTTCGCCCCCGGATCCTCCTCCCGGAGGGTGCCCGAGACACCCTCCGCACAGCCTCGCTCCTCGTCTACGGGAACCACCCCTCGCTTGCCGATCCGTTCCTCGTCGCGCTCGCCCTCGCGCGACCCGACCTGAAGATGCTCAGCGCAAGCTACTTGAGCCTGCTCCTCCCGTCGCTCGGCCCGCATCTCATAGCGGTTCAGCCCACGTTTGAGCGCAAGCCGCTCCATCTGCAAGGGGCCTCTCACTACCTGCTCGTTCGGCTCCTCTACCGTGCCGAGGGAATGCCCGACCCTGCCGTCGCTCGGGAGGCGAACCGCCGCGCCCTTGAGGAGGCCGCTGCCCACGCTGCCGAGGGCGGAGCCCTCCTCATCGCACCTGGATCCCGCTCGGCAAAGGGCCGCTGGTTGCCTGGGATCGGCGTGATCGCCACGCACCTTGCCCGGCTCGGTCGGGAGGTTTGGCTTGCGCCCTATGGGATCCGCCGCGTCACCAACGCCCGCATCTACCGGGGGATCTCCAAGCGTCCCCTCGCGCGGATCGGAAACGCCTTGTTCCACCGACGACCCGCTGAGATCACCTTCGCGGAGCCGGTACCGATCTCAACGATTGTGTCCGACGCTTCGGAGTCACCCTCGCGGGTGACCGCACGCCTGAACGAGCACTACCAAACCCTCTTCCGCACCCGAGGTCTGGACAAGACGTGAACCCGCGGAGGCTTCTCCTTCGAGGCGCGGCACCCGCGCTCGTGCCTATCGCCCGTTGAACCGGACGACGACGATGTCGCCGTCCTGGACCTCGTAGGTCCGGCCTTCGACCCGCTGCTTGCCGGCCTTCGCCACAGCACCCTCGCTCCCGTGGGCGATCAGGTCCTCGAAGCGGATGACCTCCATCCGGATGAACCCCTTCTCCATGTCGGTGTGGATCCTCCCGGCGGCGACCGGCGCGGTGTCCCCTGCGCGGCAGGTCCAGACGTGGACCTCTCTCTCCCCGGCCGTGAAGAAGTCCGAAAGCCGTAGGAGCCGGTAGGCGGCACGGATCAGGCGCTCGATCGAGGGCTCCCGGAGGCCGAGCTCGGCGAGGAAGGCGGGGCGATCGTCGGGGTGGAGCTCGGCAATGTCGGCCTCATCGCGCCCGGCGATGACGACGAGCGGCGCGTCCTCCCCTTCGGCGAGAGCGCGCAGCGCGTGGACCAGAGGGGAGTCCGCCTCCGTCATGGCGTGGACGTTCGCCACGTACAGGACGGGTTTCTGCGAGAGGAGGGTACACTCGCGCACGCTCGCCGCCTCGTCGCTCGTCAACGTCTGACGCCGAACCGGGATCGCCTGTTCGAGAGCGTTGCGCACCTTGGTGCAGTCGGCGACGTCGCGCTCCGCAACCTTGTCACCTGTCCGGACTCGCTTGGCCAGGCGGTCGATCTTGTTCGTGAGCGTCTGGACGTCGGCGACCACCAACTCCAGGTCGACCCGCTCCACGTCATGAACCGGGTCGATCGTCTCTCCTGGAGCCTCGAAGCAGCGGACGACGTGGACCAGCGCGTTCGCCTCCTTCAGGTAGGAGAGGAGCTTCGCGCCTCGGCCGTTTCCGGCCGTCGATCCGGGCTCCAGGCCCGGGATATCCACCACCTCGAGCGTCGCCGGGACAACCTTCGCCGGCTGGTAGAGGCCAACCAGCCTCTCCACCCGCGGGTCGGGCACGCTGACGATGGCGCGGTTCATCTCCGCGCCGAACGCCTCCGCCTGAGCAGCGGTCATCGCGTTGAACACCGTGGTCTTCCCCGATCGGGGAAGGCCAATCAAGCCACAAGAGAGTCCCACAGCACACTCACCTCGGAAACGAAGGGTTAAAGGACTGCCCCGCCCGAAGGCGGGGCGCTGAGCGAGATTCTAGAGGGAGATGGGAAGACCGTCAAGCGGGCGGGTCACAGGAAGCAAGAGAGGCAAGGCCCGATCCCCGCGACATACAAGTCAAGCCATGCCCCGGCAACCCGAAGGAGGTCCTTTTCTCCGACCGCCGAGCGCGCCCTGCGCCCGACAGAGGACGACACGCGCGTTGCTGGGCGCGATGTCCGACCCTGACGAGGACAATCCACCGCCCAGGTGCTGTCAGGACCTCGCTGTACGGTCAGGTGGGGATTCAAGAGGCAAGACCAGACCCCGGCGCCCGTAACACGCGCCGCGTGTCTCATTCTTCCGAATGCGTGAATTGGAGGGATCGGGCGGCAGTTGACGAGTCCCTGCCCTCGTCAGAGTCTCGCGCAGGGCAAGGTAGCTGTCTGAGAGATCGCCGCGCGGCTGCGCCCCAAGGCGCGGAGCGTGGCAGACTAGCCGACGTCTGCTGTCTTCGGCGCCACGGCCAGGGCCTCGCCCTCCTCGGGGAGGGGCTCGACCACCCGGCTCTGCCAGCTCCGGTTGGCGAGGAAGCCGAGGGCGATCAGGCCGGCCACGAAGTTGCTCGCTGACATCCCCCACCACACTCCGTCCGCTCCGAGCTTGAGGACGAACCCGAGGAGGAGGGCGAGGGGGATCCGGAGGCACCACAGGCGGAGGAACCCGAGGACCATCGCCGGCACGTTGTGCCCCGAGGCGCGATAGATGGAGAGGGCGGTGAAGAAGGTGCCCAGGAAGGGCAGGCTCGCCGCGAACGAGGCGATGAGCCTCCCGCCCACATCGGCCACGTCCGGCCGGCCGGGGATGAACAGGGCAATGGCGGGGTAGCGCACGGCCCACAGGATGACCGCCTCGACGCTGAGGATCCCGACAAGCGCCCATAGTCCCTTGCGTAGGAGCTCCCGCGCCCGCTCCATGCGGTCCGCGCCGAGGGCCTGGCCGACCATCGTCGTCAGGCCGGTCCCCAGGCCATCCGTGAAGATGAATGCCATCCCGAGGACCCGGTCTCCGACGCCGTACCCGGCGAGGGTGACCTCCGGGTTCGGGAGGCGGCTGATGACCTTGGTCATGATGACGAACCCGAACGCCATGCTCGACTGAGCGAGGGCGGCGGGCACGCCGATCCGCAGGCCCTTGACGACCCAGGCCCAGCGCAGCCTGAGCGCCCTGGCCTGGAGGTGGAGGACCCCGCGGCGGCGCAGGAGGAGAAGGAAGAAGAGAATCGTGGCCAGACCCTGCGAGATCACGGTGGCGTACGCCGCCCCAGCGATCCCCATCCGTGGGATCGGGCCCCACCCGAGGACGAACGGCGGGTCGAGGAGCATGTTCAGGAGGACGCCGGCCCCGTTCACGAGGAGGGGCGTCACGGTGTCCCCGACCGCGGAGAAGGCGGACGTGAAGAGGCCGGGAAGGACCATCGTCGGGAGGCCCAGGAAGACGATACCGATGTACAGCGACGCGGCATCGGCGACGGAACCTTGACCGACGAGGAGCGCGAGGAGCCAGGGAGAGAGGGCGTACCCCGCGAGCCCAAGGACGACGGCGGCGATCGTGGATAGAGAGACGAGCTGGTTCAGGGCGACGTTCGCCTCGAGAGGGCGCTTCGCGCCGGTGTACTGGGAGATGAGGGCGCTCGCCGCGGCGCCGCCGAACCCGGAGACGAAGGCGATGAGGAACCACACGATCGGCCAGGAAACCTGAATCCCGGCGAAGACGGCCGCCGACTCCTCGCTCGGGAGCCGTCCGACCCAGAAGGCGTCGACGAGGTTGTACAGCGTGAACAGGAAGGTGGAGACGACGGCGGGGGCCCCGATCCGCGCCATGGTGCGGATCGGCGGGCCGGACAGGATCTCCTCTCGCGTCGGGGTCTTGAACCGCATGGGCGGAAGGTTATCCCGCTTCGGTCTCCTCGGCACGCGGGGGGGGTCTAGAGAGCCCGGACCTGCGCCAGACAAGCGGGAGCTGTTCGGAGAGGGTTCGCTTGGCGGGAGTTGGGCCCGTCGCGATCCCGTACCGCTCGCACAACTCGCGGAAGCGGCCCTCGAGCCGCGTGACGTTCGGGGAGGGGCAGACGTAGCGCTCGCCGAACGTCCTCTCGTAGCGCCCACGCAGGCCCGGGAAGTGCACGTCGAGCTTCGCGTAGTAGTGCTCCCGGCAGCGGTCGCGGAGGGTCATCCCGAAGGAGGCGACGATCGCCGTCACTCCGGCCTCGCGCCCGGCCTCGACGATCGCGCGCACGTTCTCCTCGCTGTCCTCGATGAACGGGAGGACGGGCATCAGGGCAATCCGCGTCTCGATCCCGGCCTCCGCCAGGGTGCGCAGCGCGCGGACGCGGGCCGAGGGGGGTGGGGCGAATGGCTCGACCAGCGCGGCGAGGGCGTCGTCCGTCGTCGTGATCGTGAGAGAGACGACGGCGCGCGGGACCTGCTTCAGGAGATCGAGGTCGCGCAGGACGAGGTCGCTCTTCGTCAGGACGTGGACCGGGAACCCGTACCGGGCGATCCGCTCCAGGGCGCCCCGGGTCAGGCGCCGCTCGGCCTCGACGGGCTGGTAGGGGTCGTTCATCGAGCCCAGGCCGATCGTCCCCTTTGCGCGCTTGCCGACGAGCTCCTTCTCCAGGAGGTCGAGCGCGTTCCGCTTCACGAGGACCTCATGGTCGAAGTCCTCAATCTCGTAGCAGCCGCTCCGCGTGTCGCAGTAGATGCACTGGTGGGCGCAGCCGCGGTAGAGGTTCGTGCGGTAGGTGAGGCCGAACCAAGTGTCTGGCTCTCGGACACGCGCAAGCAAGGTCTTCGCCTCGATCTCGCGGATCCTCATGGGGCGATGGTACCTCCGCTTCCCCCTCGAGCGAAGAGGGCAGGGTGCGCCGCGAACCTTAGGTGAGCGCGACCTCGAGGACCATCATCACGACGAAGCCGAGCATGGCCCCGAACGTGGAGCGATGGGAGCTGCAGTCGCGCTGCGCCTCAGGGATCAGTTCCTCCACGACGACATAGAGCATCGCCCCGGCCGCGAAGGCCAGGGCGTAGGGAAGGAGCGGCCGGACGGCGAGCACGGCGGCGGCACCCACCACCCCAGCCAGAGGCTCGAAGAACCCAGAGAGCTGCCCGTACCAGAAGCTCCTCGCGGCGCTCTGCCCGTCGCGCCGAAGGGGTACGGAGACGGCCATGCCCTCCGGGAGATTCTGGAGCCCGATCCCCAGGGCAAGGACGACCGCCCCTGAGAGCGACGCCGCGGGAAGGTTCGCGGCCAGGGCGCCGAAAGCAACACCGACGGCGAGGCCCTCGGGGATGTTGTGCAGCGTGATCGCGAGGATGAGGAGGGCGCTCCTCTGCCAGCCGGTCTTCACCCCCTCGGCCTCCTCCATGGGGAGCCCGGGGTGAAGGTGCGGGAGAAGCTTGTCCACGCCCCAGAGGAAGGCCCCGCCGAGGAGGAAGCCTGAGGCGGCTGGAACCCAGGCCGGTAGGGGTCCACCTCTAGAGAGCGCGATCGCAGGCGCGAGGAGGGACCAGTACGAGGCGGCGACCATAACCCCGGCGGCGAAGCCGAGCATGGCGTGCAACGTCCGCCGGCGAACGCTCGGGAAGAGGAAGACCGTGGCGGCGCCAACGGCGGTCAGAGCCCACGTGAACGTGGTGGCGAGGAGGGCCTGGAGAACCGGCGTCAGATCCGCAAACCAGTTGGCCATCGTTGTGCGGGGCGTCCACGCCCACGGGGGCATTCTACTGGGTCGTCCCAGCCTTCGCTCCTGCCTCCGCTCGAACGCGGGGTGGAACTCGCCCCGCCTCCAGGCCCCTCTGGCCCTTGACGTGCCGCTGCGTCTTCTCTCCGCGTTCACGCCCTCGACACATCTCCGCACTCGGTGGTTCACATCTTGCAGCGATCCTCTCGCTGCACAAGGAGGAGACGATGAAGAGACGATCTACGGGTTGCGTCGCTCTCGCCGTCGCCGCGGCCGTCGTTGCGGCGTCGATTGGGGCGTGGGGGCAGGCGTTCGAGCCGAGGGCGTACCCCGGCGGACACCTCAAGTTCACCTACGAGGCGACGATCGGGGATCTGGGGTCCACGGCTAGGACCACGGTGGAGATCCTCCCCCAGCCGGACGGACGATACGAGGTACGAACGAGCGGAGACCAATTCGTCAGCGCGGACCGCGTCCGGGTCGGGTTCTTCGGCCTAGGCTGGGTCGGGATGGGCTTCCGCGTGCGGGACGCGGAGCAGGGAGGGATCGACCTCTCCGGCCTCTCGGCGCTCGAGCAGCAGACGATCGTCCCAGGGAAGACCTACCTCCTCCCCGATGGGGGAACCTTCCAAGCCGGCGAGGCGGACAAGATCGCGGGGATCGACGTCATCCGCGGTGCCTACACCCACGAGGACGCCCCGCTGTACAAGGTGGAGATGGCCTGGGCAACCAGCGCGGAGGTGCGGAGCCTCCTCCCGTCCCCGCCGTACCTGAAGCTCCTAGAGCGCAAGACAGCCGACGGCACCTTCGACACCGTCGTGACCGAGGTTCGCCTCACCGAGTTCGTGCGCTAGGACGGCCCATGCTCGCTGTCAAAGACGTTCGCAAGACCTACCACATCGGCAAGACACAGGTGCAGGCCCTGCGCGGCGTGTCGCTCGCGATCCCCAGCCGCGCCTTCGTGGTGATCACGGGGCCGTCCGGCTCGGGGAAGTCGACCCTCCTCCACCTCTTGGGCTGCCTCGATCGGCCGACCTCGGGGGAGGTCTTGCTCGACGAGAGGAACCTCGCGACCCTCACCTCCGAGGAGCGGGCCCGCGTGAGAGGAAAGCGGTTCGGGTTCGTCTTCCAGAAGTTCAACCTCGTCCCGAACCTGTCCGCCGGGGAGAACGTCGACCTCCCGATGGCGCTGCAGCACGTGCCGCGATCGGAGCGCCGGGAGAGGGTGACTCGGGCCCTGGAGCGGGTCGGGCTCGCCGAACGGGCGGACCACCGGCCCTCCGAGCTCTCGGGGGGAGAACAGCAGCGGGTCGCGATCGCTCGAGCCTTGATCACCGACCCGGACGTCCTCTTCGCCGATGAGCCGACGGGGAACCTCGACACGAAGACAGGTCGCCAGATCATCGACCTCCTGCGGGGCTTGAACGCCCAGGGGAAGACGGTTGTCGTCGTAACGCACAACCCGGAGATCGCGGCGAGGGCGGAGCTGCTCGTGCACCTACGCGACGGGGAGGTCGTTCGTCCCGGAGAGAGCGAGCGGGAGGAGGGGGAGGGAAAGTGAGAGACCTCGTTCGTCTGGCCTGGCGGAACATCAAGAGCCGGCGCGCCCGGTCGTGGATGACGGTGATTGGCGTCTTGATCGGCGTCACGGCGATCACCGCCCTGATCTCGCTCGGGACAGGCGTTGAGCGTTCAGTGCTCAGGCAGTTCGAGACGATCGGCTACGACGTCGTGATCCTCATGCCCGGCGCCTCGCGGGGCCTCGAAGGGGGGCCAGCCGCGGGCTTCCCGGCCACCCCTGCGGGTATCCCCGGCGGCGAGGAAGACGCCGCGGCGGGAAAGGCTCTCGACGTCTCCGCCCTCCGGCGAGCCGTCCCCGGGATCGGGGAGGCCGGCTTGATCGCGAACCGGATCGTGCCCGTCTCGGCAGCAGCGGCGAGCGGGTCCCTCCGCGTCGCCGCTCCCTCTCCGGAGATCCTGTCCGAATTCTCCGGTCTCCTCGGTGGGTTTGCCCTCGAGGAGGGGAGCGGCTTCTCCTCGGCCCTAGCCTCCGAGGCCGTCGTGGGAGCCCGCAGCGCGGTGCGACTGGGTGTTGCCGTCGGCTCGACGGTAGAGATCGCTGGGGAACCGTTCGCCGTCGTTGGCATCCTCTCTCCCACGGCAACTGGAGCAGCGTTGCCCGATGGGACCAATCCCAGCCCGTCTGGACGGGTCGGCGCGGGCCGGCTGGCAGGAGGAGCCGCAGGAGGCCAGGGGATGGGCGCGTTCCGCGCCGTCGCCGCCACGGACGACGCCCTCTTCATCCCCTACGACCGCGCGCAGTCGCTCGCAGGACAGGGCCTGGGTACGCCCACGGTGGCGCTGCGTATTGGGAAGGGCTACGCCGTCAGCGAGGCGGTTACCTCGATCCGCGCCGAGGTTGCGCGGCAAGGGGTCTCGATCACCACCGTCTCCACCGAGGAGATCGCCAAGACCGTCCAGGGAGCGCTCGGTACGATCGAAGGCGTCCTGGCGAGCATCGCCGCGATCTCGCTCCTCGTAGGGGCCGTCGGGATGATGAATACGATGTACACGGCGGTTCTGGAGAGGAGGCGCGAGATCGGGATCCTGAAGGCGATCGGCGCCACAGACCGCCAGGTCCTCACCCTCTTTCTGATCGACTCCGGCCTGATGGGCCTCGCCGGCGGCGTCCTCGGTCTTGTCCTCGGGGCCGCGGTCAGCTCGGTCGGATCGGCCGCCCTCGGCCGGGCGTTGGGGGCCCTCTCCTTCCGTCCCGTCTTCAGCGCTGGCTTGATCCTTGGTGTCCTTGGCCTGTCCTTCGTCCTCGGAGCCCTCGCCGGGGCCTGGCCGGCGTGGAACGCCGCTCGCCTCGAGCCGGTGGAGGCACTGTCCGCAGAGTAAGGCCCCGAGTGCCTCTCCTTCGAAGCAGGACGGAGACCGGTGCGCCCACGGCCGGCGACCTCCCCTGCGGCGTGGTCTTGGCTGGGTCAAGCCAGGACCGCTTGGTCTCTGGCGGAGTTGCCGTCGGATCGTAAGATTAAGCCGTGTCCCGGCCTTCCGGTGTGCAGGAGCCGAAGGGGGGTGTCCGTGCCGGCATCGCAGCAGGCAGTGCTTGAAGTCGAACGCGTCACGAAGCGCTTCGGAGACGTCCTCGCCGTGCGCGATGTCTCCTTCTCTGCGCGCCGCGGGGTGATCCTCGGCCTCCTGGGTCCCAACGGCGCGGGGAAGACGACGACCTTGCGCATGATCATGGGAATCCTCGATCCCGACGAGGGAGAGGTCCGGTTCTCCCTGAACGGAGTGACCGGGAAGCTCGACAAGGAGCGGATCGGCTACCTCCCGGAGGAGCGCGGTCTGTACGCCGACGCGAGGGTCTTGGAGACCCTCGTCTATCTCGCCGAGTTGAAAGGCCTTGCCCGCGGCGAGGCGGTGCGCCGGGCACGAGACTGGCTCGCGCGCCTCGACCTTGCGGCGTGGGCGGACCGGAAGATCGAGTCACTCTCCAAAGGGATGGAACAGAAGGTCCAGTTCGCGGCGGCCATCCTGCACGAGCCGGACCTTGTGGTCCTTGACGAGCCCTTCTCGGGCCTCGACCCGGTCCACCAGGACTTCGTCAAGGACGTCATTCGCGGCCTGCGAAAGGCGGGAACGGCCGTCGTCCTCTCCTCGCACATGATGAACCAGGTGGAGGAGCTGACAGACGAGATCGTCCTCGTGGACCACGGCGTGGCCGTCCTCTCCGGAGCCTTGGACGCGATCAAGGAGGCCCACGGGACGCACAGTGTCCGGCTTCGGTTCGGCGGGGACCGCACAGCGCTGGAACGAGACGCCAGGATCGAGAACCTCACGATCGACGGGGATCGGGCGGCCTTCCGACTGCCGAAGGGGACGGCCCCGGACACCTACGTGCGATGTCTTCCCGCGGGGATCCTCGTGCGCGAGATCTCGATCGCCCGGCCGCCGCTCCACGAGATCTTCGTGCAGACGGTGGGGAGGAGGGGCGATGAAGCTCGCTAAGGTGGTCGCGTGGGAGTTCCGACGCACGGCGCACAACAAGCAGTTCATCCTGATGACGGTCCTTCTCCCCGCGATCATCGGCCTTGCGGGCGGAGGGGTAGCCCTGTTCGGAGGGGGGAGCGACGGTGCTGCCCGGACCCCCGCCGGCCCTCCTCCTCCGTTCCTCGTCCCGATGATCTTCGCGATGATCCTGTTCATCGGAGCGTTCCTGAACGGCACGATGACCCTCTACGGGGTCGTCAAGGAGAAGGCGAGCCGGGTGGTGGAGATTGTGCTCTCGAGCATCTCCTCGCGGGAGATGATGGCGGGGAAGATCCTCGGGCAGGGACTCGCCGGTCTGATCCAGGTCGTCCTGTGGGGCGGGGTAGCGGCGGTCGTCCTCAGCGCGCTCGTCCCCGGCCTCTCTTGGCGGCTCACGCCAGTCCAGTGGGTGTCCTATCCCCTCTACTTCGCCCTCGGCTACCTCCTCATCTCGGCCCTGTTCGCGACGCTCGCTGCCGGGATGAAGGACGTGCAGTCGAGTGGGGCGCAGTTCCTCGTGGGGATGATTCCCTACCTCCCGATGATGTTCAGCGCTGGAATCGTCCAGCAGCCCAACGCGACGTGGATTCGCATCGCAAGCTTCTTCCCGCCCTTCACGCCGGGCATGATGATGATTCGCGTTTCGATGGCGCCCATCCCCTGGTGGGAGGTGGCGGGGACGATCCTCGTCCTCGGACTGTTCGACCTCGTCTTCATCCGGGTCGCGGCGCGGGCGTTCGAGACGGCGATGCTCATGTACGGGAAGAACGCGACCCTCCGGGAGCTCTGGCGCTGGGGGGTCCGCCGGAGGCGCTAGTCCTCCTTCATCCACTCCTTGAACTTGGCCTTGAACTTGCGCTCCATCCGCTCCCCGATCTCGTCCCACTCCATGTGCTCGTCGGCGTCCACCCAGCGAGCGAAGCCACGCTTGATCCCTTCCTCAATCCGCCGCCCGACCTCCTCGCGCCGCTCCTCCCGCCGCCTCGCAATGAGGACGCGCGCGTTCATCGCGATCCCGGCCCAGGCGAAGACGAGGATGACGAGGAACCACAGGCCGCAGACCTCTAGGTAGCTCAGCGTAGGCATGTCGAAGATCCCGACCACGAGGGAGTTCCAGAGCCTCATGATCACCCAACTGAAGAAGAAGAACGCGGCGACCCCGCCGCCGGCGACGAGCTTGGTCAGGAGCTTCATCCGACCCCACCTCCCTTGTGCGCCGATTCTAGCCGGGAAAGGACAACGAGGTAAGACCGCTGGCGCTGCGGAGCAGAACCCGCGAAGATCGGGAAGAGGTGAGATGATGAACACAGGTCGTGTCCTGTTCCGCATAGGTCGGTGGTCAGGCTGGCTCCTCCTCCCGCTGCTCTTGGTCAACCTCTTGACCGGCTACGCGAACGTGTTCCCTCGCCTGTTCGGCGGAATCATGGGGAAGGCCCTCGGGTATAGGCTGCACATCGTCCTTCAGCCGGCTTTCGTCGTTCTGGCCGTCCTCCACGTCTACCCCTATGCCCGGGCCGCGCTTCGGAGGTCCCGCCTCCCCGCCCTCATCGCCGACCCCGTCCTCCTCATCCTAGGCCTGGGGCTCGCCGCCTTCTCGATCTACCTCGCCCTCCTGGACTGAGGGGCGACACCGGGAGCCTCTCCTCGTGGCCCGTCAGTCTCCGCAGCCAAAGCCCTTCGGCCGGCGGAATCCGCCGGCGAGGCTCCCCGCCCAGACCATCGGCAGCGCCACCAGGAAGAGGAGCTCCGCCGCCTGCCAGTAGGAGAGGGGCTTCTGGAACCCGAGGTACCCCATGACGAGGTGCTTCCACAGAACCTGGACAATGAAGGCCACCAAGAAGAAGCCCGCGACGCCGCTTCCCAACCGAGCGACCATCCTTCCGATCACGATTTCCCCTCCTCCGCGGGACCTCGTCCCGCCGACTTGCTTTCTCGACGGACGGACTATACGGTTTGCGTCATCGAGCCGGCAAACCGGGCAGGCGAGGGCTCCCTCAAGAGACAAGCGAGGTGATGGTGGTGCGGAAACAGGCAGGGGTTCTGGGCGTCCTCCTCCTGGTCCTCTCGGGCCTCCAGGGGCTCGGCGCGGTCGGAAGCGGGGGGACCGTTGATCTGGAGGTCGGCGTCTTCGTCTTCGAGCAAGGAGAGTCCGTAGCGGTTGAGGTCCGACGCGACGGAGACTGCACCTGCCTGTGCGATCCGATCACCGTGGGCGGTCTCTCCGTCCTCGATGGGGCCGGAGTGAAGGTCTTCTCTCTCCCCTGCGATCCGCCCGCTTCCATTGATTCCTGGATCGGGCGCTGGAGCCTGATCGACGACGAGGGGAAGGAGATCCCAGCCGGGATCTACCGACTCGCCGTGACCACGAGTGCCGGAGAGTTCCGCGCCGTGGTGGAGGTCGTCCTGCCGGGGGAGAAGGCCCCCGCGGGGCACGGCCTGGCGCGCGCCTCGGCCTGCGGGCTCTCGCTCTCGGTCTATCGAGTCCTGGACGAGGCCCGTGCCGGGACGAAGGTCGTCCTCGACGTGCGGGAGGGGCTTCTCATCGCCCTCCGGGGAAATCCGACGACCGGCTACGAGTGGGAGATCGAGGACGAGCCCGGAGCCGTCCTGGAGCGAATCGAAGGGGCAAGCTACCTTCCTGACCCCGCCCTCGCTGGCTTGGTCGGATCGGGAGGCACGTTCTACTTCCGCTACCGCGCTACGACCGTGGGGGAGGGGACCCTCCTCTTCGCCTACCGTCGCCCCTGGGTCGCCGGTCCCCCGGACCGGACCGTCTCGTTCTCCATCGTGGTCCGCTAGCAGCCCGTTGATCTACGCCACTTCGCCGGCGTTGGCGAATGCACGTGTGAGGTCAACCGTAGATCGCGGGGCTCGAAGCAGGTGGAAGGTCCGGACCAGTGTCCGCAGAAGGGCATTCACC
>Ga0315291_10000511_pt1 | contig 51614 bp, 43 predicted proteins | sample YL17G12_20_MG_FD_203070 | JGI IMG/M metagenome (GOLD analysis project Ga0315291, IMG submission 203070) | Sediment microbial communities from Yellowstone Lake, YNP, Wyoming, USA - YL17G12_20 | ecosystem: Environmental > Aquatic > Freshwater > Lake > Sediment | place: USA: Wyoming | collected...
GGGGTACCCATCCACGCTTCGATCGTCATCGAATAACGTATGGTACCCCCAAAAACCTCGTCGAAACAGGAGCATCGAGATCGCACAACGACTCCCGTGTTATCGCTTCAACCACTGCATGAAATACGCCCGGTCGAGGCTGCGGCCGGACCGTGTTTTCATACGTGTGGATGTAATGATTTCCGGACTTGTTTTCAAACGTCAGAGGAAGCAGCGTTCGCTGACCCCATTTCCCCATGAATCCGGAACGCAGCACAACCATATTCGGCTCAAGTTCACTTGTCTCAAGCTTCACTGCAACGTCCAGATCGCTCTCGCTTTCAACAGTCGTGACTGCCGATTTGTCCTGCCCGAATGCCCAGATGTTCTCGTCCGGAGATTTCATCGCCACAGTTTCACCACCGCCGGCGCGCATCACGAACTCATCGATCACCACGTTGGCGTGCTCCGTCCCGCCGCGCACAACGGAAACCGCATCAAGCTTCCAGTTCTTCGATGAATCCTTCGTTCTTCCGATTCGGAGAAACTGTGCCTTGCGTGTGCTGCGCTCGACGAACGGTTTCGAAATGATCGCATGCCGCATTCGGGTGCTCAATTGATACGGCGCCGAAATCTTCAAGATTCCATCAAACGTGCGAATCACCGTCGCGATGATGCATTCGTCACTCCGCTCATCGAATTCGATTGACTTCGACACTCTTCGAATGACCCTCCCCCATCGAAGCGGATAGCCCCGCTCGTTCAAGCGCGTCGATCCACCACAATAGTCAGACGAGTATGCATCACCGTCGTCAAGAGGAACGACATCACTGTTCAACAGTGGATTGTTCTCGATGACGAACTCAAGGTATGCTTTGTCCTTTGGACTCATAACCATTCCCCTCTGCTTGAACAAGACCCACCAACCCCTTTCGAATCTGTCCAATTCAATAACCAATTGCTGTGCCAGCAGAGGCACATGGGCCCCCAGCGTGCCGGCTCCTTAACGACTTGAAGTCTAACGAGTTATCCGGAAGCGAAAGCGGGATGGTTTGGCTCAGGATGTGCTAAGTGCGGGATTTCGCGGCTAGAAGTGCCGGAATGAAGGAAAACCTGCGTTCGGTACTGTAAGAATTACAATAGTCGAATCAGCGGGTGATGACGACTAGGAAGCGCTTAGCCTGGATTCCACTTGTTGGCGAGGTAGGAGCGCACGACCTCATCAAGAATCGTATGATAGCGGTGGGGAAGGTTCTTGTATTTCGGCCTGAGGCTTGGTTTCACTTCATCGAATTCAGATCCACGAGCAATACCCTCAATGACGTTCGAGAGGTACTCCGCGAGCTTCTTCCTGACCTTCTCGTTCGTATGCTCTTCGTTACTCTTTGAGATCGCTCGAACGGTTTTTTCCATATCCCACAGGTTTTCGAAAAAGTATTTGAAAGAAAGGCCTCGGAGGTATTCAGCGACGGTGCCGCGATTGAGACCTCCGAGCTCCTCGGCAGTCTCCGAAATCGAGCTCCGCGAGAATTTCTTCACCCGCAGGAGTTCGATGATCTGATCCTCCAAATCGACTTGGCCCTTCAGTGCGACGGCAACTTGTTCCGGCAGGTCTTTGAGCTGGATGAGTTCGCGCCGCTCTGCTCGGGCAAGGATGGTCGCTCGCGTGATCGCACTCTCGAGCTCCCGGACATTTCCCGGCCAGTGATATTGCAGAAACGCATCCATCGCGGTCGACGAAAGCGAGAGGGTCGGGTCCCCACGCATGAGGAAGTGCTCTGCCAGGATGGGAATGTCGCCCTTTCGCTCTCGAAGCGATGGCAACTCCAAACTGAAGACGTTCAGTCGGTAGTACAGATCTTCGCGAAACCTCTTCTCCCTCACAAGTTCTCGTACGTTTTTGTTTGTTGCGGCAACAATGCGCGCGTTCACCTTCGTCATCGTCGTCGAGCCAACCCGCTCGAGCTCACCCGACTGCACAACCCGGAGCAGTTTCACCTGAAACGCCTCGCTCGTTTCAGCGATCTCGTCCAGAAAGATCGTGCCACCATCGGCATATTCGAATCTGCCAACCTTGTCCCGTACAGCCCCCGTAAACGATCCACGCTCATGACCAAAGAGTTCGCTTTCAAGAAGCGTTTCCGTGAGCGCCCCACAATTGACCGCGGCAAAAACTTTCCCTTTTCGCTGGCTCAAGTTGTGTATGGCCCTGGCAACCAGCTCTTTGCCTGTCCCACTCTCTCCCAGGATCAGCACGTTTGCATCGCTCGCGGCCACCTTTTGGATCAGCTCGATGACTTCCCGCATTCTCCCGCCACTGTGATAGACGATTCCCTCGAAGACTGCCCTTCCCTCCTGCTGTCCGGTCTCCACGGGTTCAAAGCGCACAAGATCGCTGACCTGAGCAGAGAGAGTCTTGATATCCTGCTTATATCGCTTGATTTCTTCGATCAGCTCGATGCCGCGCGATGGCTGGGCGGTCGTTCTCTGATCAAGCAGTTCCTGTTCAAGCATTTGGAGCTTCAGCTCGCTTGCCCGCAACTTACTCTCGACCTCTCCTTTTTCGAGCTCAAGTTGCTCCACCTTTTTCCGAACGATGAGATGCTCATAGAGCACCATCCCCAAGCAAACCGTAACAATGAGGAACAAAGGCTGGAAAACGGGCAGCACGACGCACCAGTACGAAAAGATGAGCTGGCTTGCCGAGAGATAGAGGACTGCGACGAGCCCCGTGAGGCTGAGCCCATGGAGATAGCCAACCCGGAAGATCAGCGCGAGAGCCAGACCTGCGAACAGAACCGAGATGGCTGCGGCAAGCAGCGGGCTGACGCGGACAAGGAAACGATCACGAAGCGCGTTGTCTATGAGGGTGGCGTAGACGCCGACCGATGCAAATTGAGGATCAAAAGGCGTGGAAGCGAACGTGCTTCTTCCTTCGCCAATGACACTCACGAGCACGATCTTGTTTTTCAGGCTCGACAGATCGATTGGGGAGGCAAGGCCGAGTTGCTTCGACTGGTAGGAGCGCAATACCTCGACGCACCGGAAACGCTTGAATGACGAAAGGGGACCGGGGAAATTCAGGACAACCTCCCCCCGATGGTCGAACGGTATCCTATACTCCCTGCCCTGAGCCGGAAAAACGATGTGACCTCCTTCTACCCGAACGTGCTCTTTCTGTGCGCCTGTGAACCGACGCAGCACCTCGAGTGCGTACGCTGGCATCGATTCGTCGCGCACTCTCACGAGGGCAGGGATCCTCGTTGTGACGCCCGGCTGAAAATTGGTGTGCCCTACGCCAGCTGCAGCTTGAAGGAGCTCATTGTACGGAAGTTGGAGATAGCCACCATAAGCAGCTGTTCCGATGACCGCAGGATAGAGGTGAAGAGGCGGCATCGAATCCAATGAAGCTTGGGGCTGAGAATCGATGCGCCGAAAATAGCTGGAGACGACAACTTTTCCAGAGGCAGCCGCCGTTGAAGAGAGCAGGCTATCGCGTTCAGGGTACTGAAGACTGTGGTCGCCGAAAAACACATCGAGGCCAATGACGGCAACATCACTCTTATTCAGCACGTCGATGAGCAGAGCGTAGTTGTCTCGCGTGAGCGGCCACCCGCCAAGCGATGCGATATCATCATTGTCAAAATACAGGATGACGATACTCGTGTCGGCGGGAATGTCACCTCGCAGACGAAAACGTGCATCGAGCAATTGGTCCTCAAGGGCGCTCATGGGTCCCAAGAAAATGAGGGACACGACCAGGAGTGTTACGACAAGCCCGAGAGCGACAGCGTATCTGCGTGTCATCGCGTGTGAGTGATCCTGCCCAGGACTAGTTGATCAAAGACAAGCCTTCGGCATGTGGCGAGGGTGTCTGCGAGGATTGGGTTTCCGTGACCCCGCCCAGAATCGAACTGGGAACCTACAGCTTAGAAGGCTGTTGCTCTATCCACTTGAGCTACGGGGCCAATGTTTTCTGGTTTTCACAGCTTAGTCCCGCCAGACAACGGCGGGATTCTGAAAGTGGCAGTAGCTCGCACAACACGCTCGCTGGCCATTTTCGAAAAGTCCCGTTGTTCGGGATCCTCGATTTGTCATCTGCTCACTCCGTTCGCAGGACAAATCGGGAGCTGTTGCTCCCCGCCCGACCGAACGATGACAAAGCTCAGAACGGTCGTTCGGGCGGGTATCCACTTGAGCTACGGGGCCAGTGAAATTGAACGAAATTCGCGGGTTCCGTGAACTACTATGCAGTAAGATTCGCCTCTTCGGTAGCAAATCTATTAGCAGTTCACTCGGCACTCCTCCCATTCGAACGGAAATGCCCCGATCCGCTCTTTCCCCCCCACGCCAATGAGCTGCAATGCGAAAGGGGACCATCCGAGAAATCCTGTTTGTGGCGTCCTCAGTGATCGGAATCGCAGACCTAAAATACGAAAGTTTCGTGGTGAAGGCAAGAAGCACAGACGCATGAATACGGTAGGTATGCGCTTTGCTATCACTTACGACATGGGAATGAGTCTACACCAATCCTGAAGGTGGCACCGCTCTATCGCCGTGAGGTTGATAAGACCTGTTCAGCAGCGTGATCGGATGAATGACATCCACACCGGTACCCTGATTGATTTGAAGCTGACAAGTGCCACAGCCGGACAGTACAAAGTCAGGGCTTGCTCTTTCTATTTCAGAAAACAATCTTGACCCAATTTCCATCGAAAGGTCAAAATTCTCTTTCTTCATTCCAAATGTACCGGCAATGCCACAGCAGCTATCTTCGATTCTCACCAGTTCTAAACCCGGAATCATCTTTAACAGATCGTTTGGTCCAAACCTATTTCTTTGCGCTTTCAAGTGACACGGTGCGTGATAAACGACTTTCTTCTTCAGCGAGGTGAAGGAATTTCCATATCCTCCGCCCGAAAAAATGCCACCGAGGAAATCATGAATATCATGGCTTGATTCTGCAATCCTTTTGATGTCACTGTTTTCATTGAAAAAGGTCAAATATTCGTGCATGAAGGCATAGCCGCAAGAGGCACTGGTAAAGACAATGGGGATATTCTGAATTGCATAGGGGAGTAATACTCTGACATTGTATTCAAGATCGCCTAAAGACTCTTCAAAGTTTCCATACGATAGTTTTGCGACATTGCAGCATCGCCAATCAGGAAGAATGACACCATACTGCAACTTCTTCAGAATCTCTAAAGAGCTTTCCAATTCTCCTTCAGGGTTGTTGTACTGAGCAGCACATCCTGACCATAAGACGACTTTTTTCTCATCGCTCGTGTCGTGCGATCGGTATTGCTTCGTCTGTCGTGAGAAAGCTGGAAGATTTCTTCTACTATCAATTCCAACCGTTATGTGCATGAACTTCCTCATCACAGAATTCGAGAGCGCTCCGTTGCTCACAGAAGGAAAAATGGAAGCTAATGCACCGACTTGCCGACCTCTCTGGAGAATGTATTCATTTATTTTGAAGGGGCGTTTTCCGTGGAGCTTTTCTTTTGCGAGTATTGCCATTCCCGGGATATTGATCCCCGTCGGACAATCGGTCAAGCACTGCCCACAGTTCAAACAATAATCCATTATTCTATAGAAATGATCTGTGTCGATAGTGGCTATTGGGATTTTCCCAGACACAAGTCCCCGCAACATATTGGCTTTGGCTCTAGCAGTTGCCTCCTCTTCTCCGGTCGCCTCAAAGACTGGACAGTATTCCCGGCAAGTCCCGCATCCATGACATTTCTCAATCTCCATCCTCCAAATATCAGAATCTAATCTCGACGAAGTGTTGAAATAATTATAGTCAGGCGTGTACCTCAGATGAGCACTCCACTCATATGTTCTTGATGGCACTTTGATATCCGGATTCATGATTCGTTCCGGGTCAAAGAGGTTCTTGATTTCTTCGAATAGGGGAATGAGTCTGGAGAAGCTCTTCGCGATGAAGGGTGTTCTCAGTCTTCCATCACCATGTTCGCCGGAGAGAGTCCCTTTGTATCGGACGACAAGGTCTACAAACCGGTGCATCAGATCTTCTGCATCCCGGTACGACCGCGTGTCTTTGAAATTCAATATTGGGCGAAGATGGAGGTTCCCGTCGCCTGCATGGCCAAACACGGCATATTTGAAAGAGTATCGTTGTAAGAGATTTGAGAGATCATTGAGAAATTCAGCGAAGACATCTGGATGAATCGCAGCGTCCTCAACAAACGGAACAGGTTTTTCCTTGCCTTGAAGCTTGTTGAGTATGACCGTTGCAGCTTTCCTAACGCGGAAGATTCTCTCGATCTCTTCCTCATTGGTCGAGAAAGAGCCGACTTCGGCCAGTTGTTCTCTCTCAGAAACAATTTGTCTGGACCGATGAATCAGGTTCTCGACGTTGCTGACGTCATCGTCTTCAAATTCTACGTACAACAGATACCGGACATGAGTAGGAAGGAACTCTTTGAGTTCCGGTCTAAAGCTCAGTGCGAGTTGGATAAACGATCGATCAACAAATTCAAGTGCGGATGCACCGAGAGCTCTCAAGTGCTTCACCGCTTTCCCCATCTTGACAAGATCGGTAAAATAGAAGGAGAGGATCCCCCGATGTCTCACGGTCGGCATTGTCTTCAACACCGCGTCGGTAAACACTCCTAACGTACCTTCGCTGCCCACCATGAGCGAGGCGAGATTCAAATGGGTCTCAGTGAGAACATCCCACACCTGGTAACCGGATGCATTCTTTGTCGTATACGGTCTGTTTGCTGAAATCTGCTCGGAGTATTTCTCCAACAATCGCTTTACATTGACATAGTAGTATTTGTGGAATTCATCGAGTGTAGGGATATCTTCCAGAGGGATGTTCCTCGCGGTGAGTCTGTGCCCGTTAGCAAGTATGACATTGACCGCCTCAACATGTTTGACCATGCTTCCATGTTTGATCGTATGAGGTCCTCCGCTGTTGTTCCCAATCATCCCCCCAATCACGCAGACGTTTCCACTGCTGGGATCGGGTCCGAATTTTCTGTTGCGTATTCTGAGTCTAGCCTGCAGATCATTCAACACGACACCGACCCCGCATCTCACTCGATGTTCATCAATCTCTGTAATCTCTTTGAAGTGACGTGACAGATCGAGAATCACCGCTTCAGCCACAGCGTTGCCTGATAAGCTCGATCCTGCGCCTCGAGGGAGGATCGGGATTCTGTATTTTGCACATATCTCGATTGCGGTTCTGATATCGTCAATATTTCCAGGTATGACGACAGCTAATGGCTTGATTTCATAGAAGCACGCAGCAGTGCTGTAGAGCTGTAACGTAACGTCATCCCATCTGACCCTCCCGCTCAGCTGTGAATCTAACTCAGTGAGCCAGCGAGGAAGTGGGGATCTTCTAAGGTTTTCTGCAGATCGAACAGCAACGGTCGCCATGGCGTACTTATTTGTTGAGCAGCTTCTCTTTGGTTATCAATTCAATTCTTACGGGAATATCTGTAGGAATGGTCTCACCGTTGATCGCTTTGTATGCGTATGCAACGGCTAGTCTCCCCATCTCTTCAGGATACTGAGCAATAGACGCATGCATGTCGCCGTTCAGAATTGCGGCTCGACTGTCTTTGATAGCATCAAAACCAACCACGAGAATCTTGTTCTTCTTCTGAGCGGAGGAAATTGCCTCCACAGCACCAAGCGCCATCATATCATTGCATGCGAACACGGCCTGCACATCAGGATGGGCTTGAAGGATATTCTGAAAAACATTAAACCCTTGGTCTCTCTCCCAATTTGCTGTTTGCGAGGCAACTATCGTGATCCCCTTGAATCGTTCAAGGGCCTGATGGAATCCGCTGAGTCTGGCATCACCAGTTTCGTGACCTGGTATGCCTTCAAGGATTGCCACATTTCCTTTACCCCCAAGCCGGCCTGCAATGTACTCGCCGGCAATCCTACCGCCTTCCTTGTTATCTGATCCTATGAAAGCCAAGGTAGTGGCGCCTGATTCGGCTAACGCTTTCTCATCAGCTCTTGTATCGATGATCAGCACAGGGATCTTTGCCGCGTTTGCTTTAAGAATCGCTGGCACAATCTCCTTGGAGCCGCTTGGCGCGATACAAATGGCAGATACCTTTCTTTGAATAAGATTTTCAACTATCTGCATCTGCTTTTCGACATCGACCTCTCTTTCTGCAGCCTGGACGATCAAGCCGATTCCCAACTTCTTTGCCTCTGACGCAGCTCCTTCCTGCATATCGATGAAAAAGGGATTGTTCAAAGTTTTCATGATCACCGCAATGGTTGGTTTGCCAACCTCTTCAGATCGTCTACATCGCTCAAAACAAAGAAGAGTAGTTAGAATCAAGATGAGTGCGAGTCTGCTTTTCATGAAATGATTCCTTTCCCTTGCATGAGCTTCGTGTCTTTTCTTAACGCCATGTCCACTAATACCGCAAGAATAATGACTGATCCGATGACAATTTGTTGAGTGAAAGAAGAGAGCCCCAGGAGATTGAGGCCGTTTCTGAGTATTCCCATGATGAAGGCACCGATCAGAGTTCCAGTTATCTTGCCTTCTCCCCCCATCAGACTTGTTCCGCCAATGACCACGGCTGCTATGGCATCCAGCTCGTACATCATCCCGGCAATGGGTTGTGCTGAATTGAGGCGTGCCGTTAGAATCACTGCTGCCAACCCGCTGAACAGTCCGCAAACACCGTAGATAGCCGTTTTGACGATCTTGGTATTGATGCCGGATAAATTCGCCGCCTCTTCATTACCGCCGATAGCGTATGTGTATCTCCCGAACTTTGTTCTGTTCAAGACGAAATGAGCGATGACATAGATAGCCACCATGATGATGACGGGGGCAGGAATATGCGCCAGCTCTCCTGTCGCCAGAAACCTAAATTCCGGAGAAAAGCCCGAGACGGGTCTTCCTTCAGTATAGATAAAGAGCGGCACCACGCGCCACGCTCATCATACCTAACGTAGCAATGAAAGGGGGGAGCCGGCCATAGCTAATCAGCAGACCGTTTATCAAACCGCACAGTGATCCTATCCCAAGCCCGATCAAGATTGCCAGAGGTTCTGATTGTCCACCGTGCAAAACGCCAGCCAAGACTACACCCGAAACTGCTACGATTGATCCAACAGACAGGTCAATGCCGGCCGCGATAATGACGAATGTCATGCCTACAGCTATGATCGCGTTGATTGAAGTCTGCTCAGCGATATTCATTAAATTCGAAACAGTAAGGAAGTAGGGACTGAGGATCCAAAACACAATCGTTACAACAATTAGCCCTATCAGCGTTCCAAACTGTCTGCTGTTCTGCACTATGAGATCTTTGGAGATCACGATGGACTCTTCAAGTCAAAAGAGAGTTTGAGTTCGTGAAGGCATGATGCTCTGCGCGGAGCATCATCATCCTACGATGCCCCTAAAGCATACCGCATGATTTGTTCCTGGGTGGCTTCCCCCGTTGGAAGCTCTCCCGCAATTTCGTTCTGATGCATTATCAGAATCCTATCACTCATACCGAGGATCTCGGGTAACTCCGAAGAGATCATAATGATGGCAACACCTTCGGCAGTGAGTCGATTCATCAGTTGGTAGATCTCCACTTTGCTGCCGACATCGATTCCTCTCGTGGGTTCATCAAAAATGAATATCTCTGCCTTGCTGCAAAGCCACTTCGCAAGAACCACTTTTTGTTGATTGCCGCCGCTTAAATACAGTGCCTTTTGCTCCAGACCCGGAGTTTTGATGCGCAGATTTTTCATGTAAGAAGCTGCCTCTTGCTCTTCTCGCTTGATGTTGATGATTCCAAGCTTGCAGAATGAATGCAGACTCGAGAGGCTGATATTTTCCTTCACAGAGAGTGTCAGGATCAGACCCTGCGATTTTCGATCTTCGGTGAGAAAGCCCATGCTCAGATTGATTGCCGCGCGTGGCGAAGTGATCTTCTGGCGTTCTCCTTTGATATAGATTTCTCCGGAGTCGATTCTATCGACGCCGAAAATCGCCCGCGCCAATTCTGTTCTTCCGGAACCCAGGAGGCCGGAAATCCCCAATATCTCTCCTCGATGCAATGAGAAGCTGATGTCCCGAAGCGTCCCTCTCCGGTTCAGCTTTTCAACTCTCAGAACCTCCTCACCGATCTTCGTCCGCTGCCTGGGGTATTGTTCCTTCAATTCGCGGTTGACCATCATCCTCACTAATTCAGATTTCGAGGTATCGCCAATGCTCTTTGTTCCGATCCATTTCCCATCTCGCAAAACGGTTACTCGATCACCAATCTCAAAAATTTCTTCTAACCGATGAGAGATGTAAATGATCGAGACGCCCTTTGCTTTCAGCCTGATGATGGTCTCAAACAGTTGTCTGATTTCGGCTTCAGACAAAGCAGATGTGGGTTCGTCCATGATGAGAATCTTGGCATTGAGCGATAAGGCCTTCGCCACCTCAATCATTTGCCGTTGTGCGATGCCAAAATTCTTGACCGGTATATCGCAGTCTATGCGAAGGCCCAGATCAGCGAGAAGAGCTCGCGCTGAAGAAAGGAGTGTGTTTGTATCGATGAGCCCGAGGGAGTTTGTCATCTCGCGGCCGAGAAAGATGTTCTCAGCAGCGGTGAGGGAGGGAATGAGATTCAATTCCTGATAGATGATGCCAATGCCAAGTTCCTGCGCGTGTTTGGGGGACTCGATTTCGACAGCATCGCCAAAGAGCACAATTTCGCCACCTGTCTTCTGATAAGCCCCGCTGAGGATCTTGACGAGCGTCGATTTCCCGGCGCCATTCTCACCGAGCAGGACATGGACTTCACCTTCCTTCAGTTCGAAATCGACCTCAGCCAGTGCCACGACGCCAGGGAACACCTTGCGAATGTGGCGCATCTCGAGAGCAGTCTTGTTCGGCATCTCTTAGAAACGGAATTGAAACCCGGCTAAGCTCCAAGAATTGGTTTCTTCTTCATTGCTGTACAGGCTCTTCCCGATAGAGAAGAAAAATGAAACGGCCTCTGACCATTCCCATGTCAGACCGACATTCACCATGGGATCGCGCAGATCAAAAGGAGCTTCCCGCACACCCGTATGCCATTCTCCAAGAAGCGTAATGGGTTCTAAGAAAATAGCAGCCCCCACACCGCCTTCCCACCCTTCGGACTTGCCGTTGACCCAGATGTGCCCGACCTCGGCTGTCAAGCCGAAGCGCGACCAATCCCGATGCCATTCCAAGGGGAGCATCAATTCCAAACCATCCTCTGTGTTGAAAGGAATATAGACCTCGGGGAAGAACGAAAAGTTTGAGCCGGAAGTAGCGGAGTGGTCCACGAACCGGTACTTGATGCCCATTTCCATCCCATCGAAACCTCGCTGAACTCCGGAGCTCTTGTCCCAATCGATGACATAGGGTAGTGCCACAGTGAGCTGGCAGCGATCTCCCAAACCATAGTTGATATCGAAGAGCGGAATTTGCCATTCGTCGTTTACGGCGGAATGTTCCAAAGCAGTAAGAATGTTGATTTCCCATTTCCCGGGACCTGGAGTGTCGGGATCATTCAACAGGAGCGGAGGACTGCCCTGAGCAAAAATCGATTCGCTGAACAGAATAAAAACAGAAATGCATGCGAACAAGAGAGGGTATTTGGAATCAGCACGAATGATGGATCTATCTCTTCTTGAGAAGTTTTAACTTGCGTTCACCAGCGTGAAGGCCGAGCCTGCATGAGCATATTGTTCGATGAAGAAGTTTTTTTCGATCAATGATGCCTACCTCGTTATTTTTAGAACAACAAATGTGTTGGATAGAATTGGCGCTTTTGGCGTCGGATTGTCCGGAGCCGGCGTCGGTCCAAATTCAGCCGTTGGGAGGTAGAGCGCATGCGTGACCGGATCGAGTGTGATGGTTTTAGCGCCGACTTGAGTCACGACTGTTTCCAGCACAGAGAATCGAGAAGGGGATTCTTCGCGAATGACAGTGACTGTACCTTCGCCGTTTGATGAGAACACCAAACCTGTTCCAGGGTCAAACGCGCAGCCATCTGCTCTAGCGCCAATCGGCAAGGTTGCAACAACATCACCCTTATCGGAATCGAGGACAACCATGAGCTTGTTCTTGCACACAGAGAACAGACGATGGTGTTCGACATCGATAGCGAGACCCGTAGGTTCTTCGCCGGTTTTTAATGGCCATCGCGCAAGAATCTTCAGTGTGGTTGCATCAAATCCCACGATTTCGTTTTTATCTTCGAGGTTCACAAAGATACGACCCCTGCGGTCAGTGACTGAGAATTCCGGTTTGCCGCCAAGCGCAAGCGTCGAGATAACGGTTTCCTTTCGGGCATCAAGAACCGATACATCGTTACTTCTTCCATTGAAGACGAAGACACGATGAGAAAATGCGTCATACAGAATCGCATCAGGTTTTTGTCCAACCGGAATCTCACTGATGACCTTGAGCGTGTTCATGTCCACGATGCTTACTGTGGAGGATATCCCGTTGGAGACGAAGCCGCGACCGTACTCATTCGCGATGGCAATACCGTGGACGCCTTCTGTTTTCAAGATTTCGCCAACGACTTTGTCTGAATCCGTGTCGATCACAACGACTCTGTCGCTGTGTGACACGAACAACCGATGAGTTTGAGCATCCAATGACAAGTAATCCCAACTGCCGTCACCGCCCACTATGATTCTTTTTGTTACATGAAAACCGGATTTATTCTGTGCATCTGCAGCATTGAGGCTGATGAGAGCCATGAAGGCTATCGCTAAAGTAAGAATGAGTATTTTGGACGTGTTGCTAATCTGCCTTGCCATTGTCCTGACCTCTTCGATTAAATGGAAAGTTGACCGTGAAAAAAGGCCAACAATCTCGTTCATTTCTTCATTGACAGCTCGCGCATAAAGGTGATGGTTTTCTTTGCCGCCGTATCGGGATCGGGAAGGGGCAATATCTCCGCAGAAATAAAATCCCGATAACCGATTCGATCGAGAACATCACGAACAGATCTGAAATCGATATGTCCGGCACCGGGATACCATCGATTTGAATCTGCAACATGAAAATGAAACAAGCTGTTCTGTGCGGTCCGTATGCTCTCTGTGATCGAAGGCTCTTCGATGTTCATGTGAAAAGTATCCAGGAGCAATCCTACATTCTTTCTCTTGACTTTGTCGAGAAGCTCGAGTCCGGATGCAACATTGTTTATGAGATTCGTCTCGTATCGGTTTATGGGTTCCAGAGCAAACCTCGTATTCTCATTGACAGAAGCACACTCCGTTAACGCTTCGACCAACCAGCTTCCGACCTCTTCATCGCGAAGTCCCGATTCCTTCCCACCCCGCACCAAACCAATAATCACGATTGCGTTGAATCTCTCAGCCAATCGAGCATGGGACTTGATCCGCTCTATTGCTCTCTTTCTGATCTCTTGTTTGGGATTTGTGAATGATAAACCGTCTTCAACATACGCTTGCCCGGTTCCTATGGCGGAAACAGGCAAGCTGTTCTCTCTCAGGGCCGACGCCAGAAAATCAACGTCCAGCTCATTTGGGTCTCTGACGGCGAGCTCTATCCCATCAAAGCCAAGACCTTTTATCTTGGCAACATTCTCGGAGACATTTCCCTTGTATGCTAGAGCCGAGAACGCCGACGGTTGAGTTGAGAGAACGATACTGATCTTCATGCAATCTACAATCCCATTTTCCGAATAGCATAAATGGGTCGCCATCCCGTGGTAAAGGGTTCCTTCAGAAACGGTTCCATTTCTTGTTCTGTACGCATCGTTGTTTTTTCAATTGGAGGTAACTTGCCTGGGGGGAAGGCTTCTCTGATTTCGTCGTGGACCAACGTCAGATAAGAGAGAATTGCGGCGATCGTTCTTTTGGCTTTTTCAGCCTTACCTATTGTCGGACGACCGACAACACCTTCCGGTACTGAACCCATCTCCGTTGGAAAATGCCCTTGACCTTCCGACCAGCGGGATGGACGCCCATAGGGATCAACAGCTTTATCGAAATGTCCATCTGGCAGATACGGTTTGACTTCCGTTTCTTGGGCATACTGCATTTCTACATATTCTTTGGCCAGCAGAAGAAGAACTGAAGTCTCTGCTTCATCTGCGTGGACAAAGTCATCATCCCAATCTCCGCCGCGCTCTTTTGTGCGGAAAAATTCTCGGACAGCCCTGTGCCAGTCAATCATTCTGAAAATGCCAGGCAAATTCCAAGTCTTCTGGAGCTCCTGAATTGCGGCTTCAAGCAGCCAAGAATGACCGTGATTATTGACCAGAATGATTTTTCTGAATCCATCATTCCAAAATCCCACCATGACGTCAATCAACAGCCTCTTCACGACTTCATCTTCCAGATGAATGGTGCCAGGCATTCCAACGTGATGATGCGGATGGCCCCCAAAATTCAGCGGCGTCCAGGTGAGATTGACAGGCGCACCGTTCTTTGCGGTGTGTCGCCGAACACCCTCGAGGATTTGGGTCACCATAAGGGTATCCAGTGACGTCACGGTGTGGAGGCCATGCAGCTCCGTACATCCGATGGGGATGAACAGAATATCATTCTTCTTTCGATTCTCGACCACATGCTTGCGAATGGTCGTCTGGATGTAGGATCCTGGTTTTGCCAGTTCAGACGGGGATGGGATTTCATATTCAGCAAGTATGTTCTCAATCTCTTCGTTGCTGGCGTCCCATATCTTCTTCTTCAATCTGCCGACGCTGGTATCTTCGAAAAGAATATCCCCTCGATTTGCCTTTATCCACTTTGACATGGTTTACTCCTTTTTTTCTGATTAATGAAAATCTGTGACAGTAATCTTGACCTCATCTCTGTCGGTCTGTAGCGTAACCAAATTCTTCTCCACTTCATCCAGAGATATTTTCTTGGTAATCATCGGAGAGATATCCATGCCGGATGAGATACAGCTTATGACATTGGGGAAAATGCCATGACCTGAATGGCCCTGGGCTCCGACCACATTTGCACGTCTCACCTGCAAAACCTCCCCGTTCAAAGGAATTCTATCATCTGCGCGGGCAACAACTACAACAGTGGTGTTGACTGCTCTTCCTTCCCAGATAATTCGTTCGACATCGGGCCATACTACGCTTGGAAGCCCCGTTGCTTCCAGAATCAGTTTCGCTCCCTGCCCATGGGTGATATCAAGAACTGCGTCAGCAACGTTTTCTGTCTTAGGGTCAATCACGTGAGTCGCCCCGATTGACAGTGCCATTTTCCGTCTTGAGGCAGATGGCTCGGAGAGGATCACCGCATTTGCACCTGCTCTTCTCAAGACAGCACAGGCTGCTGCTCCGACTGGACCAGCTCCGAGTATCACAACATTTTCGCCTGGAAGGATTCCGCCGCCTCGTACAATGACTGCATTGTACGCAACAGAGGTAGGTTCAACCAGGCTTCCAAGCAGCCACATTTTCTCGTCGCCGTACAACTTTCTGAAGTCCTCAATACTCCAGAGATACCGCGCGTCGACGACGATGTGTTTCGCATATGCTCCATCAATGGAAAAACCAATTTCCTGGAGATTTTCACAGTGATTCGGATAACCGTCTGCGCATGGCCTGCAATAGCTGCACCACATCATTTCTTCCGAGCAGACACCTTCACCGACCTCCAGCTTCTTGCCGGTTCTCTTGTTGATTGCTCGATCGCCTGCTTTGAAAACGGCCCCGCAGAACTCGTGCCCCAGGGTGCAGGGAAATGCTGTGAGACCAGGATAATAGATGTAGCCATCTTTATCTTTCTGGTACATATGGACATCACTCCCGCATATTCCACAAGCTTTCACTTCCAGAAGCACTTCTGTCGGGCCTGGTTCGCGAACCTGTTTTTCAACGATTTTGACTTGTGGGTTGCGCCAGACTCGACTTCCAAGGTACGTCAACTTTCGATCAATGTCCTTCTTGCCAAGAACGAACCCCGGCTTTGGGTCCCATTCCGCAAACAATGATACTGTTCTCATAACAACTCCAGTCAATTTGGAATGTTCAGTTCATTCTATGGATTGGGGAATCAATAATCTCTCACGTTCACGACTTTAGATTCCTTAAGTGAAGCTGTTGCAGCCACGGCAACCTGTAACCCGGCGATTCCGTCTTCTATTGTTATCATCGGTTCAAGGTCGTTTTGAAGATTGTTCAAAAAGTCACTTAGCTGAGCGACATAGGCATCGCAGAATCTCTCGGGGAAATAAGGAACGACGTCATGCGTGACGCCCTGGGCTGTCAGAAGAAGCATGGGTGTTTCGCGCAGATACCCTACCTTCAACGTCCCTTTTGTTCCTAGCACTTCAGCTCGAATATCATACCCGTATACACCATTTCTACTGATATCAATCTCACCTAAACATCCACTCGCGAATTTTATTGACATAATGACGTTATCGGTATCACCGGTCTCCCTGACCTCCGGATACGCCAAGACACCACCGATAGAATACACCGTCGATATTTCCCCCATGTACCAGCGTGCAAGATCGATATCGTGAATTGCCATGTCAAGGATTTGTCCGCCACTATTGTGAGGATAGAGGTATTCGAGTTTCGGCAGGTAGGGATCTCTTGACGAGCCTCGAAAGACTACCGGAGTCCCAATGACGCCTTCATCGATCTTCTTTTTCGCCGCGGCGAATCCTGTGTCAAACCTTCTCATATACCCCTGCTGATAGAAGACACCATGTTTTTCTACCGCGGCCTTCATCTCACGAGCGTGGTTGAGGCTTAAGGCCATCGGTTTTTCACAGAAAATCGGCTTTCCTCTCGCTGCAGCATCGAGCACAATGTCCTTGTGATTGACGGTTGTCGCAGCAACGATCACCGCAGCCACATTATCGTCCGCATTGATTTCTTGGTGGCTGAAGCATGCCTTGGGGATGTCAAATTTCTCCGCGCACCTCGTTGCTCTCTCGGGGATGATGTCAGCGACCGCTACGAGATTTGCTCTGGTGACTCTTGTGGTTAGAAACTCGGCATACATGGTCCCCAATCTTCCAGCCCCTATTAAGCCGACATTGATCTTCTTTCTCACTGTGTATTCCTTTTTCTATGTGGCGACTCCTGCAAGAGGTTCGCAGCGTGAAACTGAAATTTGGACAATGTCAATTACTTGGCAAAGAGTGTTAGAGTATGTCGCAGGGTGTAGTTGCCGTTGAAGTCTTTGTCCCTGTAGAATTCAACGACACCAGTTCCTCCACTGATCTTTACCCTGAGGAACGTGCTTGATCTCCAACCGCAATTCTTCCAGAACGTGTCCGTGTACTCCTTCGCCGCTGCCTCGCTCTTCTGATAATTGGCGTAGAATTCCGTGGCCGCTTTCTGGCTCTCTTCATCGGTGAGGTCCTTGTAGTCCTTTCCCGGTATGGGGTTCAGATAATACAGAATGTTCTTGATTTCTTTTTTGTCGGACTCGAAGAAGTCCGCGATCGCCTTGGACTGGTTGATGCCAGCCTTCTTCCCTTTTTCGAGCGCCTGCGACATAGCTCCAAAGAGCAGCTCGGGAGTGTAGGTATCCTCGTAACCGTAGATGTGGCCGTCGTTCAGCAGCCACAAGCCATTTATATTGGTGTAGGATGCGCAGTGAGTATGTCCGCTGACGTATGCCGTGACATGATATTTGAAAAGGACTCGCTCGAATTTCAGTTCGTTGTCGGGGAATTTGTCAAGTACTTCGCCAGTATGACGACGCGTGCCGTTGTCCATGTCAAGCACCGAAAACAGCGGGACGTGACCGAAGACGAAGGTGTGTTCCTTCTTGTTCTGCCTGAGGTCGTCTTCGAGCCAGATCAGAAGCTCGGGCACGATGTTGGGAGTTCTTGCGTTGTCGCTTTTTCCATCGAAGAACACATTAAGCACGACGAAATGGACATCGTTCCAGTCGAACGAGTACATTGTTTCTTCGCTTCCTGCTGGACCTTTCCTGACGACGTGTTGAAATGACTTTTCCCCCCGGTTCAGCGAGCGAATGTACTCCATCGAGGGGTTTTCCGTGTCGTGGTTTCCCCGGACGACGTACCAAGGGTAGTCCTTCCCAAACACCTTGTCCATCAATTCGCGCGTTGCCGACGGTGGATCGATATCTCCCAGAACAACCATGAAAGCACCTTGCCCGAGCTTCTTGATCGCTTCATAACCGGGAAGGGTATAATGGCTGGTTTGAAACGGGACTGTCGTGTGAAATCGCTGGTCACTGGAGATGATGAAGGAGAAGTCCTTATCGGCAGGTGAAGAGCCGGAAAGGAACAGACTACCGACGAGGATTGTCAGAGACAGAAGTAGAAACGTGCGTCTTTTCATCTTGTACTCCCTATCGTTTGTGACATGATCGAAGTATGTCTATCATCTCATAGTGCTGGAAGTCCGAGCATTATTGAATGCTCACTCCCATGTACTCTTTCCGGATAAGCTCTTCGACGTCTTTCGACCCGCGCAAGAACGGGCCTTCAACTTCCATCTTCAAGCTCGTCGTAGCAGCCGACCAGACGATCGCGACCTCGGGAGGCTCCGTCAACCTCTTTGCCATATAAGAAGCGATGCACGTATCCCCTCTTCCGCTTCGCCCAATGAGGCTCTTCGCGCGCCATTGCGCTTCATAGAATGTTCCGTTTGCAAGCACGAGGATCCCGTCTTTATGTGTGAGGACCACTTCCTTCGGTCCCAACTCAGCGAGCGCGATAGCAGCTCTCTTGATGTCGGCTTCGCCTGTCAGCGATTCCGCCTCAACAGCATCTGTCTTGAGCACGTCGACGAGGCGAAGGTGTTTTTCCTTCTCAGGCCACGGGGCGTGGAGGAGCGTCTTGTCCGCGGCAATGGTGCGTATGAATCCCTGCAGATCTGCAACGAGAAGAGCGTCTTTCTTACGGAGTGATTGAACGACCTCGAACGGGATTTCCCCCCGTATCGAGCCGTTCATGAGAAAAGCCTTTGCCTCGAGCGAGTCAAATTGATCAGGTGTGAAAGAACCGGCTGTAACTGCGCACCGAAGGATTCTGTCGTCGGGATTGGATGTCGGATACTCCAGAATCATGTGAGTCGAGGAAGGAGTAAAGAAAGGATAAACATCGACTCCGATATTCTTCAGTTTGTCGACGACGCGATGATCTTCTTCTGCTAAACGTGTTACCGCTGCGACTTTCATTCCGAGCATTTTTGCTGCATGCGCGCCATAGTTGAATCCGCCACCGTCCACATACCTTGTCCCGGCAGATGTAATGATTGTATCTTTCGTATAGTTGCCGAAGATAACGATATCGTACGATTTTGATTGACTTGCCATTCGTCTCCTCAAGTCTTAGTCGCTCACTTTGGCTTTCCAAAGTGAGGTCGCGAGAATCAGTGAAACCACAGAAGCGGCGACCCAAAAAATGATCACAGTGCTGAAATCATAGTGCCTTACACCATCGACAATTGTTGTTCCTTTGTCAATGAGATAACCGCTTATGAGATCCTGCGTTGCTGCACCTAGATAACTGAACACACCTATCAAACCCATCGCAGCTCCAGCTGCTCTCTTAGGAGCTATATCTGTCGCGAAGAGTCCTCCCAGAGATACGATGAGTCCGCTTATCGAAAAGCCATAGAGTAGGAATGAAAATGATAGAAGAGTCGGATCCGCCAGTGGCGTCAGAAATATGATGCTGAGCGCAAGAATCTCCAACAGCCCGAAAATGAGAGTGACAGGGGGACGTCTAGCGTGAAACAGCTTGTCGGAAGCATAGCCATAGGTGAGGCACCCGACAATTCCTGCCAGAGTATTCAGACCAAGGAGGCTCCCTGCTTCCACCAGAGAATAGCCTTTTGCTTCTTGAAGGTAGAGAATTCCCCAGTTGACCATGGCATAACGCGTCACATACATCATGCAGCTAGCAAAGGCGAGAATCCAAATCGCAGGAAATTTCAAAATGGATTTCTGTAACGCCCAAACACTGAGAGATTTGGCATCTCCGCCAATCACCGGCGCAGCGTGATCATTTCTCCAATCTGCGACTGAGGGCAATCCCAGTGTTCGAGGACGATCTTGGAGATACAAATAAAGTAAGAAGGCAACGATGATACAGGTCAGCCCGGGTCCCATAAATCCTGCACGCCAACCGAAGAACGTCACCAAGCCGGCAATACCAACGTATGTCAATCCTTCGCCGATCGGATGTGCGATGCTCCATATTCCGTATCTTCTCCCTCTTTCATTATTACTGAACCAATGAGCCATTGAGACCATACCGGCCGGAGCACCGAATCCCTGAAACCAACCGTTAAGTCCCCAGAGTACCACCCAAACCCATATCAATGTCGTCCAGCCCATTGCGATGTTGATCAACGCGGATACCAACACACCGAAAGAGAGAAACCTTTTGATGTTGGCATGATCTGCAAGGAACCCATTCGTCAATTTCCCAAAACCATACGCGTAGAAGATCGCCGAACTGATCACTCCTAGTTCTTGAGCATTGAAAATCCCATCGTCGATCAACGGTTTCTTGACCACGGATAGAGCAAGCCGGCATGTGTAGGCGACTGCATAGCCAAAAGTGATGGCTATCATTACCTGCCATCTGTACTTCTTATAAAGAGAATCTACGAGCTTTCTGTCCTCAATGAGTGGTACGTCTTTGCCGGCGGCAAAAAATGTCCGTATGCTCTTCATATATTCGCCTGTGATTAGCGAAGAAGGATGTGAGGGCGCAACGCTTCGCCGAAGCTCTACGGCTTGAGCGCTACCTTCATTGCTTGTTTTGGTATATGACTGAGCGTCTGAAGATCTAACCCCAATTTACGGAATGCGCTTACACCTTCCTGTAAACGAATCACTTCCGTGAAGAAGGGGGCCATCTGGATTCTCTGCGATTGCAGGATTTTGATCGCCGGAAGACATGTGTTCTGGCCGATGTACGAGCCGAGGATCTTTATCGACTTTCGTGTGATGGTGTTTGGAACGATAGTCGCTTTAATACTACTGTCCATACCGAACGCGAGGATCTTGCCTCCGGGTGTAACGTATTTGATTGCGTTCTCTAACTGGCTCCCGACTGCATCAATGACAACATCAGCACCTTTGCCGTCGGTGAACGTCAACACTTGATTCTCAATATCAATCTCGTTTGGGTCGAAGACCGGGACACCTAACTGTCGCGCAACATTGAGTCTAAAGGGATCAATCTCGGTGGCCATCACACGGGCAGCAATGCTACTTGAAAGAGCAGAGAAGAGATAACCGATAGGACCAAAACCCAAGACCACAACGGAATCCCAAGGCTGCATTTGGACTACGTTCATTCCGTTTAGTACGGTGCCTAGAGTCTCTATCTGTGTCGCGACAATGTCGTCCATTTCATCAGGTACTTTGTAACACGCGTTTTCCGGCAAGACACAATATTCAGCAAATCCTCCATCTTGAAAGATGCCAATGGACTTGTCTTTCAACCAATCGCACTGGCTGCTATTACCTGATCTACAAAACTCACACAAACCACAACGCAGACTATTATCAACAGCAACTCGGTCTCCGACTTTCAGAGTGGTAATTCCAGCCCCTATGTCCGTAACTGTACCGACAATTTCGTGACCCAAAACGGTGTTCTCGCGAACTGCGTGCTTTCCTTCCAGAATTTTGACGTCGGTACCGCAAATTCCACAAGCGATAATTTTTAGCAACACTTGATTCGGTGAAGCAACCTTGGGTACAGATCTTTCCTCAAGAACAATCTTGCCGATGTCTTTATAGGCTAGTGCTTTCATGGTTTTCATTTTTCCTCCACGCTACGAACGAGTAGTTAAGAGCAGGGCAGACGATAGCTTGTTCGCCGCCGGCTTTTTTGTCTATTTGTCTAGACAAAGATAGAAACTGTACCCATCAACGTCAAGTGTTATCTTTCCGTGAGACTCATTACTACTATTATTGTTTAATGAATATGCATAGATTGCTGATGCGGAGGGAGTCGTTGAGAAAGTACTTGACAATGGATGCATAACGTTGTATGATTGTCTAGACAAAGCCTCCAGTTCCAAGTTTTATGATAGTAGACAAGAACAGCCCGATCCCGCAGTACTTTCAGTTGCAGACCTGGCTTGCCGAACAAATCCAGCAGGGCATATTCAAACTGAACGACAAAATTCCCACCGAAGAGGAACTTGTAGAGCTTACTGGCCTGGCGCGAGCAACTGTAAGGCAAGCAATTCAGAACCTAGCGAACATGGGCTATCTCGCACCCAAAAAGGGTTTGGGTACGTTTGTAACGATTCCCCAGGTGAACCCGCAAAAGCAAACGATCGTCGGAATCATAGTCCCTGATATTCGCGCTGGATATGCTCCCGAACTCGCAAGAGGAGTTGAAGATACAGCGGCCAAGAGCAAACATAGCTTGATGGTTTGCAGTTCGGATGATCTGTTTATCAAAGCAGAGTTTCATGCGAATAGGTTGATTGAGAACTCTGTTAGTGGAGTCATCTACGTTCCAACCGCCTCATCCGATGCTAAGAATAGACTCATTGTGCAAAAGTTCAGGGAAAGAAATATTCCGCTGGTACTTGCAGACCGTACAATTACAAATCTAGACATAGATTGCGTAACGACCGATAATTTTGATGGTGCCTATAAACTCACGACGTATCTCATCAAGAAGGGGCACAGAAAGATTGCATTCGTATTTAGCAATATTGTCAGCACCGAACGACTACGGTTTGAAGGGTATAAGAAAGCCTTGGAGGATAACGGGATTCAATTTAATCCTTCAATAGTGGTGGGCCATTCAGGTCCTTTCAATGATGAACAGTTCTCGAAGTATGCACGCTCGGTTTTGAAACAAGGGAAGAAAATCACTGCGGTCTTTGCAGGTCATGATAGAATTGCCTTTACGTTCTTTGCCGTGGGTAAAGAGATGGGTATTTCCTTTCCCGATGACCTGTCCATTGTTGGCTATGATGATTTGAACTATCACACCATACCGCTCACAACGATGCATCAGCCCATATACGAAATGGGTTTGGAAAGCATGAAATTGATCAGTTCAAGAATTCGTGGCGCAAAGGATGGTCCAAAATCTATTGTACTCACTTCTTACTTGGTAGAAAGAGATTCCGTCGGCCAGAGATAAAGGATATTGACCAGGGTGAGATCGCTGATCAACTGGTTCAGCTTGGCGATCTCCCGGTCTTTTGCAGCAACAGTGTCATTCCTTGCACCGGCTTCAAAGCGTTGGCGTCCTGTGTTGATACTCTGATCACGCCAAGGCCAAAGTATGAGACGCGGTTCCACAGTCTCTCTCACGCTCAAGTCGGCGGAAGACTCCGGATCGTCCGAAGATCCACGGACACGGCATGCTCACTATGCGGGACAACATTTGCACGGCTCTTCAAGGTAACTCAAGCGAATAGAAAGGATACAAGACTTATTAACCCACAGAAGCATAATTACCAATAGGGAGGAAATGAAAAATGGCTACTAATTCTTCTAGTCCATTTTGGAAAAGTGCCCCTTTGATTCTGACGTGTATTGTGCTACTCGGTCTCTCGCTTGCGCCGAGCACAATGTGGGCGCAAACATATGGACAAATCACGGGTCGCATCACGGATGCAGATACAAAAGAGTATCTGCCTGGTGCGAATGTCATGCTCCAAGGAACCGGATTCGGTGCTGCGACTGATCGTAACGGTTTCTACCGAATATCGAACGTACCGACTGGTTCCTATGTGCTCGTTGTAAGCTACATCGGCTATGAAGGGCAATCCATTGAGATTACTGTTGGTGACAAAGGTCTCACCCAGGATGTGTCGCTCAAAACGGGTGTTGTCCAGTTGTCAGGGATCCAGATCGAAGGTTTGCGGCAAGGACAAAACAAGGCTCTCAATGTTCAGAAGACCGCCGACAAGATTATGAATGTCGTTGCCGCGGAACAGATCGTGAGCTTCCCTGACATCAACTCGGCGGAAGTCCTGCAGCGCATTCCGGGTATCTCCATTCAGAGAGATCAGGGTGAAGGACGCTACGTGCAGGTGCGCGGCACAGAATCGCGGTTGAACAACATGAAAGTGAACGGCGAACAAATCCCGTCGCCGGAAGCGAAAACGCGCAACTCAATGATGGACATCATTCCCGCCGATCAACTCGCGACGATCGAGGTTTCAAAAGTCATAACCCCGGATATGGATGGCAATTCCGTCGGTGGAACGGTAAACCTCATCACAAAAAGCGCCCTCGATTACGAGAAAACAACCTTGAATGTCACTGCGGGCAGCGGTTATGCGAATCTCAGCGGCAAAGGTTATCCCGGTGCTTCGCTTCCAGGTAACTATCAGGCAGGTGTCAGCTACGGAACTCGTCTCGGGGAGGCACAAAACGTCGGTATTATGGTCAGCGGGAGCTTTCTGCGAACGGACCGGGGATCAGACAATAACCAACCATTGTGGGGACCTGCCACACTCACGGATGCGGCCAAAACAGTCGTGCCCTGGGGTTTGCAGGAACTGATAGTACGTGACTATTCCCTCCGTCGCGATCGAATGGGGGCCTCCGGAACCCTGGACTACAAGCCGAGCGAGGGCCACAAACTCAGCCTGAAAGTAATCTATGATGACTTTGAAGATTCGGAGATTCGTCATCAACTGAGGGCTCGTATGAGCAAAGGCAAATACACTTCTGCTACAGTTATTACCGGGGCAACCTACGAGCGTCTGCTCAGAGATAGGAGTCAGGAACAGACCATGTACAACGTCATTGGCAGGGGAGAACATGATCTGGGGAGCATTGTCCTGGACTATACTCTTTCCTATAGTTATGGCAAGGAAAAACAGAACTGGTACTATTCTCCAACATTTGTAGGGAACGCAAAGGTAAATTACACGCTCGATCTTTCGGACACCGACATTCCTAAGTATACGATTACGTCTCCATCCGCGGGTTATGAACTGGACCCGAAGAACTTCACGTTCAGCGCACTGCGCTTCCAGGACTACCTCACGGGCAACAAGGCCTATGCAGCCACGGTTAACCTCAAAATCCCCTACCGTCTGGGCGGCAATCCATCAGATTTCAAGTTTGGTGGAAAAATGGATCTGAGGAAAAAGGACCGCAATGGACTTGACGTAAATTACACGCTGAAAAGCGGATCCACTCCGGTTCTCTTGACTCAGTTTCTGGGCGATTTCAAAGTCGAGAACTTCCTTGCCGGAAATTATGACTTCGGTGCGTTACCCGATCCTGCCAAGGTTCAAGATTGGTTCAAAGCCAATAAGGATGGGTTGCTCGTCGGAGCTGTGAATCGCGACAATACGGATGCGAGTAATTTTGCTGTTGAAGAAAATATTTATGCATTCTACGCAATGACCACAATCAATTTCGGTGATTTGATGTTCCTTGTCGGTGCCCGTGATGAAATCACACAGGACAAAGTCAACGCTAACGCGGTTCAATATGACATATCGGGCAATTACCTGAGTACTACTCCTGTCTCCAGCGACAAGACGAACAACAACATACTTCCGATGGTTCATTTGCGCTATAGGCTGGACACGGAAACAAATCTTCGCGCTGCGTTCACAAGCAATCTTGGACGAGCGAATTACTATGATCTTGTGCCCTACAGAATCGCCAATGACCAATCCTCCACTATCACTATGGGCAACTCGGACCTGAAATTGACGACCTCGTACGGATTTGATCTGCTGGCCGAACACTTCTTTCAGCGTATCGGTATTCTCTCCGGCGGTTTCTTCTACAAGAGTCTGAGCGATATCATCTATACGCGGCTGTACACTCAGGTCGGCGGAGTTTATAATGGATGGCAGGTTACACAACCAGTAAACGGCGGCAATGCGACCTTGTATGGGATTGAACTTGACTGGCAGCAACAGCTCACGTTCCTTCCCGGCTTCTTGGACGGGCTTGGAATCTATGCGAATTATACCTACACGAAGTCCAAGGCCGATCTGGCGGGCCATGCAGGATCCAAGCTACCCGGACAGGCTGGGAATGTCGCCAACTTTGCTTTGAGCTATCAGAAGTATGGCTTTACTGCAAAGGTGAGTCTGAACTATGCCGACAAATTCATCGATCTCGTCGGTGTTGACAGTGACAACGACACCTACTATGACAGCCACACGCAGCTCGACGCCAATGCGAACATGCAGGTCTTTGGCGGCTTCAGCGTTTACGTGCAATTCATGAACCTGACGAATGCACCGCTGCGGTACTATATCGGCGATCATTCACGACCGATACAGCGTGAATTCTACTCCTGGTGGATGCAGGCTGGCGTCAAATTCAACATGGAGTAAATAAGAGCGTATCGTAGTATTTCGGACTCGACCACTGTCTCTTGACGGTGGTCGAGTTGTTTTAATTGGAGGACTTATGTCATTCAAAGCAATCAGGAGCTGTACTCGCGTACCCTTCGTGTTGATGTTTGCAGCCTTGGTTTCCGCAATAGGATGCAACAGGAGTGCAGGCGTCCCGCAGGATCAAACGAAGGTGCTCAAGCCGGTTCTCGTCACCGAACCAGTGAAGTGGGATACAGACGATCCCGCGATTTGGATCAACCCGGTGGACGCGTCGAAGAGCCTCATCATTGGGACCGACAAGGACTCAGATGGAGCGCTGTATGTCTTCGACCTGAACGGCAAGATCATCGAAGAGAAAACTGTCCGGAACCTGAAGCGGCCGAACAACGTCGATGTCGAGTACGGCCTGATGCTCAAAGGGAATCCGGTGGACATTGCCGTCGCGACTGAGCGGGAAGCGAACAAGATTCGCATTTATCGCTTGCCCGAGATGACCGCAATCGACAACGGAGGGATAGAGGTGTTTGAAGGGCAGACTGAACGCGCCCCGATGGGGATTTCGCTTTTCAAGCGACCAAAGGATGGAACAATCTTTGCGATCGTCAGCAGGAAGAGCGGGCCGCAAGAAGGATACCTGTGGCAATACCTGCTCCAGGATGACGGCAAGGGTAATGTGAGAGGGACAAAGGTTCGCGAATTCGGTTTATACAGCGGCAAGAAGGAAATCGAATCCGTCGCGGTTGATGATAAGCTGGGCTACGTATACTATTCCGATGAACAAAATGGCATAAGAAAGTACTATGCTGATCCGGATGCACAAGAGGCTAACAAGCAGCTCGGTGTCATCGGCACAGCCGGTTATCTCGAGGATAGCGAGGGGATTTCCATCTATGCGGTGAACGACGGAACGGGGTATATCATCATCTCTGATCAGAGTGCAAACAAGTTCCACATTTACAAGCGTGAGGGGGAACCCGACAATCCCCACCTGCACAAGGAGGTCAAGGTCGTCGACGTTTCCACGAGCAACAGCGACGGCTCCGATGTGACCAATGTTCCGCTCGGTGACAAATTCCGTGGCGGCCTGTTCGTTGCGATGTCTGATGACAAGACATTCCAGTACTACTCGTGGGCTGATATTGCAGGAACCGACCTTGTGATCGCTCCCAGTGGAGTTAAACAACCAAAGTAGTCCTTTTTTTCACCTCCATTTCACCTGTTGATCGTATCTTTCCATGGGAATGCAATAGGCATTCTCATGATCGACGTTCCACTTATTCAAAGAGGTCAAGATAATGACAAAGCACAGCTGCAATGGACCCTGCATACGGCTTGTAACCGCCGCAATAGCATTTGCAGTCTTGATAAGCGTCAATGCTGCAGATGCACAGATCAAATCCGGTTATCATGTGGCGAAGAAAATTATGGTGGGCGGTGAGGGCAGTTGGGATTACTTGGCATTCGATGCCCAAACTGATCGGTTGTTTGTGTCGCATAGTGACAGAGTTGTTGTGATCAATACGAATTCAGATAAGGTTGTTGGAGAGATTTTGAAATTGGACGGCATTCACGGTATGGCCATCGCGAATGAATACGGTCGCGGCTTCGTCTCCAACGGGACATCTTCAACCGTGAGCGTTGTTGACATGAAGACCCTCAAGGTTGTCAACAATATTCCGGTTGGACAAAAACCTGATGCGATTCTGTATGACGCATTTTCTCATCGCGTCTTTGTCTTCAATGGACGCAGTAACGATGCATCGGTCATCGATGCCAAAAATGGAACTGTTATATCAACGCTTGCGCTGGGCGGCAAACCGGAATTCTCAGTCACTGACCGCAAGGGTCGTATCTTTGTAAACCTCGAAGATAAAAACGAAATCGTGGGATTTGATGCAACCACATTGAAGATTCTTGCGCGATGGCCATTGAAACCCGGCGAAGAACCTACGGGTCTCGCTATCGATGTCGAACACCATCGTCTGTTCTCTGTGTGCAAGAACAAGCTGATGTTTGTGCTCGATTCGGACAACGGTGCTGTTATCGCAACGTTGCCGATAGGCGCCAAAGTTGATGGCTGCATATTTGACCCCGGAACAGGTCTAGTGTTCTCATCAAACGGCGAAGGTACTATAACTGTCATTCGTGAAGAATCACCGTCGAAATTCTCTGTGCTGGAAACAGTTGCAACGCAACCCGGCGCCAAGACTATTACGCTCGATCCGGTAACACATACGCTTTATCTTCCCACAGCAGAATTTGGACCAACGCCGGCTCCGACTCCCGGCAGTCCAGCGCCAAAGCCACCGATTTTGCCCAATACATTTGTTGTGTTAAAAGTCACGAAATAAAGCCTGTGCGTCGATCGTTCCTGCCGTGTCTATGACGTTATCCAGAATGGCTTTTCTTCGAATACTGTTTATTGGCCAGGTCGGCCTTTACGCTGGTGAATGGAAATCGTAAATACGGTGGAAGGAAATGGAACTCAGAATGCATACGCAAATTCAAAAGGAGAGTGTGGTGATGTCACTTCGAAGAAATAGAATCTCTCTAGCAACGCTTTTCATCGCCATTCTGCTCAGTGTCACTGCAACGTGGTCGCAGAACAGTCAGAGCAATTCGGCTCGCTTTATCATCGTCAGCGATGAGGGAGGGTCTGCATCAGATGATCAAAAAGCCGTCGCTGTGGCCATGGCAAAAGAAGCTGAACGCATCAAGGCTCAATTTGTCGTGACCGCAGGAGACAATTATCACGAAAATGGAATTGCCAGCGCGACCGATCTGCGATGGAAAACTGAATTTGAAGATGTCTATTCCTACTCGGCGCTTCAGATCCCGTGGTATCCGTCGCTGGGCAATCACGAGTATCGAGGGAATGTAGATTGCGAAATCGAATACTCCAAGTTGAGCACGCGATGGAAACTCCCATCCCGTTACTATGCGCAGACGGAACGGATCGATGATTCAAGTTACATTGTTATCGTTCATCTGGATACGTCCCCATTTATTGAAGAGTACCATGGTGATTCTAGTATATATCATGTGGAAGGACAGGATACCAAGAAGCAACTCGTTTGGTTGGATTCAGTACTGACTATTACGCGGGTTCGCTGGACGATTGTGGTCGGGCATCATCCCATATATTCCGCGACACCCAAACATGGGGACACAAAAGAATTGATCGACCGAGTGCTTCCCATCCTCAAAAATCACCGCGTGCCTCTCTATGTTTGCGGACACGATCATGTTTTACAGCATTTGAAACACGACCTGATGGATTTCATCGTCTGCGGTGGTGGAGCAAAAACCCGCGATGTGGCTCAACGTGATGATGTTGTGTTCGGTGTCGGGTCGCTGGGTTTCCTTTCAGTAACAGTGACAGCGAAAGATATTAGCGTAAATATCATTGATTCGAAAAATATGGTCTTGCATAGTGTTCAGATTCCCGCACCAATGTCCAAATGAGCCTTGGTGAGAAACTCGGTTACGTGCACTATTCGGATGAACAAAGTACGATACGAGAGTACTTTGCAGATCCGGATGAGTCAAATGCAGACAGGCAATTGGGATCCATCAGCACCACGGGGTATCTCGAAGACAGTGGAGGTATCTCAATTTATGAAGTCAATGATGGAACGGGATACGCCCTTGTTCCAAACCAGCGTGCAACCAAGTCTCATATTTACAAACGGGAGGGGGAACCCGGCAATCCGCATAACCACATGGAAGTGAAGGCCGTCAACGTTTCTACGAACAACAGCGATGGTTCCGAGATTACCAACGTTCCGGTCAACAGCAAATTCCCGGCCGGACTCTTTGTTGCTATGTCAGACGACAAGACATTTCAGTATTACTCCTGGGCTGAAATTGCAGGAAATGATTTGGTGATTGCCCCTAACGGAGTTAAGCAGGCAAAGTAATTCCAGCGAGAGAGTCAAGACCAATAGTCGTTCAGATTTTCGACTTCCCAACCGGAGCTCAGAAGTATCTCAGAAGTTCTACTGTTGGCTGTACCCGAGCGTGTGTCCGTTTCAACTCGTCATTTTCCTCCTTTACTGACCAGGGCCGGACGAGCTCGAATCCATTGCTTCTTTCCTCCCCCCAATTCTCCCTGAGGTCTTTGCTACATCGCAGATATCGAGAGAAGCAAGATGCCCGATTTGGCAACTGCTCACTCGCCACGCTTCGCGGGGCTCCGTTCGCAAGCCAAATCGGGACTTAACTACGGGGTCGAAGGAATTGACTCTCGTCAATCGTCAGTCTGCTGTCAAGACGCTCTGAAATACACTAAACGCACCTGTGGGTTGCAGCACGCCCTGAACATTCGGCTGTTCGACAGTGGAACTTCGTTCCCATCTAACTTATATTTGTGTTAGTTGAGTTCCATTCACATCGGTCTTTTGCGGCGTGACAGCGTCCCTACTTTACACATATATCTTTTTTCGACTCGCCTGCTCGGTGCTGAATCAAGATCGTTCCACTGGTAATCTCGAAATCCAACATGGCGGCGTCGTTCGAACAGACACAACTGAAAAGGAGATCTGCCTTATCTTCACTGGGCATGAATTCGCGGACGGAGGCGACGTCATTCGTCAGACCCTCAAGAATCACAACGTCAAAGGTTCTTTCTTCTTTACAGGAGAATTCTATCGCAACGAAAAATTCGCCCGCCTGATCAAAGCCCTGAAAGACGAGGGGCACTACCTCGGGGCGCATTCCGATAAACATCTCCTGTATTGCTCCTGGGAAGAGCGGGATTCACTTCTTGTGAGCGAGCGCGAGTTCAAGGAAGATCTGCATGCAAACTACGAGGAGATGAAGAGATTCGGCATCGCCAAGCGCGCCGCACCGTATTTCATACCACCGTACGAGTGGTACAACGATTCCATTAGTGGCTGGGCCAAGGATCTCGGACTTGTTCTCATCAACTACACGTCCGGAACATACTCAAATGCAGACTGGACACATCCCGAACTGGGCAAACAACACGTCAGTTCAGATACAATCTACGCTAGAATTCTTCGTTACGAATCTCAAAGTCCGCACGGCCTGAATGGATTTCTCCTTCTCACGCACATCGGCACTGACCCTCGCCGCACGGACAAGTTCTATAACCGGCTCGATGGTCTCATCATGGAATTGAAGCGGAGAGGGTACCGCTTCGCTCAGCTTTGCGAGACGATTCCCTTGACGCGTTGATCATGAATACCTCCAACAGAAAGGTTCGTTACGGCATCATCGGTTTCGGTCACTTTGCCGAGCGTACCATTGCGCCGGCAATTCAGGCATCCAATAATTCCGAATTGGTCGCAATTCAAAAGCGCTCACTGCACACCGCTCGAGAAAAAGCGGCTGTCCTCTCGATTCCCCACGCGTTCAGTTCGGTCGACGAGCTTGTCACCCATCCGGATGTCGATGCCGTCTTCATTGTGTCTGCCAACGCAATGCATTGTGCTGAGACCCTCTCGGCTGCAAAGGCCGGTAAGCATGTCCTCGTTGAGAAGCCGATGGCCATGCATGTCACAGAAGCAGAGCAGATGATTGAAGCGTGTTCTCGCGGTAACGTCAAACTGATGGTTGGGCACGTGATCCGGTTTTCTCCTCTGGTCCGGAGGATCCGGGAGATCATGCGTTCCGGCAGGATTGGCAGGGTGACGTTTGCGAAGTCCGAGTACTATTACGATGGGCGCCTGACGCAGCGCTCCTGGCTCACGGATCGCATCGTTGCCGGCGGCGGACCAATCTTCGACGTCGGGGTCCATTGCCTCGATACGCTGCGATATATGTTGGATGATGAGGTTGTCTCTGTGAAGAGCCATCTGCATCCGGAGCCGACCGACCGGAGGACGGAGCAAACAGCGAATCTTTCGCTCGAATTCGCCCGCGGAACCGTTGCATCGATTCTCTGCTCGTACGAGGCTCCGACCCGAAGATCGTTGATTGAAATCGTTGGAACAGAAGGAATACTCTTCGCTCACGATTTCGCTCTCAGCGACAGGACAATCCAACTGCAGGTTAGTCTGCGAGTGGACGGAACGAGCGTGGACGTGCAGCGAGAGGAGATCAACGTGCCAAATCTCTATGTTGAAGAGATTACGAGCTTCTCCTCAAGTATCTTGAACAACACCGAAGTTGCCATACCGGGTGTTGTCGGATTGAGAAATCAACACGTGCTCGATCTTGCCATGGTCGGTGGCGGTGTTCTTTCTCATTCTTGACACCTGAAACATTTGGTACCGTGTATCGTAACTCCGTTAGGAAAGGAGCCCGTCATGACGAAACGACTGTACCTTTCGAGAACGAACAAGGTAATCGCTGGCGTCGCCGGTGGGATCGGTGAATATCTCGATGTTGATCCCGTGCTGATCCGAATAGCTTTCGTTGTTGCAGCATTTGCAGGTGGCAGCGGGATCTTGGCCTATATTATCGCCTGGATCGTCATACCAGAACAACCGAGAGAGACACCCATGACCACATCAACTGAGCCAACAAGCTCTCCACAACCTCAACCCACTGCGAAGACTGATGTGCGCCCCGGCCGCGGAACCATCGTCGGCGGACTGATTCTCATCGTGTTGGGTCTTCTGTTTCTGGGAGAAAACTTCCTGCCCGATTTTCACTTCGTCGATTACTGGCCACTGATTCTTGTCGCCATTGGCGCAGGCTTGGTCTACAAGTCCATTCGACCGAACAACTAGCCGGAGGCAGCCATGAAAGTCAGCACCCTCTTCTGGGGAGTTCTCTTTCTCCTCATCGGCGGACTCATCCTTCTGGACAATCTTGGCGTGCTGAACGTCGAGTGGGTCGCCATCTGGAGACTCTGGCCCCTCATCCTCATTTTCTGGGGTCTTTCCCTCATCATCGGCAAAGAGCGTCCCAAATGGTACGTCGTGGTACTCTTGATTCTGCTCATCATCTTCATGATCATTGCCGTTTTTGTGGCGGAATGGTACAACCGCGACTACGATTATGTTCTGAGCGAGTCCAATCAGCAATCCTTTGTTGAGCCATACAGCGGGGCGGTTGAACGAGCATCGTTCGCGCTTTCCTCGGGAGCCGGCAAATTCCTCCTCCAGGACACAACAAATCAGCTCTTCGACGCGTCGACGCAGGTGAGCTTCGGCAAGTACTCGTTGACGACGGATCGTTCGGGAGACTCCGAATCGCTTTCGCTGCGATTCAAAGGCCGTTCGACTCGTTGGAGTTTCGGCAGGTTCCGAAACCATGCGGAAGTCAGGCTCAACGTTCATCCTATCTGGGACATCGAAGTTGAAACCGGCGCGGCCTCTCTTGATTTCGACTTGAGCCCTTACAAAGTTGACCATGTCAAGATCGATGCAGGAGCGTCATCGCTCAAGCTGCGCCTTGGGGACCGGATGAGCGAGAGCCATGTGCGGGTTCGGGCCGGAGCGTCTTCAATCGAGATTGAGGTTCCGGAGACCGTGGGATGTGAGGTTCGTGCAGAAACGAAGCTGTCGAGCAGGAGGATGAGAGGCTTCGAAAAGGTTGGTGATGATAGGTATCAAACCTCGAACTTCGAGAGCGCCGCGAAGAGAATCTCTGTAGAGATCGATGCCGGGATCTCAAGTGTCAGGATGTCGCGTTATTGACCACAGATAACGACACCGCTGACCCACCTCAATGTCCGCAGCACTTGTTGGGAATGATCCTGTTGTCCTGCAGATCGCGGCAGACCTGAGCTTTCGAATCCCATGTCCCCCTCCCGCTGCCACATTCCGAACCAGCTGAGGGGTTGTCATCCTCTGCGCAGGTGAGGTTCACGGCAACTGTTCCACCGAAGAACAGTAGGAACAACGTAACTTGAATAAATTGCCACACCCTCGTTCCGCCTCTCTTCATACACACCTCCTCAGATTCTGCATTCTTCCTTAACGTACGAATCTTCAGGTCGTCAGTCAACTGCCAACCACTTTGGCCCGATGCGACCGTCACGCACTCAAGCGATCTGCAAGCCGCGGTCTAACACTTTCCTCACTGTGTTGTAGACCTCCTCAGTACCCGTTTCGATCATGCAGCGGAAATGCTTCTCGGGGCATTCGGAGCGTCCGATGTGTGAGCAGGGGCGGCAATACAATCCAAGCCGCTCGAGCACAACAGCCTGCTTGTTGTAGGGAAAGAAACCGAATTCTCTGACCGTAGAACCGAAAATCGCCACGACTTTCTTCTGCATGGCCGACGCGATGTGCATCAGGCCCGTGTCGTTTGTCACGATGACGTCGCAGTATTGCATCGCGGCAGCAGTCTCCAGCAAGCTCAGCTGACCGCAGAAGTGTGTCGCGCGGTCAGTCCCTGCAACCCTGTTGATCTCGTCCGACAGCCCCGAACAAAGCTCCGTCTCGTCCGCGCTCCCAAACACGAGCACTTTTGCACCCAGCTTCATTGCACAACGCGTGCCGAGCTCAGCATAGCGATCGGGGGGCCATTGTTTCGTGAAGTGTCGGGTCCCCGGGCACAAGCCAATAACCTGCTCGAATTGATTCAAACGGAGCTTTGCCATTTTGCTTGAAACACCGAAGAGTATCTCATCCGGGATATGAAGCTCGAGCCCCTTCCCGTCGTTGAGAACTCCGAGCTTTTTCAGCGGCTCGATATATCGGTCAGCCACCGAGACGACTTCCCTGTAGATATTCTTCTTGAGCTTCACCAGCAGGGAGCGTTCGAGGATGCGCTTGTTGAGCACCATCACGTGCCGGGGACCTCGAATGCTACGGAGGTATTTGCTTCGCAGACTGTCGTGAACATCGAGAATGAGGTCGTACCGTTCAGCCTTGATCTTCTTCTTGAGGGCTCGCAATCCATCAAAGCCCTGGGTTGCATCAAACTCATGGGTGTAGTTTACATTCTGGTTGGATTTTACAAGCTCGGCGTACTCCTTGCGGGTCACGTAATCGATTTGTCCATGAGGAAATCTGGCCCGGAGCACCCGAAGCAGCGGAGAGGACAAAACAATGTCGCCGATGGAACTAAATCGGATGACAAGTGTTTTACTGAGAGAATCCATCGAGTTACAAGGTAGCACATATTTGATGGAGATTCAATGCAGGAGGGGAGTAGAGAAGTAGCAGGACAGACCCGAGCAACGCGGGTGACGTGATTCCTTCTCACGTGCTATCTCATCTCGGAGCTTACGACTCAGACACCGACGTCCTCGATAGCATGGGGAACACTGAGGGCATGGATCCTACGAAAAGGAGAGAACGGACGCATGGCGTTTTCAGCTACAATTGGTGAATTGCGCAAGAGCGGGTACGAAGTCCATACCGTCAAGGATGAGATGCGCAACAACCTCATCCGAAAACTACGGAATAAAGAACCACTCTTTCCCGGCATCATCGGCTACGACCAGACGGTGATTCCCTCTATCGTCAACGCTCTTCTCGCGCGACACGACATTTTACTGCTCGGCCTCCGCGGTCAGGCAAAGTCACGCATCGTGCGCATGCTCCCATCGCTTCTTGACGAGCACATCCCGTTCATCAAGGGGTGCGAGATCAATGACAACCCCTATAAGCCAGTCTGCAAGCGGTGCACGGACCTCGTCAGGCAGCATGGCGACGACGTCGAGATCGAATGGCTGCACCGGGGCAGACGGTTCGGGGAGAAACTCGCGACACCCGACGTCACCATCGCTGATCTCATCGGTGATATCGATCCCATCAAGGCAGCATCCCAGCGGCTCCATTACTCTCATGAGGGTGCGATCCACTTCGGCATCATCCCGCGCACGAATCGGGGCATCTTCGCTATCAATGAGCTCCCCGACCTCCAGCCAAGGATTCAGGTTGGGCTCTTCAACATTATGGAAGAAAAAGACATCCAGATCCGCGGCTTCAACATCCGGATTCCGCTCGATCTCATGATCGTCTTTACAGCAAATCCGGAAGACTACACCAATCGCGGCAACCTGATCACACCGCTCAAGGATCGCATTGATTCTCAGATTCTCACGCACTATCCGCGGACGATTGAGGATGCAATAAAGATCACTGAGCAAGAAGCGTGGATTCAGCGCGATGGGCGCGAGGTGATCATTCCATTTTATTTCCGAGAAATCATCGAGCAGGCAGCGTTTGAAGCTCGAAAGAGCGAATATATCGATCAGAAGTCTGGTGTGAGCGCCCGGTTGACGATTTCTGCGATTGAGAACCTGGTCAGCAACGCCGAGCGGCGAGCCATTCTCGTTGGAGATCGGTCCATTGTTCCGCGCATCTGCGACCTGCCTTACGCCCTGCCAGGAATGACGGGCAAAGTTGAGCTCGTGTTCGAGGGTGAGCAAGAGGGTCCGATCAAAGTGAGCAAGGCTCTCATCGGCAAGGCGGTCCGTGAAGTGTTCAAAAGGTACTTCCCTGACCCTCTTCAGCGTCGTACCAAGCATCAGGGTGAATCCCGGCAGCAGGAGGATTCAGAATATGGGACGATCATCGCGTGGTTTGAGGCTGGGAACAAAGTGGAGATCGCTGATGACATACCGCTTGATCGTTACTTCGAGGCACTCGACAAGGTCAAAGGCCTTCGAGAACTCACGAAGAAACACATGAAGCTTTCGGATTCGAATACGTACGAGCTTGCATCCGCCATGGAGTTTGTGTTGGATGGCCTCCACCAGTCATCACGGATCGCGAAGGACGAGGTCGATCGCATGACTTCGTACAAAGACCTCGTGGGCAGCATCTTTACAGCAAAGGGGAAAGGGATAGAAGAAGAGTTCTGAGTTTGGATTTCAAGGTTCCAAGTTCCAGGTTGTTCTGGGCAACCTGAACCTGAAAACTCGAAACTGGAAACTGCCATGCGTTTTCGCTATAGCAAATGGACCCCGCAGTCGATGACGGACGAGCAACGTCTGCAATCACTGATGTCCTTGTTCAGCTACCTTGTGCTTCAAACCAGCGGCGACGTTGAAGAGGCGTTGGATTGGTTGAAGCAACTGGCAGAGCAATACGGCTTGTTTGATCCATCGCTGAGTCTGGAAGACCTCATCAACAAGTTGAAAGAGGAGGGGATTATTGAAGACGCGAAAGACGTCCTTGTCATAACCGCGAAGGGTGTCCAGCGGGTCCGCCAGGATGCACTCCGGGAAATCTTCACATCACTCAAGAAGACACCGGAGGGCGCGCACGAGACGCCTTACACGGGCAAAGGGACTGATCGGTTAAGCGAAACAAAGAAGTGGATCTTTGGCGACCAGCCGACCAACATCGATATCACATCCACGCTGACCAACGCGTTCAAGCGCGATGGGATTGAGAATTTCAACCTCAAAGAAGAAGACCTCGAAGTGTACGAGACGGAGCATCAGACAAGCTGTGCGACGGTCTTGATGCTCGACATCAGTCACAGCATGATCCTCTATGGTGAGGATCGCATAACCCCCGCCAAGCAGGTGGCCCTTGCGCTCGCAGAACTCATCCACAGTCGATTCCCCAAGGACTATCTTGTCCTTGTGGTTTTCGGCGACGAAGCGAAGCTTGTCAGCCTCAATGAACTTCCCTTCCTGAATGTCGGCCCCTATCACACCAATACGCGTGCCGGCCTCCAACTCGCGCGGAGTCTGCTCCGGCGGTACGCGAATGCAAACAAGCAGATCTTCATGGTCACCGACGGCAAGCCCTCAGCGATCTTCGATGATGCCGGAAGGCTCTACAAGAACTCGTTTGGTCTCGATCCACGGATCGTCAACAAGACGCTTGATGAGGCCGTCCAGTGCCGTCGGGAGAAAATCGTCGTCAGCACGTTCATGGTCGCCCGCGATCCCTACCTAATCAATTTCGTCGAGGAATTCACAAAAGCGAATCAGGGAAGGGCATACTATTCCCCCCTCAATAACCTCGGCCAGTTCATCTTTGTTGACTACCTGCGGAACCGCCGAAAGCGCTTCGCTTCTCCCCGATAGCCCGTCCAATCACACCCTGTTGCCCTTGTGCTCTTAGTTTGTTAACCTCTCTTGATGGCTCCGGGAAGAGAGAGCTTCCTCCGCACCGTTTTTCCGATAGTTTCTTCATGAGCCTCTGTGCAGCGCAGAACATTCCTGCCTCACACCACGAGAGAAGCTCGATTCTTCTACCGTGACACGAAAAGAGCGATCGTCTATGAAACGACCACCGGAACCACGACCTCGAGTGAGCACCCTGTTTCGGCGTGCACCTCTGCTGGTCCTCTCCGTAATGCTTTTCCAGAATCCGGCTGAATGCCAATGGGAATCTTTCCGAGAGACCTGGCGGTGGGCTCACTTCACCACGGAGTCGGGACTTCCGTCGAATCGAGTCTACGACGTCGTCGAAACACCCAAGGGGACAATATGGGCAGCGACACAGGCGGGGCTGGCCTGGTACGACGGCTACCGATGGACTCCTGTAGATTCTTCGAATGGTATTCCTGCGAAACCTCCTGCATGCATGACGAACTACTCAGACGATCAGGTCCTCGTGGTCGCGAACCAAAGACTGTATCTTGGAGACCGAAACGGCTTTCGACGCATTCCGGTTCGTCCTGACCTAGCCGACGAGGCAGTTCTCTCGGTCGCTGCGTACAGCAGGAATCATGCTTTTGTCCTGGAAGCTCGGGCTCTCTATTCCTACGAAAATGGAAACCTCCTCCGAATTCCATCTCCGTCAAAGATCATGACCGACGGGCAAACGAACCTGTGGCGAACAAAGTCGGGAAATCTTTGGCTCAACACGGTCGATGGGCTGTACCGGTGGAATGGCAAAGCATGGTCGCTGCGGATTCGACCTGCCGGAGCGACACTCGGCGTTGAATGCGCCGTTGAAGACAGCGCAGGCAACGGGATCGCTGCCGTCATTCGGCCAGCGGAGAGTCAAGGCCTTTGGGAATGGCACACCGGACGCCCCCCTCATCGCAATCGAACAGAACATTCAGCGCTCGTGCAATCCGTCGACGTTGCTCCGAACGGCGATGTTTTCGTCGCGTACGAACCCGGTGACATTCGTGTTCGGCACGGCGTACGCTGGCACGCACTTGATCCGCTCCCCTCGGAGATGAAGAACACTCTCCTGCTGAAGTTTCGGTCAAACGGAGACCTTTGGGTTGGCACGGAGATGGGATTGTTCCTCCACAGGGCGTCATCGAAGCGCTGGGCATATTGGAGACATCCGTTTCCTGATCTGCGCAACTCTGTGCACGAGATTTTCCGAACTGCCGATGGATCGCTTTGGCTCGGGACATTGCGCGGCCTGGAGATCCATAGACCCACTGGCGCAATCCAATGGATTGAATCGATTCAAGGAACTCCTCTGAACGCCATAACCGGCATTATGGAAGACAACGAGCGGAATGTATGGATCTGCAGCGGTGCGTCGTTTCCAGGAGCGTACCGGTGGGATGGCAAGCGATGGAAGCACTTCGGGTCAAAGGAGGGACTGGATGCTCCACGAGTTCATAAGATCCGCAAAGATCGCAGCGGAAGACTGTGGTTCCTGGGCATGGGGCTCGAGTTTGCAGACTCGGTGAATCAGCCTGGCGCGTTTATGTACTCTGAGGGGCATTTCACACGATGGGGGAAAGAGGAAGGGATGGCACACGGACGTCTGTACGGATTCGCCGAAACCTCAGACGGTGCGCGCTGGTTTGCAACATTCGGAGGCATCAGTCGTTGGAAGAACGGCGAGTGGAAGCACTGGACGGGCAAATCGGGGTTGCAGGGGCACCTGCAAAGAATCAACGCGCTGGCAGTTGATTCAAATGATACGATCTGGTTTGCGAATCAATTGTCGGGCCTCGGCTCAATTGACCGCAACGATCAGGTTCACTTCTTCACAACATCCGACGGCCTCATCAGCAATGCGATTTGGGATTTACAGGTGGATGAACAGGGAGTACTGTGGATCTCGACAACGGGGGGGTTATGTTCCTACAGGAACGGCGTCTGGACACGATTTGACACGAACACAGGACTGATGACGCTTCGGCTGTGGGAAGTCCTACCTCTCAAGGACAAGGTGTATGTGGGCAGTGAGGGAAGCGGACTGACAATCCTCAACCTCGCCGAATCCACGCGTCCGCCCATCGTCGAAATCACCCAACCTGCGATCGACAAGGAACAAGCATTGGTTCGGTGGAATGCGTACTCCTATTTCGGCGAACAGACGCCGCAAGCCATTGAGACAAGGTACCGGCTCGACGAAGGTCCATGGTCTCGCTGGAGCACCAGCCGCGAAGTTCTGTTCCGCAAGCTGACGACGGGCGATCATACGTTCGAAATTCAGTCAAAGGGATTGTATGGAGCTGTTGAGGAAAACGTCAAGGGCGTCGCATTTGCGATTGAGCCGAGGTTTTATCAGCGCACGGTCTTTCTCGTGCCCTTCGCCCTCCTCTCGACCGCACTGCTGTTTCTCGGCTCAGCATATGCTTACCGGAAACGACGTCATGCTGCTGAACTCCGCAAGAGTGAAGAGCGGTTCCAGCTCGTCGCGAGCACCACGCACGACACGATCTATGACTGGGACCTCAGCACGAATCGGATCTGGTTCAATAAAACTGCACACATGACGTTTGGTTACCCACGTGCGGGTTCGGCCTACGACAAAGAATGGAGGACGGAACGAATTCATCCTGATGATCGTGAACGAGTCCGCCGCAGCGTCGATGCAGTCTTTGCCAGCAAAGGAACATATTGGCAAGCGGAATACCGGTTTCGGCGAGCCGATGGCACCTACGCCTACATTCTCGATCGGGCCCAGCTCCTGTATGATATTGACAGGAAACCCATCCGGTGGATCGGATCCGCGATGGACATCACGGAGAGGAAACAGGCAGAAGAGGCTCTTCGCAATCTGTCAAAGAGAATTCTCGAGGCTCAGGAGAACGAACGGCGGCGCGTTTCGCGCGAACTCCATGATGGCGTCAATCAAATCCTTGCGTCGGCAAAATTCCGGATCGAATCGCTCATTGAACAGATACCCCGCAGGAGTGGCCGGCTCAAGCAAGAGGCAAGAAAAACGAAGACGCTCCTGGACAAGGTCATGCTGGAAGTACGGAGAATCTCGCGAAACCTTCGGCCGAGCGAGCTCGACGATCTTGGCCTCACTTATGCTGTTCGCAGCCTTGCGGACGAGTTCAGCGAACGGACGGGGATCGCTGTGGACCTCCGGCTCTCGGAAATGGAAAACACACTTACGCCGGAAGTCGAGTTGACGCTTTATCGAATCATCCAGGAAGCTCTCACAAACGTCGAGAAGCACGCAAGGGCTACTCGTGTGAGCATTGCCCTGAGGAAAACCGATTCGCTGATCACAGCAAGAATCGAGGACAATGGAAAAGGCTTGAGGCAGAAGAAACTGATCCGAGGACGTGGAAAAGACGCAGGTCTTGGATTTCTTGATATGCATGAGCGGCTGATGGTCGTGCATGGCGACATTGAGATGTCAACCAGTAAACCGCGCGGGACTGCGATCGAGGTCCATATACCGGCGCAGGATGTGCCGACCACACATGAAGAATAAGCTATGAAAAAGCACACGAAGAAAATCAGGCTGCTGCTGGTAGACGATCACCCTGTCGTGCGCGAGGGCATCAAGTCCTCGCTTTCGACGCATCCTCGAATTCGCATTGTCGCTGAGGCGTCGAATGGCCTGGAAGCTGTGCAGAAGGCGAAGAAGCATTCACCTGACGTTGTTCTGTTGGATATCAACATGCCGGTGATGGGTGGCCTGGAAGCGGCACGTCATCTTCGCTCGATCGCGCCGAAGAGTCGGATCCTCGCCCTGACCATGCACGACAACAAAGAATATGTCATGGAAATCGCCCGCCTGGGCGCTCGAGGATACATCCTGAAAGACTCATCCCCCTCAGAACTGGCTCGAGCCATTGAGACGGTGGCTTCCGGAGAAACATTTTTCAGCCCGAAAGCGTCTCAGCATATTCTGAGGGCATTTATTAACACTCCTTCCGGTGCTTCGTCTACCCTCTTTCCCAGACTTTCCCGTCGGGAGCGGCAAGTCTTGCAGTTAATAGCAGAAGGTCACACAAGCAAGGAGATTGCACAGAAACTCGGCATTACGTACAAGACTGCTGAGAGTCATCGCGACCACATCATGAGAAAGCTGGACATCCACTCTTCCGCTGGTCTCACAAAATACGCCATCGCCGCGGGGATTGTAAAGCTGGAATGAGTGCATGTTTTTCGGCAGGTCGCCTGAACGGCGTGGTCGGGCAGGTTGATTTGTCGAAGATGCTTCATGTCCGAGATTTGAGCTCTCGGACAACGGCCTCAAACCTCGCTGCGCGTATCGATTTGCCCCAGAAACCTGCACCATGGTTTTTTGCGCACCCAATCGCGTTTTCATGCCCGTCCATACAGCATTTTTCGTTTCTCCCCCCTTCTACCCATTAGGCTAAACAGCCTACAAAAAAATTCAGTGTTTTAGCCGATTGTTTTTTCCATCTCCGTTTTGCTTGTTGAGGAGAAAGATGACCAGGCGCACCCGCCAGCGAATCTCAGCCATCCTTCCGCTGAGGATTCCATGCACCGCATGGCGGGTGCCTGTCCTGGTCGACAGCTCCAACGAAGGGTACACACAACTCTGAGGCGTTCAGCGATGAGAACCGCGAGAAAGATGAGAGTGCTGTTGGCAGACGGCCACGAAGAAGTTCGCAAGGTTGTGCGCGAATACATCAACAGCCTTTCCAGTTTTCAAGTCGTTGGCGAGGCCACGGATGGCAATGGGGCCATTGAGGAGGCTGAACGTTTGAAGCCCGACGTCGTTGTTCTAGATTTTGAACTTGCGCGGCACAACGGTCTTGAGCCAATACGCATCATCAAAGAACGAAGCGCCTCCACCAAAATTGTTATCGCAACGCTGTTCGACGATCCGCTCTACAAGGCGAAGGCACAGCAAGCGCACGTGGATGGCGTGATTGTCAAGGCATCGCTTAAGCACAGTCTAGCTTCGGTATTCTCCACCCTTCACCAACATTGAGTCAGGAATACCGTCGAGGGTGAACTTCAACTGATCCACAACAGAGTGACAATGAGATCGGCCACTCACGACTACTTATGCTTGACTTGAGGAGCACTTATGAAGAAGATACTGATCGTTGACGCGGACGCCCTAACCCGTCTCTCGATCGCACAGACGCTTCTGCGCGATGGGTTTGACATAGTGTTCGCTTCGGACGGAATCAAGGCACTGGAACTGACAAAGAAAACGAAACCTGATCTCATCATATGCGCTCTTGAGATTCCGAAACTCGACGGGCGTGAGCTAGAGAAGGCTGTTCGTGAGAACCGACAGACCAGACATATACCGGTGGTCTTGCTTACGGAAAGTGCTCAGCCCAATGGCCCGCGGGGGAGTGCAGAGCCCGGACCAATTGGATTTTTGCACAAACCATTTACGCGCGATCAGCTTATCATGATCGTCCAGAAGAGTCTGTCGAGAAGAAACTTGAAACCCCAGTAGCCACCGCGTCGGTTTCACGCAGTATCCTCCCCTCTTCCTTGAATCTCACCCAATTTTTCTTCATTTTGACAAAGAGTCCGGGACATTGCGGCGGCTCTGTCTTAGAGTTGAGCCAGCTCCATGCCACACAATAATCCTTAAGATGGAACGCCGAGCTGGGTTTTCCGGCTCTCGATTTTTTCGCACATCGTGAACGATGTTACTGATCTTTCCCTCCATAGAAATCAGACGCGGACAGTGCGTGCAACTGGTCCAGGGTGAACCCGGCTCGGAGCAGAGTTATACGATCGATCCCGTGAGAATGGCGATTCTCTGGCGCGGAGAGAACGCCAAGACGCTTCACGTCGTTGATGTCGATGGCGTCATGACGGGAAAACTGCAGAATCGGGATATTATCCAGAAGATCGTACACGCAGTCGACATACCGATCCAGGTCGGTGGCGGAATCCGGGAATACGAGGACATCTCGTCGCTGTTCGATGCAGGGGTGTATCGAGTCGTTATCGGTACAGCCGCGGTGCGCGACCAGGCTCTTATCGAGCGTCTGATAAAGCAATTCGGGGCCCGGAAAATCGCCATTGCCATCGAAGCAAAGGGGGGAAAGATCCGAACGGAAGGTGGAACCCAAGAGCACGACATCGCCCCCATCGCCTTTGCTCTTCGCATGAAGAAACTCGGCGTTTCCCGCATCGTGTACTCCGAGATTGCGGAGGATGGGGTCACAAAACGAATCAATGTGGATTCGCTCAAAGCACTCGCCACACAGAGCGGCATGCGAATCACCGCCCAGGGTGGCGTTGCGGGCTACAAGGATTTGCTGGAACTTCAGGGGATTGAAAAATTCGGCGTCGATTCCGTCATCATCGGAAAGGCGTTATACGACAACAAGTTTCCCTGCCAACGGCTTTGGCGTTTGAACGAGAAAGAACTGAAGGACTTGGGACCGACAAGGAGGATGTGAGCGAATTGGTCGATTGACTCATCGAGCGATCGGGAAATCGAGCCATCGGTCAATTGAATCAGTTTTTCGATCAGCCGATGAGCCGATGATTCAATTTTCTGATAACTCATACGCGAATGAAAATCACCGTCATCGGGCACGTAGCGAGAGACATCTTTCATCTCCCCAACGATGCATCAGGCGGAGGCGAAAAAGTCATCGAGAGTTATGGGGGCATCTGCTACTCCGTGGCAACGCTGGCGAACCTCTGCTCGAAAGAGGACAAGATTCTGCCCGTGTTCAGTGTGGCCGAGGACGAGTATGACCGCATCGTCGAGCTGCTGGGGCGTTTTGAAAACGTAGAGACGAAGGGATTGTTCAAAGTCAAGGGAAGCATCAATGAGGTGCACTACTTCCCTTCGCCGGCCGGCAACCGAACGGAGTGCTCAAAGCATATCGCTGCCTCCATCCCCTTTTCGCGAATCAAGCCGTCTCTCGACGTCGATGGAGTTTTGATCAACATGGCGTCGGGATTCGACATCACGCTGGAGACTTTGGATTACATCCGTATGCAAGTGCGCGAGCAGAATACTCCTATCCACTTTGACTTTCACTCTCTCACGCTCGGCATTGACAACGACCACGCTCGGTTCCGGCGACCACTCACGGATTGGCGCAGATGGTGCTTCATGGTCAATTCCATCCAGCTCAGCGAGGAAGAGGCCGCGGGCCTGACAACGGAGCGATGCGATGAGCCGACGCTGATCAACCAGCTGATGCCGCTGATGGTCAGCGCTCTTCTGATCACCAGAGGAGAGCGGGGCATGACACTGGTGCGACAAGAGCACAAGAAGCTCTTTCGAGACGACATTCCAGGCGTCACGACGGGCCCACCCGTTGACGCAACGGGTTGTGGCGATGTGCTTGGTGCAGCATTCTTTTACGAACACCTTCGGACGAAAGATTTCCTCAAAGCGGCTGCGTTCGCCAACCGCGCGGCCGGTGTGAAGTCGCTCTTCTTTGGCGTGGAGAAGCTGGAAACATTGAAAGAACAGCTCACCACCGGATGAGCGCACAGCCGTTCAGTGACGGGATTGTGGTATGAAGCGAATTCTGATTTGCGGTGCAAATGGCCTCCTGGGACAACGGCTCGCGCACATGCTCAGTTCACAGACGGAACATGAAGTCCTGAACACCTCACATCATCGAACTTTTGTCTTTGACCATCAGCTCTTCGACTACACGCAACTGGATATTACCCAGAAAAGCGATGTGAAGAGTCTCGTCTCGAGCTTCCATCCGACGGTCATCATCAATGCCGCTGCAGCGACGAATGTCGATTGGTGCGAAAACCACCGTGACGAGGCGTGGAAGACTAATGTCGTCGGTGTGGAGAACCTCGTCGAGGCGGCCCGTAAAGTCGGCGCCAAAGTGATCCACATTTCCACGGACTACGTCTTCGATGGAAAGCACGGTCCCTACAGCGAAGACGATAAACCGAATCCACTGAGCTACTACGGCAAATCCAAGCTCGCCAGCGAAAATGCACTTCGTGTCTCCGCCATTCCTTACACGATTCTCCGGACCATTGTGCTCTACGGCTGCGGGATAGGCGTAAAAGACAACTTCCCTCTCTGGGTTATCAAGAGCCTTCGGGCAGGCAAGCCGATATCGTGCGCAGTGGATCAGGTGAGCAACCCCACCCACGTCAACGACCTGGCGTACGCGGTTGTAAAGGCGTATGAATTGAACCGCGAGGGCCTCTACCACGTCTGTGGAAGCGAGCGCCTCAGCCGATATGACTTTGCCATGCGTGCAGCAGAGATTTTCGGACTCGACGCATCGCTGATCCAGAAAACAAAGTCTGCCGACCTGAAGCAGGCGGCCCACCGCCCGCTCGTGACGGGTTTCATAACGCTCAAGGCCGAGACCGAACTCGGCCTCAAATCGATGGATACGACCCAAGGGCTGACGTCGCTGAAACGCGAACTTCAGCCGGCAGGAAGAAACTAGTGCCGTTTCCAAGAAGCACTACTGTATTGAAAAGCAGTCTTTGATATTGGAAACGACTCCCGCTCGCAGTGCGAGCGGGATGCCTTTTTGAATACAAGAACTCTTTTTAGAAGTGACACTAGATGGGTGCTCAGAAGTCGCTCCGGAAGTTGAAACATCCCGCATTCCGGTATTTGCCGACGGTTGCCTTTCTCATCGGGTTTCTCTGTTTCCTTCTTGCAACCGTCGGCTGCGCGTCGAGCCAGCCCGGCACTCCCCCAAAAACGATTCGCGTCATGACCTACAACATCCACCATGGTGAGGGTGTGGATGGCAAAGTCGATGTTGACCGAATTGCAAAGCTCGTCCTCGATGCCAAGGCGGACATCGTCGCGCTTCAGGAAGTTGATCGAGGTGTGGAGCGAACAAAGAGGATCGATATCATGACCACGCTCTCGGACCTCACGGGTATGACATACGCCTTTGGGAAGACGATCGATTATCAGGGGGGTGATTTTGGGAACGGATTTCTCACGCGGTTCCCCATCCTCGAAGAGCGCAATCTGCTCTATAGCGTCAACCGTGGCGGCGAGCAGCGCGGGTTGCTGCAGCTTCTGCTTGACGCACACGGTGAAGAGATTGTCGTGATGAACACTCACCTGGACTTTCACGAAGCGGATTCGGAACGGGTATACTGCACGAACGAAATCCGGAATGCTGCGCGGCGCTATGTGCCGCGTCCGATTATTGTGTGCGGGGACTTCAACGACGAACCAGAGAGTCGGACCGTCGCAACGATGCAAGAGGAGTTCACCGATGCGTGGGAAAAGGTTGGAAGAGGTGCCGCTCACACTCATCCCGTGGACTCCGCTAAGCAGCGCATCGACTACATCTTCTTCTCAAAGGCCGTCAGCCAGGGTGAGTCCGCGTCACGACTCATGCTGCAGCCGGTTTCAGCGTGGGTTCTTCCATCACGAGCCTCGGACCATTTGCCGCTCCTCGTGGAGTTTGAACTGGCCACAGCTCGGCAGTAAAGAAAGGACCGATACACATATGCTTGACCTGAAGTTCATACGAGAGAACGTGGAACTTGTCCGCAAGGGCGCTGAGGCAAAAGGGATTGCCATCAACCTCGACGAACTCATCTCGCTCGACGAACAACGGCGAAAGCTCATCCAGGAAGGCGAATCTCTGAAAGCCAAGCGGAATGAAGTCTCCGCCCAGATCGGAAAGCTGAAGAAAGAAGGGGGCGATGCTTCCCGCGCCATCGCCGAAATGGTATCGGTCAAAGATCGCATCCAGGCAATCGACCTGGAACTGCGGGACGTCGAGAAGAAAGTGAACGAGCTTCTGTTGACGATCCCCAACGTCCCCCATCCGTCGGTTCCGTTGGGAAGAACACCAGCGGAGAACAAAGAAGTCTTTCGTTGGGGTGATTTTCCCGCCGTGGACTTCGAGCTGAAACCACACTGGGAGCTTGCAGAGAAGCTCGGCATCATTGACTTCGCCCGGGGCGCCAAAGTCATGGGAGCCGGCTTTCCATTCTACGTTGGAAAAGGTGCTACGCTCGAGAGGGCGCTGATCAATTTTTTTCTTGAGCAAGCGATCCAGCGCGGGTACAAAGAGATCGCTCCGCCGCTCGTTGTCAATGAAGACAGCGCTCGAGGTACGGGACAGATTCCCGACAAGGAGGATCTCATGTACGTTGTCGAGCGCGACCAGCTCTATTTGATTCCTACGGCGGAAGTGCCTGTGACGAATTTTCACCGAGATGAGCTCCTCACGGAGAAGGACTTACCTCTCCGCTATGCAGCATATACCCCGTGTTTCCGCCGCGAGGCAGGTTCCTATGGGAAAGACGTGCGTGGTCTCAATCGGATCCATCAGTTCGATAAGGTCGAGCTTGTGAAGTTCGTCCACCCATCCACATCGTATGATGAGCTGGAATCACTCCGCCAGGATGCAGAGCACCTCCTGCAACTGCTGGGCCTTCCGTATCGCACGCTCCTGATGTGCACGGGGGATATGGGGTTTACTCAAACAAAGAAGTACGATCTGGAGGTGTGGGCTCCCGGACAGCAGAAGTGGCTGGAGGTCTCCTCCTGCAGTGATTTTGAGGCCTTCCAGGCAAGGCGTATGAACCTTCGCTTCCGCCCGGCGAACGGAACGAAGCCGGAATTTGTTCATACCCTCAACGGATCAGGCCTTGCCTTGCCGAGGGTTGTCGCAGCACTTATTGAGCACTACCAGACTCCTGAGGGAAAAGTGATCATCCCGAAGGCCCTTCATCCCTATACACGCTTTGAACTCATAGGTTGAAATCAAAAATCAAATCGCAAAATGGAAAATGACAGATCAAAATTCAAAACTGAGTTCAAGAAACGACTCTGTGCCTTCACGCTGCAGCTTGTGGAGTTCATCGATAGACTGCCGGATGACAACGTCTCCAAGAGGCTCGGCGACCAGCTCTTAAGAAGTGGTACGAGTGTAATCGGAAACTATGTAGAGGGTCAATCAGCGAGCAGCAAAAGAGACTTCACGAACTACTTCAGCACCTCCCTGAAATCCTGCAATGAGAGCAAATTGTGGCTCGCTTTGTTACGTGACAGTGAGAGGGTTTTCCCTCAAGCTGTCGACCCACTTTGCAGGAGCTTAACGAAATATCAGAGATTTTCGCTTCGAGCATCTTGACCCTCAAAGCGAAGAAGCAGTGATGATTTTCATTTTTCACCTGTCATTTTGCCATTTGATTTTTTTATTTTGATATCATCATGCGCCCTCTTCTGCGCCTTCGACCTTATCTTGCTCGCTACAAGAGGACTCTGTGGTTCGGGGTTCTCACGGTCGTTGGCAGCAACATTTTCACAGTCTTCCAGCCGTGGTTCCTCGGCCGGGCCATCGACGAGCTGAAGGTTGGTATCGAAACGAAGTCGGTTGCGAGCACAGATTTTCTCCAGTGGGCCGGTTTGATCGTGGGTTTCTCCATCATAGCAGGGATCTTCACGTTCCTGACACGCCAGACCATCATTGTCGTCTCCCGGCACATCGAGTTCGATCTCCGTAATGATCTGCTTGCACACCTTCAGAGGCTCTCGTACTCGTACTTTCAGAATACGCCGACGGGCGATCTGATGGCTCACGCGACGAACGACATCGGCGCCGTACGAAATGTCCTCGGACCGGGCATCATGTATCCGACCGATACCATCATGACGTTCACGATGGTATTGACATTGATGTTGGTCAAGGACTGGGAGTTGACATTGCTGGCGTTGATACCGCTCCCCCTCGTCTCTTACGTTGTCTATCGCCTGGGGAAGAGGATACACGAGAAGTCCCTCGACCGGCAAGCTCAGTTTTCCCTTCTGACCACGAGAGCGCAGGAGAACTTGTCGGGCATTCGCGTCATCAAATCGTATGTCCGAGAACCGTATGAGATCGAGCGATTCAGCAATCTCAGTTGGGAGTATTTGAAGAAGAACCTAGTCCTCGCCCGGATCCAGTCCATTCTGTGGCCGTTGATGTTTTTGCTCATCGGCATCTCCATCGTCATCACGATTTATGCTGGCGGGCTGCGCGTTATGAACGGCGAGTTCACGATCGGTTCGCTCTCCGCATTCCTCGCATACCTCTTGATGCTCATCTGGCCCGTCATTGCGTTTGGATGGGTCATCAACCTGCTTCAGCAGGGCGCCGCATCCATGGAGCGACTCTGCAAGATCCTTGACACGGAGCCGGAAATCAAAGACACTCCGCACACTGATCATGCGATTGGTGAGATCGGCGGAGCGGTCGAGTTTCGGGGAGTCAACTTCATCCACAGGGATGCAGCTCAGCAGACTCTGAAGAATATCAATCTCAAGGTCGACCAGGGAATGACAGTGGCAATTGTTGGCTACACGGGTTCAGGTAAAACGACGCTGGTGAACCTCATCCCGAGACTTTATGATGCGACGGGGGGTGAGCTGTTGATCGACGGGATCGAGGTGAGGAAAATACCTCTCGAGGTCCTTCGGTCTCACATCGGCTATGTTCCTCAAGAGACTTTTCTTTTCTCGGATACACTCATCGAGAACATACGGTACGGCACCGTCGATGGCACCCCTGAACACGTTCGCGAGGCGGCTGAGATTTCCCAAATTACGAAGGATGTGCTGGAGTTCCCGAAACAATTCGAGACAATGATCGGCGAACGCGGCATCACCCTCTCCGGCGGTCAAAAGCAGCGCACCAGCATTGCGCGTGCTCTCATCCGGCAACCGAGGATCTTGATACTGGATGACTGCCTCTCGGCCGTTGATACATACACCGAGGAGGAAATCCTCAAGCGTTTGCGCGCGTTCATGAAAGGGCGAACCAGCATCATCATCAGTCATAGGATCTCAACCGTCAAAGATGCCGATTTGATCGTTGTTGTGGACAAAGGTGAAATCGTCGAGCGCGGAACACACGATGAGCTCGTGGCGAAGGGTGGTATCTATGCGGATCTGAACGAAAAGCAGCTATTGGAGCGGGAGTTAGAAGAACTGTAACTTTTGGGCAGGTCGGCGTTCACCCCGACAAGAACAAGCTCACAGAACAATATTTTCCCGCGGTCTCTTAAGTACAGACAGCATGGAGATGATCGAAAGTCTGTCGTCCTGAAGGACGACCTTCCTGTTATTGTTTTTCACTTTTCCTTTTTCATTTTTCCTTGATACATGCACGAAGAAGAGGTACTCGGTAAAGCGTACGATGCCCGCCTCATGAGGCGGCTGTTGCAATATCTCCGCCCGTACCGTTGGTATGTGACGCTCGGGATCATCCTGAGCATTCTCACCAGCGCGCTGGAAGCCGTGCGCCCGTACTTCACGAAGATTGCCGTCGATGTCAACATTGCCAACAAAGACAAAGAAGGTCTTCTATTTACGGTGCTCATCTTTTTTGCGGTCCTTCTGGTTCGCGGGCTCATCCAATATGCGAATGCGTACCTGA
>Ga0315291_10000512_pt1 | contig 51610 bp, 36 predicted proteins | sample YL17G12_20_MG_FD_203070 | JGI IMG/M metagenome (GOLD analysis project Ga0315291, IMG submission 203070) | Sediment microbial communities from Yellowstone Lake, YNP, Wyoming, USA - YL17G12_20 | ecosystem: Environmental > Aquatic > Freshwater > Lake > Sediment | place: USA: Wyoming | collected...
CGGGGATAGAACCGGAAGAGGACCAGGGCATCCGCAAGCAATTAGAAAAAATTATGGGCCATATCAAAAAGAGCAAGGGCTGCAAGAGCGATACGGACTTAACGGCGAATGACCTTAAAAATCTCTGCTCTCTATTCAAGGCCAGGATAAAAGAGGTCCTGAAGAAAGATTTTCCGGACGACCACAATGAGCAATTGTGGGGATCTATTGGCGCAGTCTTTGCCTCCTGGAACGGGAAACGTGCGGTCAGTTACCGCCGCATCGAAGGCATACCGGATGAGTGGGGCACAGCGGTCAGTGTCCAGGCAATGGTCTTCGGAAATATGGGCAGCGACTCCGCGACGGGCGTTGCGTTCACACGGAACCCCGGAAACGGAGAGAATGAATTTTACGGTGAGTATCTGGTCAATGCCCAGGGCGAAGACGTTGTGGCCGGGATTCGCACCCCTGCGCCCATAAACGAATACTCAAAGTCCGAACACAATAAAGGCCTCACCTCGCTTGAGGTCGGGATGCCCAAACTTTATAAGGAGCTGTTTGCGATTCAAAAACGCCTTGAGAGGCATTATCGCGATATGTTGGATATCGAATTTACGATAGAGAAAGGGCAGATGTTTATCCTTCAGTGCCGCGTCGGGAAACGCAACGGCCCCGCCGCCGTGCGAATGGCTATGGATATGCTCAAAGAACGGCTGATTAAGAAAGAAGACGCTGTAATGCGCGTAACGCCCGCTCAACTGGACGAGTTGCTGCACCCGATAATCGACCCTGCGGCCGAGAAGACGCAGAAGGTCCTGGCAAAGGGTCTGCCTGCAGGGCCGGGCGGAGCAACCGGACAAATCGTATTCACTTCGCCCGAGGCGGTGCAGTGGAAAGGGCAGGGCAAGAAAGTGATTCTGGTCCGCGAAGAGACCAACCCTGAGGACGTGGAAGGTATGCGTGCCGCACAGGCGATTTTGACTGCGAGAGGCGGAATGACCTCACACGCAGCGCTCGTCGCCCGCGGCTGGGGCAAGTGCTGCATCGTCGGCTGTGGAGCTTTGCACGTTGACGCCGATAAGAAAGAGGTCCACATCGGCGGGCAGACACTAAAGGAAGGCGACTGGATTACGCTGAACGGCACCAAAGGAAACGTCTATGCGGGCCAGCTTCTGATGATGGACGCCACCCAGGAGAACATACTCCTTAGCAGCTTCCTGAAGGTTTGTGATTCGATAAGGAAGTTAGGCATTCGGACCAACGCCGACACGCCGGACGATGCCAAGAAAGCCAGGCAGTTCGGGGCCGAGGGCATCGGGCTGTTTAGAACGGAGCATATGTTCTACGGCAAAGGGGCGGACGAGCCGCTGTTTATCCTGCGTAAAATGATTGTCTCCAAGACCGACGAGGAAAGAAAGAAGGCCCTCGATGAGCTGTTCCCGTATGTGAAGAAAGATATAAAGGGGACGCTGGAGGCGATGGACGGCTTGCCCGTGGTGGTTCGCCTGCTCGACCCGCCGCTGCACGAGTTTGTGCCGCGCGACCCCGCCAGGCTGGAGCAGCTGGCGAAAGATTTGAATATAACTATGGATGAGCTGTCGAAGCGCGCGGATAACCTTCACGAATCCAATCCGATGATGGGGCACCGCGGCGTGCGGCTGGGAGTTACATATCCCGATATAAGCCGTATGCAGATTCGCGCGATATTCGAGGCGGCAGCCGAGCTTATCAAAGACGGCAAAAAGCCATATCCGGAAATAATGATTCCCGTGGTCTGCGACGTCAAGGAATTGACCAACCAGCTTGCGCTTGGCCGCGAGGTCTATCAGGAGGTCCTGGCAAAGTACAACCTCAAAAAAATCAGACATATGTTCGGCACAATGATTGAGATACCGCGTGCGTCGCTTGTGGCGGATAAAATTGCCGAAGTGGCCGAGTTCTTCTCGTTCGGGACCAACGATATGACGCAGATGGGATTCGGGTTCTCCCGCGATGATATAGGCGCGTTCCTGCCCGACTATCTCCAGAAGGGAATCCTGCCAAGAGACCCGTTCCAGAGCATCGACCAGGAAGGCATCGGCGAGCTGCTGAAGATTGGCATCCAGCGTGGCCGCAAGACCCGCAAGGACCTTGAGGTCGGCATCTGCGGCGAACACGGCGGCGACCCGGACAGTATTGAATTCTGCCATAAGGCAGGGATGGACTATGTGTCCTGCTCGCCTTTCAGGGTTCCGATTGCAAGATTGGCGGCAGCACAGGCAGTGGTTAAATAGTCGCTCGTCGCCCGTCGCTCGTGACTCGATAATAGATGCTCGATGCTGGATTCCGCCTCTGGCGGATAAACCTCGATACTCGATGTCGAAGCGTAGTGTAGATCCGCCACCGTCTGGCGGAATTACCTGTCACGGCGAAGCTGGAAGTGTTGGATATTATTATGTTGGGTTCCAGCATAAGTCATGAATAAAATAGACAAATGGCATGAGGATACCGGTGAAGTAATTAAGAAAACTCTGACTTCATTAGCAGAAGGTATCACTGGTATTGCTGCTTCTGAACGTAAAGATCTTGCCTTGTCGGTTGGTCACATTTTTCAGTCTCTTAGAAAAGGCCAATTCCTTTCTCGATTAGGCGAAGAATGGAATTCATATCGTGAGAAAGGCCGCATCAAGGATGATTATATTGATACTGAGCAGCACAAATCATGCCTTCAAGAGCTTCTTGGTTTCCTTGATAACGATTCTCCAGATGAGATTCGGTTCGAAGTCATGAAAAAAATATTCCTTGTTGCGGCTACAGAGAGAGCTTCGGATCGCAATAGTCTTTTGCCCTACCAATTTCTTCACTTGTGTCGCGGAATGTCATCTGGTGAGGTCATTATCCTCAATACAACATATAGGATGGCAAAATCAGACCAAATTCCCAAAGTCAATGGTTCGGCTAGTGTATGGCTAAATGTTATTGCAAAAGAATCAGGGCTAGTCCATGTCTCTCTTGTCGAAATCTATGAAGAAGAATTAATCAAAAAACACTTGATATCAGTAAGGTTGTATGGTGATCGGAGTGGCGTAGCTACGGAACCACATTTCAGGCTTACGAGTTTGGGTTTTGAGCTATGTGACTTTATTGCCAGTTATGATAGTGCCTCAAAAGAGGCCCAACATTTCGCTTCTGCGGACAGCGGGGACGCCCCGCGTCCGGAGAGCTAATCGTTATCATCCGTTGTTTGTCCGCCTGAGGCGGATAAATCCGCCAAACAGACCCGCCACACAGATGGCGGGCAAGCGGCGGATAAATTTTTAATCGGTTCGGTGATATAATGGCAGCATAAAATCGGTGGTTCGACTTGGTTCGGCTCCGCTCAAGACAGGTTTGCTTCCTTCGACTGGGCTCAGGACGGGCACCACAGGTGGAAATCGTGTTGTGAGGATGAAATGAAAGTCTTTTTGACTCTGGTTTTAGCTATTCTGTTAGTTGGATGCAAAAAATCCGATACCAAGCACCAACTGGCGGCAAAACCCTCAGACAGCCGTGTGTTTTGGTTCACGCCCAAAGGCGTAGTCTATGCATCTGAGCAAGCACTCTGGCTTCAAACATGTGCAATTGAATTGGCTCGTAACCAAAGAAATGAAGTCCGATGGTTCAATGGCATTGGGGCAAATGATGTAATATTTATTCCAAAGGTCGATCCCGCTGAAGAGATTTTCCTAAAATGCACAAGTGTCAAGCCTCTTTCTGCTGATAAGGCATCTATCTATAAAACATGGCTGGAAGATCGTATCTCAGAAATCCAAAGTATTACCGCAGGCTCAACGCTAAAAAAAGTGAATCAAATTCTGTTTCAAAATGGAGGGCTTTCCACACCGAGTGCGGCTGTTTACAGTCACATAGAGTGTACAGTTTTGAAGGTCCGAATTGAATTTGAACCTATGTCAAACGAGCATGCAAAATTAGAATTCAACGAGAATGATAAGGTCAAAGCTGTGTCCACGCCTTATCTTGGATTTTTTACTTGTGATTAAGAGTCCATAACAAAACCTAAAATGATATTAATAAAACCATCTGGATTCCCGCCCGTTCGACTGCGCTCAGGGCCAAAGGCTCTTTACGCTCGCAATGACAAGAAGTGGACCTCACGCGAGTTTTTGACCCCCAGCAGAGCTGGGGGCTAACCGTTTTTTGCGTCGCCGAGGCGGCGACGGCTAAACAACCCCCGGCCCGCCAAACGGATGGCGGGTAAATAATACCAATCATAATAAATTTTTGCGCTCGGCATAATTTGCCATTGGCATAATGTCCAGGCGGGAATGACATATTGACCATTCCCAAACATACATATTGATGATGTAAAGCGCATTTAATTTTTATGATCCGTATAACCCCCAAGACAGGCTTGGGGGCTAAACGATAAGGAAATTGGTGTGCGGAGCACACCCTACCAAATTACTTACACGGGAATGACAAGGTCGTCAGTCAGGGAAGTTGAGGGCGGCGAAGTCCTTGTGTAGGCGGCGGGCGGCGGAGTCATAGGCGAGCGCGGCGGCGATTTCGTCTTTGAAGTAGCCGAGGTGGTAGGTTTTGTTATCACACCTTATCGCGGCGGCCCATTTTTTGCAACTTTTGTGCCAGTGGACGCCTTTGTATTTGGAGGTCCCGTGTGAGCATCTTCGCTGGTTCTGACAGTTCTGGGTGAAGGTTGCAAGGCGGAGGTTTTTCTTTTGGTTGTTCAAGCCGTTGTGGTCAATGTGGTCAACTACCATGCCATCGCCGAAATGGCGATGACAGTTATGAGTTTTGAGTGTTGAGTTCTTATCTGTTGAAGTCGAAGGCGAGTTTTCGAGGACTTGGTCATTCGGCGGTTCAACCGTGCTTACCGAAGGCAAACCCATGATCTGGCGGTGCATTTTGATGCTTTTGCCGTTTTCTTTGCGGACGGCGTAGTATTTGTTACGGGCACCTTCTGCGAACCAGGTGCACCGGCTGAGACGAGGGTAGTCGTCGGCATCGACTATGGCGAATTGTCCTCGGGTGAGAGGTATGAGGCGGGGTGCATGTCTTTTGGGGTTGGAGACACGTGAGGGGTAAAAGTTCGGGCATTTCCGGAGCGGGGAGCAGATTTTCCAGCGGCCTTCGGAGCCGGCTTTCTGGCGGCAGATGAGGGCAGGTCGTCCGGGGCCAGTGGCATAGATTGAGAAGCAACAATTGTTGCATCTTCGTTCGATGGGCATTTGAGACCCTTCCGCACAAAGGCAGGTATATCAGGGGCAATGGTAGTGAGGACGCTTTTGGTCCGTGCCCCCATTCTGGTGCGGTATTATACCATAAGGCGGCAGGAATGTCCAGAGAATTTTTGCGGGAATGACAATTCTTCAAAAGATTCCTCGACCGCGCCCGGAATGACGGACGGAGAATGTCGAGTGTTATATTGACAAAAAGAACAGTTGAGATACAATAGGTTTGTTTTGAGCTATTGAACTTTTTTGGTGGGTGTAGCTCAGTTGGATAGAGCATTGGATTGTGGTTCCAAGGGTCGCGGGTTCGAATCCCGTCACTCACCCTTTTTGTAAACGTGCATTTAAGCTGTTTTGTCTGAGTGTCTGTAATTTAAGGAAACAAAAAATGAAGAAATTTACATCCAGTTTAGAAATTTTAGCAATTTGTATTCTGATAGTCTCGGCTTTTGCACCTATCGCGTGTGCCGCAGACCCGAATCAGAAACCGGCGAATCCGCCAGGACGTATTGCCGGACCGAAAGGGTTCGTTGCGCTATTCAACGGCAAAGACCTGAGCGGCTGGAAAGGCCTTGTCGGCACGCCCGTAACCCGCAAAAAAATGACCGCCGATGAACTAACCAAGGCACAGACTGGGGCGGACGAATCTATGCGGGCGCACTGGAAGGCGGTCGATGGCACGTTTTGTTTTGACGGCAAAGGAGAAAGTCTCTGCACAGTAAAAGACTACGGAGATTTCGAGCTGCTGGTGGACTGGAAAATCGAAAAAGGCGGCGATAGCGGCATATATCTACGCGGTTCGCCGCAGGTGCAGATATGGGACCCCGCAAACACAATCGTAGGCGCTGAGGTCGGCTCAGGCGGTTTATATAATAATAAGAAAGGACCGAGCAAACCATTAAAACTCGCCGACAAGCCGATAGGTGAGTGGAACAAATTCAGAATCATTATGATTTGCGAGCGCGTGACGGTTTACCTGAACGATGTGCCGGTCGTTGACAACGTGATTCTGGAAAACTACTGGGAGCGAGATAAACCCATTTATCCTGTCGGCCAGATAGAACTTCAGTCGCACAACAGCCCGCTGTATTTCAGAAACATTTTCATCAGGGAAATCCCTCGCGACGAAGGCATCAAAACCGTCAGCGAGCAGGAAAAGACCGAGGGCTTTGTGCCCTTATATAACGGCAAGGACCTGACCGGCTGGACGGGCGACACCAAGGGCTATGTCGCAGAGGGCGGCAAGATTGTGCTCTATCCCGAACGCAGCAGCGGAAACCTATACACGGCAAACGAGTACGGCAACTTTGTGCTTCGCTTTGAATTCAGGCTCACGCCCGGCGCCAATAACGGCCTGGGAATTCGCACTCCGCTGACAGGCGATGCAGCTTACATGGGAATGGAGATTCAGATTCTCGATGATACATCTCCAAAATATCAGGGCCTAAAACCCTACCAGTTCCACGGGTCTATTTACGGAGTCGTCCCGGCAAAACAAGGTCATCTCAAACCTGTGGGCGAGTGGAACTCGCAAGAGGTCATCGCGGATGGCCGGCACATAGCAGTCAAGCTGAACGGCACAACGATTCTCGACGCGGATATTGACAAGGCCGCTACGCCCGCAACGATAGACGGAAGAGACCATCCGGGCCTGAAAAACGACAAAGGCCACATCGGCTTTTGCGGGCACGGCGACTATCTCGAGCTCCGCAATCTGAGAATCAAAATCCTTCAATAAGGATGAAAAGCCGGCACAACAAAAGGCGGTAAAGAAATGAGTAATAGAAAATCCGAAAATCCAAAAAAATTAACCCGCAGGGAATTTCTAAAAAGTTCAACCCTTGTGGCAGCGGGCGCGGCGATTGCGTGGCCCACAATAGTTCCATCAACCATTTTCGGCCAAGATTCACCGAGTAATCGTATCACAATAGGCAGCATCGGCGTAGGAAATCAGGGAGCAAGCAATATGAAAGGGTTCACGGGACAGCCCGGCTGCCAGGTCATTGCAATTTGCGATGTCGATGCCAATTTTCGCGAACAAGCACGCCAGATTGCAAAGCTTGAGCCGACATCCTGCTACAATGATTTTCGCGACCTGCTATTGCGGGACGACATCGACGCCGTTGTAGTTTGCACGCCCGACCACTGGCACGTGCCGATTTCGATTGCAGCAGTCCGAGCCGGAAAGGATGTGTTCTGCGAAAAGCCGCTGACCCTTACGATAACCGAGGGACGAGCCCTCGTTGGAGAAGTAAAACGCTACGGCCGCATCCTTCAGACCGGCACTCAGCAGCGCTCAACCGACAACTTTCGTTTCGCCTGCGAGCTGGTCCGCAACGGCAGAATCGGCAAAGTGCATACCGTCCGCATCGGCATCCCCGGCAATAACAGAACCTGTGAGCCGACCTGGACGCCGGAGCCGGTGCCGGAAGGTTTCGACTACGACCTCTGGCTGGGACCTGCACCCTGGGCGCCTTACAACAAACAACGATGTCACTACGAATTCCGTTTCATTTTGGATTATTCAGGCGGACAGGTAACCAACTGGGGCGCACATCATTTGGATATTGCACAGTGGGGATTAGGAATGGACGAATCCGGCCCGGTTGAGATTGAAGGCAAGGGTGAATTCCCAACATCGGGCTTGTTCACCACCGCTACAAAGGTCTATTTTGAGGCCACATACACAAATGGCACGAAGGTAATCTGCGAAACCGGCGGGTCAGGCACCAAATTCGAGGGCGCAAACGGCTCGGTATATGTTGACCGGGGAAAATTGGAAACCAAACCAGACACGCTAAAAAAAGAGACAATCGGCCCTGATGAAATCCAGCTTTACAGAAGCCGGGACCACAAGCAAAACTTCCTCGATTGCATCAGGAGCCGGAAAGAGCCGATTGCAAACGCAGAGACCGGACACCGCACATCTACCTTGTGTCACTTGGGCAATATAGCGATGCTCCTTCGCCGAAAGCTAAAATGGGACCCGCAAAAGGAACGATTTGTTGACGATGCGGACGCCAACCGTATGCTCATGCGAGCTGCGCGAGCACCGTGGTCTCTATAAAAACCAGAATCGGCCTTTCACAAAAATCAGCCGGCACATCCGGAACAACGAGCTATGAACTTCCTGCCTTGCGCCCTGCCTTTATATGTGCACGACCTTGATACCTGCCAGTTGGCAATAGGCCTTAAAGCCCGGCTCCAAGTTGCCGTAAATAAATAGTTGATGGAAGCCCTTCGTATCGCGCGAGTCAGCCATATCGTCCAGCTCAAGCTCAACTGAGGTTCGGCAGCCGCCTGATGGAGGCGTTTCGATATTGCCAACCACTTTGCCTGTGCCAAGAATTATGGTGCCCGGGCCTTCAAATTTCATAATCGTAGCCTTCTGGCCGATTCGCCACAAAACCTGCGGCGCAACGCCGGTGTTGGACTCGGAGTGGCTTCGCAAGATAAGAGGCTCAGCGGGCTTATTGAAGCCGTCGAGCTTTGTCGGGCAGGAGCAGTGCGCGCCCATCAGGGTATTATTTACGGTGTTGGGCGCGGGGTCCTGCATAAAGCCGGGCCGCTCGAACAGCAGACTGGTCAGCCTCATAGAAATGGCGGAGTTCCAGTCGGCCTCACAGGCGCCGACCGACCCTTCGTCATTAAGCCGCAGCCACGCGATACACGGCGGGCATGGAATCAGCCGGCTCTCCACCAAAGGCAGACAATCCACCGAGATGCCCTGGCAGTTTTCCGCCTCCATAATACGCTTGGCAACGACATAGTTTTTCGCGGCGTTGAGGATGTCTTCCTTTTTCGGCTCGACAATCTTCCTGGCGCTTTTCGAATAAAAATCGGCGATGGCCCGCACCTGGTCGGTCTCCTCAACCTTTCCGAATTCCTCCGGGAAACGGTTACGCGGGATATAGTGGAGCGTCGTGCCGATGACGTCAAGCTTGCGGTCCTCATCCTTATCGCCCGCAACGATGCACAGGCGGGTATTTTTCATCTCCGCGATGGTGTTGAACATTCGCATCCCGAAGGTAAGCCAATCGACATCCTGCGTTGCGGCGACATAGACGCCGTCGATATTTCGGGTGCCCTGCAGGTGTCCGGTAAAGGAAGTGCCCATCGGGCTAAAGACTATCATCGGGATTTTGCCGCGATTTTTGGCAATATTGTCGAGGAGAGGCCAGGACTGATTTAGACTCATACTGACCAGCATAAGACCATCCGGCGGCTGAGCCTTGAGCTGTTCGAGGAAACCACCGACAGCGGCATCGGTGTCGAGCGGCTCAGATTTGACCTCAAGCTGGATTCCAAATTTATTGGCGGCCTCGGTGAGGATTTTGGTGTACTGTGCCTGGCGGGCCTTTATATCATAGGCGGCGCCGGGCCAGCCCATCCAGTATCCGTCAACGTTCGGACGCAAAAACGCCGCGAGGACAACCGCCTTTTTTGCAGACGGCGCCTCCGCGGCAAATAGCGACGTCGCAAAATCAAACAGACCGATTTTTGCAGCTACGCCGAATGCTCCTGCTGAGGCCAAAAAGCCGCGGCGACTTAACCCCGTTTGAAAAACGGCTTTCTTTTCCAACGGGGTGAACATCAAAGGACAAGTTGATTTGTTACAGGTCTTGCTGGTTTGCATTATAATTACTCCTTAAATGGCGTATTCTATCTGGTCTTCCGGCGAAAACATAAGTCCATAGGATTTTACTACCCGCTGATATGTATAATCAAGCGAATAATCCTTCGGGCTTGTAAATAGGCGGAGCGGCGGTTATATTTTCGTTTGCTGTTTGGGCACAAGAAGCTAAAGGAGGTCAAAATGAAGACCAAACTCGCAGTTGTCGGTGCAGCCGGTCGAATGGGCAGACGCATCATCACATTAGCGGTCGAGGGCGGCCAGTTCGATATTATTGCAGCAATCGAAAAACCAGACCACCCGGATATCGGCAAGAACGCCGGCGCTGTGGCGGGCACCGGGACCCTGAACGTCAAGGTGGCCGGCATCTATCCTGACGCTCCCGCTGATGCGGCAATCGATTTCTCTCAGCCGCAGGCAACTGTCGCAACGGTCGATTATTGTCTAAAAAATAGTGCCGCTTTGGTGCTGGGCACAACCGGCCTGAATGACCAGCAGCGCGATAAGATAAAAACGGCCTCCAAAAAAATCCCAATTTTGTACGCGACCAATATGAGCGTAGGAATGAACGTGCTGTTCAACCTGGTCGGCAAAGTCGCATCGATGCTCGGCGAAGAATACGATGTGGAAATAATCGAGCAGCACCACCGCTTCAAAAAAGATGCGCCGAGCGGAAGCGCCCTTACGTTAGCCGAGAATATTTCCAAAGCGACCGGCAGGGATTTCCCCGCGTGTCTTGTGCATGGCAGGAGCGGCAAAGAGGCCCTGCGGCAAAAGGACGCTATCGGCATGCACGCCATCCGCGCAGGTGACATTACCGGCATCCATTCGGTAATATTCGGCACACTCGGCGAGACGATTACTATCAACCACGCCGCGCATACGAGAGACACCTTTGCGAGAGGAGCGCTTCGGGCGGCAAAATGGCTTGTCGGCAAGAAACCGGGGCTATATTCAATGGCTGATGTCCTGGGGCTGAAATAGAACGCTCGATGCTTGATTCCGCCTCCGGCGGATAAACCCGCCAGACGTGCGGTGGATAAACCTCGATGTTCGATGCACGATACTGGAGTCCGCCACAATCCGCCACCCCCGAATGTAGCTGTCGGGGGCAGGATTGGCGGAGCGGACCACAACTTCTTTGGTCCGCCACGACGTCTTTGGCGGATTCCTTTTGGCGGATACGCTGTACGCTATCTTTCTTCCAGCCAATGGTAGGCCATAAGTGCGAAGTCTTTGAGATTTACAATGCAGTCGCCATTTATGTCGCCGGCGACTATTATCTCGCAAGGCGGTTTGCCGAAGTATGATTTACTTGCCTCCGCTGTGCCGCCGTAGGCGCCCATATTGATAATGCCGCCATTAGGAAACGGTTCGAGACCGATAGGACTTTTTGGGTCTCCTGCATCAATGCACGGACTCGTTACTTCGTCTTTCGTCCATCCTCCCTCGTTGGAACCCCACCTGCCTGCCTGTGATTTCAAATGATAATCGCCATCAACCCAAAAATCATCGTTTGGGTCTTGCGGTGTTCCATTCGGGTCCCAATAACCTGGCTCGGCAAAGCAGGGGTCGGTATCGATATTGCCTCTGCCCCAGTTGAGCGTACTGTTGACGTCTACAAATACTCCTTGTGGCCCACCTTGGACGTCGCTGTAGGTGACAGTCATTGATGTCGTAACTAACTCCTCGTCCGCCCAATAACTACGTAAGGCCACTTCATGCCCCTCTGTAGCCCTATTACCCCACATAATGCAGTTGGTGAGCGTTGGACTGCCGTACGCTGAGTTGCACATCCCGCCGCCTATCTGAGTGGCCACGTTCCCCGTGAAAGTGCAATTAGCCACAATCGGACTACAGAAACAGTTGTCCATTCCGCCGCCATAATCGGCGGAGTTGCCGGTAAACGTGCAATTGGTCAGAGTTGGGTTACTACCATAGTTACTCATCCCTCCTCCGCAGCCGACAGCCTTGTTGCTCGTAAATGTGCAGTTGGTCAGCGTGGGAGTTCCGTCAAAGTTGCTCATGCCGCCGCCAGACCAAAATGTGGAGTTGCTGCTGAATGTACAGTTAGTCAAGGTCGGGCTGCTATTGAAATTGTCCATTCCGCCGCCACCGTAATCGTTCCAATTCCCATTAAACGTGCAGTTGGTCAGCGTCGGGCTGCAGTCCCAGTTGTACATTCCTCCTCCACCTTGGCCCGACCAGTTCTGGTTGAGCACACAGTTAGTCAGAATCGGGTCGCTGTTGAACTCGTTACACATTCCGCCGCCCATGTATTCAACTGAGTTACAGATAAAGGCGCAGTTAGTAAGGATTGGGCTACTGTGGTCGCAGTGCATCCCGCCGCCATTGAATGCAGAGTTCCAGATGAGCGTCAGGTTGTTCAAAGTTGGGCTGGAAGCGTAGTTGTAAATCCCCCCGCCTTCGGTTTGATGAGCTTCCCATAACCCATCGGCATTGCCACCTGTGACGGTGAACCCATCGAGAACAGATGTTGGGTCGGCGTGATGGCTTGTCACCACGTTATAGCTGTTTTCAGCCCGGGTAGGCTCGGTCAGTAAATCACACGGGTCATTTACATCGACGTCGTTGCCATCAAGGTCGCCGCTGAGGATTGTTTTGTATAGGTCGATATTCCGATTATTTGGGTCCGGCTGGCCGAGGCCAGCATAGCCGCCTTTGAGAGTAACGCCGTTTATTAGTTGAAACGTAGCAGTTCGGTCACCTGTGCCATTCGGGTGAAGTGCATCTTCGTCAGGTTTGTAAGTACCTCGGGCGACACGGATTTCTACCGGCTTGGGCGAAGAATTAGCATCAGCCAAGGCGCCCTGGAGGAAATTGTAGGCATTTAGCCAGGATGAGCCATCGTTTAAGCCGTTGGCATCGGTATCGACGTAGATAGTCTTTCCTGATGCAACGGCAGCCACAAAAGCAACAAGGAATAGTGAAACAGCCATTTTAATTTTGAGATTTGTTACGTCAGCCATTTTGGGTCTCCTCTTGCCCTATTTGCGTGATAAAAGAACAAACTATAACCACAAAGGTCAAACTAAGACGGCAAAGCGCTTCTCCACGACTTCGCTCTGAAATAAGCATATCCGGCCATACGAACAATGTCAAGAGAAAAAATTATAGGACTTTTCAGGATGTTGCTCGAAAAACAGCTCGCGATTTGAACTGTATGCTTGAATTGGGCCGGTGTTTCGGGTATTTGATAGCAAACGCAGGTCCACCGACAAAATTTACAGGAGGACAATATGAAGACTCACTTACTAATATCAATGCTGATTGTAACCGCAGGATTCACCACATCTGCAAACGGTGAAAGCCACATCACAGCCACGGCAGCAATAAAGCAGTTGCAGCCAAGCGGCAGGAGCGACTATGAAAACTGGCCGATTCTAAAACGCTACGACCAGCAGCACCTGTTGCGCATCGCCCTTCCTCTGGGCGGAATCGGGACAGGAACCGTCTCACTCGGCGGGAGGGGCGATCTTCGCGACTGGGAGATAATGAACTGCGCTGCAAAAGGATTCATACCGCAGGTCGGCTCAACCGGGCCGTTCTTTGCCATTTACGTAAGAACCGCCGACGGGAAAGTTGCGGCAAGGGCGCTCGAAGGGCCAATCGAGCCGTCCGGCTATGAAGGCAGTCACGGCAGCACGATTCCCAACCACGGTCTGCCGCGATTCAGGAAGTGTTCATTTGCCGCGGCCTATCCGCTGGGCCAGGTATTCCTCTCTGACCCCGATGTGCCGGTTGATGTGTGTCTGGAGGCGTTTAATCCGCTGGTGCCGGCGGATGCGAACGCCAGCGGCATACCGGCGGCTGTCTTGCGATATGTGGTCACAAACAAAACCAATAAGCCGGCGAGTATCTGCGTGTGCGGCAGTATGCCCAACTTTATCGGGATAGACGGCTCGGGCACCACAAAGGACTGGAAAGGCGACCTGGTGGCCGCCGGAGGCAGGGCAAACCGCAACCAGTTCCGCAAAGGCGATAATGTCCAGGGGATATTTATGCACTCCGAAGGTGTCGCACAGCGGGCTGAGCAATGGGGCACAATCGCGCTAACCACCACCGCCAGGACCGCTGTAACCAGCCGCACCGCGTGGGCGAGGCAGGCCTGGGGCAGCTCATTACTTGACTTCTGGGACGACTTCAGCGAAGACGGCAAACTACAGGAACGCCCGCCAACCGGCGAAGACACTCCGATGGCCTCGCTTGCCGTGGAGGTAAATCTGCCGGCCAAGAGCAAAGAGCAGGTGACATTCCTGCTGACCTGGCATTTTCCCAACCGCCAGACCTGGACGCCGAAGGGCAACGACCAGGACCGTATCGGCAACTACTACACCACAAAATACAGCGATGCCTGGGATGCAGCCGAAAAGTTTGCGCCGCAAATGGCAAATCTTGAGAGAGCAACCGTCTGCTTTGTGCGGACTTTCTGCGACAGCGACCTGCCCGAAGTGGTGAAGGAGGCGGCACTATTCAATATCAGCACGCTCCGCACGCAGACCTGTTTCCGGACGGAGGATGGACGCTTCTACGGCTATGAGGGCACCAGCAACCACAGGGGCTGCTGCCACGGCTCCTGCACGCACGTCTGGAACTACGAGCAGGCGACGGCGTTTTTGTTCGGGCAGCTCACCAGGTCAATGCGCGAAGTGGAGTTTGCTTATGCAACCAACGAGAAGGGACTGATGAGCTTTCGGGTAAATTTGCCGCTGGAGCGGGCAAAGGAGTTCGGCAAGGCCGCCGCCGACGGCCAGATGGGCTGCATAATGAAGATGTACCGCGACTGGCAGCTTTCGGGCGACGACCAGATGCTAAAGGACCTCTGGCCGCACGTGAAAAGAGCGGTAGAGTTCTGCTGGATTAAAGGCGGCTGGGACGCCGACCGCGACGGCGTGATGGAAGGCTGCCAGCACAACACTATGGACGTGGAATACTATGGGCCGAACCCACAGATGGGCGTGTGGTATTTGGGTGCGCTGCGGGCGGCGGAAGAAATGGCACGCTACGTCGGCGATGACGACTTTGCCAAAACCTGCCGACAGCTTTTTGAGCGGGGCAAAGCGTGGATAGACGAAAATCTTTTCAACGGCGAATACTACGAGCACAAAATCCAGGCGCCAAAAGATATTTCCGAAATCGCGCCGAGCCTGCTTGTCGGTATGGGCGCAAAAGACCCGTCTAAACCGGATTACCAGCTCGGCGAGGGCTGCCTTGTTGACCAGCTTGTCGGGCAATATACGGCCCACGTGTGCGGCCTGGGGTATCTGCTTGAACCGGCACACGTCAGACGGACGCTGTGCAGTATTATGAAATACAATCTCAGAGAAGGCCTGTATGGACATTTCAATTGTATGCGCAGCTTCGCACTGGGCGATGAGTCGGCGCTGTTAATGGCGAGTTATCCAAAAAGTCGGCCGGCAAACCCATTCCCATATTTCAGCGAGATAATGACAGGCTTTGAGTACGCAGCGGCAGCAGGTATGCTCTATGAAGGGCAGGTGAAGGAAGGACTTTCGTGTATCAGGAACATCCGCGACAGATATGACGGCGAAAAACGCAGCCCCTTTGACGAAGCCGAGTGCGGGCACCACTACGCCCGCGCAATGGCCAGCTGGGCCGCGGTCCCGGCGCTTACCGGATTCGGCTATTCAGGCGTGGAAAAATCCATGAGCTTTGCCGCCCGCGAAGGCACTTTCTTCTGGTCGAACGGTTACGCCTGGGGCAGCTGCTCTCTCAAACGCACCTGGAAAGGTATGAAGGCGGACCTGTCGGTCTTATATGGCGAAGTGGCCCTGTCGAGATTCAACTTGCGCGATTTTGGGTCTGCACAATTCGACAAATGCCTGCGAATCAAAGCCGGCGAACATATTCAATTCCTCGTTGTCCGTGAACCGAGCCGCAAAAAGTAACTCCGGCGACGAACAGCAAGAAAACACAGCCCAAAGTAACCGTGAAAAAATCATACTTCCGCTTCGCCCAGCAAAAACACATAAGCCGGTGTCGCCTTGACACTGCCCAATCTAAAATCTCGCACAAAGCCACAGCTATGATGGTCCGGCAGGTCTATCGCTTTCGACGCTTGGCCTCGGCACTGACGCGGCGGCGTCTGCTAAGAATCTTGCGGCCGTCTTTGGTGTGCATCCGTGCTCGAAAACCGGATTTTCGTAACTTTTTGATCTTACTCCTGCGGGGGTTTTCCATAAGACTCTCGACTCAATAAGAACTTTTTGCCTCTGTTACTTTACCACTTATTCTGTCCGGCGCCTTTCTATGTCGGTTTCGGACTTTCGGCTTAAAATGATACCACAAGACGCACTCTGCTTCAAGGGCACCAAGTGACTGCCTCAACTGTTCTCGTAAAAGCAGCCGGCTCAGGGCGGCCAGTCCTGGCCCTTAATACCGTGAACCGTCAGGTTCACATCAGGAAGGCCGTCGCGTGCGGGACGAATTTCCTCAGCCAACAAGAATCGGACCTGTCCATCAACGAACAGCCAGTTTCGGCAGCCCTGCCAGCACCACCAACCTTTATCGTCGCTGACAGGCGCGTGATTGCTGAACCATTCGCCAATAAGGATTTTGCCGGCGGGCCTGGCAACCTCGAAAGACTTTTGTGCAATCGAAGGACGAGGATTTTTGTATGTGTCCTCGGAAATATTCATACTATCTATCTGTTCGGGGCTGTGATAGAAGGCCATTGAGTAGGCGTAGCTTGTGGATTCGTATTTTGCCGGGTCGGTGCGGTCCTGCGGACACAGCAGGACGGAGGGATTATTCACATCGACACCGCCGCCCAGGTACGGCCTGAGAAACAATCGCCAGCCGCGGCCCATCCACAGCCAGTAGAACGGTATGGTCGAGACAGGGTCCTGGACGCAGGGATAAGTGTGGTCGTTTGCATTAAGATACATATTCATAGCCAGGTCAATCTGCTTGAGGTTATGCGAGCACCTGACCTTCATTGCGGTGGATTTGGCCTTTCTAAGCGACGGCGTAAGTATAGAGAGCAAAAGTGCAATGATAGCGATGACCACAAGCAGCTCAACAAGACTGAAACCAGGCAGGGAAATTGCCGGCGTCACCCGGGAGCGTGAGAAAAAAGCCGTAAAGGTCTTGTCTTCAAGTTCCATCTTGATATGACTGCTACTCGACCGTAACGCTCTTGGCAAGATTACGAGGTTTGTCAACATCGTGCCCGCGAAGCACAGCGGCGTGATAGGCCAACAGTTGCAGCGGCACAACCGTCAGCATCGGCTGCAAAATCTCAGGAGCATCTGGGATGGTGATTAAATGGTCGGTCTGGCCGAGAGCAGATTTGATATTTTCATCGCCTTCGGTGGCGACAACAATAATTTTACCGCCTCGGGCCTTGACCTCCGTGATGTTGCCCATAATCTTGTCGTATTGCGGTCCGGCAGTGGCGATGAAAACCGCCGGCATACCGTCGGCAATCAAGGCAATGGGCCCGTGCTTCATCTCTGCGGCAGGCAGGCCCTCGGCGTGGATATAGCTTATTTCTTTCAGCTTTAACGCCCCTTCAAGGGCGACCGGGTAGTTGAAACCCCTGCCCAGAAACAGCCAGTTATTCTGCCGGATATTTGCCGCCGCGATTTCTCTGATATGGTCGGATTGTTCTAATATTCGACCTATTTTATCCGGTATCTGGGAAAGCTCGTCAATATACATATCCGCCTGGTCGCTGCTGATGTGCCTTCGCCTGCCCAGCTCGACCGCGAGCATCGTCAGAACGGCGACCTGCGCAGTAAAAGCCTTTGTGCTGGCAACTCCGATTTCAGGCCCGGCGTGTAAATAAATCCCTGCATCGGTGGCCCTGGCGATGGAAGAACCGACGACATTGACAATGCCGAGCACCGTGGCGCCGCGTTCTTTGGCCTGCTCCACCGCTGCGAGGGTGTCCGCAGTTTCCCCGGACTGGCTTATCGCGATAACGACAGTTCCATCCTCAATAATCGGATTACGATAGCGGAACTCGCTGGCGTATTCGGTTTCCGCCGGGATACGAGCCAGACGCTCAAACAAAAATTCGCCGACCAGGCTGGCGTGAAACGCCGTCCCGCAGGCGGTAAGAATAAGCCGTCTGGTCCGCGTCAATTCGCGCCAGTAGGAAGCTATTCCGCCCAGTTTTATCTTTTTATTCCGACGGTCGATTCGCCCGCCCATACAGGTGCTCAGCGCCTTGGGCTGCTCAAAAATCTCTTTGAGCATATGGTGCTGAAAACCGCCCAGCTCAATCTGCTCCAGAGAAAATTCAATCTGCTGAAGGTCTTTCGGGACGGCGACATTGTCGAGCGTCCTGGTATAAAATCCCTGCGGGGTGACTGTGACTATTTCATCTTCGCAAAGGTATATTGCCTGAGCAGTATGCTCCACAATCGCCGCTGCATCGGATGCGAGTATGTATTCGCTGCTGCCGACCCCTAAAATCAAGGGGCTGCCTTTTTTGGCCCCGATAAGCATTCCGGGATAGTCTGTGCACAAAATTGCAAGGCCATAGGTGCCGTGAAGCTCGCGCAGCGCCCGCTGGACCGCCCATTCAAATTTGTTTTGCCCAGCCGGCTGTCTCAATCGCTCATCGGTCCTGCCATAGAAATACCCAATCAGATTCGCTATCACTTCCGTATCGGTTTCGCTGACGAACGCAGCGCCTTCAGACTGAAGCCAGGTTTTCAAGGTGGCGTAGTTTTCAATAATGCCGTTATGAACAACAGCGATTTTGCCGGTGTAATCCAGATGCGGATGGGCGTTGACGGTATTCGGCTCACCGTGCGTGGCCCATCGCGTATGGGCGATGCCGAGGGTGTCATCAACGTTCGGCTCATCTAAAATTTCTTCGAGGGCGCTGATTCTGCCGCTGGTCTTTTTAATTCTCATCCCGCTGCCGCTCAACAGCGCCACGCCAGCTGAATCGTAACCGCGATACTCCAGCCGCTTTAACCCTTCTATAAGAATCGGCTGTGCAACCTTTTTACCAAGATATGCAACTATGCCGCACATTTGTATCTTCCTTAGACTTAACAACGGCTGCTAAATACATCGGCCAAAAACGCAATCAAAGTAAGATAAACCAAACCCCTGCCGGCCATCCGGATAAGCCTGCGTATTATAGAAAAGCCCGCCTGCATTAACAAATCAATTCTGCTTAATTGATGTATCAGATAATCTCATTTGACGGACAAGCCGTGATGCGGTTCAATTTGATTTATGATAGCCGTTATAGATTATAGCGTGGGGAATGTCAGGAGCGTTTGCAACGCATTTCGCCACATCGGCTGCGAGGTCGAGCTTAGCCGCAACAGCGAAACAATCAAAACGGCCTGGGGCCTTGTCTTGCCCGGCGTTGCTGCTTTCGGCTACGCCATCCGCGAATTGGGCGCTCTTGCCGGTCTAATTAAAGAACTTGCATTGAGCGGCAAACCGCTCATAGGCATCTGCGTCGGCTACCAGATGCTCTTCGATAGAAGCTGCGAGTTCGGCCGACACGACGGCCTCGGCTTGATTGGCGGCGATGTCGTCCCCATCCCGCCCGGCCGAACAATCCCGCATATGGGCTGGAACCTCGTGAATCTGCCGGAGGACATGGACTTATTTGCAGGCATAGGGAAAGAAAGTCACTTTTACTTTGCGCACTCCTTCTACGCAAATGTCACCGACAGAGATGCGAAAGTAGCGTATGCCGATTATGGCTTTGCGCTATCCTCATCGGTCCAGAAGGCAAACATATACGGCGTGCAATTTCATCCTGAAAAGAGCGGCAAAAGCGGCCTGAAACTTTTGCAGAACTTCTACGAGATTTGTAAGCGACAGGCGGAAAAATGCTGACAAAAAGAATCATTCCGTGCCTCGATGTCAAGGACAACCGCGTAGTCAAGGGCGTCAGGTTCGTAAATCTCAGCGATGCAGGCGACCCCGTGGAGCTTGGCGCACGATATAGCGATGAAGGCGCCGATGAGCTTGTGTTCCTCGACATTACCGCTACTATCCGCTCCCGCAAAACAATGGTGGACCTCGTAAGGAAAGTCGCCGAAAACGTCTTTATCCCGTTCACCGTGGGAGGCGGCGTGCGAACGCTCGACCAAATCGACACACTTCTGCGAAGCGGAGCCGACAAGGTCTCGATAAATACCGCCGCCGTTCAGGACCCCGGTCTTATCACCGAGGCCGCCCAGCGATTCGGCAGCCAGTGTATTGTCCTTGCCATTGACGCCCGCAGGGTAAAAGACCATCAAGCCAAATGGCAGGTCTGCGTTAAGGCCGGTTCTGAGCCAACCGACATAGACGTCATCGAGTGGGCCGTTAAGGGCCGGCAGTTCGGCGCAGGCGAAATACTGCTGACCAGTATGGATGCCGACGGCACCAGGGCAGGTTACGATAACCAGCTCAATAAGGCCGTTGCCGATGCGGTCGATATTCCCGTAATCGCATCCGGCGGAGCGGGGACGCTCGAACACCTTTACGATGCAATTGTCACAGGCAGTGCGGATGCAGTGCTTATGGCCTCAATCACGCACTTCGGAAATTACACAATAAGACAAATCAAAGAATACCTCGCCGGCCGCGGCCTGCCAATGAACCTTTAGCACAACCTCCAGCCTACAAAAAACAGATAAAAAGCAAGCTTGTGTATTGACTTTTCTGCGTCCTGCCGACACCATCAGTGTCAGAAAACGCAGAATAGCAGTCTGCCAAATTTACAAACAAGGAGAAACAATGAGGACACAGACAAGAAGAGACTTCTTGAAAAAGGCCGGTTCGGCAGCAGTTTCCGGCGGCGTGTTATCAATGCTCTCAAGCTGTGTCACCACCGGCCAGGTTGCAAAGAGCGGAAAAAGGCGGCCAAACATCATATTTATTATGACGGACGACCACGCTGCACACGCCATTAGCTGCTATGGCAGCAAAATCAACCAAACGCCGAACCTCGACCGGCTCGCCACGGAAGGTATGCGATTCAATAATTGTTTCTGCACAAATTCCATCTGTGCACCCAGCAGAGCGGTGATTCTGACGGGCAAATACAGCCACCTCAACGGCGTCATCGACAATGCAGTGACATTCAACGGCAGCCAGCAGACTTTCCCCAAGCTGCTGCAAAAGGCCGGTTACGAAACCGCTATAATCGGCAAGTGGCATCTCAAATCCGACCCGACCGGCTTCGACTACTGGAACATCCTGCCCGGCCAGGGAATCTACTATAACCCGGCAATGACAGAGATGGGCCAGCGCAAAAAATACACCGGCTACGTCACCGACATCATTACCGACCTGTGCCTTAAATGGCTCAAAGAACGTTCGGGCGATAAACCTTTCTGCCTGATGTATCATCACAAGGCGCCGCACCGCGAGTGGGAGCCGGATGAAAAGCACGCCAGAATGTATGAGGATGTTGAGATACCTGTCCCGGAAACGTTCGATGACGATTACAAGACCCGCTGTGCCGCCGCCCAGCAGCAGGAAATGACCATCGAGCGTCACCTTAACCGTCAGGACCTCAAAATGGACCCTCCGGAGGGGCTGGCCGGCCGGGAACTCAAGAAATGGAAATACCAGCGATACATCAAAGATTACCTTCGGTGCATCGCATCTGTCGATGACAACGTGGGCCGGCTTCTGGATTATCTCGACAACTCGGGCCTGACCGAAAACACTATCGTGGTTTACACTTCCGACCAGGGCTTTTACCTCGGCGACCACGGCTGGTTCGACAAGCGCTTTATGTATGAGCACTCGCTGCGTATGCCTTTATTAGTGCGGTATCCGAAGCAGATAAAGCCCGGCTCAATAAATAATGACATAGTCCTAAATTTGGACTTTGCGCCGACATTTCTGGACTTTGCCGGTGTCACTGCACCAAATGATATGCAGGGACGGTCGCTTCGCCCGCTGCTTAAGGGCGGTGCGCCCCAAAATTGGCGGACGTCAATGTATTACCACTATTATGAGTACCCAGCGGTGCATATGGTCAAGCGACACTACGGCGTGCGGACCAGGCGCTATAAGCTGATACATTTTTATTACGACATCGACGCCTGGGAGCTGTATGACCTCGAAAAAGACCCGAATGAGCTGAACAACGTTTATGACAACCCTGCATACGCAGATGTAGTCAAAGAGCTAAAGGCCGAATTAGAACGCTTACGTAAAGAATATAAAGATACCACCGGCCTTCCTGTTCCCTAACGGCAACTTTCTTATGTCACAGGAGATAAATTATGGTAAGTCAAATAATTCTATCCATAGCGGCGGCGATGCTGGCAGGTGCACCAGTACTTGACCCGATTTCCGGCATTGATGATCTTGCCCGCCTGGCGCCGGGGCGAACAGCAGCACAGAACGCTTTGTGGATTGAGACCCCCCTTACTGCAAGGTTCAACTCATCTAAAAGGGTGGTTGTGGCGGAGATAAAAGGCCCCGCGACCATTACAATGATTCATTTCGCGATGCCGGCAGTCCTGAAACTAAATCGCGATGTATTGCTGAAGATGTATTGGGACGGTGAGACGACGCCCAGTGTCGATTGCCCGCTGGTTGACTTTTTCTGCGACCCCGCCGGCCTGCGCGAGGAAGTCAACACAGCCCTTGTGAATAAGCGACGCGGCTTCAACGCATATTTCCCTATGCCTTTTCGCAAGTCCGCCAGGGTCGAGCTGGTTTATGACGGACCGGTCGAGCCGGGCGATGAACTGTGGAAGATTATGCCCTGTTACAGCTACGTGATGTACCGCACCGCAGAGCGGATTCCAACAGATGCCGGCTGCTTTCACGCCCACTGGCGGCAGGAAGGACTGCTGCTGGGCAAACGCGATTACGTGGCGCTCGAAGCAAAGGGCAGAGGCAAATTCATCGGCTGGAACGTGACTATCCGCCGGCCCGGACGGTCCGGCTATCCAGTGGATGAAAATGAAAAGTTCTACATTGACGGCGAAGATGTCCCATCCATAGAATTTCAAGGCCTTGAAGATTCGTTCGGATTTAGCTGGGGATTCCCTGAAACGCAGAGCATATTTCCGCTGACGGGGTTCTTCCCATTTCTCAAAGGCGCGCTCGGCTACCGCTTTTTCGTCAACGATGCCATCAGCTTCGAGAAATCACTGCGTGTAACTATCGGCTTCGGCGCAAATGAGGACCCAACGTTCCACAGGGATTTCAGTAAGCCAGGCAGCACACTTCAACTATCGAGCGTGGTGTACTGGTATCAGGCGGAACCGCACTTGACCCTTCCTCCAATGCCTTCCGCAGCCGACCGCGCACCTGCACCGGAAGCGCCTTTCTGGCCCGACAAGGAGGAGCTACCGACAGCCGATGCCCTGAAGCAACGAGGTGTTCGCCTGCTTATGCTGTGCGGTCGGCCGGAGCGGGAAATCATTTACGCAGAGACGGGCTTCAATGCCGCGGCCAAATCCGGATATGCCTACGATGGTTGGAATCTACCGGTTTATCACTGTCGCGCTGCGGATGAGGAACTGCAAATTGAACTGACCGTGCCGAAAGGCGCTGAGGGAACCATCCGGCTGTATGTAATTGACCCGGACAGTTTCCAGAGCGGACGCAAACAAACAGTGATTGTGGCAGGCAAATCGCCGGGCATTATCGAAAATTTTCAGAACGGCCGCTGGCTCGAACAAGCCATAAACAGCAGCGATTCGGCTGAGGGCAAAATCCTGATTCAGGCCCGCAATGCCCGCCAGGGCTCCAACGCCGTCATCTCGATTATCGAATGGTTGGGGAAAAAATAAACCGCCAAGCAGCATCTTCTCTGCGAAGCTTTAAGGCGTTACCGCCCGGTCGTAGATGCGGACATCATCAATCAAGCCGGACCAGAATTCGGCTGCATCAAGGGTTTTTCCAGCACCAATATACATCCCTCCATCACAAGAGAGCAGCTTATTGAGGGTGCTGCTATCATTAGCGACCTCCTGTCCACCTGCATAAAGGCACCTTCTCGACCCATCCCACACAACGCCAACCTGATGCCATTCACCGTCAGTAATTACAAACTCCGATACCAGTGGTCGGGTAAAGCGATTGCCGTCCGTTAATTTGGTTGCGAGTTTCCCGTACAAACCATCTGCGTAAAGCCATAATGCCCCGGAGCCGGTACCATTAGTCTGAGATATGACCACTTCACCTAAAGCGCCTCCCTTAATCCAAGCGAAGACGCTGAACGCACCGGTCGTTGGGTTCAGAATAAAAGGCGTGCTAACATAATCATCGACCCCATCAAACTGCAGCGCTCCATTTATCGCGCCGCCGGTGGGCTGCCAGGTCGGATCTCCGTAGAGGGTCCCATTATTATCACCAGCGCTATCTTCGGCAACGATGCCTTCCATCTCATCCAGCTTCCAGTGTGCTATCAGCCTAAAATCGAACAGCCAATATTCAGCAAAAACAGCCAGGTCCTGAATATCCACCCTGCCGTCGCCCAAGGGCATGGGCCCCATATCCACCGATGATTCATTCTGGCCCCAGTATTGGGCAAGTTTGGAAAAGTCTTTTAGGTCCACTTTTCCGTCGCCGTTGAAGTCAACAACCGGAATGATCGGCGCCTGCCAGAAATCAGAACTGCCGTAGCCGCCCGGCCGATCGGAAATGAAATAGAGGGTGCGACCATCGGCTGAGATGTTCGGACAACCGTTGTCAGCCGAAGTGTTGACCGGTGGCCCAAGATTAACCGGCAATCCCCAAGGGCCGTTTCTGGTTGCCCGCCTCGTCATGTACACGTCATCCGGCCCGTACCCGCCGGGGCGATTGGACGTAAAGAAAAGCGACAACCCGTCAGACGAGATGCTCGGCCAATAGTCATAGCTCGAACTGTTGACAATCGAGCCGAGATTTACCGGTGGACCCCAGAGGTCGGAGAGGGTTGCCCGGTTCGTCACCCATAGGTCCAAACTGCCGCTCCCTCCGGCCCGATCGGAAACGAAGTAGATCTCCAGGCCATCGGAGGAGATGCTCGCATCGCAGTCGTTGCTTGGGCCATTGATACCGCTAAGATTCACGGGGATGCCCCACTTGTCAGCTTTTGTTGCCCGCGTCGTCACATAGATGTCCCAGCCGCCCTGCCCACCGGGGTGGTTGGAAGTGAAGTAGAGCGAGAGGCCATCGGCCGAAATAAACGGGGAGCCTTCAAGACTCGGGGTGTTCACGGTCGGCCCGAGATTCTCCGGGGGACCCCACTCGGCGTCTTTGGTCTGCCGTGTTGACACCCAGATGTCCCAGCTGCCCTGCCCGCCGGGCCGACTGGATTGGAAGTAGATCGACAGGCCATCAGCTGAGATGCTCGGCCCCTCCTCACCGTAAGTAGTGTTGATACCCGGCCCAAGATTTGTCGGAGTGCCGAAGGTGAAACCGGCGTTCGCACTTCCAGCGGTAAGCATGAGCGCGACCACGAACGCCATCAACAGTAACGTAATTTTCGAATCATTAAACCGTTTCATTTCACACCATCCTTCCTGCCGCCTGAGCGGCAAGACAAATAGCTGTTAAGTTGCCTATGGGCTCACGGCCCGGTTATATATGCGAATATCGTCAATAAGGCCGGACCAGAATTCGGCTGCATCAAGGGTTTTTCCAGCACCGATGTACAGACCTCCATCACAAGAGAGCAGCTTGGCCAGAGTACTGGTATCAATGGCAACTTCTATACCATCCACATAAAGGTGCCGGCGCGAACTATCCCACACAACGCCAACCTGATGCCATTCACCGTCAGAAATTACAAACTCCGATACCAGTGGTCGGGTAAAGCGATTGCCGTCTGTTAATTTGGTTGCGAGTTTCCCGTACAAACCATCTGCGTAAAGCCATACTGCCCCGGAGCCGGTACCATTAGTCTGAGATATGACCACTTCACCTAAAGCGCCTCCCTTAATCCAGGCGAAGACGCTGAACGCACCGGTCACAGGGTTCAGGATAAAAGGCGTGCTAACATAATCATCGACCCCATCAAACTGCAGTGCACCATTTATCGCGCCGCCGGTGGGCTGCCAAAGCGGGTTCCCATAGACCGTGCCGTTCTTATCTTCTGCCGAATCCTTTGCCACATTGCCCGCCGTTTCATCAAGCCTCCAGTGCGCACATACACCGAGGTCCGCCAACCAGTAGTTGGCCATAACAGCAAAATCTCTAATATCCACTTTGCCGTCACCGAAGGGTGCAGGAGCAAAATCAACAGACGATTCATTCTGGTACCAGTATTGTGCCAACACAGCGAAATCTTTGAAATCCATCTTTCCATTCTTGTGTAAATCAAGTATCCCCAGCGAAGGTTTGATGGATTTTGGGTCAGCGTAAATGGTTGAGCCATATTTGTCACGGGCTCTGACCGTCCACCAACGGAGTTCAAAGAACAACGGAGTTACTACTTCATTCGGTGGAGCAGGTGTATCGGAGATGACTTCGTAGTCCATTACACGATATGGGTCGCAACCTATCAGGAGCTCATAACCAACGGCATTTTCGCTCTCTTCGCAGGTCAAGAGATAGCCACGAGAATCCTCAACGTAAACTGGGTCGAGAAGCTTGACGGGCTCCGGCAGCCTGCCAGGGTACAAGGATTCGTTATAGAAACTCATATTGCCAGATGAGGCCCCACCATTCCACCTGAAATTGTAGGTCTGGGCGTCCGGTGTCGAGGCAAGCTGAAGATTCTTGCCCGGCCCAACAACAGACCAATATGCGCCAGCCACCACACCGTTGTTGAATTGATTCATGTCGCTACCTGTAAGAGAATTGAGGTACCATGCGGGAACATTGGGATGGGACAGTGAAGACGCAACATTCAACGCACTGGGGTGAAACACTGTAGTTGCGCCTACGTAGTTGTCGATCCAGCACTGTTCACCATCGACGGAGCTGGCCAGGAAACTCCGGATGCTCTCGGAGTAATCCCGGCAATATGGGGTCGCATCCAAGAAAGTAACGCGGTTTACCGCATATCTGGCATCCCTGTACGTGGAATTCAAACGGATGGCCACGTCTATGGCGGGCTGGCCACCCGTGCTCCAGCCCGAAGTCTGGATTGCCTGCCTGTAATCCGGTGCAACGCTCGACAGATACGCGATAATCATGTCTCCATATTTGTAATAGGTAGATGCACCACTATCACGTGTATATCCACTGGGGAAACCTATTATATTCGCCCTGCTCATCCAATCGGGACCACCGTTCCAGGGTTGTCCCGTGTAACCAATCACGCAATCTCCTCCGCCGAAATAAATTATTGTTGGTTTTTTCAGGTCGAACGAGGCATTTTCCAACACCAATGAACTTGAACCGAAAGAAGGGACGATTTTAACAACCGCTATATCGGGCAGGCTGTCGTTGCTATCGTCACTAACGACCAATTCAAACTCGAAATTTTGAATTCCATCTATTTGAGTAAAACCGCTAATCGTAGGGGTCGCCGTGTTTGCATCGGCAATTGTCAAAGATGGACGGCCTATTTGACGCCATGAATAGCTCAATGGACCTGAATTGTCCGGGTCATAGGAACCGGTTCCATCGAGTTTCACCGGGTTCATGGCTGCATATCGAGATGAGCCGGCATCTGCTACAGGAGGTAGGTTACCCGCATCTGCGCCAGCTCTCCGAGGTGAAGGTACAAAGCTCATCACAAATATAAGTAAAACAAATGCGAATTCAGAAACATCTATTGATTTCATTTCACACCATCCCTTCTGCCGTCTGAACGGCAAGACAAATAAATGCTAAGTTGCCTACGGGATCACGGCCTGGTCGTAGATGCGGACATCATCAATCAAGCCGGGCCAGAAGGTAGCTGCACCAAGCGTATTTGCGGCGCCAAAATACAGGCCGCCGTCAGCGCTTTCCAGCCCCGCCAGCGCATTGCCGTCCCTGATGACTTCCGCATAATCAACATAGAGGCGCCGACGAGCACCATCCCACGCAAAACCGATATGATGCCAGTCATCATCCGTAATTACAGATTCCGAAATTAACGGATAGCCGAAGCGGCCGGGAGCCCTTATGTCCGTCATCAGCTTCCCATCAGGTGAATTTGTGCAGAGCCAGCTCCTGCCGATTCCCGCTCCATTTCTTTGAGATATTACCACTCGCCCCGCTGCTGTCGTTCTGGCCCAGGCAAAGACGCTGAAAGGCGCAGCCGTCGGATTCAGGATAAAACAGGTGGTGACATAATCGTTGGTCCCATCGAACTGCAGGGCGCCATCCACCGCTCCTGCCGCCGGCTGCAATACCGGCCCTCCGGAGAGAGTGCCGGTATTGCCCCCTGCAAAGTCGTAGGCGAGATTGCCTCCTGCCTCATCCAGCTTCCAGTGTGCTATAAGAGGAAAGTCCGCCAGCCAGTTTGCAGAGTTTATAGTCTCGCCGACCGCCAATATCCTTACGGCGCAGTGCGCCAGAGACTCAAATCTCTCGGCATCGGCCCGTGTGCCCACAATATCACCCCAGTGGCACGGTATGGCCAATCTGGGCATTATAAATCCGGTGGCCGCGGCGGCCTCATCGGCGTTCATTGTGTATGTGCCCCCCACAGGCAGCATCGCCACCTCAATATTTGTAAGGGCCTTCATTTCGTCCGTCAGGTCGGTATCGCCCGCATAGTAAATCCGTATCCCGCCAATCTCCACTATAAATCCGAGCCAGTTCTTTGCTTTAGGATGGTTCGGTTTGGTGAGATTATATGCAGCCACGCCGGTCACGCGAATATCGCCTGATTGGATTGTCTGACCAGGCAAAATTGCCTGTCCCCTGCCTTCTTGTGTAATCACGTCCGCCGGCGCAAAAAGTTTAGTCCCAGACCTCCAAATCTTGGCAATATCTGCAGATGAGTAATGGTCGCTATGAATGTGACTTACAAGCACGATATTGGCGTCCTGAGCCGGCTCTTTTAAGTTCCGCGGGTCGGTATAGATAATATTGTTTGCATCCCAAATTTTGAAACTGGAGTGACCGAGCCATTTTATGTGGACGATTGTCCCCCCATCTCCGCGCCAGTCGCCGGCCATCAGGCTTAACTCGGCCATATTGACCCCGGGCACGCCATCTATATCAGCTTCGCAGCCGGGGGCCAGACAGTTTGGGTCCAGCCAGCGGCCGGTAAGAATCTGCAGGTCCTTCAAATTGACTTTGCAGTCCCAGTTCAAATCCCCTACCGGACAATCAGCCGCAATGGAACCGACGAAAAAAGCCGACAGCAGGATAAACACTCCCATCCTCACAAACCTGAGCATTCTCTGCCTCCTTCCTTGCGAAAATTCTAATACCAAAATGCAAATATCAAAATGACAAAGCAAAATGTAAAACCTCTCCTCCCTGCCTGTGCGTGCCTGCCTGCCGCCCCAGCGGGGCAGGTAGGTCCGCACGCAGACAGGCCGGACTTTCGACCGGCCTTTTGCCCCTTGGTTTACAGTTTCCGATTCCTGCCCGCGTAGTAACCTCCTAAGTTTCTCATTGCAAATATATTACCAAATTTGCCAAACTAATGCAACTATCCGAGGGTACTCCGGCTGAATTTATGTCGAGGCCGTCATTTCGCAAGCCCTATCCCCGGGCAGCTAAAAAACGCCATTGTCCACTTCAAATTGACATTACGCCGTCGAAAAGATATAAGAATGTCATCCCAAATGAGGCGTAGCGTGGGAAATCAGGACAGTCTATAAATTTATTCGTGGAGCTGCAAAATGAACAACAAAAAATACCTTCCGGCTGCTATCTTTGCCTGTCTTTTAACGACCATTGCCACTGCCAAGCCATCCGTAAAAATATGGGAAGAAAAGGTTTCCATTCCCACGTATAGACTCGACTCCCCCGACCTCAACCCGATGTTCTACACCAATGAATCCTATCAGGGTGCGGAAAAGAGGATATATCCCTACCCCGTCCAGGACAAGCTCACCGACATACGTGAGGAAAAAACCTACAGGGCACTTTATCTTGAGAACGACTACATCCGGCTTTCAATCCTGCCCGAGATAGGCGGCCGATTATTTTCCGCTCTCGACAAAACCAACAATTACGAGATTTTTTACCACCAGCACGTCATCAAGCCCGCGCTAATCGGGATGCTGGGCGCCTGGATTTCGGGCGGAATCGAATGGTGCGTCTTTCACCACCACAGAAACACCACCTTTATGCCGGTCGATTATACGCTGATGGAAAACCAGGACGGAAGCAAGACTATCTGGTTCGGCGAATTGGAACGCCGTCACCGAATGAAATGGACAATCGGCATCACGCTTCATCCGGACAAATCCTACATCGAAGCTACAATCAGGATTTTCAATCGAACGCCCTTCCCTCACTCGATACTGTATTGGGCAAACACCGCCGTGCACGCCAACGACGATTACCAGATTATTTTCCCGCCGAGCGTCCAGGCTGCAACATATCACTCAAAGAATGACTTTGCCCATTGGCCCATTGCAAACGAAACGTATCGCGGAATCGATTACAAGGGCGTGGACCTGAGCTGGTGGAAAAACCATCCCGAGCCGGTTTCCTTCTTTGCCTGGGACCTCAAGGAAGATTTTTTCGGAGGTTATGACCACAGCAGGCAGGCCGGCGTTGTCCACGTCGCCAACCACCGCATCGTTTGCGGCGCGAAATTGTGGGAATGGAGCCCGGGGCCGTTTGGCCGTATGTGGGACAAAATTCTTACCGACACAGACGGCCCGTACGCCGAGCTGATGTCGGGGGCTTACTCGGACAATCAGCCCGATTATAGCTGGATAAAACCTTATGAAGTGAAAATCTTTAAACAATACTGGTATCCGGTTCGCGACATCGGCGGATTCAAAAATGCAAACCTGAATGCAGCGGTAAATCTCGAACTCAAACCAGATAATATTGCAAAGTTCGGCTTCTGCGCCACATCGCAATATTCGGGCGCCAAAATCATTCTGGAGACCGGCGGCAAGGTAATTTTTGAGCAGGCAATCGACATCGGCCCCGGCAAGCCATTCACAAAAGAGGTCGCGGTCCCCGCCGGCACAAAAGAAACAGACCTGAAGGTTGCTTTGCTTTCATCTTCTGACGAACCTTTGATTTCTTATCAGCCAGTCGAAAGAAAATACGACCCGAACCTGCCGGCGGTCGTAAAGGCGCCGCCCGCCCCAAAAGATATACCAACAATTGAGGAACTTTATTTCACAGGCCTGCGCCTGGAGCAGATTCACAATCCCCGCGTGGACCCGCAAATTTACTATGAGGAAGCGCTGCGAAGAGACAGCGGCGACAGCCGAACAAACATAATTCTCGGTATCAATTACAATAAGCGCGGAATGTTCAGCGAAGCTGAAGCGAAACTAAGAAAGGCCATCGAAAGAATCTCCGCCGAATACACCAGGCCCGCAAATGCAGAAGCCTATTATCATCTTGGCCTGGCTCTCAGAGCCCAGAGTAGATTTGAAGAAGCTTATGACGCATTTTACAGGGCAACCTGGGATTACGCCTTTCACTCTGCCGCATACTGCCAGCTGGCGGAGCTTTCCTGCAGAAAACAAAACTACGCCGCGGCCCTGGAGCAGATTGAGTGTTCGCTTTCCACAAACGCCCTCAACACCAAAACGCTCGGCACAAAAGCCGTGATTTTGCGAAAACTCGGAAGGTTCAACGAGGCAAAGCAGGTCGCCTGGGACGTCATCGCCTCCGACCCTCTCGATTTTCCGGCGATGAATGAACTCTATCTTATTGAATCCGCAGCAGGCCCAAAAATCGGGGCCAAAAAGACACTGGCTGACTTGACGGCAAAAATGCGAGACGAGGTGGAATCTTATCTCGAACTTGCCGTTGACTACGGCAACTGCGGCTTGTGGGACGAGGCAATCGAGGTCCTTCTGCGACCCGTGAAAAATAAAATGAGCTTCGCAGGGACATACCCGATGGTTTATTACTACCTCGGCTGCTTCTACCGGCAAAAGGGAGATACAAAAGAATCCTCTAAATATTTTTCCCTCGCGGCCAGGATGCCCGCCGACTACTGCTTCCCCTTCCGCCTGGAATCGATTGAAGTTCTTGATTCGGCCATCCGGGACAATCCTTCTGATGCGCGCGCTTATTACTACCTCGGTAATCTCCTTTATGATTTGCAGCCGGACAAAGCCATTGCGATGTGGGAAAAATCATGCTCAATAGACGATTCATTCGCCACCGCACATCGCAACCTCGGCTGGGCCTATTACCGAAAACAGGGTGACATCGCCAAAGCCATCGCGTGCTACGAGAGCGCTGTCGCCTGCAACGGCAAAGACCCTCGCCTTTATGTCGAATTGGATAATCTCTATGAGCTTGGCAACATCTCACCCGAAAAACGGCTCGCTTTGCTGGAGAAAAATCATCAGGCAGTAGTCAAACGCAACGACAGTTTCCTGTGCGAAATTACAGTCCTGGTTTTGGCGGGAAGGTATGACGAGGCGATTGACTTTCTGGCAAAGAACCACTTCCACGTCCGTGAGGGCGGCGGTGAAATCCACGATGTGTATGTTGATGCCCACCTGTTGCGAGGCAGCCGGCTCTTCGATAACAGCAAATTCGACCAGGCCCTCAAAGACTACCTCGCAGCATCCGAGTATCCTGAAAACCTATCTGTCGGCAGACCCAAAAACGACAGACGCGCCCCACAGGCTGCATACTATGTCGGCGCCGCCTACGAAGCCCTCGGCGACACCGAAAAGGCCGCCGAATTCTACAAAAAGTCAGCCAGCCAGAAGGGCACTTCGCAATGGCCGGAAACGCGATTCTATCAGGGATTGTCCTTTCAGAAGCTTGGCCAAAAAGAGACAGCGGACAAGATATTCAGCGATTTAATTGAGGGTGCAAAAACAAAACTTGCGCAAAAAGCGGAGATAGACGTCTTTGCAAAATTCGGCGAGCAACAAGCGGAACAGGCCCGAAAAGCCGACGCCCATTATGCGCTCGGCCTGGGCTATCTGGGTAAAGGCCGGCGTGATGAGGCCGCGGCGGAATTCCAGACTGCCTCTCAACTGAACTTAAGTAACATACAGGCAAAGGCGCAACTTACTAAATTGCATCAGAAACCCTGAAAACATTACCGGCTGCAATTTATCTAAGAGGCCATTTCCCCACTTCTTGCTTTCGCAAGAAAGCAGGGGGGCTACCGGGCCTGGATTTCCTGCTCGCGCTGCACCTTATAGTCCTTGCCTTTCCAGCGAATAGTATCGGGGCCAAAGGCATGAAAGATGCGGATGCGGCCCGCATCGCTCAAGCTCTTGTCATCCACAGCCTGCAAGGTAAATAAAGCGCCGGCGTCGTACTCTTCCCCGGCCCAGCGGCGAGCATAAAAGGCGGCAAATCGCGGCCCTTCCACAACAAATCCCCACGGCGGCAGGACAACCTCGCCTCCAAACTTAGATTTAACCTGCGCTTCGGTTGTCCCAAAATTTACGATAACTTTTGTCGCATTCTGGCCGGACCCATAAGTCGCTTCTCTTACCATCAGGTCTTTGGTGAGAAATTCCATCTGCGTCAGACGCTGGTGAGCGGTTGCACTGTGCAGCGGGCCTAAAACCTCGTGCGTGTTTTTCAAAAACACATCGACCGGATGCATTCCTTCGGCCCAGCCGCCCTGGCTGCGGGTTAATCCGCCAGACGAAATGGCGGACTCGCTCCGTGACTGCCAGTAAAGATGGTCGGGAAACGAATGATAGTGAAGCGGTCGCGCACACAAAATATGATGAGCAACATACTCGGCCGCCTTATCCGCCGGATAGCCGTATTTGCCGTAGCATATCTGGCAATCATGATAAACCATTTCAAAGAAGGGGATGACTATGGCTCCCAAATCCTCGGGCTTCAGGTTATGAAAATACCGCCCCGAGACGCCCACAAGGCCCTCAAAAAAATCACTGTGGGGAAGGGCCCACTCGCGCCCGCACTCGCTGCCGAAAATGCCAAACATTTCGCGGCTGTAGTCGCTCAGGCGAATTTTCCAGGCGATGTCATCATTTCGACCGACAGGATGGTTCGGGTCAGAGCACTCACGCGGCCCCACCGCATAAGTCGTATCAATAAAATAGCTCCAGGGCGCAAAAAGCTTGTGAATTTCCGGCAGGTTCTGCGGCCTTTGTGCAAGCTCCAACTGCTTGGGCGCACAGACCATATACGCCCGCCCACCCAGCCACCGTCCTCCTTGAATGAGAGAGCCATCCGGGTGTTTTTCGATAAACGCAGGATTCCAGCTTCTTGCATCGCGATACATATCCTGGACGTTATCGTGCAGGCAGGCGACATAGCCCAGCGCCTGGATACGCTTGACTGCACCTGCCAGCGCATCGTTACCGCCGCATTCGGGATTTGCCGGCAGATTGTCGGGGTGCCGACAGTCATAGCCGCTCTCCGTCCAGCCGCCAATAATAAAAAGACACCGCTCGATGCCCACGTCCTTACGCAAATGCTCGGCGATTTGTGCCGCCTCATCAAACGTCCAGTGAACTTTGACAGACTCCTCCTTTGTGCCATCCTCATTCATACGACGCGCAAGGCACGTCCACAGCTTTGCATTAGCTGCGCCAATCATAAGCTCAACGTGCTTTTCGCGGCGAATCTTCTCCTGCAACGTCACCGCAAGCCCCCGCTTCTCGGCATAACGCCTGTAGCCTGCTGCTATCGTATTCCAGTCGCCCCTGCCGAGCGGCATCAGGCGCACTGATTGGGCGCTGCCTCGCAGCTCAAGCGCTGCCGCCAGTTTCTGGCGATACGGTTTATCTGCGGGCCTGCTGCTCTCTAATTCGGCGAATACATACGCATCGTCCCAGGTAACCACCATCGCTGAGCCGGTCTTTACAAAACCAAGCATATTCATATGGCAGCCTTCGTAATCGGATGTGCCGAATACCTGCTTAAAAGTTTTGCCGCTGTCCGCTGTAATCAGCAGCCCCTCACGACAGGGAACAATAGCACAGCCTCCTTCGACATCCGTAACAGCCAATACATCATCGAGCACGCGGACAGGACGGCCTGCCTTGCCCTCGTAACGAATCTCGAACGCACTTCCTTCATCCACCAGAGCAAAGACAACGGCATGGCCGTCTTTGGTTCGCAAACATACAGAGTCTTTCTCTGTAGATTCAGCTTTGACGAAACCACTCTCAAGATACGCCGCCGTCCCCGGTCCGGCCATCCCTGCAGACGGCCACCTCGCACCTGACTGTTTATCCAACAAAAACCATCGCCCAGTAACATCGTTCACCTCAACCGTCAGGGTCTGGCTTTCCAATTTCACGGTACCGGCCTCGGCGCTGATTGCCGCCAGCAAAACCAAAGAACAAAGCAAAATAACCTTCCTCATAATCGAACTCCCTTTAAGCTAAAATTTGATAACCGTCGCATCGCACAAAGCATCAGCACATCGGCACACCCTGAACCATTATACCAGCAAACACAAATCCACAGTTTCGAATTTCGTGCCTCGTATTTCTAATTCGATACAGACCCTGCATCCCCCTCCCGCCCCTGCGTCTTCCTGTCGGAAGACAGGAGCGGGGGTGGCATGGAAACAGCACGAACCAGAGCGACTGCCACCCAGATGCCGCTTACGATTATGGATAAGGCCCCAACTACCACGACAGCCAAAAGCGCTATTTTCATTTCTCAGACTCCCTTTTTAGCTCTGGCAAGCCAGTGTCCAAGGGCATAAGCCAACACCGCCGACCCCAGAGCAGGAATAATGGCCGGAACACTTACCGCTGAGGGCGAGATGAATTGAAACGTTATGGCCACAAGTGCCCCGACAGACATCGACAAAAGTCCGGCAAGCGGACGCGGATGCGGCAACCACAAACCAATTATCGCGGCGGGAAGAATCGCCGGCGCCCAAATCGTATAGCAGATAAGCAGACCCTCGATAATACCGGGGACGGCGGTGGCGCCTATAGCGGCGACAACTCCAACACCAACCGTCGCCCAGCGGCCAATATTGAGAGCGGTCCTGTCGGACAGCTTCACAAACGGTTTGACGACATCCTCCGCAAACGCCACGGCGCCGGCATTGAGCAGCGAATCGAGGCTGGACATAATCACCGACATTAACACCACCAGCAAAAGGGCGTGGCCCTCCACAGGCATAATTGATTTAACCAGGTTCAACAGAACGCGGTCCCCATCCGTCTGTTCCGGGACAATACTTCGGGCCACAACCCCAAGCGATATCATCACCATAAACCAGACGGAACTATATATCCCCGCCAATACGAAGCTATTTCGTGATACGCTCGTCGTTTTGGACGCCAGCGCCCGATTGGCATAAGGCGGTATGAGCGTTTCGCCAAGCAAAAACGCCATAAAAAGACCTACAATCTCAATCGTCGAAATGGAACTAAATCCGGTCCGCGTGGCAACCGATGCCTCTTTCGCAAAAGCTGCTGCACCGCCGTCTAAATGAAATAGTATCGCCAGCAACAGAACAACCGGCAATAATATGGAAAATACGGCAAACTGGAAGGCATCTGTTATGACGCTTGTTCGCAGCCCTCCAAACGTGGTGTACGCCGCCGTGATTGCAACAACGATTGTTACGGACACCCACTGTGGAAACCCGAATATGTCACTTAGCACAACCCCGCCGGCATTTGCCATAACCGATGCAAAGCCGGCACACAAGCCCACCGAAATAACTCCCGCGAGGATGTGGCACTTTTCATCATACTTTTGACCAATAGCATCGCCCAGGGTGTAACAACCCGTCAGGCTTCGCAGCCGGGGAGCAACGAGTAACCCCACCAGAATATTCTGGACTGCATAAGCCAGCCCCACCATCCAAAAGAGAAAGCCGCTTTTGAACCCCTTTCCCACGAATCCGATTGAGAAACCCGGCCCCACATAAGCGGCGGAGATGCTGCCGAAAACAAGCGCCAGCGGAAGCGCCCGCCTCGCCAGCGAAAATTCCACAAACTCGCGTGCGACCCGTGCCCGCACGACCACAAATGCAAGCAATACACCGTACGCGAGAATGGCAATAGCGGCTAAGACCTTATCCACAATTCCGGTCCCAATTATTGAATTTTCGATTCCTGCCTACCGCCCCTGTCTTCCGTTCCGGCACATCCAGGCCAGCGGGAGCGGGGCAGGCAGGTGCGATTTTCGATTTAAGATTTGAGGTGGCAATCGAAAATCGACAATCGTCAATTGCAAATATTTAACCTGTTCTATCCACCAGAGCCGGGCACAACAGCAACCGACGAGGTCATTGGTGACTGCCCTGGAATTTTTCCTCTTCCAGCTCATTTATCGCAGCATCAAGCTCGGCTTCTGTGCGAATCCATCCGAAACGCGAATCGACAAGGAACGTGCGATACCACTGAATGAGATTCTTCGCAAAGTCTTCGTCCCTGCAGTATATGCCAAACGATATTTCTCCCGCGTGCGAACCGGCTTGTCGAGGTATCTGCGGAAAGGCAAGAAGGACGGCGGGCCTTGACAGCAGGAACTCCAGGTCGGACACCTTGCTGTTGTAAATCCGAAGCCTGCCTGATTTGATTGTATCAGGATATTTGCGGAATAAAGAACGCGCCTCATTGGAAAAGCCGGTGATACTCAGATTCATCGCTCGATGCACAGTTACATCGGGATAATCTTCCAGGATTCCGTGCAGTGTGCTTAGATAATCCTCCATCGGCTGCCGCTCGCCCTCAAAGAGCATACAGGTCCACAGCTCGCCGTAAGCCGTGGCATCGAGCTGGTTACGCAGCATTTCCTTTGCAACTTTGTATGTCTCGCGCCTGCTGCCCAGCACCTTCAGCTGCCGCTCGCCGAGCACCTTCGCCCAGGAAGGCATATTGCTGGGCAGACAATCCGGCGGGCAGATGCCGAGGCGAGTCAAAAGTCTCAAGAACTGCTTTTCTTCCGAGCCATAAAACCTCCTGCCGACAACGCTGCCCACGTGGCCGTTGATTTCCATACCAAATTGCTTATGGTAACCGAACGACAGACAGTGCACATCAAAACCCCTGGCAATAAGCATCTTTTCAAGTTCAGAAACCAGGGCGACGGCCTCTTTTTCCGGCGCCCTGTCAATTGACAGGTGAACATTTGGGCACAGAACAATCGGCCTTTTACCCAGGAGATGCGCCAGCGCCCCGAACTCCTCCACGACCTCTCTCAGCTCCTGTTTGCTGTCGTACATTTCCATGCACACAAACGCCACAAGCACGTTCCGGAAAGTCACCCTGGATTGCCGCGGCGAAATTGTGGATGGGTCTATCCGCGTGGATGCTTCTTTGTCTTCAAAATAGCAGGAAGAACACTGGTAGCAGTCCAGAATCATACCGGCTTCTCGGGCCTTTCCTCACCTGGTCAGTGGATTATGAACGCCGTGCCTGTCTTTTGCCACGGCCCTGGCCTTCTTCAGGCGGGATACAATCCTTGCATCGACACGCGATATGAATAAGCTTACGTTCGGCGTAACAGCCTTGTCCGCAAATCCGACGCTGTTGATAATCCGCACGATTTCAGCAGCGTCCCAGAACTCCCGAGAAGAGGCAATCTTCTGCGACTCCTCACGCGTCAGCGACTTTAGAAAAGTCGGTATAGAGCCGTCGCGCAACGCACTTGCGTAATCAATCAGCAGCTCCTGGATTTCCCTGTTTGTATCAGACATCGTTTCTCGCCCCTATGTATAATACAGCATTAATCCTCATGGCAGTAATCGCGAAACATCCCTCTAATCTTCAGTATAGTTCTAAACTCCAGCATTTTAACGGCGCCCACGGTCGTCTTAAGCTCATTGGCGACTGCCCTGTTGGACATACCCTGCATCCAGAGTTCTATCGCCCGTCGCTCACGGGCCTTCAATCTATTCAGCAGCCGGCGAAGAATCTGGCGAAGCTCCGACTGCGACATTATCTCAAGGATGCCTATATCGGGAGCAACAAGGTCCCCTAAATCCTTCTGCGACATAAGCAGGTGCCGGTTCATTCTCCTGTACACTTCTCTCAATCGCCTCCGCATATAATACAGATACACGGTCCTCACCAGCTCCTTCTCAGTTGCGACATTGCGCAGGTAAGCCGGCTTCTCCCATATATCCGCATAAACGTCCTCCAGTATATCCTCGCATTCGGTCTCGTTACCCAAGTGGTGATACAAGACCTTCTTGAACTCGTCAAACGTTGCCCGCTCAAATGGCTCCATCGCCCGGCGTCGGCGCTCGATGTCCTGGTCCATTAGTCCCATCAAGGCGTTTCGCAGCCGCTTATTCATAGTAAGTCTTTTACTCTCGTGTATCCTGTTATCCCCGCCTCGTTTGCCCAAACGGCTGTAACACGAAGCTCCTGCCCTACCTGACCATTTATCAAATCAACTGTTGCCTGGCGAAATTATATCGCAAAGCAGCTCTCTTTTCAATAGCCAAATGGTAGTGACAGAATAAAGGACAAGGCAGCTTTTGAAACACTTTGACCAGGATACCCAGGCGTTCGCTGACTGCTTTCACAGTTCAGACAACCTGCCGAAAGCAGATTCATACGAAATCCGCCGGGACGCCTCGCCGGAATCCTCATCTCGTATGTGAAAGAGCGCTATTCGCTAAAAGCCGTATACCGGCCTTAGCTGGTCTTCAGTCGGCAGCGTGTTATAGTATTCACCTCTGGTGCCGACATAGCCGACTCCTTGTTTTCGCAGTCTGACCTGGCATACGGAACCGTTGCTGTTTGTAACGTTCACGGCGGCGTAATTCATCTCTTCCCGCAGCGCAGCCCTCTCAACCTTTGCTTCCTTCTTGTCCTGCTCATTGCCCAATAGATATCCGGCCCCGGCGCCGACCGCCCCGCCTATCAGAGCACCTTCGGCGGCCTTACCCTGCTGGTGCCCTACTATGGCGCCGACACCTGCGCCGCCCAGTCCGCCAAGAGCTGCGCCGGTCTGTCCGCTACTCTCGCAGCCGCCGGTAAATATTGAGCTTAAACCGACCGCCATTAATATCAAAATTGTCACAAAGTTCCTGGCCATTTTTGCACCTCCATCAAAACCTGACGCACCAGTAATTTTGCCACTTCGTCCCATTTCTACCGTCGTCTCTAATACAGTTATTGTTTATCGCCTTGAACAGCACTGTCGGCCTTGATTTTTTCCTGCAGCTTCAGCAGCACCGCAGCGGCAGCGGCATTCTGCAAATCCTCACCGGCCCGCAGGAGCGGCTCAGACGCCTCGTCAACCTCGCCGAGACCGAGCAACTGATAGCCCAGCAAAAGCTGAAGGTCGGCATCAAAACTGAAAACCTCGGCCTTTTCACTGAGGCGGATAACCTGCTCAAAGAGGATGTCGTCACCGGAATACAGGCCGCGAGGATAAAACACCCCTTCTTTGTCGGGCGAAACCTTTACCAGCGCCGCGCGAAGAACCTGCGCCGATTCCGTATATTGCCCGTCTGCAAAAAGCGCCTGGGCATAGGCGAAAGGCAGAACCATATCATCCGGCGCAAGCTCCATCGCCATTGCAAACTTCACGGCGGCCGCATTAAAATCATTCACTTCAAACGCCTTGACGCCCTCTTCGAAGTACGTATCCGCCAGCGTCGCCTGGTCGGGCTGAGCAGCCGTCTGCCGGGCGAGCTTCTCGCGAACATCCGCAAAGGTGTTGCCGTCAACGGGCCTGATGTAGTTCTCTGTCTGGGTCGGCCAGGCAGCCGTAGTAGTGGTGCTCGCAGCCGGCTCATTGTCGTAATAGGAGTTGTAGGTGTAGTAGTTATAGGTGTCACCCTGTACTTCATAAGGAATCGGGTAATAGCCGTACCACGCATAAGGATGGTAGCCATACCAGTAGTAGCGGGCGCAGGTATATTCCACCGGCCAGTATCCGCTCATACTTACAAAGATATATTTGCGATGGTGGTAAGGATAGACATATCTGAACGTCCCGTATGGACCCCAATTGTAGTGCACGAGGTAACGATAGCTCGGCCAGATTATCCTGTGGCATATCCGCTGGTGGTAATCCATATACATATGGTCATAGTGAAAACTGTGGTCCACCAGAGATGGACAGTCGTCATATCCCACATATCTATGACCCACCCGTTCTCGGCAGCGTATGCGAGCCTTACAGCCTTCAGATTTGTCCACTATCTTGTTCTCTATCTTGTTTTCTATCCTGGTCTTTATGTTGTTCTTTATAGTTACCTTCCGGTCCCCCGGACCATTTTTACTTACGCTTATATCTATCGTCTTTGCACCTACATCTCTGGTGCTTATGGTTGCATCCTTCTGAATAGTCTTCGCACTTTTCGCCGCGTTTTTATCAACCCTTTCCGGTTTGTCAATCGCCTTGCCGGCATCCTTCCCCTTTGAATGACCATCACCTTTTTCCTCGCCCGTCAGGCCGCCTATACTCGAGGTCTTGTTCGGGCTTATTACAGATGAGGTTACATCAGGAGAAACAGATGGTTTCCTGCCGCCATCGGAACTGTCTATGCGGGTGATTTTGTCCGAGCCTATCTTGCCGCCTATCTCGGCGGAAGTATGCTTGTCAATCTTAGGAGCAGATGATTTCTTCTCACCAACAGAGCTGCCTGCGCGGCCGCCTTCCCCCCGAATGTTTCTGTCGGGGGTCGAACTAACAGCCGGTTGTTTTTCTACGGTCGCGGCGGCAGGTTTCTCCCTGCCGATAAGGCCGCCGATTCGATTGGTCTTCTGCGGGTCTATTCGGTGCCCTTCACGTGGGGCCGATGACACCTGCGGAGCAGATACATCCTTTTTCACCTCGGCAGCCGAATTGGTCGTCACTATCTTAGGCGAGCTTGCCTTGCCACTTGAAGACGCATTCATTGGCGCTCCACCGCCTGACCCCTGACCCCTGACCCCTGACCCCTGACCCGAGGTTTTGGGCTGGGGGCTGGATATCACCGGGCCGGGTTGCGAAGGCGGGGCCATCGGCACCGGCCGCGGGCTGGTAACTATCCTGCTTGACGAACGCTCCCCCCGAATGTTTCTGTCGGGGGTCGAAGTCCCCATCCTCGGCTGCGACTGGGCAGACGGTGACGGAACACTGACCCTGGGTGGCGAGGAGCTGACGCTCGGGGAAGGCCGGGCGCTGGGGGCTGGAGACGGCTGCTCAGACCGCTGGCTACTGTGGCCACCGCCGCCGCCACCACCACCGCCGCCGCCACCACCGCCGCCGCCTGACCCACCGCCTCCGGACTTGCCTTTGGCCGCCAGGACAGGCCCGGCCAGCACCATCAAAGCCAAAACCACAGTCAACAAACCAGCCGCAATGCTTTTTCTGGATTTCGGCGCCAACATGGCACGCCTCCTTTCTCCCTTGCCGGCCGCTCCAGCCGGGCGAGAAGCTATATTTTTCGACCCTGCTTTACACTCACAACTTCTTATTCGACAGCACTTTATATCAACCAGACTCATAACCTTATCCTGTTCCATTATCTTTACCCCCGAATGTTTCTGTCGGGGGAACATTGTGCTTCTTTTCTACCAATAAAAGGCAGTAAATCAATGTCCGGTAACAGGAATCCGCTCCGTTAAAAGCGTATTTGGCGAACGAGAAATCCGGAATTCACAGTGATAATGTGTAATATTGCAGGAGTATCTTCAAATTTGCAGGGCGGATGCTTCAAATCATCTGTAACAGAGCGCCGGTTGGGACTACCTACTCGCGGCTCGTTATCAGCTTGCCGGTCGCCTTGTCCCACCGCACGCTGCGAACATTCATCCGGTGAGTCTTGCCGTGGCAATCCGTGCAGTATTTCTCGCTGCTGCCGGACTTAGAAGCGCCCCCCTTTCTGTCTTCGACAGAAGGCAAGGGGGGGCCCTCCTCATCCAAGACGGTCTCTGCCCCTGCAAGAATCAGGTCGTGATGCCGGTCGTTCTTAATCTCGTGCCGGGGGTGGCACATCATACAGGCAGGATTGATTTTGGCCTTGGGATACATTATCTCAGGCGGCGTGATGTTGTTCTCATCTGAACGATGACGCTGCGACTCACCGTGACAGCGTTCGCAGCCGATACCCCTAACCTTATGGTTAAGCGCAAGCTCCTCCTCATCGAAATCGTAGTGGCAGGCGATGCAATAGGAATTGGCGACAATCAGCTCGCTCTCAACCTGATTTCCAGAACCTTCCCCCGCAGACGGCTGCCGGGCATTCTTTTCTTTAGCACAACGCACAAGCGAGCAGTTTGCTGCAAAGAGCAGCAGCAAACTGCTCACCACAAGTCCGGTCAATGTCACGACCCTTGCTCTCGTGACCATCATTCTCTGCATCGCTCCCCAAATCACCGGCTGCCATACTACTGTTTTACAACGCTCTCGTGAATCCAGCGGTTACACGTATTCCCAGTTCTTCAGCCACTGGTATTCCGTGGGGAGTTTGGCCCAGGCCTGGTCCATCGCCGCCTCAAGCTCCCTGGCCTCTTTCATATCAAGCTCGCGGCGTTCCTTGACGGCCTTTACCACGTTGTCCACCTGGTGCCCGTTAATCATACCCGGTATCGGCGCAGTGATTGACGGGTTGCAGAGGATATAGCGGATGGCCTCTCTCGCCAGGCGGTCATCTTCCTCGGCGGTCGGGCTGCCGATGGAACTATCGCCCTTAAACAGTGAATTGCTCGCAAACGGCTTAATGCCGAAGACGCCCACGTCATATTTCTTCACGGCATCGAACATGCTGTCCTTCGGCAGCATCTTACTCTTGGCGGTATAAGGCGTCACGACAACCTGCACAATATCAGGATAAGTCTCAATCATCCACTTTATGTGCGGCCGGTCGTGCGAAGAAAAACCGGTAAAGTGGGCCTTGCCCTGCTTCCTGGCCTTCTCGAGCGCCTTCATCATTTCGTCCACTTCGGCGTTTGTGTGGCTGCCGCTCTGCTCGTTCATCGTAATACGCCATACGTCCACATACTCCAGCTTCGCCTCGCCCATCCCCTTATCGAGGGTCTTCAACAGCGCCTCAGCAGTGCGGAAGCTGGCGTTTCTCATCTCCTCCTGATACCACGAGAAGCCCAGATACATCTTGTCGCGTCTGTCCCTCAAGGCCTCGGCGTACGTCAGCACCTCTTCCTTTGTGCACGCATCGATGTAATTGACGCCGCACTCGATGCACCGGCTGACGACGTCGTAGCGGTTCTTCTTGAAGTCGGGATTGTCGAGGCTGGCGCCCAGCCAGCCGTCGCCCTCGAATAGGCGCGGCACCATTTTCTCGATGCGTTTCCAGTGCCCGCCCAGACACACCGCGGACGCCCAGATATTGGTCTTCCCTAACCGACGATACTCCATCTCCGGATTGTAGCTGCGGGTCTTTTTAATGGCGGCATCATCCGCCCAAGCGACTCGGCTGCCCAAAGCGCCAAGCCCTGCAGCCAGACCCGCCGCGGCGACCGCGCTATCGCGCATAAATTCCCGCCGAGTTAGATTGTCTGCCGGATTCGGTTGTTGTCGATTCTGTTCCATAGTTTTCTCCTTTGTATGTCTTTCGGTTGAAACCTTGCTTTGCCGGTTAATGCTTCACGCTTCTGCGAGCACTTTTTTGTAACATCCCTTCAAATAGTCGCGCGCCTTTGCCAGATTGTCGGCCATCACGTCCGGCTCAGGATGCCCGTGCATAAAGGGATTAGTGTACCCGCGATAGCGAATTTCCGCAAGGGCTTTTATCCAGCTTGTCATATCCGTAGGCCCGATGCCCGGAAGCTGCTTTTCATCAGGATAGCACTGCCAGGCGTAAAAAAAGAAAAGCTGCCTGCCGCAAATCCGTATCGCCTCCGGCACCGACGTCTGGATTGCCTGTAAATGATATGGCGCAAGTGCAATTCCCACCCTCGGTGATTTATTTGTGTCCACAAACGCCTTCAGCGAATCAAGCGAGTCAAGCAGCGCCTGGCCGTGGTTCTCGATGGCCAGATACGAATTGTATTTCTCCGCCAGCTCAACGAGACCCTTGAGGTCCTCAATGAACTGCTTCATTCGACTACTTAACTCCTCCGGCTTACACGGGCCGGCGCTGCCCTGAATCGCTACGCCGCCGCCCGCCTTACCTAATAGCTCCGCATACTTGGCGTAACCGCCGCTATAGACCGAGAAGGCAAAAAGCTTCAGCTTACACCTTGCCAATAACGCCTTCAGGCCGTCCGGCCCAAGTCGATTGGCCACGTCGTCAAGATGGGGACAGCCCTCGTGGGCCGACCAGATGTCGATTGCCTCAAATCCCAACCTGGCAATCCGCTCGCAGGCCTGCTCAATCGGCAGTTGCATAAAATGAATCGACGAGGTGGACAGCCGCATCCGCCACTTTTTCTTCTCGGCCGGGGTCTCTTGCGCCTGTGCCGGCAGAACCGGCGACATAACACCAGCCGCCGCACCCACACCTGCCGCCTTTAGAAAATCGCGTCGATTAAGGTTATCACTCATCACAAAATCTGTTTGCGATTATGACTCAACGGTCAAATCAGGATTGTCGGGTCCAAAGTGCTTGAGCATAACGATGGGGTCGGTATTCGATGAATTTGCAATAGTTACGCCCTTTCTGGCCGCCGCTTCGCTTACAAAAAACTCATCGTTCGTCAGTTGGCCATACCTGATAAGCGAAGGGGTCTCTATGTCCCACTGCCCCATCCTGCCGTGCCCCTGCATCATTATAAAACCGTATGCAGCGCTATCCTTGATAGTTACTGTCCGTCCGGGCAGGACCGTAAGCTCCTTGGCGCTGAACGCCTTCGACTTGTAGCAAATCCAGCTCTCCATATAACCCTCGGCCTGCATTTCCTTGAGCGGACGAACCGGCCTGGGCCGCATAAAGCGGTTTTTCGCAAAATTCGGGTCAACGTTTAATTCCCAGTCAATCACCCCAAGCAAAAAGTCAACGTCACCGACTTTATTCCTGGGCGTATCCTTCCAGAGAAGTTCTTTCGGAACAACCTGGTGATGAGGAAGCGACTCATACATAGCAAAAACGTCCGATGCCTTTTGCGGCTCATAAGTGCACAGACTGCCCGGCGCATGCAGCACGCCCGGCGGCACATCCCAGCCCGTGCCGACATCAAGCCGATACGCAACGGAAAGGTCCGTGATTTTGTTGTCGCCCTTGATAAAGTCAAGCAGGCACTGCCGCACCTGCTCTTTTGTCGTGCCGGGCTTCAGCCCAAAGAAGGTATAGGGGAAATCGCCCCCGTAATTATTCGCCTGCGGGGGAAAATAATACGCCTCGGGCTTGCCTAATTGACCTGTCAGCTTCGCATGCTCATCGCGATGGTGTATGTGGTGCGGCAGAGCGCCTTTGTTATCGAAGAATTTCGAATACATCGGCCATCGCTTGTATGCCTTCCACAACCTCTCGCCGATAAGCTCGCCCTTCAGCTCGTCAATCGCCTCCCGCAGCAGAACCTTTTGTGTCTTTCCGTTATCTTCAAACACAATGAGGCTGAGGCCCTCGTTCGGCGAAGTCAACGGCCCGTTGTCCGCCGGCGTGGTTGATGCAAACCATCGCTCATCAATGCCTCCCCGCTCGCCGCCCATCGCATAGTAGTCATCAGGATGCAGTTTTATCCGCCGACCGGGCACACAAAACGAACGCGGCACCCAGTTCGGCGCAAGTCTCACAATTCCCTTACCTTGTTCAAGTGCCTTTGTCGCAACAAATTTAGCAGCCATAAATCCTCCCGGTAATTTTCGATTGTCGATTTACAATTTTCGATTGCCGTTCCCAGATTACAAATCGCCAATCGTAAATCGTAAATTCACCTGTCCTTACGCTCGCACTTTTTCACTTTCTCCCAGCTTCGATTCTTCGCAGACGTCAACACCGCGTCGCAGACATACTGCGTCTCAAGCGCCTCCCTAAAGGTCGGCGAGGTCGGTTTGCCCTTCGCGAGATTCTCCAAAAAGTCCGCCGCCTGGTGCACGAACGCATGCTCATAACCGATTTGCAGCCCCGGCACCCACCACCTGCCCATGTACGGCATATCCGCGTCCGTGACGTGGATGCTCCGCCAGCCGCGGACAATCGACTCATCCCGATGGTCGAAGTAATTGAGCCGATGCAGATCGTGCAGGTCCCACCCTATCGAGGCGTGCTCGCCGTTAATCTCGAACGTATAAAGCGCCTTGTGCCCACGGGCATACCGCGTTGACTCGAAGTTTCCCAGCGAGCCGTTCTCAAACCGGCAGAAGAACGTGCACGCATCGTCTATCCCCACCGGCTCGACCTTGCCCGTCTCAACGTTCATACGCTCCTTCACGAATGTCTCTGTCATCGCGCAGACGGTTGTAATAGGCCCATTGTGCCACATGGCTGTGTCGATGCAGTGCGCCAGCAGGTCGCCCGTCACTCCCGAGCCGGCGGCCTTGACATCCAGCCGCCACGTCGCCATTCCTCCCTGCGGCACCTTCGCCGAGATAGTCCAGTCCTGCAGAAAATTCGCCCGATAGTGGAATATCCGCCCCAGCCGACCCTCGTCGATAAGCTGCTTGGCCAGCGTCACCGCGGGAACCCGCCGATAGTTGAACGACACCAGGTTCGCTACGCCGGCCTTTTCGACGGCATCAACCATCTCCTTGCCCTGCGCGCCATTGAGTGCCAGCGGTTTCTCGCAGATAATGGCCTTGCCCGCCCTTGCCGCGGCGATCGCAATCTCCGCGTGGACGTTGTTCGGGACGCAGATATCCACCACATCGATAGTCTTATCCTCGATGACCTTGCGCCAGTCGGTCGTGTGCGATTTGTAGCCCCACTGGTCCGCAAAGGCCTTGGCCTTGTCCGCCTCCAGCCCGCAGATCACCTGCAGCACTGGCTCATAGGGCACATCAAAAAAATTGACGACCCTGCGGTATGCGTTCGAGTGCGTCCGCCCCATGAACCCGTAGCCGATTATCCCTACGTTCAGTTTCTTCTTCATAACTCACTCCTTGATTTAGAATCGAGCATCGAGTATCGAGTATCTACCCATATTTCTTATTCAACTTGTCCACTGCCTTTTTGGATTCCGCGGTAACGGCCCACGCATCAGGCCAGAAGCACAAATCAATCGTCCACCAATCCGTATCGTTGTTCGCAAGTTCAGGCAACAAGTCGTCGAAGTTTATCTTGCCCTTGCCGAACGGTGCGTGCGTGGATGTCTCGCCGCCGTGCAGCGTGCCGTCTGAATCAATCAAATGAATGTGATTGATTTTGCCGCGAAGATTCCTCGCCAATTCCACAACACCGCCCGCCAATACCTCCTTCTTGCCCGGCTGCCTGGCGCCGGTGGCTGCAACCATATAGCCGTGACAGGTATCAAACAATATGCCAAAATTGTCATGACCGACTTCATCCGCGATTCGCAAAATGTCGGACGGTTTATTGAACGCAAAACCCGGCTCAAATTCCCACGTTAGTCGCACTCCCTTGTCAGCCGCCTCGGCAGCGCAGACCTTCCAGGTCTTCACGGCCCGCTTTCTCGCGGTATCGACATCAACCTTTTCAAAAATAGTCGGCGGCGCAACACTATCCACCCGAATGGCCGGAATCCCAAGGTCAACACAGAATTGCAAATTCTTGCGGAAACAATCGAGATACGCCGAATTGTCATCGGTGTCGATAAGGTGCTGCTTCCACAAATCCGCCGCAAGGCCCGACCAGCCGAGCCCCAGCTTCGCCAGTTGATTCTTGCAGACGTCTCGCTGCTCTTTCTTCGGCATATTGTCCGGGTTCGGGTGCGGCGGAAATCCGCCTAACTCCACGCCGTCAAAACCCAGCTCCTTAACCTTCTTTATCACCTCTTCCCAGGCCACCGGATTTGTCGCATAAGGCCCAATCGTATATGCCCACGACCCAATCGATATCTTCTTCATAACCTACCCCTTCACTTTGAGTTGACTGCTTGCCCCCGAATGCTTCTATCGGGGGTTAGCCATTAAACCGTCCAACCATCTAACCGTTACAAGTTCTTTTCCTTAAAACAAATGACCGAAAAGCATAGTATAACATTTTGCAGTTATTTGGGAAGAATACAAGAGGATTTTTGAACATTTCCCGCCCGCAAATAATGCTTCCCCGTGAGAGAATTAATACTCGCGACATCCTGCCCTGGTACCAAGCCATCAAGTTCAGCTACAAAAACCCATAACTTGCACCAGGCATCACAAACACCATCGACAACCCCGCCGCAGCGGCGATTAAACCGCCTCAGCGCAGGTACGCGTGCCCTTCCTGGCCGGTCGTATCAAGGACCGTCTGCCACAAATGGCCGTTCGGGTCAACTTTTTTCCTCTTCAGAATTGCAAGCGCTATCGGAATATGAACGAAATACTGGTTCCAGTAGCTAATCACCATATTCGTCCTGCCCGACATCCCCGCGTGCACCGCATTTTGGCCCAGCATCAGGCAAAACGCAGAATCGTTCGAATCGGCAGGCAGGCTGCGAATCATATAACTCGGGTCAATGTATTTCAGCGAAATCGGTTTGCCTCTCTCCTTGAAATACTGCGTGATTCTCTCTTTCAATAGAATGCCTATATCCTCCCGCATAATATTTCCTGAAGCATCCGTCTCCGCCCCCCTTTCTGTCTTCGACAGAAGACAAGGGGGGCCCTTTTCTACGAGCGCCTCTCCCACGCCTTCCGCCACCACAATCACCGCGTGGTGCTTTTTCTCCAACCGCTTCTCAAGCGCCCACAAAAAACCACCCTCCCCTTCCAAGACAAACGGCATCTCCGGAATAAAGCAGAAATTCACGTCGCTGTTGGCAAGGGTCGCATTAGCGGCGATAAAGCCTGATTCTCTGCCCATAAGTTTCACTAATCCTATGCCGTTCCAGGCGCCCTTGGCCTCTGCGTGTGCACTGAGGATTGCCGAACGCGCCGCCTCGACCGCCGTCGAAAAGCCAAACGATTCCTCTATGCCGCAGATGTCGTTGTCGATTGTCTTCGGAATCCCTATTACCGATATTTGGAGTCCTCTTTTCTTTATCACCTTGATAATCTGCGAAGCGCCCTTCAGCGTCCCATCTCCGCCGATTACAAACAGTATTCCAATTTCTCTTTTTTGCAAATTGTCAACTATATCTTCAGGGTCCTGCGGCCCGCGGGAAGATGACAAAATGTCACCACCCTTTAGATGAATCTCATCCACGACTTCCGGCGTCAGCACAACAGGCGGCTCTGGAGCCTTGGAAGACAGGCCCGCATACCCATAGCGAAAACCTAAGACCTGCTTGGCTCCATACTGCCAGGTAAGACCCAGGGTAATAGTCCTTATCACGTCATTCAGGCCCGGACACAATCCGCCGCAGGTAACTATGCCGCCGTTTAGTGTCCCGGGGTCAAAGAAAATCTTCCGCCGAGGCCCCGCCACCTCCAGCATCGGTGGTTCTCTGCCAAAATCTTTGCACCGTCTTAAAGCATCAGAATGCGAGTATAAAAGTATCTTCTCACTGTCATCAACAAAACGGCTACCCGTCTGCAATAGCGGCGAATCTATCATCGCTGTTCCAAGTCTCTCAATATTCAAATCGGGCAGCTCCTGCGGGTTCACACAATAAGCATCCATTTATTCCTTACTCCAGATACGCGTATTAAGATTAAGGTCATCCACAATCCCGACCGCAAGCTGCAGGTCCTCAAAGTGCTCGCGAATCGGCTCAAAATCCAGCGCCGTCCTGAATATCCTCGGCTCAAAAAGGCCCCTCTTATAAGAAATGGCAACAAAAACCATCGACCCCACAAAGGAAAAATATACGTCCCTTTGCGCCTTCTTCCTGAATTCAACCATTCTCTGCATCAGACTCGTCGATAAAATATACCTCGCCTCGATTTGGTCGCTGCCGTACACAACAAAATCCTTCTCAAACTCCGGGTCTTCCAGCTTCACAAGCTGGCCCCGAAACACATTCAGCGACTGCAGCGTTTGCCCAATGCGGCCAAAAAGCAATTCAGCAGTATCGGGAATAACAATCGTCTGGCCGGCAAAGTTCTTATTAAAGTCGCCGACAAAAAACAACCCTCTGAAAATGGTGTATCTATGACGGTTCCTTCCCGAACCCGTCACTCGCTCGGCATTGACCTCCGAAAACATAATCCGGGTCGCCCCCACCTTGCCGTGAACAAGGTCGTCGCCTTTATAGCGGTTGGGTTCCGTCGTAAAGATTTTGGACAGCACAAAAGTGGATTGCCGGACACAACTATTCGGCTCATAGATTAGGTCTTCATCGACAAAGCGGACTATCTTACCAATGACAAAACTTTTGAATTCCGCCACGTAGTTTTTGCTCGCCACTTTGCATATAAGCCCGCCGACCGCCGCAGCCGCCACAATCGGTAAAAGAAAAAGCACCGGCGCATCAGACTGCGAACGCCCAACCAGGAAAATCACAACTATCACAGCGCACAAAAGCGCCGCCCCGATAATCAACAATTTCCGCACAAGCTGACGACGCTTCTGCTCAAGGACCTCAAGGTCCGCCGCCAAACTCGTGTTATAAAACTCTTCAAAATCCTTCAGGGTTTTCAAAGCTGGTTACCTTATCGGGTCCCCCGAATGTTTCTGTCGGGGGTGCCCGCCCGGAATTCAACTTTGGAGCAGCTTCCCGGCATCCACCGCCTCTCGCTGCTGCGGGCTGATTTCAAAAAACTTCTTTATCCTGTATTGCATCAGCCGCGCAGCCAGATTGGTCGGGAACATCTCAACCGCGTTATTATAATCGGTCACAGCCGCATTATAGGCCCGCCTCGCAGCCGATATCTGCTCCTCAATCTCGTTCATCGCACGCTGCAACTGCAGGAAATTCTGGTTCGCCTTCAGGTCGGGATAATTCTCCGCCGCAAC
>Ga0315291_10000513_pt1 | contig 51583 bp, 49 predicted proteins | sample YL17G12_20_MG_FD_203070 | JGI IMG/M metagenome (GOLD analysis project Ga0315291, IMG submission 203070) | Sediment microbial communities from Yellowstone Lake, YNP, Wyoming, USA - YL17G12_20 | ecosystem: Environmental > Aquatic > Freshwater > Lake > Sediment | place: USA: Wyoming | collected...
GCATCCGTCCCCAGCTCGTGAACGACATCATGGAGATGAAAAAGATCATCATGTGCGAAGCCTGCGGGAGGATCCTCTACTGGCAAAAACTGCAGGACGAAGACGTTCCCGAAGAGAAAGCCGACAATCCCGATAAAGCGGACGATTCGACCGCCGGATAACCCCCTCCCCTCTTTTCAATCCTCTATTGAGATTCCCAGCCTCAGGCGACGTCATATTTTATGTCTTGAGTTCGCCTGCCCTGACCGTATATCACTTTCGGGGACATGATTCCCTGTCCCTGGCGGTTTTCAACGGTATCGTCCTTTGGGGCGCTACCGACCAGAGAGGGACAGGGTATCGTGTCCCCCTTGCATTTGAAAGTGATATATGGTCAGTCGCCCGTCCTCTTGACAATACGCAAATTATGTGTATAAATTGTGTATTTCTATCAGGAGGCAAACACCATGCAGGTCCGACACAACATCACCCTGGACGAAGAAATTTCGAGCGAGCTTGAAACGGCAGCGAAAGAGCTCGGCGAAAAGAAAAGCCATATTATCGAGAAAGCCCTGGCCGTTTATTTCGATCTTATGGACCTGAAGCTGGCCAAGAAAAGAATGAGGGATCTCGAAAAGGGACGGGATAAGCTCCTGGATGCCGAAAAAGTTTGGAAGTCTTTGGGAATATAAAGGTGTATGATCTTAGATTCCTCGGAAAAGTCCGGGACGATCTCAAGAGGATCGACCGGGCTCACCAAAGAATCATTAAAGAAAAACTCCTGATCCTCGCCGAAAATCCGGAGGCTCTCAAAAATAATATTAAAAAGCTCGCCGCAGATGAGGATTATTACAGATTGAGAATCGGCAGCTACCGGGTTATTTTCAAGAAAGAAGAAAAGCGGCTGATGATCATAATCATCCGCATCGGCCACAGGAAAGAGATCTATCTGTCGTTGAAGTAATATACGTCTGCCCCCTCCCTGGGGTGGCCGAAGGGCAGTTTGCCGCGAATTTATTCTTAAATGTTAAGCCCTGATCCCTTATTCACTCTGTACAGCCAAACGGCGAGGTCTTGGCAAAACATCCGGAAATCGTCCCAATCCACGGTTTTAAGCATTCGAGGAAAAAGGGTCATCTCCGCCTCGCGTCCCGGCGTGCCCTTCTTTTCCTTGGTCTCTCCCGGCGCCGCACCCGTTCTTTTTTCCATCGCGTCTTTTAATCGCTCAAATCCTTCCTCGAGCTGAAACGCCGCCGTCGGCGGATCGTCGAAGACGGCCTCTTTCCTTCGCGCTTCTTCAAAAATATCGCCCAACCTCATCTCCGGATACGTCCGCCGGATGAAATAAAAATCGATAAAATCCTTGGGCTCGATACGGCTCACAAGAGTCGCCAGCTTGTTGGAAGCGATATTCCCGATCGTGTCGACGGCGACACTGCGGCCGCTCTCAAAAACGACTCTTCCCCGATCCGCCCTCTCGGATAAGGAATCGACGACCAAATCAACCCTGACGCCTTTGATCTCAACGGACAGATACCCGGGGCTCTGCCGGAGCGCGGCGCTCTCATTCGGCCAGTTCCGGACGATCCAGAACCCGATATCGGGGAGGTCGGCGGCATCCAATGTGAAAAGATCCAAATCTTCCGACACCCGATGCCCGAGGTAAAATACGGACAACGCCGTCCCTCCCGTCAGGAAGAATAATTTTTCGATTCGCAGATCGGCGCAGAGGCCGGCCAACACTTCCCTCTGAACCGGCGCCGCGTACCCGTCGATAAACTCTTTAAGGGTGTTCATAGACCTCCAGGATCCTGGTCCATTTTTTTCGCGCGTAGGGACTGAGGCGAAGTTTCGGCAGCATGGCGCGGATTTCGTCCAGCCCGAAATATTTCATGGCGTCGACGGCGCGCCCCCGCTCGAGAAACCGGGATAAGGCCCACTCAAGCGCCCATTCGTCGTTCGTGTCGCGCCGATGTTTAAGGAAAATCGTAAGCCGTTTTTCATCCGCAAGATCGGGATAATCCCAAAAAACGGCCTTCAATTTTGCGGCGGATAACCGGCTCTCGGGTTCTCCCGCGCAGGCAGATCTGTTGTCCGTGTAGCCGGACACGCTTTCCGATTCGGCTATTTTCATTTCATTGGGATGACGCATTCTTGCCGGGGCAGCAAAATATTCTTCAAACGTGCTTTCCGACACGCCTTTTATGATCGCCCTCGGTTTTCCATTAGAGGTGATCACGATGGTTTCTTTCTGGGCAAGACGCAAAATTTCCGAGGTCTTGTTTTTCAGCTCTCGAACGTTGGCGAACCGCATTTTCTTTTCGTGGCCACGATTGTAGCTATTATCGTGGCTACATTATACCAGATATATGCATATGATGCAACAAGAAGTCGAATTTCTTAATGCCTCCGCCAGAAAATTGACCCTTCCAGGGAAAGTCAGCGTCCCCATCCAGAAAGAAAGTTTGTCGCTTTAAGTGCCGGTGGTGAGGCGGGGCGGTTTGCGCCGTGGTGGCGATCATACCGCTCGGCCGGGGATCGATTTATTCTCAAGAAATATTCAGGCCTTCGTTTTTCGCGGCATCGTTCAGCGTCTTGTCCGAAGAGGAAAAGTTGACCGAAATTTGATCATCTTTGCCAGGGCCTAGGCTTATAGCTGAGGCCAGATGAAGCGCGTCGAATCCCCGCAAGCCATGTTTCTCGGCCAGTCGCCCCGCCTCCCGGGCTACGTCCATCGTTGCATGTAAAACAAAGAAATGTTCCCAATCTTCTTCCAGATCGGCCTTGATTGTCTCATATTCTCTTTCGTTCAGGCCTTTTTCCCTGAACTTCCTTGAAAAGGCCGCCCGGGCTTCCACATAAGAGATGATCGATGTCGCCACGAATTCCGCTCCCGCGACAAGCTTCTTGATCTTCGCCGATCCGGATTCCTCTACATAAAGCTTAACGAGGTGGCTTGTTTCCAGGTATAGGATCATCTTCGCTCTTCGATAACGATCTCAGAGACAGGCTTTCCTTCGAGCTTCGGCGGATGCTTTGAACCTGTTGGTTTTCCGCCTTTCCAGGTTCCCCTGCCGTCCCGGACCAGGGCGACGAGCCGCTCATGTTCCGGGCTCTTTTGGGCGGGGGTTAGATAAGCGATGATCTCGCCCCTTTCCGTCACGGCCAATCTTTCTCCCGCTTTCACTTGTTTCAGATATTGGCTTAACTTATTTTTCAATTCCCGCACGCCGACGGCCATTCCATCCTCCATTAATAAAGACGAATTGTCGAAAATATTTTCTTATTGTAGCTACAATATACATTTATATAGCTACAATGTCAAATCGTGCCGCCGTCTTCAGCTTCGGCGATTTTCCGGCATAGAGCTGCCGGGGTATTTTTCTCTTCCCCCTCGCCCTGTCCCTTCCGGGCCGCAGCAGTTTTGAAACCAGGAATTCAATTTGCAATTTATGGCGGAAATCTATAGAATTTTGAATATCTTTGGAGCCGAGCACAGGACGGCTGTTTGGAATGAAAAAGACAAATATTTTTCGACGAAAACCTCTTAAAGCCACGATTCTGCTCGCAACGCTTCCGATCCTTTTCGCCGCCGCGTTATACGCGCAATCCGACCAACAGGCCGCCCAGCAGGTGAAACCTCCGGTCACAGAGCAGGTCGATCCCTTCTATGAAAAGCTCCTTGATGACGGCAAATTTTTCTATCAGAGTGGGAAATATCCCGAAGCCATTGAGAACCTAGAAATCGCCTTTTTCGGCTATCTGGATTATCCGCATAAGTTGTTGGAATGTTACATCTATCTCGAAGTCTGCTATTTCCAGATAAAGAACCAAGAAAAATCCAAATACTATTACGGTGAAATCAAGCGGTTAAAGCTCGAAGAATCCCTCCCGAAACTTGCCCTGCCCAAGGTCCTCCTTGACCGCTATCGGGATATTAACGTTTATTATGACCGCACCGAGCTCAAATTCGTCAATCCCCCGGTCCTTACCCCGCCTGCCGCACCAGCCGCCAAGGAGACAACGCGGCCAACCTCCGGCCCGGAGGCAAAGGACAGCGCCAATGTTCTAAGCTCTCCGGATCTTCTTACAAAAGCTCGCACTGAAATCGTCCTCGATAAAAAGATCACTCTTTACAAACAGGCGTTGGATAAAGATTCATCGAACATCGACATCTATTTTGAAATGAAAAATTCCTATGTCGCAGCCAGGAAATATCGCGAGGCGGCAAAGCTCCTCGAACTCCTCCTTAAAAATCACCCGGAAATCGTCCGCATTCACCGGGAACTCGGGGAGGTCTATTTAAGCAACAAGGATTATGATAAGGCAGCGAAAGCCCTGGCCGAGAGCGTTCAATTTGAGCCGGAAAATATCGAACTCCGCTATTTGCTCGGCAGGGCTTACATGGGCGGGAAAAAATTCAAAGAAGCAGCGGGCGAGTTCAATATTGTTCTCGCCCGAGACCCTAAATACAAGGACACGTCAACGCTCCGGCAGGCATGCCTGGGCAAAATCAAGAAATAGTGTTGAAGCTGAGGTGAAAAGCAAAATAATCCGGCTTATCCTCCTTCTTAGCACGGCCGTTATTCTTTTCATCGCCATCCGCCAATATCTCGGCTATCACTTCCTCAACAAATATAAATCCCTCCGCACTGAGGTCAAAAGCATCGAGAGCGGCTTTCCTGCGCTCGAAGGGACGCTTAAAAAGGCCGTTCGATTTTCGAAAAATCCCGCTTTTTATCAGGAACTCGGCCGTCTTTATGTCGAACGAGCAATGGCCGAAATCGAATTCGGAACAGCAGAAAAACGCGAATTTTACCTTGACTGTGCCAAGGACGTTTTCGCCGCTGAAATCAATAGCAATCCTATCGACGCCTGGGCATATTATGATATGGCTAGAGTCTGGATGCTCTATAACTTTCCTCTTCTAACCTACGCTGAAAAGGGGAGGTTTTATTGCCGGAAAGCCCTTGAATTCAATCCCGCAAATGAATTCCTTAATCTAAATATCCTTTATGCATACCTGACTCAATGGAATGATCTGAGTGATGAGGAAAAAAGCTTTTCATTTAAGCAGCTCGAGAAGATGGTGCGAGATACGGAGAATTTTTTGGAGCAGCTCCGCCGGCGGTGGATGGAGAATGTGAAGGATGAAGGAAAGCTGAAAGAGATTTTAAGGGACGATAAAATATTGTGGGATAAAGTAAAGGGAAGTTTTCATTGAATGTTATTGCGAGGCTTCCGGACCGTGCTAATCACCCATTGTGAAATGGCAGCATGAACACAATAATCTTCTCGGCTCTTTGTGCTCTCATGATCTTTCTCCCTCTACCCTTCGGGTCCGTCGAAGAGTGGGCCATATTTGTTTTTGAAGCCATGACGCTGGCTCTGTTCGGGCTTCATATTGCTGGCCATTGGTCCAAGGCGAAGAGAAACAGGGAAGAGAAATTTAAAACGCCTCGGATCCTAAAAATATTTTTGGCCGTGTTTTTCGCCGTCACATTATTTCAATTAACGCCTTTCCCCCCTTCGATCCTTAAGATTTTATCGCCGCAAACGGCTGCGATTTATCATAACTTGGGCCTGGCGGGCTGGCGGACGCTTTCTTTAACTCCCAATCTCACCGTCTACGAACTCCTTAAATACATCTGCTATTTTCTTTTCGGCTTGCTTGTTTTCCGCTATGTCCGCTCCCGCCGCGAAATCGAAATTTTCGTCTGGACTATGATGGCCGGCGCCATTTTTCAATCCTTTTATGGATTGGAGGAATATTTCGGCGGAACGCACCGGATTTGGGGCTGGAAAAATATATTCAATTTAGACTCTGCTTTCGGAACCTTCGTGAACCGCAACCATTTCGCCGGTTTTTTGGAGATGCTTCTCCCGCTCAGCATCGGCTATCTGCTGGCCAAGGCCAATTTCCTTTCCCTGAGAAAAGGGCTGACCTTCAAAGAAAAAATCCTTTGGTTTGGCCAGGAACGGCTCCAAAAAACTATTATCTACAGCATCGCGCCCATTATTATCGGCATCGGGCTCGCTTTTTCAAGGTCGCGAACAGGAGTTTTTCTTTTTCTGGTCTCGATATTTTTAATGATCACCACGATTTCCGCGGCCGGAAAGAAAAACATCGGCCCGTCAGCGATCCCGCAAAAAAGATTCGGTAAGATCATCCGCACGGTTGCGCTCGTTATTATTTTCGCCGTCCTTTTTATCGGCATCAATCCTATTATTGAGCGGTTTTCTCCAGAAATCATCACCGGTAAGAGCAGGCTGACTATTTATAAATATACGCTTGACTTGATCAATAATTTCCTCTTATTCGGCACTGGTCCTGGAACTTATGTCTTCGCTTATCCAAAATTCGAAAAAGTCCAGACGCCCGGCCTAGCCGATCATGCTCATAACGATTATTTGGAGCTGTTAGCCGAAAGCGGCGCCCTTGGCGGCGGATGCCTTATTCTTTTGGCATTCGGCGCCCTCGTCGTCGTTTTCGCCAGATGGACCCGACGGAGCGACTATTTTATTAAAGGGATCGCACTGGGCTGCTTTTGCGGGATTGCGACTATTCTTCTCCACAGCATCACCGATTTTAACCTTCGGCTTCCGGCTAATGCCGTTTATTTCACGGCGCTCTATGCCCTTGCGATGAGCGCGGTCTCCCTTCGGCGGGCCTGAAAAAGGCAAAAAAAAAACAGGAAGTTTAAAACCTCCTGCTTTTATGGACCTAAGACTCTAGCTTCTTGCTCCGACGATTCTCTTATTTCCTCATCGGCGATTTCGTAGATTGATAAATGCCAACACCCAATCCGGCGGCCACCACAGTTGTCACTGCAATTCCAACTGGTGTCAGGAAGAACGCAGCCCCCGCCGCGCCGGCTCCGACCGCTCCGGCTATTGCGCCCGCTCCGGTGAGCGCTCCGGCCACTACGCCCGCTCCGGCCGTTCCGGCTAATATCGCTCCCCCCTTTTTTCCTGGCTTCAAGGCCAAAGACAGTTTGGCGATCTCATTGGCTTTCACCCGGATTTGAAAACCGAAATTGAAATCGCCCTTTGGGGAGCTCACTCCAAGAATATAAAGGCCTTCCTCCACGTTTTTGATGACGTACGAACCGCTTTTATCTGTCGGATTGCTCCTGAATTCAATTTTGGTTTTGACGTTCCTGACTAAGACGACGGCGTTTTCGATGGGAGTTTTCATATCTTCGGCAAAAATGATTCCTGTCAAAGTGCCTGTCTGGGCTCTGGAAAGAGCTTCATGCGGAAAGAACAACAGGGAACAGGATCCAATGATTGCGTAAATCAAAAGCCTGGACCTAAAAATATTTTCTTTTAACATAGGTAGGCCTCCCTTTGAGGCTAAATAATTAGTAGCCTTTTTTTTATCCATTGTCAAGCCATTTATCCCGCTATTTATCACGCGCGAAGCCGGACAATTTGTCGGAAAATGTCATTAAGGCGATCAAGAGGAGAGGAGCGCCGCAATTACTCTTTAATGAAACTTGGGCAGCCTTATCGCCCATTTCTTTTTATGCTTTACAGGATTCACCGGCTCCCCATAATCCGGAATAGCTTTGTTATCGAGAATGGCCTGCGGAATGGCCGTCACCATGGCCATGGCTTTTTCCGCCCCGACGATTTTGGCCGCCTTCTCCACTCCGTGACTCAGTCGGGGCGGCCTTTTTTTCTCGTTATGGGCATCAGAGGCTATAACATGCACCAGATTGTTCCTCAGAAAGAGCTCGGCGGTTTTCTTTATGTGGCGGCCGAAAGCACCGTCGAGGCTGTCGGCCGTCACCTGGCCCAAGCACCCCATGCAGACCAGATCGTAAAAAAGACCCGGCCTGTCCCCAAAAACGGCATTCCTTTCGGGATGGCTGATGATGGGAATATAGGCGTCCAGCATAAGGCGGAAAAGAAGATCCTTAACGCCCGGCAGGATATGGTCTTCGGGGAATTCGATAAAGAGATAATTCGAGCCGTGGACTGTAAAATTGTATTTCTTGAGGTCCTTGGCCATTTCATGGTGGATGTAGACTTCCGCACCCCGGTAAAATGAAATGGCTATTCGCTTCATCTTTTCGTAGAATTGGCTGAATCGGGTCTCCAGAACCGCCAGATCATTGCCGTATTTGCTCAGCCTGTAGATATGCGGAGTCAATACGATATTGTTGATGCCGTCCTCTTTGGCGATTTTGCTCATCTTGAAAGATTCGTCCCAATCCTTCGCCCCGTCGTCCCAGTCGGGTAACAGATGTGTATGCAGATCAATCATTGGTTCTCCAATGGAGACATGGACCAAATTTTTTAAATTTGGCGCGTGTCCGCTCTTTTTTGCGGAGGAGTACGGCAACGCGGCAATCACCCATTTTTACGACTCCCCGTAATAATGATAATAGTGATGCTTATAATAATAATCGTGCTCCCTGAGATTAATCCGGTTGATGATGACCCCCAGCGATGGCATCTTCATGGCATCAAGCTTTTCCTTAGCCCTCTTCACTGCTTCCCGGGAAGTTTTCCCGCCCCAAACGACAAGGATGACGCCGTCGATCTGGGGTCCCATGACCAGCGCGTCGCTCACGGCCAAAAGAGGGGGCGTATCTATTAGAACATAGTCGAACGTATCTTTCAGGTTTTTGAGGAAGTGCGTCATTTTCTCCGACCCCAGCAGCTCGGCCGGGTTCGGAGGCACAGGGCCTGAATTGACCAAATAGAGATTGGGCATTTGTGTGGTCTTGATCAAGTCTTTCATCTCGATCCCGTCGACCAGATAATTGGTCAATCCGCTGATGTTTTTTATTTTGAATATATGATGCTGCCGGGGCTTCCTCAGGTCCGCGTCCAGGATCAGCACTTTCTTGTTCGCTTGAGCCATCGCAATGCCGAGATTGCAAATGGTGGCTGTTTTTCCTTCCATCGGCAGCGGGCTTGTGAAAACAAGAGTTTTCATTTTCCGGGCGCCGGACGAGAAAAGCAGCGCGGTCCTGATCGACCGGTAGCATTCCGAAAAGTCCGACCTGGGCAGGATCTGAGAAATGAGCTCGATCGACTTGATGTGCCGGGCGGCCTCGTCATCATCCGGGGGGGAGCCCGAAGCCGGAGAACCGGGGACGACATCTTTTTTATTTGACTCCGGCCGCTCCCTTTGCGGCTTTTTTCTTCTCTTGCTCCCGTATCCATAGCCGTATCCATATCCCTTTCGAAAGCCGTCAAGGCTGAACAAGGGGACGATGCCGAGGGAAGGCAGGCCTGCGTATTTTTCGACATCTTCCGACGTTTTCACCGAATCATCGAGATAGCTGAAAAAGAAGGCGAGGCTGAGACCGCCGAATAGGCCGAAGACCAAGGCCAGGATCAAGTTCCTTTTTTTATTGGGGCTCGAAGGACGCCCGGGTACATCGGCCCTGTCGACAACACGGATGTTCGAAGTCCGAAGGCCCCTGAGTCTCGCCGAGACTCCTGTTTCGCTCTCTCTCCGCAGCAGAGAATCCAGTAAATTCTTTTTGTTATCGATTTCAATCTTCAAGCTGTTATAGGCAATGGCATTGCTGTTGAGTTTTATCGCCTTCTGTTTTTGCTGGTTAAAGACTTCTTCCAGATTTATTTCTTTCTTCATCGCCGCCTGATACTCGGAATATGCGCCTTTGATCAAATTCTGCGTCTCATTTTCCAATGACTTTTTTGCGCTCTCCAGCTCTGTTTTCAGCCTCTGCATTTCCGGGTAATCCGGCCTTAGCGTTTCCTGTTTTTTTAAATACTCCCGGCTCAGTCTGCCATAATCCTCTCTTAGCCTTTGGATCAGCGAATTCGCCATGGCTCCCGGGATAAAATCCGAAGAGGCTCCCTTGATTTCATTATAATAAGATTCCTTATTGATCCGATCAATCTGCGCTTCGGTTAAAGCCTTGTTCAATCCGGTCAAGGTATCGATGATCGTCGTTTCTTTATCGCTTAAGGCGATGATATTTTTTTCCGCCCCGTAGGCCTGGAGCTTTTTTTCCATTCCTTCGATTTCCGTCCGCAGACCGGAGATTTGAGTGCCGAGAAATTCGGTCGCCTGCTCCGTAGCGGCATATTTTGCTTCGATATTCATATCGACGTAAGAATCAAAAAGAGCGTTCACGCCGTCAGCCGCAAGCTGGGGATCCCGCGCGTTGAAAGAGACCTCCACCATCCTTGTCTGCTTCACGGGGGTGATCTCGAGATTTTTCAAGAACGATCCCGCCAGGCTCTTGACGAGAGCCGGAGTTGGCTCACGAACAGGGTATGTTCCATTTTTTGGCGCTTTCACAAACTCCGGATGTTGATAAAGCTTTAACCGTTTTACGACGTTCTCCGCCAGCGACCGGCTTTGGAGGAGTCTATACTGCGTTTGATAAAAGTCATCCCGATAAGTTTCAATCTGGAATATTTGTTCGAAGGATAAAATATTGGGCTCCTGTTCGATCAAGAGAGTGCCCCGCGCCGTATAGAGGGGAGTGGCGGTGTATGTTGCCAAAGCCACGCCCGCAAATACGCTCAATGTGAAACTGATGATTAGCCACTTCCTCTTTTTGATTAATTGCCAGAATTCCAGGAGATTAATTTCCGTATGTTTGGGAGACTCTTGTTTAAGCTCAAAATCCATCATAGCGATCTCCTTCTAAAAACGATCCACGGCTTCCGGAAGATGAATCAATTAAGGGCTCCGATTCACTCAGAAAATAGACGCAGGAACATAGATAACGTCGCCTTCCTTGAGAACGATATCCGGCTTTTTGCCGTTGGAAATATTTTTAAGGTTGACCTTGAGGCTCGTTTCTTTCCCGGTTTTATCGCGTCTTTTAAGCGTCACTCTCGATTTTGATGCCCCTTCCGTAAGCCCTCCGGCCATGGCAACAGCCTGCAGCAGCGTGATCCTTTTCGACATTTTGACCTGCAAAACTCCGGGGCTCTTCACTTCGCCATAGACATAAATATGAATAAGCTTGTCGATTGGGACGTTGATGATATCGTTCGGCTGGATGGGAATATTCAGCTTTTGATTGTTGTTTGTGAACAGTTCCTCCAAATCGATCTTAATGTTTGCCGCTATGCCGTTTTTTCCTTCTCTCAAAACGAAAATCTCGTCTGAGGCGTTCTCCTTGAGTCCTCCCGCCTGGGAAATAATCTGGATGAGGTTTTGTTTGCCGATAAGCTCATACATTCCCTGTTTTTCAACTGCTCCGATTACCGACACGCGATTGCTTTGATATTCCTTTATAAACACGGAAACCTGGGCGTTCCTGACATATTTCTCTTCTAAAAGGGCAGCTAACTTCCTCTCGACTTCATCCTTTGTCAATCCCTCGATTTTTATGCTCTGGAGCAAAGGAAGGGTGATCGTGCCGTCTTCAGAGACGCGGACCGTCTGATTGAGCTCGGGGAGCTCAAACACTTTAATTTCAAGAAGGTCTTTGGGACCGATCTTGTACTCTTTGACGAACATCTCCCGCTCTTGCTGGGCATAAAGCTGACCGCTAAATAGGAGAAAGATTACAGATATTAAAGAACACATGAAATATTTCATTCTGGCCATGTTTTTCCCCTTAAAAATTATAGGTGACATTAGCGCTCACGAAATTTCTTTCGTCTTTCCAATCCCAAATTTTGATCTCCCGCTTCCATAGCCCCGCCGTTACGCCAATCCCGACGGTGCTTTTTACCCGAAAATACACTCCAAGAGAATGAATGTCGTATTTGTCCACTCGGCTGCCGGCCTGAACTTTCCCGGCTATGAGATACGAATTTCGTCCGAACCTGTAATCGTAATCGATCCTGATTTTTTGCCTCAGGACATAAAGGGATGCCCCCAGGCCGGTAATGTTTTCGATAAAATAAGTGTTCGTCTCCCAGGCGGAAAACTGCTCCAGCCTTCTGTATAAGCCCCTTAAACTCAGAGTCCTCAGCAATCTCACCTGGACATTCGAGTCTCCCACAAATCCTTTCAAGTACTGCGCGCCGGATTTTTGCTCCTTGACGAATCTATATCCCAGCCGAAGCCTTCCCCGGATCCTCGCCAAAGGGGAGAACTCGAATCCTCCATAGAGGCCAAGACTTTTGGAATCCCGCATCGCCGAAGGATTATCGAAAGTGTATACTCCGTATCCGCCTTCGAGAAAAAACCTTGTCTTAAAAGTCATTTGGAAATACCAAGTGCAGTTCAAATAAATTTCTTTCCGGTTCAACCATTCCGCTAAGTTATATCTCTCGTCTTTAAGGGTTTCATAGTCATATTTTGTTCCAGCATAGCCCAGGGAAAACGAGGATTTTTTCGATGGCTGCCATAAAAAGCTGGCATAAAAACGTTCTTCCTTCCTCCGCGGCCGGATATCGATCTCGGAGTTCCACTTTTCTTTTGCGTCCGCGAGCCGGCTCCCGAGGGAGAAAAGCCATTTGTTGAAGAGAAAATGGATCTCTCCCTGGAAGTAATTATTCCAAGTCCTCTCCTTCGCTAATTTGTTAAAATAAACATACTGGGGAGATTCGTAGATCTGGACCATAATCTTCTTTCTTATAGCCAGGTAGATGTCTACCGCCGGCCCCGCCGTGAAACTATAATCCTTTACCGGCTCCGGGCCGTAATAGACGTTTGAATCATAGCCGACGTTATTGACTATCAAGGCCGGCCGGATATGGAACGGGCCTATCTTCCAGGCCGCTGTTCTCCAAAGATATACGAGATCATTCCCTTTCCAGGTATTCGCTTTTGATTCCGCCGTTGCGAAGGCAAGAATAAAAATAAGAATTATGGAAATCCGCAATTCTTTTTTTCTCATTTTGGCTATAAGATTACGGTCTCAACCCGGCAAGAATCTCCTTCAAGCTTTTCACGATATATTCCACCATGTCCTCGCTGAGATTATTATAAAACGGAAGCGAAATCGTCCTCTCCGAGATCTTCTCGGCGATGGGAAAATCTCCCTTTTTATACCCGAATTTTTCTACATAATACGGCTGCAGATGGATGGCAGGAAAATATTTACCGCAATTGATTCCTTTCTCCCGGAGCTTCTTGACGATCCAGTCCCTGTCCTCTTCTGAGAATTTATCCGCCAGCCGGACCACATAAACGAACCAACTGATCTTCTTGTCGATCTCAACCCGGGGAAGCATGAGCTCATCGACATCCGCCAATTTTTCATTATAGAAGGCGGCCACTTTTTCCCTTTTTTTCAAGATAGGATCGATTCTTTCCAACTGGGCGATTCCCAGGGCGCAGTTGATATCGCTGATCCTGTAATTAAAGCCGAGCCGCTCGTGCCCAAGCCAGCCATCTCCCTCCGGCCTCCCTTGGTTCCTCAAGCATTTAAAGATTTTGGACATGTGCTTGTTATTGGTGACGACCATGCCTCCTTCGCCGGTCGTGATCTGCTTGTTAGGGTAAAAGGCGAAGACGCCGCAATCGCCGAAAGTCCCGGCCTTCCTCCACTTCTCGCCATTGGTCCGGTATTCGGCTCCGATCGCTTCGCAGGCATCTTCGATGATCCGCAGCTCGAACCTTCCGGCGATATCCATAATCCTATCCATGTGGCAGGGACAGCCGAAGACATGCACGGGAAGAATGGCTTTCGTCCGCGGCGTTATTTTTTCTTCGATCCGGTCGGTGTCAATGTTCAAAGATCCCGGATCAATATCGACAAAAACGGGACGAGCGCGTTCGTAAAGAAGACAGTTGGCTGAGGCTACGAAACTAAACGGAGAGGTGATGACCTCATCGCCCTCTCTTATTCCTGCAGCGATCACGCCGAGATGGAGTCCGCTCGTCCCCGAATTTACGGCCACAGCATATCGAATGCCAAGATACTCAGCGAACATATCTTCAAATCGCTCAACCATCGGCCCTCGGCTGAGGTAAGGGGTGTTTAAGACATGTTTGATGAGGGCGATCTCCTTTGCCCCGATATCAGGACCAGAAAGAGGAATCTGCCTGATGAATTCCGATTTTTCATCAACCGGCTCCGCCTTCAATGCACCGAGACGCACGGCTATCACTCCAAGGACCGCGATCAGCCCCAATCCCAAAGGAAGGCAGAACGTCCGGAAGGAATCCAGACGGACGACAGCGATACTCAAAATGCCGAGGAGCAAAGTCACCGAGCATAATATCCCTACGGTCTGCTTTGTGTTCAGGCCCTTGCTGACCATGATGTCATAGATATGCCTGCGGTCTCCCGTAAAAGGGTCGGCCCTGTTTATCAAGCGGCGCGCTAAGGCCAGGCCTGTATCGAGCAGGGGAATGGACAAAACCAGCAGTGGAGCCATAAAACTTTTGTAATCAGAGGCTTTCGAGGCCAAAAGGATAGCCGTGCAGGAAAGAGCGTATCCCAGAAACAGGCTTCCCGAATCTCCCATGAAGATTTTTGAATAAGAATTTCCATTTGATAAAAAATTTTTATGCAGCCTTAAAAGCAAATGATTCAGGGGATTTTTAATATTCAAGTTGTAAGGGAGAAAGCCGAGAGAGACACCCAGGACAGATAAGGCTAGAACTGAAGCCAGAAAATTGCTCTGATGGATAGCTTGTATGGCCATAAACACGGCTGCAATGGCGGAAATACCTGCGGCGAGTCCGTCCATTCCGTCGAGGAGATTCAAAGCATTTGCGCCGCCGATCAAATAAAATATTCCGAGCAGTGATCCTACCAAAACAACCGGAAAAGTTTTCAGTTTAATGTCCAGGGATACCGCTAGCAGCGCGCCGATGATTTCGATAAGAAACTTTTCAAGCGGCGATATTTTATGGATGTCATCAAAAAGACCGGCAATAAAGAAAAAGGAGGCGCCAAAAAAAATCCCGATAACAGCAAAAATATGACTTGAAACAAGGCCCGATAACCAGGCAATGCCGATCGTTATGAGAAAACCTAAAAACATAGCAACGCCGCCGGTTCTGGGGACGGGGAGAGCGTGAATGGTCAAGTTTCCGGGATTATCCACAATGCCGCGACGGAATCCGAGACTGCCGGCAAAAGGCATCAGCATAAAGGTGCTTACAATTGAAATGAAGAAAATGATAAGGTATAAAAGCATTTTAGGTCCTTGGCAACAAATTGTTTTCCATATCCAGCAAAAGTTTTTCTCATAAGATTAGCATAAATAAATAGGCGGGAATGAATTTCTTTTTGATATTAAGATCCTTTTCTCAAGATTCCTTTAAACTTTTGCATCACTTTGAAACGATCTCTGTAAATATTCCTGCCGAACCTTGCGGCTCGAGAACTGTATTTGGAGTACCAGGGTATGCAGACTTTTTCTCCTCCAAATTTTAATTTAAAATGGGTATCGCTTCCACCCATATCATAGTCTTTGATGCCCATTTTTGCGGCCATTGTCATCGCTTTCCATTGAATAGGTTCATTTGGACAAAGATGGCGAAAGCGCAGCCAAGAAGCCCCACCCCAATAATATATTCGGCGATCATTATAGATAAAAATTCCAGTGGCTAATATTTGACCATCGAGACAAGCTCTGATTGCAAATAAATGATCAGGACTAAGAATTTCAAATAATCGAATTACCCGATTTTTGTCGTACGTGGGAACAAGTCCTTGCTGGCTAAAAACCTCAATGAGCTGAAAGTAATAGTCTTCAACGAAAGTTGGATCCTTAACATTTTCTATCACCATTCCGTCTCTTGGGCCCTTTCGAATATAATACCTGACTTTTTTATCCAATAACTTAAACATATTCTCTGTGTCAGAATCTAGGGAAACTATAACAGTAACTCCTCCGCTTTTTTCGTAGCCGAATTCAGTCATAATTTGATCGTCTAAAATTGGACTTCGTATTTCTATGCCATGGATTCTATATTTCTTACAGAAATCATCCAGGGCTTCAAAAAAATGATATTGATTTAAAACAGCGCGGGTAATTGGTCCCATATATTCAGTCGTTGTACCCGGTAAAGGACTCCCCAGGATTTTGAAGGGGCCTTTTTTTACTAAAAGGCCAGCGAAGTAACCAGCTGTCTCTCCTTGATTCTCGATGCGCATTTTAATCACGCTGCCGGGTTGAGTTTGCATCAAGAATCGGAGCCAGGCTGATTTATGGAATAAACAACTTATTTCAAAATCAGCTATAGCATCATCCCAGGCTGCATCACTCATATTTTCTAATAACTCTAATCTCACTTCGGGCTGCCTTATGAAGATCCGTAAAATATTTTTGAAAGACACCAAATGGTTTCCATCCTTAAGCGTTCATGACGTGGAATTATTGAATGACTTTGTTGAGATCTAAGATAATCCAATAATGTTGTGACAGGGACAAACCAACCCTTTCTTTTCGAAAGAATTGTCAATAGTTCTCTGACGCGCGTGTTAATTTTGCCGTTTTCTACGAATCCTTTGTTGCCAAAGTGGGTGTAAAGGATGCAAACCCCTCTTTCTCGCTCGAGTTTTTCTTGATTTTCAAATCTCAATAGGGAGATAAATTTCTCGACGTTCCCAGCGTCCGAGGCAGAAAACCAAAAAGATGCAAAAGGTCGGCGGAGATCGTTATAAGGCAATGTTGGATTAATTCTTAAAAGGTTTATTTGTTGAAAAGTAAAACCGCGAACATAAGTGATATGTTTTAAACAGGCATCTCCCCAAAAATATCGAGAATCAGAGCAATGTCCTTGATAATAATTCTTTCTTTTTCTCGTCGCGACATACATCAAGAATCTATAAAGCGGAAAATTAAGCCTTTCAATTCCCCAGTACAGATTTTCCTTATTTTCATGATGATTGACGTGTATATTCGGATAATTTCCCAACCACTGTTTAAAATTCGTCAAAGCTAATAATGTGTTTTTTCTGTCGCTTGATTCCATACTGGCATTATGAAAGGCAATCTCAAAACTACTTTTCTGGAGTTGCTTAATGAAAAATAAATATTCGGGATCTGACAAGGTCTGAGATGAATAATATTGATTCTTGCGATTTTGACTTGGGAAAACCCATACGCTTTTAGTCGTGATAATTTTCAGTTCAGCTAATAGGTCATAGATAGGTTTAATCTTTTCAATTGTAGCATAATCGGTATCGTCAAAAATCGTAAAGGCAAATTTATTGCCGTCAGGAAAATTAATCATGAAAGCTTTTCTTATTCGATGACGACAAATAAATTGAGTGAGAAATGAGTTAGCTATTTGCGAACTGGAACCCATCTCCCAGCTTTTTTGCCAATCAAAAACTTGGCAAATCCGATCAGAGCCGCTGCATTTACTAAACAAAAAGAGAACGGCCCGCTTAAAATCCATAGAGTCATGATTTTTCTGCGAACAAGATAACCTATTAGAGCCATGGCATAAAAAGATAACTGCAATATCAATGCAAAAAAGTAAAAGATACTATTTAAAAGAAAAAGATTGATGGCAAAGAGCGCAATAAGAAAATATGGCACGAGCCAGCGCAGTAATTTATGAGAGATTAACGCCCAGGCATATAAAGGATAACGAAAGAAGTTGAGAATGCTTTTACAAAGAAACAAGCCGCGAAGATCTTTGGTGATAATGCGTATTTTGGTTCTTAGCAAATCTCGAGACTTTTCCACCATAGATTCCATTGAAATCGCGCTGAGTTCAAAAACCGTCAGATATCCTTTTTTTGCTGCCTTCATGGGAATCACGAAGTCCTCGCCGACCGCTTCATCTAGCGTTTCAACAAAGAAGCGCCGGCAGGCCATAATAGAACCGCTGGCCATAGCAAGGTTTCCGACTTCGCTTTCCAAACGGCGCAAGAATGTTTCGTATTTCCAATATAGTCCTTCCCCTCCGCTAACAGAAGACGTATTATCATTTTCGTATTTCACTAATCCGACAACACAGCCAACGCTGGAATCGGCAAAGGGCCGGACTAAATCTTTTAGGGCATTTTGATTATACAAGCCAGTGGCATCTGAGAATACAAATATCTCTCCTGTCGCTATCTTCATCGCGGCATTCTCGGCGGCGCTTTTCCCTTGGTTTGTTTCAAATGTGATTAGCTTCACGTTTTCATTGTTGAATTTTTTTACGATTTCATTGGTTCCATCAGTTGATCCATCTGAAACGATGATAATTTCTAACTTGTCTTTAGGGTAATCCAAACAGAGAGAATTCTTTATTTTTTGACCAATAGATTTCTCTTCATTGTAGGCAGGGATTATCATTGAGATAGAAGGTGTCAAATTATCCTTTTGCAGAATTGGGACTGACCGAATTTTACGAATAATAAGGAGGCTCAATGGATAACCGAAATAAACATAAAATATAGTGATGGCCAATAACCAAAAGCAGAACTTCATCAATTTATCATGAGCTTGTCAATCGCTGCCAACAATTTGTTGTGCCTAATATCTAAAGGAAATTCGCGTATAATCCTCTCTCGTGCAAACTTACCAATATCTGAAACTAAAGCTTTTTCAATTTGAGTGGCAAAAGCTTCTGGCGTTAATGCATTAGCATAGAAACCGCAATTACCAACTACTTCTGGCAGGGCAGCCCGTCGAGTAACTACGGGGATACATTCATATAGCATTGCCTCTGCCAAAGAGCAACCAAATGCCTCATGCCATGAAGCTTGGACATACACTTTAGCCCTGGTAAGCCATTTTGATAGCTCTGCATCAGAAACTTCATCAATAAAAATCACATTAGGAGGTGCTATTCTACGCAAATAGTCTATGGCTTTATCGTACCATTTACCTATTAAAATGAATTTTATATGGGGTAGATAAGTTGCACTCAGAACAAATCTTTCGTATCCCTTCCGTTCAACGCGCTCCCAATCTACAGCTCCCACAGAGATTACTAATAATTCTTTCTCTGCGTTTTGGATCGGCCGTAACTTTCTTGGATCGAATCCGTGAAAAACCAACCTAACTTTTGCAGGATCAGCTTTAGCATTCTTGATTGTTTCTTGTCTGTTGAACTCTGAGACACTAAGAATAAGATCGGCATGACGAAAGACAAATAGAGGACACCATTTTTTCCACCAGTAAGCGAACATTCCATAATTAATTTCAGGTTCACAGGCTACATCATCGCCTCCGGGCACAACTACAGCCTTCTTTCCAAGCAATTTTGAAAATAGTACAGTAAAAAAAGTATGGAATTTTCCAAACCAAGAGAATGTTAAATTGGCCCAAAGTGTCCACTTCCACAAAGCAAAAATATCTTTCGCTCCCGTGAAACATATTTCCCGCACTTCGTGAACGGATCGCAGGATCTCTAAATCTTTCAGGACGAAGGATACAGGTCCTTGATGGACAAAAAGAACTCTCATTATTATTGTTCAGCCAAAGCCAATATCTTTTGATAAAATAAATAGCCCACTTCATTCCAAGAATGAACAAATCGAGAGGAACGTTCCCATCCATCCCGTCCCAGTGCAATACGCATGTCTTCCTCTTTAGCCAAATGGATGATTGCTTTGGCCAGTCCTTTGACATCTTTCGGCTCTACTAATAAGCCATTGACGCCATCTTCTATTAATTCCAACATAGCCCCTGCGCGAAAGGCGATAATAGGCAGTCCATAACACATCGCTTCGGCCAGGACCATACCAAAGCCCTCATCTAAACTAGGAAGGATAAAAATATCAGCCTGGGCAAGGAGAGACTTGAGTTGTTCCCGCGTGCACCAGCCAAGCAGGTGAATATTCCGATGGAAACCGGCAGACTCTAATCTATTTACTAACCTTTGAGTGTACACAGGATCGTCCTTGGAATTGCCAGCTATTCGTAACTCAAGCGATTTAAAGAGGCCCGGTTCCCACTGTTGTATCAGTGACATAGCTTCCACTAGATAGTGGAGTCCTTTTCGTGGAACATAGTTAGAAATATTTAGTAGACGAATTATGTTATTGTTATGATCGGTTAGTTTCCGACTAATTAATTCTCCAGCAAAGTCACAGCCAGGGTAGATGATTACTATGCGTTCCTTCCGCACGCCAAGCCGCATACACTCCTTGGCAGTATAATGACTATTGGCAAAGACCAAGTGGACCGGACGAAGAAAAAGAGAGGCCACTATTTTGTCCACGGTATCCCAAAAAATATTCGATTGTTGCTTGTGATAGAATGATTGAACGCATGCTATCAGACGGCAACGCCCGCTCAAAAAAGCAATCCAGTTGAAAAGAAAAAGCCAGGGATGCATGTAGAAGTCTTCCATAATTATCGCGTTAGGTTTCCCTTTGATTAGCAGCTTCCAAACAAAGATTATGTTTGCAAAAATATATTTTCGGTTGCATACCCGTGGCAAATCTTCCTCAACAGAAATCACCTTAATAGAAACACCCTGAGTTTGTAAAAAATCCAACACTTGTTTGAAATAGAATTCGCCGCCAGTCTTCGGATCTCGGAGACCGCGCTTGCCAGTGAGTAAGACAAAGATTTTTGACATATTAAGGAGATTCTTTAATCATTTTAATTGGATAATTGAAGTGTTTTTGGATTTAATAAAATCTTTGCAGAAAAAATTGTGGCTTGCCGCCGGGTACTTTACTCTTAATAAATTGTATTTAAGCTTATGACAATTTCTTTAATACTAGCCCCGCCACTTCGTAATTGTGGCCGTGTCGTATTGCCCTATTCACTGAATAATCTAGAGATCCCATAAGCTGCAAGCCGCTAGATCGTACAATATTACAAGGAGCTGGAGGTTCATCTTTCGGCAAATCTAAAGTTATGACCAACCTGCCGCCTGGCTTGAGAACTCTACTCATCTCTTGTATCGCTCGGGATTGTATTTCGATAGGAATATGTTCCAGCACGCTTATGCAAAAAATACGATCAAAAAAACCGTCGTTAAAACTCATCTTCGATAAACACTCTTGGCGAAAATGAATCCGGGTATCCAGAGCAGGATGATATCCTTCTGCTTGCACATAGCCTAAGACCTTTAATAATTTTAATTTTAGTGGTATATGGGCTTTTGGATCTTCGCCAATATCTACGCCATATAGGGATAGGTTTTTCCAATTCCATGCTAAATAGGGCAACAGTGGGGACGCCCCACATCCTGCATCCAATATAACGAGGCCTGGAAACAAATCAGCGTTGAGAACAGCCCACGGGTATTCCCATTGCCTTGACCAACAATAAAGCTTGAGTTTATGCGCCTTGCCAAAAACTCTAAATGCCCAATGGGCTAAAAATCCATGCATTTCCCAGCGAATCCTGTCCACATTTTGAAAGATCCGCTGATATTCAAAATTCTGACAATCCCGTAAATCGATCAACTTGCTGCCATTCATTTTTCCTCGCACAGCCGCATCGCTTGTAGGTAAATATTTGAAAGCTGTTGGACTGTTCTTTCGATATTAAACACCTCAGCCGTCCTTCTTCGGCCGTTCTGACCTAAGTTGCTCCTTAATTCTGGATCATCTATCAGAAGATTAATCTTCATTGCTAAATCATTTGGTGTTGGTTTACAAAAAAGTCCACAGCGCTCGGTAATGATTTCACGGTTAACTTTGTTATCAATGGCAACGACAGGTATGCCCGAGGCCATCGCCTCTACAGTAACCAACCCAAAACCATCAGAAAAATTCGAGGGGGGAGCTCCGCTAGAAAAACAAAAGATGTCAAGGCCATGGAAGATTTTGGCAGTATTGCCAACCCACCCCAGGAATTTTACTTGTTCTCTTATTCCTAATTTCAGAGCTAATTTCTCCAATGAATCTCGCATATCGCCTTCACCAGCGATAATAAGGTAAGTATTAGGATGAACTTGAAGAATCGCAGGCATAGCTTTTATTATGACATCAATACTTTTTGTAATTACCAATCTCCCAACTACTCCGATTATGATTGATTTTGGTGAAATTCCCAAAGATTGCCTAAATTCAAAAATCTCCACCTTTGTTCCTGGCCTGAATAGCTCTGTGTTAATCCCATTGTGTATTGTTACAACCTTATCGGGAGAAACGCCAACTTTTTCAATATCATAATCTCGAAGAGCATCAGAAACCGTAATATTTTTATATGTCCATTTATTAAGAAGATGAAATACTCGCCGATGTCTTTCTTTTTCGCGCATTGGCCAATTGTGCTGGTAAGTCATAATCAATGGCGTCTGGGCCAAGATGGCTGCTGGTCGGCAGTACATATTCGCCGTATAATGGTGAGTATGGACAATGTGGAATCGATTAGTGCGAATATAACGATTTAAAATCCATAATAATCTTATGCCTGCAGGAAAATGAAAATTTATTATTTTAATACCAGCTTGCTGAAATGCCTCCACGACTGAGGAGAGATACTGATTTCCATAGGAGCACGCTGTGACATCGAATATTTTTTTATCAAGACGGGACAATATATCCAACATAAGCCGTTCTGTACCGCCATTAAGGAATGTTCCGATGATGTGCAATATTCTTATCTTTTTCATCATCTATGGGACTGCCATCTCCATTCTTGGACATCATTAAGCATCCCAAATTGTTCACAAAGATCTTTCATAATCAGACTAGTTTCCATAACAAAAGTAGGGTACGAGGGATACACTCTCCTTAATGCCCACGGATTAGTTGTGACTCTGTTAAACCCTTCAATCATTGAAAAAGCAAATCGGAAGCCTGCTTCTTCTACAAATTTCTCATGTTTTGGCAAAAAGCTCTTAACGTATCCAAAAGGGTATGCAAACATTGATACTGCCTTGCCTAGCTGATCTTCGATTATTTTCTTCGACCTGGCGATTTCATCAAGTGCTTTTACATCTGAAATATTTCTTAAGACTGGATGAGAGCAGGTATGAGCCCCAAAAGAACAGCCATAATTATTCATTTCTCTTATTTGACTCCAGGACAACATTTGTTTGCCATCATTGTGATTTCCGGCACGCCAATTCTCGCCAATATAGTCTGTTGCTAGAAATATGGTCATCGGTACTTTTAGCTCATATAAGATTGGAAACGCTACTCTATATATACTTTCATACCCATCATCGAATGTAATGGCTGCAAGGTCCCGGCCTGGTTCTCTCAGCTGAAGTATCCCTTCTGGGAGAGATACAATTTTATATCTGAACTGTAAATATTTAAGCCAGCGTCGAAATAATGAAATGGATATTCCCTTATATTGAAACTCCGAGAATCCAAGAGCGTACGATTTTGAGATTTCCTGTTCCACCATGTGAATTGTGCTAATCAAGAGCATTCGGCCTTTCCACTTCCGCAAAAAAGTTCGAAGGGAAAAAATTGCCCCTGAATAAAATAAAATCTTGTAAGTTGAATCATGAAGGATGTTTTTAAAACGAAAATCTTTTGTTAACAAGCTAGAAAATAAAAAGACCGTTTCAATCTAATAAAATGGATCTAATCTGCGACTCTAGCAAGGGCGGTCATACGACTGCCGATTTGAAATAAGTTGCCAAGCAAAAATTGACCAGCACCATCTAAGATGTTTCCAATGAACGATAACGAATTCACAGGAGCATATACTTGTAATTTCAGAACAACAAAATTAGATTTTACGAGAACACTTCGTAATGTGCGTGGGCTAAACCAGTAAAGAAAGTGAGCGGAATTTGGAAAGAACTCAAGATTATCTAAATGCGATTTCCGTAGATTGCGCACGACTTCCTGCACCTTGGCCAATGCCCCATTGAAGGGTGCAGGAGAAGTAACAAACAAAACTCCTCCCTTTGCCATGGTGCGATGTACTTCTTTCAATAACAAAAATGGCGAGGGCGTGTGAGCTAATACATCCCCCAGATAAGCCGCTCCAAAAAATCCTGAAGGAAAGATTTGTTCCTCTAAAGTACCTTCACGTATTGTTAGCCCTCGACCTTTGCGCGCATAAGAGACTGCATATGGAGAGATGTCGACGCCATAAGGTTCCCACCCTTGAGATTTAGCCAATTGGAGAAAGAATCCATCTGCACATCCAACTTCCAACAATCGACAATTATGCCTTTTCATTGGTTCTAGCTCTTTTAAAACTGTTCTTAGACCAGCAGGGCCATTCAGCCTTTGTTTGATATATTCCTCATTCCGCTCAATGAAACCAGTATAACCAGACCTGAAATATTCTTTACCATAAAGTGAAATCAAAAAACTCAATTCTGGCCTTGGCGTGACATAAATTAATCCGCATTGTTTGCATTTAACAATTCGGAATGTCTGATCTCCAAGAAGGCAATACAATCCCCTCTCAATTTTTCTCCAATTACCGCAAATATCGCAACCCATATTATTCCCAGACAACTTTTCTGTTGATTTTTAAGTATTTCTCAAACAATTTTACCTGTAAATTTGCACGTTTGGCCCATTTTTCATTTTGCGCAATAGCAATTTGCTGGGCTATCCGATTGCTATTATCACAATATAGACACCTCTCAAGAGCTAAGATAAAGTCTTCGACACTGCAAGCGACTTCAATGACATTAGAAAATTGGGCAATTTCGGGCGTAGAAGTAGCCACTATCGGGACTCCAGCTGCCATGTACTGGTACATCTTATCAGGGTTCACTGTAGGACCAGCACCTGTGGTTTGGTATGGCATGATAGCTGCGTTAAAGCCCTTTAAAAACGAGGGTAGATTAGCGAATTCTTGTCTACCCAAGAAATAAGTGTTTGGCATTTCTTGGATCGTTCGGATAGCCTTTGCGCATGACGGGTAAGGAGTGACCCACCCTATAAACACAAAATTCCAATTGGGGCGTCTTTTGATGAGTTGATATAGGAACTCAAAATTATACCAAAAGGTCAGGTTGCCCATAAAACCTATTCTGGGATTGGGAATTTTCTCTAAGGCAGGAGCGATGTGGGTATCTGCATCCATGGCCTGATTAAAGAAGTCAAAATCCACCGCGTTGGGAATAAGAAATACGTCATTGTGTTGTGCCCGCATCTTTTCATAGAGTATATTCGACGTAGTAAAAACAAGATGTGCTTTTTGTGTCAGCTGTCGTTCGTCAGCCAAGACCTCGGAGTTGGGTTGATCGCTTCTCCCATATAGTGAGTACTCGTCCAAACAATCGTAAACGGCAAGCGATTCTTTTACCAGACCGAACAAATGATGATGAAAAGGATCGTTTACCATGACCACCCGATAGGAATTCTGCATTTCGATTTTTCGTGTGGCCATACGTAATTGCCAGCCCAATAAAAGCTTCATTGCTTTCATCAAGGAAGGATATTTCTCCAAAGCTCCTAGCGGTAAAAGGAGGAGCGGCTTGTAGATGAAGAGATTTCTCGTTTTTTGCTGCAACGCGGATTTTATTAAAAATTTCAAGGAACTATACGGACTAGACAGAGCATCCGGAATTATTGATAGATAATGGAGTACCACCAACACCTTTCCCTTTCCTTTCAGTTCCCGAGCGAGTGCTCGATAGAGGGGGATGCGGACTGTATTCATAGGAGTCGTTGTATCGAATCCAGTTGCAAAAGTAAAAATCACTAAATCAAAATTCATTGTTGTCTTGGAATCTACTCTTCCTGTAGCCAGCAGGAGTTATCCTTTGAATATTTCATCCAGCACAGCATTCACTTGTTGAAAAAATTCCGTACGGCTGGGACATCGCTTTGGATCCCGCGCGTTGATACTAAGTCTATGCTGCAATTCCACATCGTTTGCCAAACGACGTATCTGTTCCGTCAAACCGTCGATATCGCCGCAATTTACCAACAATCCATTTTCTCCATCCTGGATATATTCTTCCGTCGCCAGTGTCCGAGTTATTATTAATGGCTTCGCGGCCTGCATCGCATAAAAAGCTACTATAAGACCTGATGTGAAATTTTTTCTGAGCAAAGGCACAACCACGATCTTGGACCGCCCCATTATCTTATAGAAGCGGTCAGGTGAAACGTTGAAATGAACAGTGACATTTGGTGGCAAGGAGCCCAGCGGAAAATTTCTGTCAGACGAAAGCGCACATGTCACAAAGCGTTCATTCGGCAAGCACCTAGCAGCTTCTATTAATGTTCGCCAATCGCGAGCAGCCGTTCCCCCACTAAAGATAGATCCATCCTGAGATGCGCTCTCCATTAGGCTCAGATAGAATCCTGCGTATTGGTTCCCTCGTACGGAATAAATGTGCTTGATAGCTGGCCATCGTCGTTGGCACAAAGACGCAATGCCATGTGAAAACATGATTAGTGCATTTAAGCGAGAAGCTGCATAGGAAGTCAGGAACTCACGCAAAATACTAAAAGGTCCTTTACGCTCGGGAATCGGAGCCAAATCAAAAACAATCAGAATCGGTTTGGAAATTCTGAAAAACTTAAAAATAACAGCCAGCAAGATACTCTCTATATCCAACCATATCAATATATATGCTTCGTAATTATGACGTTGCGCAAACAGCCAAAATGTTCGCTGGATGAATGATAAAGCGGGAAGCATACTGACTGATGGTGGCGGATCCCAGCCGTTCACGCATCTTCCATTTCCACCGCACATAAGGACAGGCCAGTCAGCGTCCTTCAACGAATTTGGACTAGCTACTAAAATCCGTGTGTATCCGCTTATTCCCATAGTTGGAGACCTACAAATTCTTGACGCACATCAACTGAAACGCATACGTTGGTCTATGCCTAACAAAAGGCTCTGTCAAATATGAAATTGTTTCCCAAAAGCGCCGGGGTCGCCATTTCACCAGAGAATACTTTCCACGAAGCGGTTTCCAACCGCTAACACCAATTACTTTGTATCCTAAACATTCCATCTCGCTTGCAGTCCATCCCGACTTATGTACTTGCCAAGGATTGTAATCATACTCCTCTTGTAGGAGAAAACCATTTGGTGTGTAAATGATCACCCTTCGCCTAGCAATCCTCTCCATCATTGCTATCAGCTTATACCCCTCTTCCTTCGTGAGATGTTCAATCAAATCCCAAGCTATTACAGAATCGAAAGAATTCTCTGCGAATTTGTTTCCAATACGAAGGGCGTCCAATGTGTAATATTCATCGTGTATTCCTTTATCTTTACTCGCATTAATACTTTGCTGCCAAGCATCGATGCCGATGGTGTAAATTTTGTTTTTCAACGACCTAATAACACTCGAAGATCCACATCCTACGTCGAGCACAGTATTGCAATCGTTGAGAGTTCTCTCGAGTTCCTCAAGGACACTGGGAGAAATTTTAAGCCAAATATTACGGTAAATCCACCTGAGTATAACTTTCAATACTCTTAGCTTCCGTCCACTCAAACGCTGAGGCAGATATATTGTTTATTTATATGCAATTCTAAGCCTTTTTCCTAGCAGCAATGAGTTGATTAGCTAGTATAATTTTTAGACCCATTCTTGTTAGCAATTTTCCTACTGATATTTCTAAAGGCATTCCAAAGGGCGATATCATGAATTTCTTTTTTTCCAATACTTCATAGCCAACATCAATTAAAAGTAAGGCTATTTCTTTTATGCTCATCAGACAAACAGGTTCCTTGAGAATATTAGATATTTACAAAGGGCTTTACAGAATTTACGACATCAGCGAGTTTTCAGAAGCGCATTATTATAGTATTTAAAAAAGGGATTTTTTGTAGCGATGGAAAATCGTTCAAGGCCGGTGAGTTGTTCAAGATTGGCAAATTCTTTATCAAAGGCCCGGCTTGATGAATTCGTTTTTATAATTTGCATTGAGCCGGGATCCTTTTTTGAAAATATCCAAGCAATGGTCTGCCCTTCCTCTGTCTCAATCCCTAAAACCTTATAAGGAAACATGCTGTCCACATATCTTTGGATTTTTTGTAAATGTTGGTTTGGGATCACAAGATAATCCATCTCTTTTGCAAAAGTCTTCAAGTAATATAAGGTATTTTCCAAACTCGGTGAATCAGTGAGGGCCATTAAGTATCTTCTAGCATAATAGAAAGAGTTGCTTGGCTCCATGCCCATTCCGCCATAATCGAAGAAAAACACTTGAGCAGTTGACGCTGTATTTTTTCTTAGCCAATAACCCGCTGCTTTTAGACCAATCGGCTGACGATAGCTTCCTTGGCAATCTCTCAAATGGAAAATATTTATACGATCAAATTTATATACAGTACATAACATTGTATACAGACTGGAAACTAACAGGATAATTAAGAGCAAAGTAGTGGCTTTGCTGGTTCTGCTATTGCGAAAGCCATGTGTGCCAACCATCAAAGCAAAAAATAGAACCATCGCCTGATATCCATGGCTGGAATAAACCCGGGGTAATGTTATCTTAGGCGATACATAGAAGAGAAACGGAATGATATAACAGACTGCCCAAAACCACAAAACTGAGGACTTTGATAAGCGTAAAAATTCTTTCATCCCAAAGATTAAACAAAAAATGATGGCGATACCCATTAATATGCCACTGTCATTCAAAAGATTTCGGAAATAAGCAGTTCCATACCATCCAAGCGATGTCATGCCGCTTTTTTGCAATAGATATCCTAAGGGACCATTACTCAATGCCCTGCCGGAGTCCCTACTGGCAAATACACTTGCCCCAATGAGCAAAACAAGAGCAGCAACTGGAATTATGATGACTTCTTTTTGGAACAACAGAGCCAAAGTTCGTCTTGTCCTTAGTCTAAATTTGTCTTTCTCTCCAACCAGAACAAAAGTTGAATAAACAATTACGGGCAAAATTCCTATCCACAGATTATGCATGAAGAGATATAATCCAATAGACAAACCAAGCAACCATGCCGATCTTTTGGAATGTTTCTGGATATGGTTCATTAAAGATAACATAATTAGTGCTTGTCCAAAGAAACCAAGCACTTCTTTAGAGTAACGAGAATTGAGAACGTGAAAAGGAAATACCATAATAAACAGAGCTCCCAGAAGGGCCGTTCTTTGATCTTCTGTTATTCTGAAGAGCAGATAGAAGCACACAATTGGTGTAAGAGCGCCAATCACAATAATAGGAAGCACCCATACTGTCGTGCTGAGCTCTACACCTAGCAGAGAAAAAAATAGTGCATTTATAAAGGTCAAGATCGGCCACAAAGGTCCCTTGGGAAATGCAATAAGCCTGATCGGATTTCCTAAATTATAATCTCCGCGAGGAATAAAATTTGAAATCGTCCATTGATCAGGGATGGCGTTTAGAACCTCTTCGGCCATATAGCACATATCACCAGAATAGAACTCTTCATACATACGATAAAAACGTAAGACAAGAGCGACAAAAAAAATTAAAATAAGAACACATCTGAGAGTCCATTTACCTTTTAAGGAACTCGAAAGTTTGGCACGTAAAGTAAATATCACCTTGCTTCCCTAAATCTTTATCTGCGCACCTTAATTATGAAACTGAATTAGCAGTTGATCGTATAACTCTTGAATTTGCATCACTTGTCGTTCTTGGGAGAAATGCTCTTCCATTCTTAATCGAGCATTTTTGGCTAATTTACCATAAAGCTGAGGATTTTCAATTACTTGCACGATCGCATTTGCCAGGGCCATCGCGTCGTCCCATGGAATAAGCAATCCTGAAATCCCGTTCTCTACAATCTCTGGAATTGCATCCACATCCGTGGCGATTACAGGTGTCCGCATAGCCATCGATTCGCACAGGATGCGCCCAAAGCCTTCACTTCTTGAAGGATGCACGAGCAAATCTATACTTCCCAAAAAATCGGGAATATTTTGGACATGTTTTAAGAATAAAAATCTTTCTTGAAGATTATGCTCATTTATCATTTTCTTGAGCTGTCTATAATACTCAGTTTCTCCATCTACTGAAGTATCTCCGACTATCACTCCTATAACTTCGGGTCGAATCGGGGCAACTTTTAAAAATGCTTCTAAGAAAAGATGAAATCCTTTATCTCGTACTACTCGTCCAATCTGAGCTATTACAAAACTATCTTCTGAAAAACCATAATTTATTTTGCTCCTTCGTATTCCATCAAATATTGACAAATCAACACCGTTATAGACGACAAATGACCTTTGACCTGCCTTCATATATTTGTGATAGCTTCTTTCTGTGGCTTTGGAGTTTGCCACCAGTAATGGAGCAAGCCCCAGCCAATAGTGACGAAATGAATGAATTGTTTGAATGTTACGCACATGACAAATTTGTCTTATCCCCGAGAGGCGCGCTGAAATCGAGACATGTCGATTGGCAAATTCGTGATTAGAATGGACCAGATTAATACGCAAACGACGACAAAGAATCGCCAATTTGAACACAGACCACGCCCACGGAATTGAATTTGCGCGACTTCCCTGAAGCAGAGGCAAGATATAAACCGGAATCTTCATAGACATGAGTCTCTTTAGAAGAGGCCCTTTTCTTGGAATAACGACAAAGGCCTTATACCGATCAATATATCTGAGCAGATTGAGCAAACTTATTTCTGCGCCGCCGACTTCTCCCGTTGTTTCTACGAAAAGAATGTTTTTTTTTGATTTACACAATGAAAAGTTAATGTTTCATATTATATTGAAATTTATTAGGACTATTGCGCACTTTTGCTAGAGCGCCGATTATTCCGGCAATGAACCATAAGTTCCTATTACTGATCATGTCGCCTGAAAATAGGGCGTAAACGAAAAGAATAATGAACCAGCAAAAGGCTAAAATCGACAAGCTTTTATAATAATGGCTAGGACCATCTTTCTTCAAAACAAGCCAGATAGACTTTCCTATCCCCCATAAAAATAGCATAAAAAGAAACAATCCAAAAAAGCCTACTTGGTAGGTAATTTCTATTATAATATTATGAGGATAATTTGTTATTGTATTATACGCAGTTCCAGTCCCATATCCAAAAAAGGGAGATTTTTTAAGTTCAGCCAGATAAGCATCCCAAATCTTCAGCCTATTTTGAGCGCTCCCCGCTTCTGTATAAGAACGAATGTCAAGATATTTTGTTTTATATCTTTCAGGCGCCACCTGTAATGAGAGAAAAAAACAAAGGCTTATTATGCTAATAAACGTCAAGATTCTCAAATTAAGTCTTCGGGTCAGTAGAACACAACAAATTACAGCTAAAAAAGTTGCTAATATTGAACTTCGTTTGCCATTCAAGACAAGATCAAAGACAAGTATGCTCAATGCCAGTAAGAGCAGTAAGTTCACAATTTTTGGACTAGACCGCATTATCAATATCCATACGATAAATATGAGACCACAGCCGATTATTCTGTCGTCTGCCGCAAGAACCCAGTTTAATAGCGGTGCTTCTTCTGTCCAGACCCTCTTGTATGCAAGGATCGCGCTAAGACCAGTTAGAACAGAAAATGTCCCAAAACTATATATTATTTTTTTAAGGCTTTCGATATTCTTCCAAAAAAACAAAGGCAAAATGCAAAGAAATAAATGATAATAAAAAAATCTCCAGAGTAAAACCAAACCTTGTTCCCTCAAACTCGAATATGTCAGCCCATAGGCAAATAATATCCATAGTGCGAGTTGAGATACAGTGATTACGTTTTGAGGAGGAATAAAAAGTTTTCTTTTATGTTTTATAAAATATGCTATGATAGCAACCGCAGGCAAAATAGGCAAAAAACGAATTTCTCCGATCCCACGTATTTGAGCGATATTATGCAGAATCCCTGATTGAAAGAAACCGATAAAGATTTCGGGTAATGTCAAAAGGAAGAAACCGGTGATGCTAAAAATTGCCAATTCAAATAATCTAAGATTTCTTACGAGGGCTGTGCCCCTTTCCATCATCCAAACCAGCATGGAAATACAAAAACCTGAGACCGTTCCAAATAATATTTCTCGATGGCGATGACTTAGACTTTCAAATCGCATTTTTTTATTGAGGGTTGCTCATCAGGGTGATTTCGCTAAATGTTCAAGAATTTTTTTAGGGTTTTCAGCTTTGAATAGGCATTCTTGCCGATAAGCCTCAGGATGAGGCTTTTTAACTTTTCTCCAATGATGTTCGACACGAGCCAAAAATGATAGCTTAGCCAATATTCTGATTTTTGAAGAAAGCCCGGTCCCCAATATTGATGGCTAATGTTTTGTAGCTCTTTAAGGTAAGGCTTACGAGCAGTGTCAGGTCTGGTTTTGGCTGTCTTATGAAATCTGTAGTTTGCAAGTGTTCGAGCAGAATAATGAAATATATATTTGTCAATTAATCGAAGGTAAAGTTCTCGATCCATCAAATAATGTAGCGACTCATTCAGTGGGTGTGATCGAAAGATTTGTCCACCAATGAAAACAGTCGGTTGGGGTATACAATAGTCCTGCGGCCAGATATATTTCCAGTAGGCAATTAACTTCCGCCTTGTTACAGGCCTGCCAAACCATTTATCAATAACTTGACTGGAAGCATCAATAACGTTGCTATCCCCGTAAATAAATGGATAAATGAGTCTTCCTTTTTGCCACATTAACTTCGCTACTTCACACAAGGCATCAGGGCAATAAACATCATCTGAGTTAATCCAAGCTATAATATTACCTGTCGACCTATTTAAACCTTTATTTATTGCCTGGCTCTGTCCCCGATCTTTTTCATTCACCCAATATGAAAGCCATGGTTCATACTTTCTAATGATATCCAGACTTCCATCAGTACTGCCACCATCAATGATGAAATATTCTAGATCTGGATACCCTTGCAAAAGTACCGAACGGATGGTTTCTTCAAGGAAACTCGCTTGGTTGTAGCTAGGAGTGATAATGCTTATTTTTGGCCAAGAAGAACCATCTGACATAGTATCAGGCAATTGTAAACTTTCTTCCGTCCATGGCCAGCCAATCTTACCAAAAGACGGATATGCAATATTGGTTAATGTCGGACAACGCACGCAGTCCTCTTTTAATGATTTAATTAATCGTTTGTGATTCTAATTTTCAAATTACTTTCCCATAAATCGTTACCCAGAGACGTCCTTCCAAAATTTTCTTGACAAGAGAAGCCAATCGTATAATTTTATTTAATATAGTCCGCAAAAAAGATATTTTTTCTGTTTTAGCGGGATTATTTATTCTGATGGATTTCAGCCGAATTCTAGAACTATTAGCTGGTTGGGATAATGAAATCCACCGCCTCACATCATACAATTCTTTTAGATAAGGTCCATAAATATTTTTTTTTATCGAGGCATTTGAATAATTTCCATATCTAATTAAATTCGGGTCATAAAGCCACTCATGCAATGGATGAAGACCGTGAAAGTGGAAATAAATGAGCCGTATCTTATCAACAAATACCTGCCCTTTTTCAATATGGATTTTAGAATTATCTACATTCCAAGGTGCCAATCCTGCTCCCTTATGTTGAAGGATAACTATTTTTGAGAAACGGGTTGGCCAATCGTCTAAATATTTTTGATCTGCATAACGATCATTTTCTTCACGATCGTAGCACCACTCCAAACAGCTATTCCTCCACCAATTGAGGCATTGAAGTCCAATAGCGTCTCTCCGGAAAGACAGAAGTCCAACATTATATATACCGTGATACTCTAATTTTTTTAGACGGGGAGGAAATCGATGCCCCACGATTAGCACGGAATCTCCATTTAGCTCCTCAAAAATCGGGGATGGATCTGAAAAGAAGAATAAGTCTGAATCAAGGTAGGTCATTAAATTCACTTCGGGATAATTATCTAGAATATAGAGTGGCAAGCAAGGAGTGCAGGTGAAGTAATATTCAATTCGAGAACGGTTAGCTTTTGCTTGGAGAAGCTCTTTGTCCTCCTTCTCAAAATCATTCAACGATATGGGAGTGACACCAGCAAGTGAAAGCTTTTGAAAAATTTCATAAACAATATTATCTAAGCATAAAATCCAAAGCTGAAAAGGATTTGCATGGCGGACTAACGAATTATAGAGGGCTAGTCCCTTAATAAGATAGTTTGAATCAAAATAGGTACAGAAATTCAACATGAGAATTAATGATTAAAGCTATTATTCCAGGAAATAATAGCTTCAGAGACATAATGTATCTGAGCTTGAGTCAGTTCAGGATACATCGGTAAACTCAATACTTCCCTTGAAATTTTCTCTGTATTAGCCAATGGATTTACAAAAGGAAGACGACCCTGGTATGCCGGTTGAAGATGAATTGGGACTGGATAATGAATAAGAGAATATATTCCTCTTTCATTAAGATAATGCTTTAATAAATCTCTATATTCAGTCTTTATTACGTATTGATGATAAACATGGTTCGCTTCTGAAATGCATTCTGGGAGGGCTAGAATAGAAGAGGAAAGTTCATGTGTATAAATTTTTGCCAAAGATTGTCGCTTCCGATTTTCGTCTTCAAGATGCCTAAGTTTCACCCTAAGAATAGCTGCTTGCAATTCATCTAGACGTGAATTAATGCCGGAAAAACTGCTGATGAATCGTGTTTTCCAACCATATTCTCGTAACAGTCTGACCTTTTCAGCCAGCTCAGGATCGTTGGTTGCGACCATCCCACCATCTCCAAGTGTCCCCAAGTTTTTTGTGGGATAAAAACTAAAAGCAGCAAGGTGGCCCCATGTCCCAGTTTTGCGTCCATAAAGTGCTGCGCCATGTGATTGAGCGCAGTCTTCAATTACATACAGGCCATATCTTTGAGAAATCTCTAAAATTGCAGGCATATCGGCAGGATGACCATACAGATGGACTGGAATTACAGCCTTGGGCTTTCCTCTGACCACTGAACTCTGGCTACTACTGAGCTTATCTAAGGTTTCTTCCAGATGCTCGGGTTCCATTGTAAATGTGACAGGATTTATATCAACCAGTATAGGCGAAGCTCCTACACATTCAATTGCCGCAACAGTTGCGACTGCAGTATGAGAGACAGTAATCACACCATCCCCGGCGCCGACTCCGCAAGCACGCAAGGCAATTTCCAGAGCATCCGTGCCGTTACCGACGCCTACGGCATAAGCCGCCCCAAGATAAGCGGCAAATTCTTTTTCAAAAGCTTCTGTTTCTCGACCTAAAATATACCTTCCGCTTTCTAATACTCGAGAGATGGCTTCATCAATCTCGGCCTTATGGGCCAGGTAATTAGCTCTGGGGTCAGCTTGTAAGATACTCGGTTGCATTTATTACTTGCTTATAAATAATGCTCTAAGTGTTCTCGATAAAAGGCGTATGTAATAGCCAATCCTTCCTGAAGTGGGATTTTGGGTTTCCATCCTAGCTTTGAATGAATGAGACTATAATCTGCATAGTAATCTCCAATATCAATTTGTTTGCGCTCCATTGGAAATGATTTTATGACGTAATTCCCATTTCCATTAATTTTGATAAGCAAATCGGCCAGGTCTTTAAGGCTAACGACATTATCATCACCCAGATTAAATATGTGACCATTGGATTCTTCATTTGCTGCCGCGAGGAGAAAAGCATCGACGGCGTCGTCTACAAACGTAAAGTCACGTAATTGATGCCCTTCCCAAACCTCGAAGGGATTATTTTCTACCAACAGCCGGATCCAGAGGCCAAGAAAGGTCTGGCGAGCATCCTTGACTCTCATACGCGGACCGTAGGTGTTCGTCAAACGAAGGGCGCATGCTCGTATGCCATACACATTATTATAGAGAATGTGGTACCATTCCCCGGCCATTTTATTTATGCCGTTTACATCCACCGGCCGAAGGAGATGCTTCTCGTCCACAGGAAGGTATTCTGGTTTGCCATAGATTTGGCGGGTGCTCGCAAATACTATTTTTATCTTTGGATTAAATCTCCTACATACTTCCAATATAGAGAGCTGCGCGCGGCAATTGACTTCTAAATCAGTGAAAGGATCCTGCATGGAATCTAAGTGACTGGTTTGCCCCGCCAAGTTGAAGAGGTAGTCCTGCCCCTGCATCAGGTCGCGCATGCTGCGGGCGTCGCGCACATCAGAAATGTTCACCTGCACTCGATTCTCTATCCCTGCGACGTTGAACAGATTGCCGCCATATTCTGGAATCAAGTTATCTACTAAGGTAACCTTGGCGCCCAAGCCCACTAGACGGCGAGCTAGATTTGATCCGATAAAGCCAAGTCCCCCGGTGATAAGAACTCTCTTTTGATGGAACTTTCTATCCTCCATTTTTTAAAGGGCTCTCTTTAGTTTATAAATTATCTTAATAACTGTTCTTAATAAGTCATTTAAATTTCAATCACTATCCTTGATCGTTCTCTCAAAAAGGAAACCTCTATACTCATTCTGTTCAGGGGCGAATTGAATATGAGGTTTATCTCCAACGATAAATTCACGTATTAGTTTGATTCCCTGTCTTTCAGCGCACGATAAAAACTCTTTTTTATTTAAGCACCAACCTAAATATTCCGTATTGTATCCATAGGAATAGGGTCTCTGTATAAAAACAAATGAGGGAACGTTTAATACAATCGGCAAACCCGTGATGTAAAGATATTTTTTTGTTGCTTTAGCTAATCCTGAAAGGAGGCTTTGCCAGTCTTCAACATATTGTAAAGAGGTGCTGGCCATAACGAAATCATAAGTTCGCTTTAGACAAGAATCATCAGGATAGAAGTGGTGTTCAGGAAACAATTGGGCACCATACTCGGCCAACTGGGGGACATCTTTGCAATGATATTCAATCTGCACTTTAGGTAAAAGAGTTTTCGCAAGTAAATAATAGTGGCCGATTCCGCCTCCCCAATCAAGCATAGTAATTTTCTCTTTTTTATGTGCCGCCAAAGTAAAAACATACGCAAATGTCATATTTATATTATGAAATTTTATGTCAGTGTTTGATGTCAACTCCGACTCGTGCGAAATACCAAGCGTCTCGTTATTCTCCATAAAAGCTACAAAACTGGACCACTTTTGCTTATATCTTTCCAATATTTCGGGAACATTCCAGCCTCTGACTTCAGGATGCGCTTTTGCATAATCCCAGCCTTCCGGAATATATTCCCATTCAATATAATCCGGAGAGGTAGAGTTAATAAAAGAAGACTTATCTTTTGACGTTCGATATATTCGTCTTGCTATTTTCATAAAAAATGGAGGAATAAAAGATTTTAATAAATCTTTAATATCTATTCCTTTTTGGAATTTGCGCGCAATTCGCAAGAATACGTTAGAGGACGAATATAGAGTGGATTTCTTGGGATAAGCCAATTGCCAAAGGCGAACACAATCTAAATGTTCAATAGGAGCCGGCCAATTTGTTGGAATTTCTGGACAATTCTTGAGCGGTGGATTTATTAATCCAGTGCCATCCTTCGCATTGGTTGCCATGGAATCAAATCCAATATGCTCTACCAAGCTGTGGGGTGGGCGGAGACATAATCCTCCTCTTAAAAGATGAAGATATAGGAACCGTACCGCCCAAATATTTTTTTTAAGCTCAACCTCTGCCATAGCTGGAAGATCTGCTCCATAACGGAATATGTCAATACCCTTCTTTTTACATTCTTTCATTATTTTATTTGCATCTTGATCCATCCCTTGCCATGATCTGGCCCATGTGCCCCACACCCAGCATTCGGCTCGCCCATCAAAATAGGGTTGATCGGTCACGTTTATTGGCATTACATTAGGATGTGTCCATCCGGTCACACTCATCACTTTGGGCTCATCTTTATAATGCTTCAAGGCAGCGCATAGATATCCATATGTTCCTGGAACACAAACTAAATCATCTTCAAACACAATTAAACTTTCATGTTTTTCTAAAACTTTGCTTACACCATAAAGAATGGATTTTCCTAGCCCCAGGTTGTATTCATGTTCCTCCAAAACAACTTCACACCAATCGATACTTCTTAAAATCTTGCGCACTTCATTTACAGTTTCTTTATATTTAGATGATTTTGGGCCATCGCTGAAAGCATAAATAAGGGGGACTTGATCTATTCGCAAACACGATAATGTGCGGCGCAAGTGTTGTGGGCGTGCATAAGCAAAAAGAACAATCGGAATAAGAGAAGTCATAATATAATAAAAGATATCTTTATAATCTAAGTTCCAATAAGATGGCTAAATAAGATGCTTGAAGACAGAAACTACATAATGGGGCAATCTAGTTAATCGATGAATCTGTTTCTTAAAAAAATGAAGATATGGGTGTAGAATCGGCCATGTTTCTTTCAAGCGTTGACAATTTTCAAGCCCTTGTGCAGGAATCATCCTTTGTGCTGTTAATAACCAGTTAGCATCTCCGATCGTAAAAATCCTTTTTGAACTGCCGGCTAATAAAAGATTTCTATTTGCTTCTTCCCCTCGCCATGCGTCTTCAATTCCTCCAGAAATGTGGGAATAGTCATGATTTTGATGAATGGCCATAATAGATTCAGTGGCATCAATTACAGCAGCTCCTTTTGCCCGGGCGCGATAAATCAGCCAATTATCCCAAGCGGTGCGTCCTATTGCGAATGGAGGTATTTTTCCCCATAATCCACGAGGAAATATGAAATAATCTATTCCGGTTTGAGGATGCAAATTTCCGTTTTGGGCAACAAAGGTTCGAAGGCGATCTTCCCAACATGGTCCAAACTCCAAATTATCTTTAATATCAACATCCCACCTTTGTCCTACGACGAGGAATTTGTCCCGGAAATGAATAAAATGCTCCATTGCAAACATTAAGTCGCTCATCAGAATGATATCTGCATTTACATAGCAGAGTACATCGCAAGAAGCTTCACGTTGGGCCATTGAAAATATGTCGTTTATCAAGGGTGTGCCATCTTCATTGCGTGCAACGCTTGGAATATGGATCACGCCAAATTCTTTTGCCACTACGGATGTCTTTTCGTCATCACCGAAAAGGATGATCTCGGGACGAGGTTGAAGAAGCGTCCAACTCTGAATGGCATTGCGCTGAATAATATCAATATGTCCACGAAATGGCTTGGGGATCGTAAATAGGGTCAACATATCAGATTATTCCACTTAGGTCACCAACGATAGGATTCATTTGAAGGATTGCTATCTTCATCAGCAATCATTCTTCATATTTTTTTTCATCTTCTTTATTCTTTGTACGGTGCTCTCCCCATAACTTGATCAGCTTTTCAATGTTAGCTTTATTATCATTACATTTACCCACTGGAATATAACGAATATGTGGCTGATCCGATAATTCATTTCTTAAGATTCGCCAGAAATCTACGACTGTAACTTTCTTTGATTTGCGATTAAAATTAGCTACCTTTAGCGTTTTAAATAGTGGATCAGGAGTAGTAATCAGAATCATGTCTGCTTGATTTAAGCAGGAATCCATCGAATCCATGACAACAGCATGATCACGCAGTTCTGTCTTTGCCATTTCACCGGCTAAGGGATCATAGGCCACGACTCTGAATCCAATATCAGACAGTGCTTTAGCTAAAGCGATACCTTGTGATTCTTCGGTGATATGGGAATAGGGCTTGTAAGCCAGTCCCAAAATAGCAACTGTAGCACCGGGTTTGATTAAAGGTTTCAAGCTATTTATATGTTTTAGGGGTAAGGCTCGATTATATCGATCAGTGGCTTCGGCTAAACCGGCATGGACACCCATTTCCCGCGCAAGAAACGCAAGAGCAACATTATCCCTGGGAAAGCATGGCCCACCGTATCCAAGGCCGCCTTTTAAATATTTATGGCCTATTCGTTTATCTGTTCCTAGCGCGTCGGTTACGATATCTATGTCTCCGCCAGGAATTTGTTCGCATAAATCGGCCAACATATTCGCAAAAGTAATTTTTGTTGTAACAAATGCATTTAAAGCGATCTTGGTCAATTCAGCATTCTCAATACTCATGCGCTTGCAGGGAGGATTATTTTTAGTGATCTTGGCATAGCATTCTTCCAATTGACTTCCGGCGCGTTCGTCTATCTCTCCTACAAGCGTGAAATCTGGATTGAGAAAATCATGAATGACACTTCCCAACGCAATAAATTCGGGGCTGTAGCATAAGCCGAAATCGCGCCCGGCTTGTTTGCCTGATTCCCGTTCAAGAATGGGCAAAAGCCCATATCGAGTGGCCCCAGGTAGAACGGTATTTGTCAAGACAACGTTGTGGTAGCTTTTCTTTTCAGCGATTGCCCGGCCAATTTCCCTGAACGCCCAGGCGGCGTATTGGAGCGAATAAGCCCCTCTTTCATCGCTTGGAGTTGGAACGATTACGAAACTAAGATCTGAATTTAATACGGCCTCTCGATGACTAAGGGTGGCTCGAATTCGAGCCTTGTTTGCTGCAATTGTTTCTTCTAAATTAGTTTCCTGCACAGGAGCATGTCCTTCATTAACCAAGTTTACTGCGCTTTGACTCACATCAACGCCTATGACAGTATACCCCCGACTGGCAATTGCGGCTGCCATGCTAGCTCCGAGCTTTCCAAGCCCAATAATAGAAAAGGTCATAGCCATGATGAAAAGTTTCTCCCGTTCACTGTAGGATTATCGATAATCGCATATAAGTATTACTTTTGAAAAAAACAAACAAGCGTATTACGAAGCAAACTTTTTATCGAACTTTTTGAAGAATTTCACACGGCTTGCCACAAGGAGATTCAATTGCGGATCGCGCAAGATATTGCCTAACAATGCTAGTTCCGACGTGACTGCGAGATCAGATCACGACTCCTGGGCCTGCCTTACATAGCGGGCAATTTGGTGTGAATTCCCAAAGATTTAACCGACTATTAGGTTAATTTGAAGGAGCGCTATCTTCATCAGAAAAATCTCTCGTTAGTCTATGAGTATTTCTGCAATCTAAGCCTGGCTCTTGCCGATGAATATTTCCACTCAAGTTATTCTTAAATTCTATTTAGTTTCCTAAATCGGTATGTGTTGTAGCAAGGGTCTGGATATTCGGCGCTGATGAGCTTATATCCTTGGAAAAGACGTTTGGCTTTAGCATCATCATAAGGCTCACTATATGGATTGGTCAGCCCACTAATTACTGGATCTGTCATCGCGCCAAAGCTTGATACGCTTAGGCGCCGGCCTACTGCAGATTCCATTTGCCTCAGATAGGTCTTGTTGTAAAGCATCACTAGGAAAATGCCCCCATCCTTGAGAAAGGGAGTTAAATTTCGGACAATCTGATGCGCGTATGGGGTGTGGTGTAAGACTCCCATAGACACGATCAAATCAAAGTAAATATTGAAACTCAGATCACGAGCCTGTTCATCACGAATATAAATGTATGATACCCTGCTTGTTAAGTTCTTGGCCTCGGCAATTCTTTTGATTGCGCTCACGTTGGCTTCATTGATATCTACAAAAGTCACTTGCGCGCCATGATGCCGAGCCATAATCTCGAAGCCATAGTAACCCATTCCACATCCGTAATCCATGACCTTAGGAGCCTCTATGTCCGCGATGGATTCAGCAGCAAGAGCAAATCCTACTTTCCGCTCCTCTTTCCTTCTAGAGATCTCCATCTCCTTGTCAAATTCCTGCACAAGGCTATCGTCCGATAAATGCATCAATTCGTGCGTGTTGAATGGGTTTCCACCCTGCGCTCGGGGGACATTAAGCCAATACTCCTGTGCACGCTTAAAATTATATGGCTCTGCAGTGCCTGCCGGAATAATCTGGGAAGCAATACTACGAATCCTGCGATAAATGTGGCTGCATATTTTCGACCCTTGCATACCCGTTACGTTTCGTTGCATCTCAATCTTTCACGTAGGAAAAGACATCTGCTTCTCTACAGTTTCTTCAGGACGAAACACCCCAGGGCGCTTACATTCTTCAGTACGTCCCAAGAACCCATTGAGGCTTTGAAACTCAAAGCCATGTCCTTTCCGCTCAAAATCCAGCGGTTCTGTTCGTCCTTCACCCAATATACCTCCCTCTCGATCTCATAGTCTGCCAGCAACCGAGGTAGACGTTGACCACCGTAGATCCGTGTCATAGGCGCAGAGATAGCGTCTTGACCAAGTGGTACAGTAAGCACCATAATCCCACCGGGCTTCATCAATTCCCTCAGCCGTGCCATCGCTTCCAAGTCGCCATCGGCACGGCTTTCTGTCACGCCATAGCGCCCCACAAGGCCAACATGCTCCACCGTTGAGCAGTTGATCACTAGATCAAAGTGCTCTTTGGGCAGCGGGAGCTTCAGGATGTCACCCTGCATGAAGCGTAGCCTTGGATGGACATAAGGCCATTCCACGACTTCCAGATCAACCGCAGTGACATCAAAGCCGCATTGAGCGGCGATAAGCCCCAAAAGGCTGCCGCCATTGCCAAAATCTAGCGCCTCACCAGGACCCGAAGGCATCTGCGATGCAACCCAGGACCATTCGATATCCCTATCGCCAAGGAGATTAGCTTGGCAAGATTTAATAACAACATCGTCAGATTTCGGAAAACCGCCGGATAGTCTTCTCTTTAACATGCGAAGCGGATGAAATATCAAACTAGGAATCCTTAGGATTATATGAACTTGATTTGAAGGCAGCATCGCTCGTAATAGTTTCTTCAATCTCCATCTCTTAGGCTGAGAGAAAAGTGCAAAGGTCAGCCACTTCATTGCCTGCAAACGGTCTTCTCGCATGACCGAATCTGCTGCCCAGTTATATAAGCCCGCCAACGCGCGATATTTAAGACTTCGGACTACAGATGGGGTGCTGGCATCATGAACTGTTCTCAAAATAACATATTTTTTTAATTTAACAAATTTCCGATAGCTTGACGGCTGACAGGTTGAAGAACCTGGATGAGCCATGTTATCGGATACTAATCCCGGGACATATTTAATTTCGTATCGCAGACCTATCCTGACCCAAATTTCAAAATCTGGACAGGTAGTCATCCGACGATCAGAATGTAGGCCGACTTCCCTGAAGAACTTGGTCTGAATAAATGCAGCTGGGCATGGGATCACTCGCTCGACACAAAATATTTGATCGTAAGTCATCCTTCCCCAGCAATTAACGCTTATTTCCTCATAGTTCTCATTTGCTGTACGATAATCCCCATATATTACCGCAGTCTCAGGAAATTTCCTAAAGCTCTCAACCGCCCAACGAACTGCGCCAGGACAGTATCGCTCATCTGGAAGGATGATTCCAATAATATCCCCGTTAACCCTTCTGAGCGCGCGATCAAGCGCATCTCCAATTCCGGTATCTGGTTCAGAAAAATATTTCAATTTATGAGAGTATTTCCTTAGTATATCGACGGTTCCATCATTTGAAACACAATCCTGCACAATATATTCAATTTTTGGATAATCTTGTTCTAAAACATTCCGAATGCAATTCTCAAGGAATCGGGCGCTATTCTTGCAGACCGTAATTATGGACACGAGTGGATATTCAAGCTGTTTATTCATTTGACCTTGCCATGGGAGAGAACGGTAGGTGTACCACAATACTTATTTTTCTACCCGCTTATCACGCGCGGCACTGGCAAAGGCAAGATGAAATCGCCCTTGAAACCCTTCTGAATCAGTTTTGGCATGAGTTCATCGGCGATATGCCAAGAAAGGAGCAGGGCGTACCCGGGCTGGTCTTCAAACAGGCGGGATTCATCTACCACCGGGATCATCGTGCCCGGCACGTACTTACCAATCTTGTGAGAGCCTTTTACTTCAAGCACATAGTCCAGAACACCATCGTCCAGACCTACGTAGTTGATCAGAGTACTGGCGCGGGAAGGGGCGCCGATGCCGCAAATGCGCTGGCCTCGATTCTTAATGTCCAACAGTAGCGCATGCAGTTTTAGTTTGGAAACTACCACCCGCCTTTTGAACTCCTTGAGGTTTTCATAGCCTAAGTCGAACCGATTCTCTTGGGCCAGCATCTCGGCCACACTGTTTTGAATGGGATAATGACCGGGGCGGGCCGCATACACCCGTATGGAACCGCCATGAGTAGGGATGCGCTTGGCATGGAATACAATAAGACCATGCATCTCCAACAGGTACTTCAAACTCTCGAGTGAGTAATATCGTAGATGTTCGTGATAAATCGTGTCATACTGCAAAGTCTCTACCAGCGAATGCACATAGTGCGACTCGGAGATAAAAACACCATCATCAACCAGAAGCGACATGATATTATCAACAGTCGAATGAACCTCCTCAATATGAGCAAACACGTTCGTCGCCGTAATGATCTTGGCCAGACCTTTCTCGGCCTTTACTTTTGCTGCCGTCTCAGCGTTGAAGAAAGAAATCATAGTCGGAATACCGCGCTCATTCCCCAGGTTTCCGACATTAGCGGGTTCAATGCCCTGCACCCGGTGCCCAACGGCGAAGTTGCTCAAGAGCGTGCCATCATTCGAACCAATGTCCACCACCAACTCGTCCGGCCTTAGACAAATCAGCGTGCGACATTCCCTGTACAGTTCGGCAAAATTATCTCGTAGTATCCTGGTTGTTCCGCTGGTATAGGGATACTCGGGAGGGAAAAGGATTTGAGCATCTACGATCAAACCCAGTTGGATTAGCTGGCAACATGGACAATGCAACAAAAGCGCAGGGTAACTCGGTTGTTCGCGCGGTACTTGACCGATAGGCGGCATCGTATTAACGGGGGGGAGATAGCCCAAGAACAAGACTTGTTCTAGGTCTGAGCAATCGCAAACTTGACAGCGTTCGACAACTACGCTTGAACCTGTTCCAAAGGCCGGTGCAATCATTGTCTCTATACCCCCTCCATCGAATGAGTAGAGAAACGCCGCTTGTATGCGTTCTCGTCATACCAACGGGCGACTTTGGGCAAGCCAACATGGAAGGGCACCTTAGGAGTGTAGCCTAATGTCGCGAGCTTAGTAATATCAGGGCATCGGCGCAACGGGCTGCCGGGCTGAAGCTTACCCGGCACAATCTCGACATTGCAGTTAAAATATCGCCCAACTTCTACCGCTACCGCGGCGATCGAGATCTCCTCAGTCGTGCCGATGTTATAGATCCCCAAATGCTCGCCACGTGCCAACACTAACGCTAACCCGTCGATGAAGTCATCAATGTAGACAAAGGAGCGGGTCTCCTGCCCTGTGCCTTGAATTGGAAAGAGAACCGGATCAATCGGTTCTCGGACGAGTTCCTTCATGCGCAACACAAACTGAGGCACTACATGTTCCCACCCCATATCCGGCCCATAGACATTATGTGGGCGGAAGATAAGCACGCGTTTAAGATAGGCGCGGCCATAATTGATCGCCAGAAGTTCGCTGATGATTTTACCACCCCCATAAGAATATCGAGGGTTTAGCGGATCCGGAACGGATAGTGAAACAGTCTCATCCGTTGGGGTGATTGGGGGCGTTTGATACACCTCGGAGCTGGAGGCCAGCGCTAGTTCCTGTACGCCCTCTCGGCGGCACCCGTTCAACACGTTGAGCATACCCACCAAAGCAACTTCGAGAACCAGTTCGGGCTTGGTATAAAAAAACTCGGTGCCATTGATGTAGGCTAGGTGACAGACGCTATGCACATCCTGGCAGGCATGCTGTACAGCTTCGGCATTGCGGATGTCGGCTTCCACAAATTCAAACGCCCCTGACACGTCCTTCAGCCGCTCGCGATTACCCCGTGAGTTATTATCCAATACTCGCACCCGGTGGCCATCTTTGATCAATCGCCGGACTAATGCGCTCCCTAGAAAACCCATCCCGCCTGTGACCAGATAAAACTTGGACGTCATAGCTCAATAAAATCCTTTATGTATTGGCAGACAGTCAACACATCATTATCCGATAGGGTAAAGGCCGAAGGCAACCACAAAGCATGTGGGATGACCCGCGTGCTATTGGGGAAACGATCATCCGGCAATCGGTAAGGCGCCTGGTTATGAATGGGGAACCAGAATTTCCGGCAGTGTACCCCGCGCGCTTGTAGGTAGCGGTCCATCTCATCACGACATTCTACAACCACGTCTGTCCATTGAGGGATCTCGCCAGTCTCAACCCGAAAACCAGGAAGCCTAATCCCCCTTAATCCACTCAGGTTCTCGGCATACAGGCAGTAAATCTGTTTCTGTCTCTCCAAACGCGAGGTCAAAGCCGAAAGTTGTCCCAAACCGACCGCTGCTTGCAAGTTTGTTAGTTTGAAGTTGTATCCAATCGAATGATGGACGTCATCGCCACCTGTACCGCGAGTAGGGCGTCCGTGATCCTTCAGTTCGCGCAAACGAAGATGTAGGGCATCATCATCAATCAGAATCATCCCGCCTTGCCCGGTAGAGATCGTTTTGTTTGGGGAGAATGAGAGACATCCCGCATGTCCGAATGTTCCAAGACACTTTCCCTTTGCCGCCGACATAAACGCTTCCGCCGCATCTTCGATTACAAATAATCCATGCTCTCGAGCTATGTCCATAATGACTGGCAGGTTAGCCGACCTCCCGCTCACATGCACCGGTATCACCGCTTTTGTTCTAGGATTAATTGCTTTTAACATGGCTTCGGGGTCCAAGTTTAGCGTCACCGGATCAATGTCCACTAGGATCGGCTTCGCGCCGGCCAGCATCACTGCGTTCGCCGTAGCAATGAAGGTCACGTCAGGTACGATCACCTCATCTTCCGGACCAACGCCCAATCCTGCCAGCGCTAAAAACAAAGCTGCCGTGCCGCTAGTAACGGCAACGGCATACTTGGCTCCAATTAAACGGGCCACCTCTTTCTCAAAACGTGTAGTTATATCACCATCGTTAAGATAATTACTGTCCAGAACATCTTTGATCAGTACATATTCCTGGCCAGTGATCTTGGGTGCCCACCATGGAATATACTTTTCCATATGCTTATCCCTTTTTACATATTGCCTAAAGTGAACATAAGATTCAATTCACCCCATGCGGCGGAGAATCCAGCATTGGATAGGACCAAAGGACTCTCCTTTGTCAACAACAATCTTCACGCGATCGCCAATCAATTCGTAAAGTCGACGTGCCGCAGTGTCGGCCACGTCAAATAGGTCATCCTTGACGGCACAAGCACCATACCCTTCGAACTTAGCAAACATGTTGACATACACACGAGTCAATAAGTAGTAGAGATTAAACGTACGAGATTTCTCAACCACGAACTTGCCATCTATGTACTGCATTAGCTTGTCATAGTGGAGAAAGTAATTGTGCCAATCGTGCAATGGAACATTAGGCAGTCCCAATGCACGCCGGACGGAATTCATAGCCTCAAATCCCTCGAAAGTATCCTCAATCATCACGTAACGTCCTTCGGGACGAAGGGTACTCCAGATGTTTTGGATAACCTTTTTTTGCTCGTCCCAAGTCATGAAGTTGATGACTACGCGTTGTGTGACGATCACGTTGAATCTTCCTTCATATTCTGAAAGATCAAGAACGTCACCCTCAACCAATGTAACATTGGTTAGCCCTGCAGCCGCGAATCGCTCAGCAGCTTTGACCCGAAGCCTATTAGAATGTTCTAAGGCAAGACATGTACGGACCTTTGCGGCATAGAGAACTGTGGATTCCCCATCGCCACAGCCAAAGTCAGCGAGCTCATCGTTCTCGCTAAGATGCGAAAGTACGAAGTCTGTTTCAAGCTTGCGAAGATTCCGGTCCAAAAGTGAGATCGTATCAGGTCTTTCCCAATATTCGTCAATTCTTCGCCTGTCGGTCATTAAGGCTGCTCCTTTCCGAGATAACTCCCCACAAATCTACGACATCAACATCCGCTGGAATGCGGAGTTGTTTATACGCTGAATGTGGCACGCCCACGATGACTACTTCACTAGAAGCGACAAGATTCTCCTTGCTAATAAACGTCGGGTCTTTAGCATACTCGTCTGAGTAAAGTACATGAGCGCCGTGAAAACGCAGTATCTTGCCCAGTTTGTAGGAAAGTGAGTCGCGAGTATCATCAATGTCTGCTTTGAAAGCCATGCCCAAAATACCAACCCTAGTCTTGCTGAGATCGTACTTCCGTCTGAGATGCTCGACAATGAAACTAGGCAATCCTTCATTGACCGCCACCGCTGCATTGCCAAGCGTGAAGCTGTTGTTGAATGCAGTCAGTTGCATCGTGTCTTTAAGCAAGCAGGGCCCGGCAGCAAATCCGGCCGCAGGTAAACTAGCAGCCCGGCCATAGCCCTCTATCATCAATTTTCGCAGGCGATTGAAATTTACCTCAAAGTCCGACGCCATCATATAAAATTGGTTGGCAACCGCAAATTGAATATAACGCCAGGCATTCGAGAATAACTTGGCCAACTCAGCTTCTTCAATTGTTACCGGGATCACATTGGGCGATATAATAGAAAACAATTCCTTTGCGTCTTGCAATGCTTTGTCGCTCAAACCGGCCGCGAGTTGGGGTACTTCTTTCAGTTCTCGGATGGCGTAGCCTTGGGCGACGCGTTCCGGGCAGTATGCGATATGCCACGGGCCGCTTCCATCCTTACTCAACGCATTCAGTACATGACGACAGGTACGTGGATAAACGGTGCTACGTATGACGATTGTCTGCTGACTATTCAGATAGGGGCGTAGTTGGGTAAACAATTCAAGCAATACCCTCAGTTTAGGATTGAGGTATTCATCCACCGGCGTGCCAACTGCAATAATGATAAAGCGAGCTACCGAAACGTCACTAATGTCTGAGGACAAAAAGAGCGTTTTGCCGATCACGGCCTTGAGGATTGGCTCCGCATCATACTCAATAAAGGGCATTTGTCCATGCCGAATTACTTCCATGACTCGAGGATTGACGTCGTAGAGGATAACCCTCTGCCCTTTATCGGCAAAGGCCAACCCTAGAGGCAAGCCAACATGTCCAAAGCCGCCAATAATACAAATATCCGCAGAAGACTGATTGGTGAGAAAAGAGGCTGGAAGGTTCATGGTCATGAATTCTCCGTATATAGTACGACTCTGTCGTCTATTGTTAATTTGTCAGGTACAATTCATGCGGGATTAAGATCGCCACATCGAGTTGATAGCGAAACTTACAATCTTTCAACTTTCCCAGAGTCATATACTCTGCCGACATATTCATGGTAAGTTTATTGTCCGGATCTTCACGGGAGGTTGCCACAAACTCTTTACTCTAAAAATGCCGGCCGTCTTTTCAAACCACAGAGAATCATAGCGCTGGCTTTCTTCGACCGTAAATTGCATAACCTCGGGAAGCCAATCTAAGCCTCTGGCCTCGTCCCGAGCGCCTACGCCTAGTTTATATCGCCCTGGCATCAAGGGATTTGTGGGCAAAGAACCGGTAATTGAATATTCGCCCGGAGCAAGTGAAGGGAAAGGGGGAAAGGAACTCACGCTTTTGAGATCCAGTAGACGCAGGCCATCCAATGTCTCAACGTAAAACCCCCACCCCACATTCTGCAGCATTTCTATACATACAAATTCCATCGTAACAGAGAGGCTTTCTCCCGTTTTCACAACGGTAAGCCCGTTATGTGTGCATAACCTAACATTAGTAATACGCAAGCCGGAATTAGGGCTGATATTGTCAGGACGTGGCATTGACGATGTATCTCTGTACGTGGATTCATCTTGGAAAGTGCCAGCCAGATAGAGGTCTATGCATTCTGCGGTTTTGCTGTCTAATCGGATTCGGCCTGTCTCTATTAAGATGGAGCGCGGGCACAGGCTTCTGACCGCTGTCATATTATGACTCACAAATAACACTGTCCGTCCTTCTTTTGCCACATCCCCCATTTTGCCTAGACACTTTTTTTGGAATGCTGCATCTCCTACTGCCAGCACTTCGTCCACTAGTAGAATCTCTGGGTCTAGGTGAGCGGCCACGGCGAAGGCCAAACGTACATACATGCCGCTGGAGTAGCGCTTCACCGGCGTATCAAGGAACTTTTCTATCTCTGCAAAGGCAACAATTTCATCGAATTTGCGCTCAATATCGCTCTTTTTCATTCCAAGGATAGCGCCATTTAAATAAATATTTTCTCTTCCTGTGAGTTCAGGGTGAAAGCCTGTGCCCACTTCAAGCAAAGAACCTACGCGGCCATAGATTTCGACTCTTCCTTCTGTTGGCTCAGTAATGCGAGAAAGAATTTTAAGAAGAGTCGTCTTCCCTGCACCGTTTCGGCCGATGATTCCTATCACTTCACCGCGTTTTACCTCAAAAGAGACATCTTTGAGGGCCCAGATATGATCATCAGAGGAAGAGGAAGTTGATCGTATGATTGGGTTTCTTTGGGCTTTTGCGACTTTTGCTAATTTTTTGAATGGATTGAACAACACGTCATTTATGCGATCTCTGAGCGTGTCATGTTTACTCCGGAGAGCTCCGATTTTATACAACTTGCTCAGGCCATCGACACGAATAGCAATGTCACTCATTGGCTATATTATATCGGCGAATGTTCTTTCCATGCGGCGAAAATAGAAAGCGCCGCTGACTAAAAGAATTATAGTCACAAAAGCCGATACAAAAAACATGGGCCCAGGTTTAGTTCCTCGGCCAATCAGAGCCCAGCGAAAGCCCTCCACCACTCCGGCCATCGGATTCAGGCCATAAATAATCCGCCACTTTTCGGGGATCAAACTGCTTGGATAAACGACAGGAGTGGCATACATCCAGATTTGGCTTAAAAAAGGCACGAGATATCCTATGTCCCGATAGAGGACATTCAATGCTCCAAGCCATAAGCCGACTCCTAATGCAGTGGCAATAGCCATGAGCATAAAAACCGGCAGCCACAAGATCGAAATGGTCGGAACGATGTGGTAATAGAACATCATTCCAATAAGAAAGAGAAAGGCGATCGCAAAATCTAACAGCCCGGAAAGAAGGCTCGAGATAGGAATGACAAGCCGGGGAAAATAAACTTTAGAAATCAGGTGGGCATTGTTCACAAGGCTGCCGGAGGAACGGCTGAAAGCGGAGGCAAAATAATTCCAGGGAAGGAGAGCGCAGAAGCAGAATATGGGATAAGGAATATTATCAGAGGGGATTTTCGCCAGGCGTCCAAAGATAATCGTAAAGATCAGCATGGTGGCTACCGGCTGAATGATGGCCCAGGCGGCTCCGAGGACCGTCTGTTTATATCTTACCTTAATGTCGCGCCATGCCAGGAAGTAGAGAAGTTCCCGATATTCCCATAAAGCCGGGAGTTGGAGGGAGGCCCAGCCTTTTGTCGGCCGGATTTGAATGACGGGAGTATCTACAGTGTTTAGATTCATTGGATCACTGGCATGTGAAAAAATAAGCTACCGCCGGTTGCTTTTTTGAGAATATTCTATATATAAATACCCTCTTTGCGTGTTAATAAAATCAGCAAAGACGGGGAAAAAATCAAAACACGCTAAATTAGAAGCGCCGTACAATCAAAATCAATAAAAGAGCGAGTATCCAAATAAGAATAATCCTTCTATCCTCAGCCAAAAAAAGCCCGAATGGGGACCATCGCCAATCGCAGTCCTCGTAGCAGTAAGATTTTCTCGCGAATATATAAGGGAAGTATCTTTCAAATCCAGTAGGGGAATGAGAACGACGGACATTTATGCTCTCATATTTGGGGCATTTCAATGCTATTTAACCCAAATTCCTTGCCATAGTAAAATATATATCAGATGCATGAATTTATTTCAATAGGATATCCCGCCGATAACGATATATCTTATCTCTGATTTTCGAGCCGCAGGTCGAGCCGGTGGTAGGCGGGATAGCGAAGGGTGTTGATCTTGGTCAGGGCGCGGAGGGATTTTAAGCGGCCTCTAACCGTTCTCCTCTTTATACATCGCCTCGATCACGTCCTTGTATTTTTTCTCGATGATGTTCCGCTTGACCTTCTGCGTCGGCGTGATCTCCCCCTCTTTGATCTCGAATTCCCGGTCGAGGAGGGCGATC
>Ga0315291_10000514_pt1 | contig 51542 bp, 47 predicted proteins | sample YL17G12_20_MG_FD_203070 | JGI IMG/M metagenome (GOLD analysis project Ga0315291, IMG submission 203070) | Sediment microbial communities from Yellowstone Lake, YNP, Wyoming, USA - YL17G12_20 | ecosystem: Environmental > Aquatic > Freshwater > Lake > Sediment | place: USA: Wyoming | collected...
CGGTCCTTTCTGTCCGTATAATCCATCAGCAGACGGTCACCAAGCCGGACAGGTATTTGCTGAGGGCGATTTCGTTCCGATATATCCTGATGAATTTTACACTCGATTCGCAGGTTACACTGAAGAAAGCACACCTCAGCTTGGAGAAGACACAGGTGATTTAGTTTGGGATGAGGGAAGGCAAGAATATTGCCCAGTCGAAGAACCCCCTCCAAAAAATACAACCCCCAGCATTTTAGATGTAAGCACTGATTACAATGTCGATGGAAGAATCAATCCTTTTGGAACAATGAATACAGGAGATAAGATATCCGGGGGATATACGGAGATATATCCGGGCAAAAATATATTAGAATGGGCTGATAAGCTTGCGCCTGATTTACTCCGTGTCGGCGTTGAATTTATTGCCCCAAACGGACGCCGCTGCTGGTTCCGCAGGGAGCCCAATGGAGATGTTACTGTTTGGGGTGCGGGAACAGATGGGGTTGTCACACTCAATCGGGGCAGCCCGGCTAGAACCGGTCTTTTCAGTTGGACGGCCGATGGAAAACTTTTATTCGATCCGCAGCCATGGTTTATACAACATCGTAGCGCTGCAGGTGTCGTCCGTGTGGATTTGGAAGACGGTCTTTATCCCCGCCATTATATATACGAGGGAGGAGTTCCCGCATCGAGAAGCGGAACAACAGTCATCACAACGTCCGACGGAACACAATACACGCTTGAGACGCGCGATGGTCAGGTGCTTTTGGAAGGCCGCCCCGTTCAATATATAAAAGTCAATAATGGTCGCCTTGAAATTACGTATGCAGAAGCGTTTGCAAGCTACAGCCCTCTGCCGTCCGATCCGTTTAATCCGGGGAGAGGATTTTCCGGAAATATCGCAAAGTTTTTCGACGACGGATTCACGGTTCAAGCTGAAGCCCCTGCCGGCGCCGGCGTTGCAGAAACGCGTGGTGACGGAGACAGACATGGTGGCCGTGATTCTGCGCCCGATCCCGATCTGAGACGACCGGCAAGCAGCCGTACGGTTTACGATCCGGTCGACGGGCCGAACCCTTCCACCCCGCCCTCTTCCGAAGCGCAAGAACAGCCCGTATACGTTGAATTTAATGGTGTCAGAACTCCGCTGCGCGACGGCGGGTCGTTTGAAATTCCCTTGAGCAGCCTGAGTGAAGGAAATGTGAATTACAATTTCTTCGGTTTCACGGGCAGCCTTGGCCTGGATGAACATGGAGAGCTCGTGCATACGGGACTTGCCGATCCTGCCCAGCCGCAAAGCAGCGTCTCGCCTTCCACTGGGGGAAACATTGACGGCGCCTTTGAAATGGAGACTTTTGTCAGAGAAGAGGGATGTTCATCGGTTCGGTATGTGAGAATTCGTATGTCTCCATTCGCGGTCGACCTACAATTCAGTCGTGGCATCCGTTTTACGGCATTGAAGCGTTATCTTCAAAGTCATCCCGCGGAAATGGCAAGAGTGATTTACGAAGATATTCAACGTCGAATTGTAAGCGATTTAGCCTACGCATTGCAATCGGTGCAGAAATATTCCGAAGCATATGCTCAATATAAACAAGCGGGCCGTGCGGCTACCGTAACCGCTAATGGGGAAAGAATTCCTCTAAGGCCCGGCGAAACGACCAGGCTCACAGTAACCAATGGAGCAGAGGTCGATCTCTCTTTTTTGGACGCGAAATATCACCTTAGCGACGATGCGTGGAGACTAGATCATGGTAATACGGGTGATGTTTGTATGACAGTGTTTTGGGAATTATTAAAGGAGAAAGTGAACGAACTCGGACCGTTCAAAATCATAGTGACAAGAAATAGTAATTCTACGACATATTTAATCAGATTGTCTCCCAGCAGAGCTCAGGTCGTCAAAAGCGAATTTAAACGCGCTTACGGCGAAGCTTTGGAGAGTGCAAGCAATACGCTGAAGCAGATCAAAGAGGATATTGGAAATTACGAGAGGAACCTCGGTGAAGAGCGTGCGCGTGAGCTTCGGACGATGCTTGATGCAACAATAGAGAACGTGACAAAAGGTACGAGATACGCGGCTGCCGCAGAGCCTGCCAGAGGCCCTGTTCCTGCCGAGAGGGAGGCAGTCGAACCGCGCACATCGGGCGATCCTGCCGATCCGCTTTCAGAAGATAGGCCGTCGACACGTCGTCGCGGCCCCGGTTCCGGAAGAGGACCTAACAACAGGTCGACAGAAGTCGGGATGGACGAGTTTTTTGGTCCGCAGGCAAGGCCGACCGCAGAGAGTGCGGCTCCTGTTCCTGTGACCGAAACGGTGAGCAACGATGTCGCGGCGAGAGTAAGCGAGGCCAACGCCCCTGCCCCGACGTTCGGTGACGCCACGAGATTCGGTGTTCTCTTTGGTGGTCTGCTGACCCTTATAACTGATGCATACAAGGCGCTTGTTCTGGGTAATAAGCGTGATGTTAACGAAGTTGAAAGCACTACACTGATGATCGGCACGGGTGCAGCGCTTGATTCCGCGATAGGTCAGGAGATCACGTGGGGATCGTTCGGGAGATTAGCCCAGGGTTTTATCGAGTTCCTGCCGGCGTTCTTACTGACGGGTTTGAGCAACGGTCGCGCTGCGCAGGCGGCTGGGACGCCTGAAGGAGCTGGTGTGGTGGAGGTCGCGAACATCGCGTCTGGCGCGGTCGCTTCGGGTGCCGCGGTCGAGACGGCCGCTGTCGCGGCGACGAATGCCGCGAGGCAGGCCGTTGTAGCCGAGGCGGGCGGCGCCCAGGTCTGTGCGGTACCCCGGGCCATGCCAAGGGTCATGATGTCAACGCCTGTGATAGGCCTGGCATACTCAGCGTTATACGATCGTGGTGTTGCCCTGGGCACGGCCGGAGATTCTTACTGGGGCGATACGCTGGCTCTTTGCACGAGCGACGGCACGGATTGCACGATATCGGGCTGGGGCGCGGAGAAGCTGCACACTGTTGTTGATCCTGTAACGGATGCCGCCAGGGAGCACGTTGTAACGCCGGTCAGTTCAGCGATCAATACCGGGGTTGAATATGCCAGCGACACATTAGCCGGCTGGTATGCCTATGATACCAACCTTCTGGGCATCAAAGAGGAGACCGATTCGGTGATCGATCAGTTCGAGGAATGGTACGAATATGATGCACAGCTGGTCCGCTCGGCTGCGGGCGGGATCCGCGACGGAGTTGTGTGGACCTTGGGTAAAACAAACGACGGGTTCCAGTGGGCGGGCCATAAGGTCGGTCAAGGCGTTCAAGGCGTGGCTGATGCTGCAGGATCGGGAGCAGCTATAGTAACCAGCGGCACGGTGAATATGGTCGATGCCGCGCTACAGGCAGTGAGCGACTACGAGCTGGCATATGAGGTAGACACTGATGCCATAGAAGACTTCTTCTCATTCTCGTGGTTATAGCTCTTCATTGAAACGTCAAATAAGGCGAAGGAGCCACCCTCCTTCGCCTTTTTCTTTGTTCCTATCTGGCACGCACTTTGCGCTCCGGTTGCGCAACTTTGGGTCCCTTCTCTGCCGAAAATAAAGATGTATGGGGGGATCAAACCCAATAAATAATGATTTAAATCCGCCGCCGGATAGTTTGATTGATAACGGCTATCGCGACGTGTGTTACAGCGGCGATTCATGGCTTCCCGAAGCGCCGCAATCGCAGCCACGTCCGGCCGGCGAGATGGGCCCGCCCTATCCCAATTCCTACGGAGATCTCATTGCCGATCCTCAAGCCCAGTGCGGTGTGGAACAACTTTTCACTCCCGAACAGATGCCTGCCGGCCTTATGAGGTCAACCACCAATCCTCTGGAAGTCATTCCGTATATAGATATCAACGGATATAACAGGATATACGCCGGTCAAGCCCTTGTAATTCCACAATCCGGATCCGTCGAATTCAGGACGCCGATCGGGCAGAGATGGGAGATAAGCGAGCACAGGGGATTTTATAGTGCGACTCAATTGAGTGCGGATGGCCGCGTCCTCGACCGCCCTTTACTTAATTTTTGCGGTGAAAGTTCGCATCGACCGGTGCGTTTAGAAAACGGCTCCGTTATCTTTGATCCGCAAATGGCCGATATCGGGCCCGGTTATATCCGTGTGACATTGGGTAACGGAGAATTCCACTATTTTGAGGCGGGCGCAGAAATTCCCGTTGCGGCAGATGGCACGCCGACAATAGTGCAAACTTTTAATGATACAAGCTACAGGTTCTCGCGATTCCGGGGTGAGATAATCTGGACGGATGCATCGCAGACACTCACGAGAGGTGTGCCGCCGGGATCGCCCTTTGAAACGACATCCACGGGAATTAAATTTTCTCCACCGCAGCCGGCTTCGCCCGCGTCGTCGCCGCCGGCAACTCCGCCTGCGCCGCCTGCAGCTCCGCCTGCTCCCCCTTCTTCTCCTCCGGTTGATCCGGCACAGCCTGTATCGGGAGCAACACCTGTTATAGTTTTGGACGGGAGCCGCGCCAGCTGGCTTTTGACGTTTGAAGAAGGTCAGGTGAGAAGGGTCCGGGTCGGGACCGATTTCATAGATGTCAAACTGGAAAATGGGTGTTTTCAGGCGCAGAGGGTCGGATATGAGCACCGCGGCTTTGAACCTCTTGAAAGCTTTGGTTTCTCAAGATTTGAAGCCCGTACAGGAGCGATACAAACTCCGGGTGGCGTCAGACAGACAATTCAATTTGTCAGAGCGGGTCTACCCCAGTTTGATCTTGGCCAAAATATACGCCCGAGTGGAATGCCCTTCAGAATTGCAGGCAGCGATTTAGTATTTAAAATCTCGAGAACCAGCGGTCCGATGGAAATCAGTATGGAAGGTCCCACGACTCATCAGATATTATTTCTGGAGCGAGAAAGCACATCACTATCTCTGGGTAACGGTCTTGTTGTCAGAAAAGTGGGCGCATCCGTTGTGATCGAATCTACAGTGCCACCTGCGGCGGCTATCCCTGCGGCTCCTGCTGCAGCTCAACCGGTTCCGGCAGCTCCGGCACAGCCGGCTGCAGCGGCTCCGCAGCTCCCGACTGCGACCGTTTGCTTAACGTCCGCCGACCAGACCGTTACAATTGAAGGACGGAGCTACATCGTCAGGCCGGGAGTCAATGGAAACGGCAGCGATGTCGTGCTTGTGATGTCCGCAAGCGACGGCGCCCGCGTTTCAGTGAATCCCAACAGCCAAAATTATTTCATGAGCGGCGGCAAAAAGATCGTGGTTACGTGGGATGCAGCCACCGGTGAAGTGACTATTACGCAGGTGCCCTCTTCTCAAAGCGGCCGCGGGCCCAACGATAACCCACCCGCAGCGCCGGCGGGCGGCGGAGCGGCCGGAGCTACACCTGCCGGCGCATCAAATCCGGGCCTCGCGTACAGCTGGGGACTTGCCGATTCTTCTGATACTCAAGCGGTTGAAGAAGATCAGCCGTCTGTTTACGGAGTTTCATGGGGAATGCCGTTTGAGCCTGTGCCGGCATCTGCCACTGCCGGTTATGTTGGCGATGTTTGCTGGACTCCGGGACTTGAGCCTGTTGCAGTAGGAGTTGGTGCAAGCGGCGGTTCTGAAGGAGTTCGTTTGTTTGACGGCTATGCATATTATACGGGTGCGGATTCGATGGTGACGGAGATGGTATCGCGTCCCGGATCGCCCACTCCCCCTCCTGCAGAGAGTGCTGGTGTGGGCAGCCGCGCCATGACGATGGCGCGCGGTTTTGGTGCCGGCCTTGGAGTGATGACGGCGCTTAGTGAGGGGCTGGATCTGGCCGGTGTCAATAATGTTCCGGTTGTAAGGCATGTTGCCGGCACCGGAGTTTTCCTTGCGGGACATGCGGCGTCGGTTTCAGCCACGACGGAGATGACGTTTGTAGAGGCTGCGACGAATCCCGCATCTTTGGGCGAGTTTTGGAGCACGGGTGGTCGTTTCATGTTTCTTATGCCGCTTGTGAGTTCGCAGCTGGCCAGTGTCGGTTTTACGCGTGATGCTTTACCGGAGGGTGTTGTAGGCGGGGCTCTCTATCAGGCGGGTAATGTCGGTGTTACGATGCTAGCAGATGCCACGATGACTTCGACTGCGACGACATTGGGTACGTATCTCGAGGGAGTTGGCTTGAGGGGCGCATCGGTTGCCGCAAGCACTGCGTTGGAGGTTGTATCAGTATACGGCTGGGTGCTTTTGGGTCTTCAGGTTTTATCCGACATGCAGTCTTTGATAATGCCCGATGCGATAGGCATGGAAGAGGACATCAGGGTTGCTCAAATGTTTTCGGGGGTTGCGACCTGTTCGACGAATGGTAACGAGTCGATGCTTGCATGTACGGAGGACGACTGGTGGGAGGCGCGCCATACGATACAGGGCGCGATGCCTCAATATGTGGATCAGCTGACTGCTGCCGAGGAGCAGGTTCACGGTCAGATGAACGCCGAGGCGCTGGCGGATGCCAATAATTTGCGCACTGTGTTTAGCGCGATGCTGGCGGAGCGTTTGTCGATGGAGGCGATGGCCTATGACGGTTCTACGGAGCCTTTAACGACATCGGACAGGCTTGCGGCGATGTTACGGGATATAATTTCTTCCGGTTTGCCTTCGATGCCTACTGAACCCGTATATCCAACCATAGATTGCAACACTCTGGATGACGATTGCGACAGCAATTTTGACGATCAGACCGATTACGCGCTGATGCCTGCTTATGAGGCGGCCGTTGCGTCGTATCCCGGGGATATTGCCGAATATAATCGTGTGACTTCGAACTACAATACGTTGAAGAACATACTTACGGAAGAGGAGAACAGGGGCAAGAATCTGGCAGAGATAAAGGATCTGTTTGTGGGCGCCTTGGTATCGGAGAGGCATATATCGGAGTCTGAAGCTCTCCCTCAATTTGAGGAGACGCTCAATGTATTTATGGGCGAGCAGTTCAAGATATTGGCAGAGGCGAAGACTCCGTTTGGTGGGGAGGCGATATTCCCTGTAATCGGTACGGCGCTTGTGGAGAGCGGCCCTGTGGATGAATCTGAAAAGATCGCCGATTATTTGATGTATCAGCCTATAGGTGAGACGTCTATCGGTGCGATGTCGGAGGTTATGGACGCCGCGGCGGACATTGCGCGCGAGGCGTACATGATGAATTACGAGAACGGCATGGTGGAGCTTGTCGGCGATACTTGGGTTGTTATGCCGTCTTACATTCCTACCGCCGATGATAGAAATGACTGGCGCGTGATAGAGCTGACCGCCGATGATCCGCTTTATGCGCAGGGTTATTCATATATGATCAATCCCGACTACATGGCCTATAAGATCCTCGATAATAGCGGCGTATTGAACACATCCCAGGGATAATTTTTGCCTAGCGCGAATTTCCCAAATAGTGTAATTTCCCCACATGGCAGACAAACGTATTTGCGTCCTTGCGCTCAAAAATCCCGTCAAAACTCTGGATTTTCCCGATGAAGCGGCGGCGGCGCTAAAGAAGCGCTTTCCCGATGTGGACTTTCACGCGGTTCCATTTCATCCGCAAAAAATCGAACATTTAGACGAAGCGGAAATTTTATACGCCTATACAATCACGCCCGCCCTTCTATCTTCCGCGCCGAATTTGAAATGGTTCCACGCCGTGATCACAGGACCGGACACATACACGTTTCCCGAAATCATAAAGCGCAAGATAACCGTGACGTCGCCGCGAGGAGTCTACTCGGCGCCGATGTCTGAAAGCATCATCGGGATGATGCTCGCCCTGACGCGAAAGATCCGCGAAGGGATTATCGCGCAATCAAAGGGACAGTGGGCGGCGGTGGATATCTGCAGTTCGCATCCGGCGGCGGGCGAGCTTAACGGCTCAACGGTCGCAATAGTAGGAATGGGCGGCATAGGCAACGCCACCGCGGAGCGCTGCCGCGCGCTGGGCATGAATGTCACAGGTATCATAAGAGATACGTTTTCCGACTTGAAAGACGCACTCAAGAAAGCGGACTTTCTCGTCCTCGCCTGCCCTCTTACAAAAGAGACGAGAGGCATGATCGGCGCCAAAGAGCTCTCGTCGATGAAAAAGACCGCATATCTCATCAACATCGCGCGCGGCGAACTCGTGGACGAAGCCGCGCTCATCGACGCGCTCAAAACAAAGAAAATCGGCGGCGCCGCATGCGATGTTTTTTCAACCGAGCCCCTCCCCGCTGGCCATCCGTTCTATTCGGCGCCCAACATGATCGTCATGCCGCACATCTCCGGATTTTCCTCCCGCTTCTGGGAGCGCGCGGTCGTCCGCTTCGCAGAAAATCTTGAAAAATATCTGAAAGGTGAAGCTCTGATAGGGGCCGTTGATTTCGAACGCGGCTACTGACCTCTGCTACTGTCATCCGCAATAAGGGCAGCCGGGGCGTTTCATCTTCGTTATATCGAATTGCTGGAAGGTCGCGCCCGTTGCCCCGATCTGAAAGAAGAGCAGGACGTTCAAGAGATTTTTGTCTATCCCCACGAGATATTTTATCGTTTCCATCGCCTGAAGCGCGCCCGCCATCCCCGCAGCGGCGCCGACTATGGGATTGGGCGGCTCCACCATCGGTAAAATAGTCTCGGCAACTTTTATCTTCCCCTCTTTGATGGCCTTTGCAGTTTCGTAGGCGGTTGTGAGGTAGCATTCGATGCAGATTGTCTTGGGCGGCTGGATGAACGTCGCAAAGCCGCCCATATACACGCCGCCCGCCCACGATATAGGGATGCCGCTCTCGTATGAGAAGCGGTTTATGGCCTTCATCCCCGCGTGATTATTCCTCTCGTCGGCCGCGCAGCAGATGATGTCGCAGCCCTTCGCCAGTTCCCCGATATTTTTGTGCGTCACATAATAAGGATGGGGGACGATCTTGATGTCCGAGTTGAGGCGCGAAAGCGCTACCTTTGCCGATTCCGCCTTGTTCATCCCGATCCTTTTTTCGTCATGCAGGATCTGGCGGTTGAGATTGTCCATTGCAACCTTGTCTCCGTCTGCCACCCTTATCGTCCCGACCCCCGCCGCAGCCAGATAATAGAGAAGCGACGAGCCGGAGCCTCCCGCGCCTGCAACCAGAACGGTTGATGACTTGAGCTTAATCTGCCCCTTCTCCCCGCCCCATTCTTTGATCAGCATGTTGCGGGAGTATCTCTTCAGCTCGCGCGCGGATAACTTGACGGTTTTTTTCTTCATAGGTGTTTTAAAAACTTGGGAACTGCCCTATATGGGTTCTCTTTACCATCAACTACATCTTTAACTATTTTAGTCATCGCCTTGTTTTTTGATGCCTTATCGGAAATTTTTTGTCCCAGCGCCTCCCTCACCATCTCCAAAAACTCGCCCGATCTGATCTCCCTTTGCCTTTTCAAATGGTTTTTATCAGCCGGGAGAAAATTTTGATGCTCTATGATTTTCGAAAAAAGGTCGGGGATTCCGTCCCCGGCCGGCGCATTAGTGAGCATAACGGGCGCTTTCCATCTAATGCCGTTTCCCCGTCCAAGCTCCACCGACGCGGATAGCCACTGCGCCATCTGGTCCGCGCCATCCCTGTCCGCCTTGTTGACGACGAATATGTCGGCAATTTCCGTCAGGCCCGCCTTCATCGTCTGAATCGTATCCCCTGCCTCCGGAACAAGGATAACGACCGTCGTTTTGGCGAGATCCGTGATATCAAGCTCCGTCTGCCCCACGCCCACCGTTTCAATGATTATCCAGTCAAAGCCCGCCGCATCCAGAAGGCATGCGATGTCCCTTGTGGCGCGCGAAAGCCCCCCATGTGAGCCCCTGCTCCCCAAAGATCTTATAAAAACCCCCGCATCAGTGGCATGCCTTTGCATCCTGATGCGGTCTCCCAGGACCGCGCCCCCCGAAAAAGGGCTTGAGGGATCGATGGCAATGACCGCGACTTTTTTGCCCCCTTTCCTGATGAGGCAAGTGAGCTGATCGACGATCGTCGACTTTCCTGCGCCGGGGGGTCCGGTCACCCCGACCAGATTTGCGCCCTTTCTGGCGTCGTATATTTCCGGCATCAATTTCAGGGATTTAGGGGATCTGGATTCGATTTCCGTGATGAGGCGGGACAATGCCCTGATATTGCCCTTTAAACCCTCTTTAAGCACTAGCGATTTCGACCGTTTCTTAAGCATTAGGTCTCTGGTCTGTAGTCTCTGGTCTGTAGTCTATATCCGCGATTTTCCTTAAGTTATCAAGAAAAATGAGGGACACGCAACTTTGGATACCCCCCTAGCCGATAATAACAATGGGAGAACAGGAGTAAAACGTATGATAGGACTCGTTGGAATATTAGGATGCATCACGGCGCTGGCGGTTGTCGGCACAATCGTGTCGGTTGCTGCCACAGTCGTTGATGTCTGTAATACCAATGCTGTCAACCAGGAGCGCGAGGCCGAGGCGAAGGAGCAAAACGCAAAGGCCACAGAGCGCCAGAAGCAGTCCGAAATCGTCCAGTTGCGCCAGCAGCAGCTTGCGATGATGCGCGCGATGCAGAGTTCGGCCAACAGCGCACTCTATAATTCTCTCTCGGCGGAGCGCGACAGATTGGAAACAAGGTCGCTCAAAAGAAAGCTGCACAGTTCGGGGCAGACGCAGATTGCGCGTCCGACAAGAAATTACGGAACAAACATTAGATAATATAGGAGGCAAATATGTTTTCAGCAGGCCAACAGTATTCGACAAATCCTTACCAGCAGCAGCAGGGCGGATATAACCCGGGCATGACCTATCCCGTCAACGGAATGGTTGTTCCGATGGGTGCAGTAGGCAGCGGCTTTAATATGACAGGCAATATACCGGCCTCCGCGCTTCCCGGTGTTCTTTCAGATCAGGCTGCGTTGCAAGGCAGCGCGATCGGGGCCAATGCGTTGGGCGCACTTTGCAATATGGGAACGGCGATCGGATCGATGGCCTATCAGAATGAAGCGATGCACAGCTATTATGGTTACATGAACAAGGTCAACGACAATGCAGTCACAGTCGCACTGGCGCAGGTCAATCTGGAGGACAGGAAGTTAAGCGCGGCCCTTACGATGCAGGAGGAGCAGATCGATTTTCAGGAGAAGATTGCAAGGCTTCAATCGCAGACGCAGGTCAGGTTGGCGAGGATCGAAGAGCAATATAAGACAAAGCGCGCGGAGATCTATTCGGCGACGCAGGCGTTCCAAAGACGCAGCTATAGTAGTGGTTCACCGTTTTCAATTGCTTAATTAAGGGGAGGAGAAAGATATGACAGCACCAGCAGCAGATATGTTTGCAATGAGCGTAAATGATCCGGCAACGGCAGCGGCTAATCAAGCAACTAGGCGGGCTGCAGACGCATTCAGCGAATTTTCCGGCGACATGTGCGTTGCGCAGGGAGCACAGATGATCGGCTCCGCGGTCAATGGAGTCCTCAACATGGCCGGCTCGCTCGCCACTGCAGCCACCAATTCCCGCATACAGAAGGCGTATTACGCGACTCAAGAACTGATAGCCGATCGCAAGAGGGATATGGCGCTCGGTGCAATGAATATGGAAATCACGAAGATGGACAAGGTCGCCGATATGCAGGCGATCAGAAATGATTCGGTGCTGGAGTTGAGAAAGGCGCAGGCGGGCAAAGAAGTAGTCAAGGCGGAGTTGGCCGAGCAAAAAGCGACGGCGAAAGCGGCGAAGATCGAAAGGCGCGAACACTTCTACGGCAACGCGTTCTAAATAATATTAATCAACGATAACAGAGGCGATGCATCAACAATGCATCGCCTTTTTTCTTTAAAATCTGCCACAGAGGCACAGAGAAAACCCAAATCTGCCACAGAGGCACAGAGACACAGAGAAAACCAAAAAATAGAGTTTTGGTGTCCTCTGTGTCTCCGCGTCTCTGTGGCTGTTTTTAAATTAAAATTTTTGTTGTTCTCTGCGCCTCTGCGTCTCTGTGGCAGAATTGCTTTTCTCTGCGTCTCCGCGGCGGCCTTTGGCACTGTTCTTGCGCCCGCCGTCCGCAACTTTGGCCTCCCCTTCAACCGATAATAATATTGAGAGGTGTGTAAGTATGGGCGGAAGCAGTAATCCAATATACAGCAGCGATGCGGTAAATTTATCCATATTTAGCCTGCCGACTTCCAGCGCGCCGGCGCCGCAGCCCTCACCGCCGCCGGTAGAATGGCCGCTGGAACCGTTGCCGAATGAACCGACGCCGACCGGCATTGTACACGATATTGCAGACCCATTTACGGTCAAGGAGCCTATTCCAAACGGCGAACTTATCGTGCTCGATAATCCTTATGAGCCGAGCACGATCAAATCATTCGGGCAGGTGATGAACAATGAAGGCCAGCAAGTCGCCCTCTTCAGGATTACGATGACCCGGGATAGCTTGGCCCATAAATACAAGGTTGGCGATTACCATTATTTTGAGTATCCCATTTTCGATCAGCCTTACTCTGCCGAAGCGCTTGTTCCCCCTTCAGATGTGATTCCGTTTTCGCAGTATGCGGGAGATTTCGTCGTCGCAAGTGAGACGACGCCTGTGGATCTTGGAACTCTGTATAGAGTGAGCGTGGGCGGAGAGACTAAATATGTTCACCTGCCCCCTTGGGAACAAGGCGCGACACTCTATACAAGTGAAGGTGCGATTGAACTTACGCACGGCGGCGCCTCGAGTCCCATTCCGGTGCTGGATCTTGAATATGAACTTTACGATGGCCCCATAGAGGTCATTGAACCACGTGAAGTATACGATGGCACAATTGAGGCGGTTGAGCGCGCAGGTGCTAAGCCGCCAACATGGTTCGGCATATCGACAGAAACGCCTGCGTGGTTGAGAAATATAGGCAGAGGGGTGATGTCGTTGGTCGCGCGCTCGCCGCAGGCGACACAGACCGCGGAGCGTGTACTCAATGTTGCAAAGGTAGGCGGCAAAGTCGGGGGAATAGTGGTAATGGCAGGCGGCGCCGCAGCATTTGTAGTCCTTGAGCTCTATGTTTACGGACCAAGGATTTTGGATGGTGACATTGAAGCGGGAGCGGAGCTGGCCGGCGATATTGCAATGTTTGGAGTGGGCTGTGCAAGCGCGCCGATAGATGTTCCGTTCACGCTCACCTACTTCGCAACTCGTCTTCTTGCCGACGATTTTGACCTTGGCGAGGCAGTGGATGAGACGAAGATGGTGGCCTTCCCGATCTCAAGCGCGGCAGGCTGGGCTGTCGAAAACGGTGCTTTGTTTATGATGGATCCGATCCCCGAAGAGAGCATAGAAATCGATACGTCAATGATGCCGCCACCGGAGCCCGGAACCGCCAACCTAGGCAATTCCGACAACCCTACAATTCTTTAAATCTGCCACAGAGACACAGAGACACAGAGAAATACAAAAAATAAAGTTTTGGTTTCCTCTGCGCCTCTGCGTCTCTGTGGCTGAATTGTTTTTCTCTGTGTCTCGGCGGCTGCAGTTGGCACCAATATTGCGCAAAAAAATGGCCTTTCCACCCCATTTCTCCTTATAAATCAATTAATTATCCACGCAACTTCGCCCTATCCTTCAACCGATAATAATAATGGAGGAATAGAAGAATGGCCGAAGGATCAGGTTCAGGACCTATAAATTGCGAAATTCCGGAGGGCATAAGCTTCTTTGAACTCATGCTCGATTCGGAATATGACGGTTACTGGTCACCACTTCAACCGGAACCACAAAGTACAAATTCCGGATCTTCGAGCGGTTATGCAGGAGACCCACGTGAAATTATAGGCGCATATAGTCAGTCTGGCGAAATTGCATGTGAGCCGGCACCTGCGCCGACGCCAACCCCACCGGAACCTGCTACGCCTGTCGATGCGTATGTTTCACCTGACAGTGTGACTCCCGTTTCCGTGCCCGATCCGGCCGTCCCGGTTTCGGCTGAACCCTATTTTAGAGTGCCATCTTCTCTTCCCCGCACCGGAGGAGATGTTTGCAGCCTATTTCAGAATCCGAACAGTTTTGATTTTGTCCCACAAGATGGAGTCAGTTATACCTTCGACTATCTTCCGAAAGAATTCACATTGGATGGCAAAACTTACAGGGTAATTGAAACGGCTCAAGGCCCCGCCCTTCAGGAAATTGCGACTTTTGAATCGTTGCCTACTTATGGCGTGCCCGGTGAAATGTGTGAGCCTTATCCTTCCGGTCAAAGAGTAGAAACAGGTGCGGGCAGCGAAGTTACGCTCGTTAACGAAGGTGGAAATCTAAAACTAAGCGTTACGCGAAGACCGCCTCAATCGTCCACAATGTCTTTTTCGGATAGCTTTGATTTTTCAGATTGCACTGACAGTGCGGATATGGGGGCTCCGTCAACGGCACAGTCGGAAGAACGTTTGCCCACCATAAGAGAAACACAGCAGGCAGCGGATAGCCGGTTAGGTCAAATGTATAGAGGATTGGACGATCTCTATTATGGAAAAAAAGGATGGGATCCGGCTGTAGGCCTCGGTTTGGATGTCGCAGAGGAGACTCCGGGGCCGGGATGGCAGGACAGTCCTGAACAACGTGCTGCGAGGGAGGCGGGAGCCAGAATCGATCCAGTTCTTTCGCAATTGGATGCCCAGTCTACAAGGACCTCTGGTTTTACACCTGTTCAGCCAAGTCAACAAACCAGCAGATGGAACGAAGGCAGGGGTGCAGCTGAACCTTCCCCATTTACTGAAGCGTATAGATGTCAAGTTGAGCAGCCACCCTCATATACAGAAGGCACACCGGGTGACGGACCTGCTCCGGTTACAGATAATGCCGGCAGAGTTCCAATTACTGATCCAACAGTACAGCCAAACAATGGACGACCCGTCACACACAATGCCGGTCCCGGCGAACTTGTACTGTTTGCAGTTGACGAGAGCGTATTAGATGGCCCTACGAATACCGGTACATTTGAAGAAGGAAGGGTTGCAAGAACATCTGCAGAGGCAGGAAGGACAAGCGCGAGTCCGACTCCCAGGACCGGTATTTTAAGCTCCGATTTCATCCGCTCCAGCGGGCCGACAGGTATTCTCGGTGTCATGATTGAGGCGCTCGGAAGCGGAATAGTTGAAAATGCTTCAGGGTCGCCGATGTCTGAAGCTGCAAGAACTGGCTTAGGTGTCTCTACATTCTATGGCTTGGGTTTTTGGGAATACATGGCCGCAGGGGGCACAAATGTAGGGCTTTATACAAGTACTTTTGTATCTTCCTTTCCCGGCTTTGCAGCTATGATGATGCCGTTAGCTGGTGATACAGGCGCCGTTGTACAGGATATGGCCCGCCAGGTTGGTGCAAATCCGAATGGCATAGCTGCACGCGTTGCTACTTCTGCCACTACTGTTACGCTTACCACTGCAGCCATGAGTGCACAGGTTGCACCAGGCGCGCCGACGGTTGCGGCCCAAGCAGCAAGCGAAGGTCTGGTAGTTGGCGGAGTGAGATTTCTTGCAACGGGCTCTATGGTGGGTCAGACATTGTTAACTGCATATACAATGGGCATGGGATTTATGACATACGGTTGGGACTACGCCCTGCCTTCGGGTTACACATGGGCAGACGGCGACGATAGCGCCGGTGATGTTATTTTGGGAACATTGGGCGGCGCATTGCAGCATGTTGAGGATACAGGACGCGGTTTCGGTCAGGCTTATATGAATACTATGCGTCAAGTCGAACAAACCGCCGCTCCCGTAGTGGTGCCGGTAATTCATGCGATCGATAGAGGCGCAGAGTTGGCTGCTGAAGGGTTGAGCGACCTTTGGGAAACAGGTTCGAATATTGTTACTGGTGAATGGATGAGTGGCGCCGCTGCCGCCGTAAGTGGTGAGTCATGGTGTTGGGTGTGGGAAGATGGCTGCTAATCCTTAAAGCTTGCGATATAACCAAAATAATTGTAAAAATTACATATGCCCCTGGAACTCGGCATGTTTGCGGTGATGGATTATCTGTGGGATACGCTGGAAAAAACCGCGGACGGCAAACATATCAACTATACAATTTATGACGTCGATCTTCTCTGGAAGATGGGATTCGTCGACACGGAGCAGTTTCCTCTGGACGAGTGGAAACAGGTCTTCGAGCCCTACCGCCAGTCGGACGGCACGTTCCTCCTCGATAAAGACGCGTTCTTCGCTTTGGACAAATACCGCTACAAGGGCGAGATACACATTCCCTTCGACGCGATGAAAATAAACGAAGGCCTCTACACCGACGAGGGGTTGCAAGAGCTGATCGACCAGTCCATCGCACCGTCGTCCTCACTCACAAAAGAAAATTTGAAGGCATATTTCGATACGCTCAAAGAGACGTACCGCACCCCCGAAGGCTACGTCAAAATCGCCAAAGAGGCGAAGCGGCAGATAAGGGACATGATTGACAGGAACCCCTCGCCTCTCCGCAATCTCGAGCTCCTCTTCGACCAGTCGATCGCAAAAGGTGAAGATCAAAAGATGGAGGAGAGAATTGAGGGCACGGAAGCGGAATATGCGACTGCCCGCGCAGCACTTGAAGCGTCATCGTTTGCCGCAACACCCACAACGAAGACGGAGGCCGCGGCAAAGGGTTTGAAAGGTTTGGAAAAGGCAAGAAAGAAAGAAGCCGCCGTCGTCGCCAAAGACGAAGGCGTCCATCTCAAGAAGATTCGCCGCTCGCGGAAGGGGATGAGGGGCTGATCTCTCTGTTTTTTTCAGACATCTGACGGACGACCGAAAGCTCGCGCTCGAGCTGCCTGATCCTCTTGTTCTTCGCCCTGATTTCCAGAGTCTTATATAGCGAAGGGAGAGCCTCGATGAGCGCGATTGCGACCATCCCCGTGCAGAAGGTCAGAAGCAGCATGAAACCCATGGGTATCGGCACGGATTGGACGGACAAAATATGCGGGACGTAAAATTTGAAGACAACCGTGTAGCCCAGTGTTGCCTCATCAAGATTGCAATAGATGAAATTGAGAAGCACGAAAAATAGGAAGGCCATCACGACCGCGAATATTAATCGTTTCATTATAATGTTCCCTTGTAGTTCCTCCCCTTTGTAAGGGGAGGATAGGTGGGGTAGATCTACCTCCCCTAACCCCTCCTTACAAAGGAGGGGGATTTACCAATATTTCCAAATCCATCGATCAATCTGTCATATGTACTTAGTAGATATTCCGGCATGGAGCGCGTTTCGCTCATGACCGGCAAAAAATTTGTGTCGCCCACCCAGCGCGGGACGACGTGCAGATGTATGTGGTCCACTATCCCCGCCCCCGCCGCCTTTCCAAGATTGATCCCGCAATTGAATCCCTCCGCCTCGATTGTTTTTATCATGACTTCGACGGATTCGCCTGCAAGCTCCATCATCTCCTGATGTTCCTCGTTTGTTAAGTCTTTCAAACCCGCGACATGGCGGTAAGGCGAGATCAGCACATGGCCGTTGTTATATGGAAAACGGTTCATCACGATAAACGAAGTCTTTCCGCGGTGCAAAACGAGACGTTCCCTGTCGTCGCCTTTAAGCGCCAGCTCGCAGAAGATGCAGCCCCCCTTCTTGTTTTTCAGATCCTCTATGAACTGCATCCGCCACGGCGCCCAGAGATTATTCATGGTTCACCATTTCGCGAAGCTCGCGGCCCGCCTTGAAGAACGGCACGCGGCGCGCGCCCACATCGACCGATGCGCCGCTTTTGGGATTGCGGCCGGTGCGCGGCTTCCGGACGCGGACCTCGAAGCTGCCGAAACCTCTGATTTCGATCCTGTCACCTTTCGCAAGGGCGTCCGTCATGCCGTCGAAGATCGTGTTCACTATGATTTCGACGTCCCGCGCCGCAAGATTTTGAAGTTTTTTGCCGATCGCTTCAATCAGATCACTCTTGTTCAAGGTCCCCTCCTTTTATCTTTCCCCTCCTTTGTAAGGAGGGGGTGGGGAGGTAGATCGTGATCTACCCCACCTAACCTCCCCTTACAAAGGGGAGGTATTGTTGTTAATAAGTCCAATACAATAATAGTGGTTCTCTAAAAGTTTGCTTGGTCCCGATGATCGCAGATTTCACTTCCGACATCGCGCTTTCAAAAAGACGGTCTATGAGCTTTTCGCCCTTCTTGTGTTTTTCAACGACTTCGGGCTCGCCTTTTATACCCGCAAGCTCGCCGGCGAGCGCCACCGCGTCGAAATATCCGCCAAGCTTGTCGACCAGCCCTTTAAGCTGCGCCTCTTCACCGCTGTATATGCGGCCGTCGGCCACGAGATCCATGACTTCGTCCGATAGTCCGCGCGCCTGCCCCACATCGGTCTTGAACTGGCGGTGTATGTCTTTGAGCATCCCTTCTAAAATTTCGCGCTCCTCGGGGGTGATCGGCCTGTCAGGCGATGCGATATCTTTGAACTTGCCGCTCTTTAAAGTTTCATGGCCGATCTTTGCCCACTGAAGAAGGTCGCCAATCTGCACGTGATCCATTCTGACGCCGATGCTGCCGGTGATCGTTCCCGGTTCCGCCACAATTTTGTTCGCACCGCAGGCAACGTAATATCCGCCTGATGCGGCGACCGTCCCCAAAGACGCAACGACCGGTTTTTTTGCAGCCAGTCTTTTGACGGCGTCAAAAAGCTCCTGCGATGCGGAAACGGAGCCGCCGGGAGATTCGATCCGGACGACAACCGCTTTGATGCCGCCGTCTTTTCGGTATTCGTCCAACTCCTTCACCTTATCCATCGGCTCGTAGATCCCGCCCTCGATCTTCACGAGGCCTACATCTCCGCCTCCAAAGATGCTGATTTCGCTATCGGATGAAGAAGACAAGAGGAACACAGCCATCCCGAAGAGGAAAGATCCCCCTAACAGGACGACAAGAATAAAAATGGCTAAAAGTGTCTTGTTGCGCATCGGTTACGATTTCAGACCAAGTGCGAATCGCCTCTCACGCATCATCGTCTTTTTCACGACGACATTCACCTCATCACCGACTTTTAGCGTCTCGGGATATTCCTTTATGGGAATCAGGCCCTCGACGCCCTCTTCCAGCTTCACGACCGCGCCTGCGGTGTTGATCTGCGACACTGTCCCCTTCGCCTGCGTGCCTTCGGTGTAGTTTGACATGATGCTGGCCCACGGATCGTCGGTCAATTGCTTCACGCCCAGTGAAAAGCGCTCGTTTTCCGCATCGACATGCAGCACCACCGCCTCGACCTCATCCCCCTTCGTTATGGCTTCAGACGGATGCCCGAAGTTCTGCACCCACGAAAGGTCGGAGATGTGTATGAGGCCGTCGATCTCGCCGCCAACGTCGACAAAAACGCCGAAGTCCGCGATGTTTTTCACCTGGCCCTTTATCTTGCTGCCGATCGGATATTTCTTTTCGAGATTTTCCCACGGATTGGGCTCGATCTGCTTTAGCCCCAGCGAGATGCGCTTGTTGTCGCGGTCGATATCGAGAATGATCGCGTCGATCACGTCGCCCACCGACACAATTTTTGAAGGATGCTTCACCTTCTTCGTCCAGCTCATCTCGGAGATGTGGACGAGCCCTTCAACGCCGTCGCCGATCTCGATGAACGCGCCGAAATCGGTGATGTTCGTGACCTTGCCGCGGACGCGCGAACCGACAGGGAAATTATCCTCGACGTTGCCCCACGGATCGGGTGTCAGCTGCTTTAAACCCAGCGAAACCTTCTGCGTCTGGGAATCGAACTTCAATATAACCACGCGGATCTCGTCGCCCACATCGAAGAGCTCCGAAGGATGGCCCACCCTGCCCCACGACATGTCCGTGACGTGCAACAGGCCGTCGATCCCGCCCAGATCCACAAAGACGCCGTAGTCGGTGACGTTTTTCACGACGCCGTTGAACACCTGGCCTTCCTGAAGATTCGTGAGCGTCTCTTCCTTCAAAGTTTCGCGCTCTTTTTCGAGGAGCACTTTGCGCGAGAGAACCACGTTGCCGCGGCGCTTGTTGAGCTTTATTATTTTAAATTTGTACGCCTTGCCGACGTATTTATCGAGGCTCTTTGCGGGCCTGAAATCGACCTGCGATCCCGGCAGGAACGCGCGCACGCCGATATCGACAGCGAGGCCGCCCTTGACCTTGGAGATCACGACGCCCTCGACGATACCGTCCTTTTCGGCGGTCTCCTCAAGGTGGTCCCATGTGCGCATCGAATCCGCGCGCTCCTTGGAGAGGATGAGCATGCCGTTTTCATCCTCCAGCGTCTCTAAAAAGACGTCGATCTCCGTTCCGGGCACCGCGTTGAGCTCGCCCGTCGGCGTTTTGAATTGATCGATCGTGATGCGGCCCTCCGATTTGAAGCCGATATCGACAACGACAAAATCGCGGCTGGAGCGGACGATCTTGCCTTTGATGATCTCGCCTTCCTTGAGCGTGATCTTTTTCGCGCTCTCCTCGAAAAGGCGCGCAAATTCCGTGTTTTTCTGTGTTTCGTTTGGTTGGATGTGAACTGGACTCATTTTATAAAAATCCTCCTTTTTCTTTATAATCTAAGATGTTAGGCGACGGACCTTAGACGGGCTGACATAAGTTGTCAAACAAAAAGTTGCGATTTTTTAGGGGGTTACAAAAAGGGGACGAAATAAGGGGACGCTTCTCCTGTTCACGTGGTTCTCATGTGAAAATGAGAAGCGTCCCCTGTTTTGAGCGGGAGACGAGGGTCCCCCTCCGACTTCGTCTCCGGGGATTTCCTCGCCCACCCATTCGACTCGCGGACGCTCGCTCATGGGTACCCGGACTCGGTCAGAACTCGCGTCAGAAAATTGTTCTTACTTGAAGCAGGGATCCCCGGGCTATTGAGCTACATTAATTTATGAGCTCCAGCACGTTTCAAACACACCCCCCGCTCAAAAAAATAGCCCCGTGAAGGGGCTATTTTCTTTGAGCGGGAGACGAGGGTCGAACTCGCGACAACCACGTTGGCAACGTGGAGCTCTACCACTGAGCTACTCCCGCAACGGTTAAAGCCTTTAAGTTAAGCAGGCTGTTTTGTCAATCCCCTGAAAAAACCTATAGTATAATGTAGCGCCGAGCCGATGGATAAAAGCAGGCCCGGCCACAGAAATATCCACGCCATCATGCGCCAGTTCAAGCCGAAAAACGGGTAGTGCATAAGAAGCCCCACCGTCGCCGTAGAAATAAACGCCGATTTGTATTTTCCCCAGTGGGACGCGGCTATCACTATCCCCTCCTCAACGGCGATTCCGCGGAGCGCCGTTATCGTGACTTCACGCACGAAGAGTATGGCGACGATCCATGCCGGTATGCGCCCGAGGGGTATCATCATTATCATAGCGGTCAAAAAGAGGAGCTTGTCAGCCAGGGGGTCCAATAATTTTCCGAAAGTGCTCGTGAGATTGTATTTGCGCGCGTAGTAACCGTCCACCATGTCCGACGTCATGGCCACTGCGAAAAGTATCGCGGCGGCGAAGGAGAGCGATCGGCTCAAAATTACATCGTCGGAAGCGTATTCGAGAAAGAGCATCAGGACGAGCATGACCGGCGCGACAATCAGGCGCGCAAATGTTATGGAGTTCGGCGTGTTCCAGAATTTTGTCATCGGGCTACTTCTAGTTTTTAGACTTTGCTTTGTCAAAGAGATTGTCTAGGATGCCGACAATGGAGATCAAAAGTGATTTTCTGGTTATCGGGAGCGGGATTGCGGGGCTGACGTTTGCGCTACAGGTTGCGGACAAGGGCACCGTTGCGATCGTCACAAAACGCGATCGCCAGGAATCCGCAACTTCATATGCGCAAGGCGGGATCGCCGCAGTCGTTTCCGAAGCGGATTCGCTTGAGGATCACGTGAGAGATACGCTTAATGCCGGCGACGGCCTCTGCCATGAGGACGTCGTGCGCTCCGTCGTTTCCGAAGGCCCCGGGCAAATCCGGCGGCTGATGGACTGGGGCGTCCATTTCACGGAGGGCCTGCACTGGCCGTTTGACCTGACAAAAGAAGGCGGACACAGCCACAGGCGTGTGCTTCACGCCGGAGATTTCACGGGCCGTGAAATCGAAAAGGCGCTCCTCTCCGCGGTCAAGGCGCATCCCAATATCAAAATTTACGAGCACCACATCGCCATCGACCTCATCACAAGGCACAAGCTTGAACGTTCGACCGGGGGTCCCAATCGCTGCTACGGCGCGTATGTTTTGGATATAAACAAAAAGGCGATCAATACGTTCGCTTCAAAAGTTGCTGTGATTGCGTCCGGCGGCGCCGGCAAAGTTTATCTCTACACGAGCAATCCGGATATCGCCTCGGGCGACGGAATTGCAATGGCGTTCCGCGCGGGCGCCCCCGTCTCCAATCTTGAGTTTGTCCAGTTCCACCCGACCTGCCTTTATCATCCGAAGGCGAAGTCATTTTTGATATCGGAGGCGGTGCGCGGCGAAGGCGGGACTCTTCGCCTCATAAGCGGCGAAGCGTTCATGAAGCGATACGATTCCCGGGGGGATCTGGCGACGCGTGACGTCGTCGCGCGCGCGATCGACTTTGAGCTCAAGAAAGGCGGCGACGAACACGTCATGCTTGATATCACCCATAAGCCGGCGGATTTCATCAAAGACAGATTTCCGAATATCTATTCGACATGTCTCTCATATGGAATCGACATCACAAAGGAGCCGATACCGGTCGTTCCCGCGGCGCACTATTTCTGCGGCGGCGTCGTGACGGATGCGAAGGGATTCACCGGCATCGATGGCCTTTATGCCATAGGCGAAGCCGCCTGCTCGGGCCTTCACGGCGCAAACCGTCTGGCGTCCAATTCCCTTCTGGAGGCCGTCGTATTTGCGACGCGCTCCGCGGCCGTTTCCAGAGACGGGCTTCAGGAACTCGGTGGCCCGCTTCCCCCTATCCCCGCATGGGACGCGAGGGGTGCGACGGACTCTGACGAGGAGGTGGTCATCTCGCAGAACTGGGACGAGGTGAGAAGGCTCATGTGGAACTATGTCGGTATTGTCAGGTCAAATAAGCGCCTGCTTCGCGCCAAGAACAGGATCGAAATACTGCTCGATGAAATCAAAGAGTACTACTGGAACTTCACGGTGACTTCCAATCTCGTGGAACTCCGGAACATCGCGCTTGTCGCGAACCTCGTCATACAATCGGCGCTGTCACGCCATGAGAGCCGCGGCCTGCATTACACCATCGATTTTCCGCAAAGGGATGATGCCAATTTCAAGCACGATACGGTTCTTAAGGCCTAATTCGGCTTTGTCCATTTGAGTTGCGATTCGCCAACTACGCTTTGAAGCGTCAGCGACAACTCTTCGCCTACAGGAACCTTCGGGAAAGTGACCATGTAGAGTTTCGACCAGCGGTTGATGTGGGGATAAAGAACTTGCACCAATGGCGTTATGGGGACCTGCTCTATGGATGTCGGCCAGACAGCTTCGCTATTCGCGGTTGTCATGTAGATTTCCCAGAATGTGTCCGAATCCAGCGAGAATTTTTTGTAGTCTTTTTTCGTGAACATGCTGATAAAGACATTCCACTGTCTTTGCTGCAAAGATTGCTGATCTTCCATCCACTGCGCCGCCTCCAAGGGCCCCATGTGGTTTACCTCTGCATACTTTTTTGCAAACGCCCTCCTGAAAACGTCGTTGACGAAGGTGGCGTACCAGATGACTTTTGCGTCCCAGGTATTTGCATCGTATGCCTGCCCCCTGTGGGTCGCGAGCCGGAGTTGCGCACGGTAGGTCTCTTTTGCGGCAAATGCAGAAACCGAATAGAGCAGTACGATTGAAATCAAAACGGCATTGGCAATAGATCGCATACATTCTCCTTCGTATGGCCCTGTTTTATAACCGAACGTTCAACATCTTCCAGCCACTTTTCCATGTCGCCAAATATCTGTTCCCTGTGCGACTCGTTTGTCAGGTCGTGAAAACATTCATCATACAGATGCATGCGCTTTGCGGCGGACGGCAGGCGCAGGAAGAATTGCTTTGTGCCTTCAGGCGATGTGATCCGGTCTTCCTTCCCGTGCAGCATGAGCGCCGGGATTTGAATCCTTGAGGCCATAGCCATGATGAGCTGCGTGTTTTCAATCAGCTGTTTTTGCAAACGAAGCGAGATTTTCTGGCCCGCCAGCGGATCGTTCTGGAAAGATTCGGCGGTGTTTGCGTCCCTCACAACGTCATACGGATTTATGCCGGTTCCAACGCGAAGGGCCGGAAAAAGGCGGACAAGTTTTTCGTTGAGCTTCTGCCTCCATCTCGGCGTTTTGATAACGGGTTCCACCGACGGGGAGAGCGTTATGAAGCCGTCGATTTTGCCGGGATGGGATCCGCCCCATGAGACTGCATGCCATGCCGGGACCAGAAGATTTATTATGAACTGGCCGCCGACCCCGGCCCCGATGAGGAAGATCGGGATTTGAGGCTTTGCCGCCGCCCGCGAGAAATGTATGAAATTGGAAAGGTCGCAGATGAATTCGCCGAATTGCCTGGCGTCGCCCCTTCTGCCCCCGCTCTTTCCGTGGCCGCGCTGGTCGTACATCGCAACCGCATAATTCCGCTCCACAAAATATTTCGTGAGTGAGCCCTGCCTGCCTATGTGGTCGCCGAAATCGTGGACGTAAATCAAAAGCGCCTTCGGAGATTCGGGGATCCAGTGCTGATAGTAGAGCCGGAGGCCGTCATCAGATGTAAAATATTTGATTGATGCGTTGATGCCCATGGCAGGCTTTTTCTACCCAATGGCGTCTGCTAATGCAATAGCTTTAAGACTTTGCGAACTCCTCAAGAAGCTCTTTTTGTTTTTTTGAGAGTTTTTTGGGTGTTTTTACGATGAACTCGACTGTCTGATCGCCTTTATGGCGCCTGTGGACGTTTTGAAAACCCCTGTGCATAAGGCGGATGGAATCGCCCGTTTCCGTTCCCGGCGGGACCGCGATCTCCTCCTCGCCTTCGAGCGTCGGCACCTTAATCTTCGCGCCGAGGGCCGCCTGGACAAATGTAATCGGAACTTTGCAAACGATGTCGTCACCCTGCCGTTCAAAAAAATCATGCTTCGAGACGGATACGGTCACGTAAAGATCGCCTGCAAGACCGTTTCCCGTCCCGGCCTCGCCCTCCCCGCGAAGCACAAGGCTCATGCCGTCTTCCATGCCGGGCGGAATTTTCACCGAGAGCTTCTTTTTCTTCTGTACGCGGCCGTGGCCGCGGCATTCATCGCACGAGGCTTCAATTTTCGAGCCTTCACCGCGGCATGTAGGGCATGTTGCCTGAAGTATAAAAAATCCCTGACGATGCGTTATATGGCCGGTCCCGCCGCACTGGCTGCAGTTTTTGCGTCCGGTTCCGGGCTTCATGCCGCTTCCGTCACACGCATCGCACTTCGCCTGCTTTGTGATGGAGATCTCTTTATCGGCGCCCCTGGCCGATTCTTCAAATGTGATCGATACGTTTTGCTGAAGGTCGGATCCCGCGTGTCCGCGCCTTCTGGCTCCGGCGCGGCCCGCGCCGAAACCGATTCCTCCCCCGAAGAACTCCGCGAAGAGATCGCCGAAAGACGCGAAGATGTCGTTCATGCCGGAGAATCCCTGAAAGCCCGTCCCTGCAAGCCCCTGATGGCCGTATGCATCATATATTTGGCGCTTCTGCGGATCGGAGAGGACCTCATAGGCCTCTGATGCCTCTTTGAATTTCTCCTCGGCCTTGGGATCTTCTCTATTGCGGTCGGGATGATATTTTAGAGCCATCTGCCGGTAGGATTTCTTGACGTCATCCTCGCCGGCGTCCCGCCTCACACCCAGAACTTCATAATAATCGCGTTTGATCATAAATATCCTGAAATAAGATGGGGATTTGCTATGTAAAGTCAATGAATGTCAACCCTTCGATTCCACTCAGGGTAAAGCGGGGACTTGACTATAGGCATAAAAGAACCCATAAAGAACTCCGCAAAGGAGAAAACTATGGGGAAAATTATAGGAATTGACCTTGGAACGACCTTTTCGGTGGTTGCCGTGATGGAGGGGGGCGAGCCGAAGATCATCACAAATGAGGAGGGATCGAGACTCACACCCTCTGTTGTGGCCTTTTCCAAAGACGGCGAAATTCTGGTCGGCCAGATCGCCAAACGTCAGGCGATAACAAACCCCGAAAACACGATCTATTCGATCAAGCGTTTCATGGGGCGAAAGTACGAGGAGATTCCGGAAGAGATCCGCATCGTTCCGTACAAAGTGGGCCATGCGCCAAACGGCGACGCTCAAGTCGCCATCGGCGACAAGACGTATTCGCCGCCCGAAATTTCCGCGCATATTTTAAGGAAACTGAAAAGGGCCGCGGAGGCGTATCTGGGAGAGACCGTCACCGAGGCGGTCATTACGACTCCCGCATATTTCAACGACAGTCAACGACAAGCGACCAAGGACGCGGGCAAGATCGCCGGCCTCGATGTTAAGCGCATCGTCAACGAACCGACGGCCGCGGCGATGGCATACGGCCTCGACAAGAAAAAGGACGAGACGATCGCCGTTTTCGATTTCGGAGGCGGAACATTCGATATCTCGATCCTCGACGTCGGCGAGAACGTCGTCGAAGTGATTTCGACGAACGGCGACACGCATTTGGGCGGCGACAACATCGACCAGAGGATCATGGAGTATCTGATCGCAGAATTCAAAAAGGATCAGGGGATCGACGTGTCGAGCGACCGCATGGTCCTGCAGAGGCTCCGTGAAGCCGCCGAGAAGGCGAAGTGCGAATTGTCATCGACTCTGGAGACTGAAATCAACCTCCCCTTCCTGACCGCCGATGCTTCGGGCCCGAAGCACTTCAACGTGAAGCTCACGCGTGCGAAGTTCGAATCGCTCGTGATGGATCTTTTGGAAAAGACGATTGAGCCGTGCAAGCGTGCGCTGGCAGACGCGAAAAAGAAACCGTCCGATATCGACGAGGTCGTTTTGGTCGGAGGTTCGACGCGCGTACCGAAGGTGCAGGAGATAGTGCGCAATTTCTTCGGACGCGAGCCGCACAAGGGCGTGAACCCTGATGAAGTCGTCGCGGCGGGCGCTGCTGTCCAGGCGGGCGTCCTGGGCGGAGAAGTAAAAGATATGTTGCTCCTCGACGTAACACCGCTTTCGCTCGGCATCGAGACATTGGGCAGCGTGATGACGAGGCTCATCGAACGCAACACGACGATCCCAACACGCAAGAGCCAGATTTTTTCTACAGCCGCCGACGGACAGACGTCGGTTGAAGTGCATGTGATGCAGGGAGAGCGCGAGATGGCCGGGGACAACAGAACTCTTGGCCGCTTCCATCTCGACGGCATCCCCCCTGCCTCGCGCGGCATCCCGCAAGTGGAGGTGACTTTCGATATCGACGCGAACGGCATCGTGCACGTGCAGGCAAAGGACCTTGCGACGCAGAGGGAGCAAAAGATTACGATCACATCCTCGTCCGGTTTGAATAAGGATGATATCGACCGGATGGTGAAGGAATCGAAGTCGCACGAGGCCGACGACAAGAAGCGCCGCGAAGAGGTTGAGCTGCGCAATCAGGCCGACGCGCTTGTCTACAATACTGAAAAGATGATCAAAGATAATCGTGAGAAGATTCCTGTCGGAGATATCAAGCGCGCGGAGGAAGCGTGCGAGGAGTGCAAGAAGGCAATCGAAGCGAACGAATCGTCAAGGGTCAAAAAGGCCTTGGAAGATCTGCAGCAGGCGACGTTCAAGATTTCAGAGGCGCTCTATAAGGCTTCCGCGCCGAAGGGAGAACCCGGAGCGGCCGCCGCCGGCGCTGAAGAGCCAAAGAAGGAAGAGAAGAAGAAGGACGAAAAGGTCGTCGACGCGGAGTTTGAAGAGACGAAGTGATCAGGCGACTATTAATGTTATTTCACCTTTAGGCGGGTGTTTTTCGAGATGAGTGACAATTAAAGAGAGGTTTCCGCGGACAAATTCTTCATGTATCTTTGTGAGTTCGCGGCATACTACCGCTTGGCGGTCACCTAATACATCAAGGATGTCTTTGGCAGTCTGGACGGCCTTCCAAGGCGAGATATAAAAAACGAGCGTATGTTTCAGCCCTTTAAGCCCCTCAAGGGCATTTTTTCTTTTTCCCGGCTTGTCTGGCAGAAAGCCGATGAACGTGAATCGATCGGTCGGAAGACCCGCCGCTGATATCGCGGCCGCAAGGGCGGATGCGCCGGGTATGGGGCAAACAGTGATCCCCTCCTCTATCGCCTTCACGAGAAGCGGATAGCCGGGATCGGAGATGCAGGGTGTGCCGGCGTTCGAAACGAGCGCGACATTTTTGCCTTCTTTCAGCGCGTTTATTATCTGCTCCGCCTTCTGCCTTTCATTCGCCTGAAAAAAACTTGTGAGAGGCGTGTGGATGTCGAAATGCGTAAGAAGCTTTCGCGTATGGCGGGTGTCCTCCGCCGCAATGAGGCCCACCTCTTTCAGCATACGAATCGCGCGAAGAGTGATGTCTTCGAGATTGCCGATAGGGGTTGCAATAATGTAGAGAGTTCCGGACATAAAAAAACCCCTCCTTTGTAAGGAGGGGTCAGGGGAGGTAGATCTACCCCACCCTCACCCTCCCCTTACAAAGGGGAGGGGATCCTTAAGGTTTCCATGCAATCGGGAATCTTCGCCCTATTCCAAACGCCTTCGACGTGACCTTCAGCCCCGGCGGCGACTGGCGCCTCTTGTATTCATTCGAGTCGACGCGCCTCACGACATCCTCGACCGCTTTTTTGTCAAATCCCATGGCGATGATAGACGGCGCGCTCAAATGATCCTCGACGTAAGCCTTTAGTATTTCATCCAGGACGTTGTATGGCGGCAAAAGGTCCTGATCCGTCTGATCGGGTTTGAGTTCTGCAGTAGGCGGCTTTGTCAAAATCGATTCGGGTATTAATTCCTTTTTGCGGTTGATGAATTTTGCGACTTTGTAGACTATTGTCTTGGGGACGTCGGAGATGACGGCAAGGCCGCCCGCCATATCGCCGTAGAGCGTGCAGTAACCGACGGACAGCTCCGATTTGTTTCCGGTCGATAATACAAGCGCGCCCTCTCTGTTTGAAATCGCCATGAGTATGTTTCCGCGGATGCGCGCCTGAACATTTTCTTCAGTGAGGCTCACTTTTTTAATATCTCCGCCGAACCCCAGAACTTTGCGGTAACCGTCATATATTTTGTCTATCGAAATTGTCTTCGTCTTGACCTTGAAATTCTTCGCGATGGCACGGGCGTCATCCACGCTCTCTTTTGACGTGAAGCGCGACGGCATCATCACCGCCGTAACGTTTTGCGGGCCTACCCCCTCGCACGCGATTGCCGTGACCACAGACGAGTCGATGCCTCCGGAAAGTCCGACAACGGCCTTCTTGAATCCGCACTTTCCCATGTAATCGCGAAGGCCCAGGATCAGCGCCTCGAAGATCTCATCCTCGTCTCCCATTTCGCGAATTTTTAAGGGCGGCAGGGATTCACCAAGATCGACTATGAAGAGGTCCTCTTTGAATGCCTTGCCCATCGCGATGATCTCGCCTTTGGCGTTGGCGACAAAGCTTTGGCCGTCAAAGACGAGCTCGTCGTTTCCGCCAACAAGATTGCAGTAGATGACCGGCTTCCCGAAATCCTTGGCGGCGCCGCACACCAGACCTTCGCGGATCTTTTGTTTTTTGAGCGTATAGGGAGATGCGGAGAGGTTGATCATCACGTCCGCGCCTGCCTCTACAAACAGTTTCATCGGGTCCTGGGGATAGAGGTGCCGGCCTCCAAAATCGAAAGCGCTCCAGAGATCCTCGCAAAGCGAGAGCCCGATATTTGTTTTACCGTAATTATAAACGCGGTGCGTGCGCGCCGGTTCAAAATGGCGCGCCTCGTCGAAGACGTCGTATTCGGGAAGCAGGGATTTGGCTTGAGCGAATTGAACGGCGCCGTTTTGCAGAAAGCCGGCCGTGTTGAAAAGCCCGTGGCCCGTTTGCGATTCATTTATAGAAATATAACCCAGGACGACTGCCGTGCGCGTCGTCTTCGCTGCGATCTCTTCGACACATTCGAGGTTTCGCTGGATGAAAGAAGGCTTTTCGACGAGGTCCCGCGGCGGATATCCGCAAATCGTAAGCTCCGGGAAGACGACTATTTCAGCGCCCGCTTTTTCGGCCTGCGCAAGGCGGGCGAGGATCTTCTTTTTGTTCCCGGAAAAATCCCCGACCGTCGTGTTGATCTGTGCAACCGCAATCTTCATTTTTAATTCAGCCACAGAGACGCGGAGGCGCAGAGGAAACCAAAACAATATTTTTTTGTATTTCTCTGTGTCTCTGTGCCTCTGTGGCAGCTCTTAAACCAGAAGTTGCCCAAGCTTTATCGCCAGGCCAAGATTGCCCTCCACTTTAACCTTGCCGGCCAGGAAGGCCATCTGCGGGTTCAGTTCCCCCTCAACCATTTTGATCAGGTCGGCACCCTCCATGCTGATCGTCATCTCGGCCTTTGCGGTTGCGTCCTGCCGGACCTCTGCAGGGTCCTTGGAGCAATCGATGACCCAGCGCCCCGCGCCCTCGCCTGTCAGGCTGATCGCCACGGCGACGCCGATGCCTTTCGCATCCTCCGGACGCTCTTTGAGCCTTTTTGCGATTTTCCCTTCGATGATCTCTTTTGTTGTCATAGTGAGCGGAGTTTAAAGTTAAAAGTTAAAAGTGAAAAGAAAAAAATAATTTAACCAGCCATTGCCCCAGCAGTGCCGCAAGGAAGATCATAAGCAGTGTATCCCTCGCCTTCTGCGATGTGAAGGGTCTGATTTCTTTGCCGATGATGAAAACAGTCAAAGTTCGCGCGAATAAATAAATGAGTATGAGGGCTACTACAAGTCCCATCGGGTGGAGATCGATGCTTTTCCTGATTTCTCCGTGAGTCAAAAAGGCAATCGAGCGCGTGAGCCCGCATCCCGGGCAGTCGATGCCTACAAACGATTTGACGGCGCACAGAGGAAGATTTGTAATAGCCGGAAAGGCGGCGATGATATAGGCGCAAAGAAACAGGGCCGGAACACCCAGAAGGATGATCCAGCCCTGTCTTGCTATCCTGGTTTCCATCAATATTATTACGCTATGCCGGCCTTCTTCGCTGCAAAGTCGCCGACTACCGGTATGCGCCAGCGCTCACCCTGATATGCCTTGATGAGGCAGACGATCCACACCACGAAGGCGATAAGACCGACGATCGGAATAAAGAAGCCGATGATGATGCCCAAAACCGACGCAATGGCGCCGAAGATCGCCGCAAGGATCTCAAGCGCGATGATCACAAGGATGTATCCCACGCCGAATGCGGTGCCCTGCCATGCGTGGAATCTCACGTCGGCATTTTCCTTCTCTATGAGAAGAAAGATGATGCTCGTGATCGGCATGCAGATGTAGCACAGAAGACTTGCGATGTTGGGTGCAAGCCCGGTGCCTTTCGTTGGTTGTGTTTGTCCTCCACCCATATTCCCCCCTTTTCTTTAATTTTGGATGCTAATTTATGCCTCAAATATCAAGGATATGCAACAATGTTTTTTTATTAATCTCGATAAAGCGATTCAAGAATCTCCTTATACTTCTGCGCCGTGAATTTGCGGCGGACCTTCATCGTGGGCGTAAGCTCCCCCGCCTCCACGGAGAAATCATGGTCAAGGATCGCGAATTTTTTGATCGTTTCATGCCTTGCCAGTTTCAGGTTTTTCTCTTTTATCACGGAAGCGATGAGATCCTTGACCCGCGTATCGGATGCAAGCGATTTGAAATCGGAATTGATTCCCGTTTTTGAAGCGAACTCGCGGATCGATTCGGGATCAAGCGTTATAAGCGCGGTCAGATATTTTTTCTTGTCACCGTAAACCATGCAGTAGTTGATGAAACGGCTCTCCGTGAGAAGCGCTTCGATCATCTGCGGGGCGACATTTTCGCCGCCGGCAGTGACTATGATGTCCTTCTTGCGGTCGGTTATCCTTAAGAAGCCGTCGCGGGACAACTCGCCGATATCGCCGGTCCGAAACCAGCCGTCGGCGGTCTTTACCGCGCGAGTTTCGTCGGGCATGTTCAAATATTCACGGAAGACGGTCGGGCCGCGGACGAGGACCTCGCCATCCGGCGCCAGCTTGATCTCGACGCCCGGCAGCGGCTTACCCACGGTCCCGAAATGGTAATCGTCCGGGCGGTTGACGGTCGCCGCGGCAAAGGTTTCGGTCAGTCCATAGCCTTCAAGTACGAGAAGCCCTATTGTCTGGAAAAATTTTGCGTAATCGCCGCCGAGTGGTGCGCCGCCGGATATGAAAAGACGCAAGCGGCCGCCCAGCTGCCTGTTGATCTTTCTGAAAACAAGTATTGATGCAATAAAGTGTTTCAGACGCAAAATTAGAGGCAATCGCCTGTGCTTCTGCCGGAGGCCGCCGGCCTCTTTGCCGATTTTTATCGCCCAATCGAATATGCGCCGTCGGGCCTTTGATGCCCCCTCGACATGTCTTACGAGCCGCTCGTGCATCTTTTCTATCATTCGCGGGACGCCGACAATAAAGTGGGGCCTGACATCCCTGCAATTTTCGGCAAACTTCTCGACCGACTCCATGAACGCAACCTGATAGCCTCCCGTCAGGTGATGAAACTGCATGAGCCTTCCCAAAACGTGCGCAAGCGGCAGGCACATGAAGCCCACCTCGTCCGGACGGAATTTGAAAATCCGGCTTGCGCCGTCCGCTTCAGCCATCATGTTTCCATGCGTCAAAACCGCGCCCTTGGGCACGCCCGTCGTCCCGCTTGTGTATATTATGCTTGCTATATCATCGCCTTTTATCGAGGCCGCGCGTTTTTTGATGTGCGACGGATCGGCGTTATCCATCAGCGGAGAATCGATTTGAATGATTTCGATTGGGTGAGATATATGTGCAGCTATCGTCTCGATCGTGTTTTGCAACTTCCCGCTCTCCAAAAAGATCAATCTGATGCCGGCATCTTTGAGGATATGTTCGATGCGTTCCTTTGGGAGTGTCGGATAGATCGGAACGGTTATCGCCCCGCATGCCATGATCGCCATGTCGGCGATGGACCACTCGAGCCTTGTTGACGAAAAAATCGCCACCTTATCGCCGCTTTTGACGCCCTTCGATTCCAGGCCTGCCGCTATCTTGCAAACAAGTGAAGCGGCCTCGTTCCATGTGAGCGCCTGCCACCTGCCGTCCTTCTTATATTGATAACAGCACCGGTCGCCTTGCCGTTTAGCCGTTTCAAAAAAAACTTGTACGATGTTTTCTCTCATCTGTTTATTCAAATGCGTCTACCATGCACTCAATTTTGGCCGGCTCGTGCGATAGGTCTATACCGATCACGCCAAAGAGGCAAGGCATGGAAAAACACTTGTTTTTCGCCAAGAACCACTCCGCGGTCCTTTTAATCCGCCTTATTTTGACGGGTGTCAGGGCCTCGAACGGGGTTCCGAATCCGGCGCCGTGCCTTGCCTTCACCTCGAAGAAGTGGAGGGTCCCCCTCTTTTTTGCGATTATGTCGATTTCGCCCGTGGGCGTTTTGAAATTGCGGAGGATGACGGTGTATCCGTTGTCCCTTAAATACCGGCAGGCCATCGATTCGCCGGATTCGCCTGTTTCCCTTTTGGATAAAAGCCCTTGCATAGGTCAATTTCTTATGTTAGCGAGGGCAACCGCTTTAAGGAGGTTTTATGCCCCGGCAATGCATCGTTTGCGGCAAAGGTCAACTGGTCGGCAGAAACGTATCTCACGCGAACAATAGAACAAGAAAAGTATCATTTCCGAACCTTCAGAGGACGAAGATCATTTATAAAGGCCGAACCATGCGCGCAGCAGTTTGCACAAGATGCCTGCGCACAGGCATCGTGGAGAAGGCTGCCTAGCCCCCCCTCACCCTCTGGACAGAGATTATCCCCTTGATGTGCTCGAGCGCCTTGATCACGTTTCTTAGCTGTGTCACATTTTTGATTTCCAGCTCGAAATTGTTGACTGCGGTGTGGTCCTCAAGCGTCTGAATCGAAGCCGCTGAAATATTCACGCCCTCGCCTGTGATCGCTTCCGTCATGCTTGCCAGAAGGCCCGGCCTGTCGGCGCACACAATGCGGATCCTCACAGTATGGACGGCCTCCGAGCTCTCATCCCAATCCACATAGACGCGCCGCGCCGGATCCATGCCCACGACCTTGGGGCAATCCGAAACATGGACGGAGACGCCCCGCCCCCTCGTGACATATCCCACGATCGAATCGCCCGGCACCGGGTTGCAGCATTTTCCGAAACCTACGAGCATATCGGAATAGCCGCTCACCTTCACCAGACCCTTGGGGCGCGTGAGCCTTCTGACAATCTTTCCGATGACCGATTCCCTCTCTTTTTCTTTCGCGACCTCTTCGGGGACGAGCTGTTCATGCGGGATGAAGAGAGCGATAATCTGAACGGGGGAGATCTTACCGTAGCCGATTGCAGAGAGCACGGCGTCCGCATCTTCGTAAGATGACTTCTTGGCATATTCATCCAGTTCGCGGCTTTTTAAGATGCGGTTGATGTTCAAGCCGTACTTATCGCACGCCTTCTCAAGCATTTCGTGCCCGATCGCGCGGCTCTTTTCGTGCTCCTCCTGTCGCAGGAATTGCCTGATCTTGGCCTTGGCGCGCGACGTGACGACGAACTGCAGCCAGTCCTTGTGCGGGTGTTTTTCCTTCTGTGTCAGGATCTCGACCGTGTCGCCGCTGTGCAACTGGTAGCGGAGCGGGACGATCTTGCCGTTGATCTTTGCGCCGACTGTGGAATGGCCGAGATCCGTGTGGATGCTGTATGCAAAATCAAGCGGCGTGGAGCCGCGCGGGAGCTCCCTCAAATCCCCTTTGGGCGTGAAGATATAGACATCCTCTGCAAAGAGATCCAGCTTGATCGTCTCCAGAAATTCGGTCGAGTCCGATATCTCGCTTTGCCACTCAAGAAGGCGCCTGAGCCACTTGAACTTCAGCTCGTCTTTGTCCTCCATCAGGCGCCCTTCTTTGTATTTCCAGTGCGCCGCGATACCGTGTTCCGCAGTCTCATGCATCTGGCGCGTTCTGATCTGGAATTCGACGCGGTCCCCGTGCGGCCCGATGACCGTCGTGTGGAGCGACTGGTAATTATTCGCCTTGGGCATCGCGATGTAGTCGCGGAACCGTCCCGGGACAGGACGCCACAACGCGTGTATGACCCCCAGCGCCTCGTAGCACTGCTGGACGTTGTCGACTACGATGCGGAACGCGACGATGTCGTGGACCTCGTCAAACGGTATATTTTGCGAAACCATCTTTTTATGTATGCTCTGGTAGTGCTTGAGCCTGCCGTAGATCTCGCCGTGAACGTTGTGCTCCTTGAGGGTCTTTTCGACCATGTTTTTGACTTCGGAGATGTGCTTTTGGCGCTGGCTCGTCCGTTTTTTCACCTGCTCGTCGATGAGCCTCCATGCCTGCGGCTTTAAAAATCTGAGCGCAAGATCTTCAAGTTCAACCTTCATCTCCTGAATTCCAAGGCGGTTCGCGATCGGCGCGTAGATATCCATCGTCTCCTGCGCTATAGCGATCTGGCGGTTTTCGGGGAGGTGCTCAAGCGTGCGCATGTTGTGCAGCCGGTCGGCGAGTTTTATGAGGATAACGCGTATGTCCTGCGCCATCGCCATGAGCATTTTTCTGAAATTCTCCGCCTGTTTTTCTTCGACGGAGGTGAATTGGATCCGGGAGAGCTTTGTGACGCCGTCCACGAGATTTTTTATTTCGGGGCCGAAGAGACGCTCCACCTCCTCGAGCGTTGTGACCGTGTCTTCAACCGTGTCATGCAGGAGAGCGGTGGTGATGGAGGGCACGTCCAGCTTCATCTTCGCCAATATCCCCGCGACTTCCATCGGATGGACAAGGTAGGGTTCGCCGGACTGGCGTGTCTGGCCCTCGTGGACTTTTGCGGAAAAGACATAGGCCTTCTTTATGAGGTCGAGGTCGGCTTCCGGGTTGTAAGCGGAAATCGTATCCAAAATGTCATGGAGCCGGATCATTAGTTTCCTTTTGTCATCCTGAACCCATCGACTTCGCTCAGGGTAAACTCCGTAAAGGACCCCATGGACTCCTTGGGAGTCTTCGCTTCGTTCAGAATGACAAAAATGTAGGCGATTTACAATGGCATTTTTTAAGGCTTTTTGATGATGGATGCTATCTGGTAGCAGGTGTGTCTCAACTCGTCGTTCACGACACAATAGTCATAGCGGTCCTTGAAGGCCATCTCGTGCGTTGCGTTTTCCAGACGTTTTGCAACCACAGCCTCCGAATCGGTCTTTCTGCCCGAAAGACGCTCTTTCAATTCCTCGAAGCTGGGTGGCGCAAGGAAAATGGTCACTGCCTTGGGATAGCGGTGTTTCAAAGCCATCCCGCCCTGAATGTCTATATCGAGGATTACGTTTTTACCTGACGCTATTGTCTCCTCCAATTCGACGCGGGGCGTTCCGTATAGCGCGCCGTGTACCTCCGCCCACTCGGCAAAGAAGCCTTCGGAAACGAGGCGCCGAAACGTCATCTCATCCACAAAATGATAATCTTTGCCGCCCTGCTCCCCTTTCCTCGGGGGGCGCGTCGTATATGAGATCGAATAGACAAGCTCGGGGATGCTTGTGAGCAGATGTGCGACTACGGTTGATTTGCCGGTTCCGGAAGGTGCGGAAATGATAAATAAGCGGCCCTTTTTCATTCTATGTTTTGAACCTGCTCGCGCAGGCGCTCAAGCTCCGTCTTGCAATCCACAACGAGACGGGAAATGACCGCATCGGCTGCCTTGGATCCGATCGTGTTCACTTCCCTGTTTATCTCCTGCAGGAGGAAATCAAGTTTGCGCCCCACTGCGCCGCTGTCTTTAACAAGAGTTTCGTATTGCTTTATGTGGCTTTCAAGGCGCGTCAACTCTTCGGCAATATCCTGCCTGCCCCCCAGATATGCGACCTCCGTCTCGAGCCGCTGCTCATCGACCTGACCGCTGCCCGTCACCAGCTGTCGCATGCGTTTCCTGTGTCTGTCCTGGGAGCTTCCCGCCCTTTTATGTATTTGGGAGATGTATCTTTCTATGAGTTTGACCCTCTTTTGCTGATCCTTTTGTGTGTGTGCCCCCTCCGTGACCCTCATTCTATCGACGTGATCGCATGCGCGGGAAAGTAATGCCTGGACCTGATTCCAATGGCGGCTGTAGTCCCCCTCTTTTTCCTTTAACGTAACGAAATGGTCGAAGCTAACATAATGGAGGAACTCGTCTGTAGCCTTAAGTTTGAGGTCTTTTTCAAGTTTTCTTAGGCAGTGCTGATATTTTTTCGCCAAATCACTATCAACAAAGAGTTCCACATCGCCGAAGAGCGGTATTTTTTCTTTAACGAATACATCAACTTTGCCACGTGTATACTTGTTTTGTAAGTATTTTTTCATGTATGATTCAAGGACGCCCATTTTTGGCGGCTGCTTGATTGAGATTTCGCAAAAACGGTGGTTTACCGTTTTGACCTCAACAAAGAGACGGCCCCTCCCCACTTTTCCTTCGGCTGTTCCGTATCCTGTCATTGATTTCATGGCTTTTAACCCTCGAAAACGATTTTTGTTTCACCTAGTTCTATCATATCGCCCTTTTGTAATGTACGTGACTCAACCTCAACGCCGTTCACAAATGTTCCGTTCTTGCTCACTAGATCAAGGATGCCGACATGTCCCTCTTCGGCGAATACCATGGCATGCAGGCGCGAGAGGCTGTGGTCGGTCAGGACAATGTCCGGCGCGCGCCTGAAAAGCCCCAATTGCTCCGCGCTTTCGGCCTGCGGCATCTGTCTTGCCGATTTGAACTGCTTTTGTATGTATTGCAAAATTAAAGTCTTCGTCCCCTCATCCAAGGACAAAGCAAGATCCACGTTGAACATCATTGTCTTGTTGATATCAGTTTCACCGCGGCCGATCGCCCTGCAGGTTTTTTGCTCGAGCTGGAATGTAAGTCCGGCATCGGGACCGGAAACGACCTTGAAATTCGACTTCGGAAGCTGGGATGCGGCACCGCGGGATTTGGCGCCGCCGCCTTTCAAGTCGGATGCCTCTTCGACCAGCATGACGGGTATGTCGTCACGAACGGGGTATTTCAGCTGGCAGCGAGAACAAACGAGGCCTCGTCCTCCGTCAGCGAGGGAGAGGCCTCCTTTACATTGCGGACAAACCAATATTTCGAGAAGCTGTTTATCGATCAATTTCCAATTCCCCTATTTGCTCTTTGCCTTGGGGGTGGAGTTGCAAATCTTTATAACCTCATCGGTCAGGTCGTTGATTGTCGGGGCATAAAGCACAACGTCCTGCGATTTTTCGAGGATCATCGTGTAGCTGTTCTTTGATCCCAAATCCTTCACGATGCCCTTCAGTTTTTCAAGAAGCCCCGCGGTCATGGCAGCTTCCTTCTGGGCCATCTCCTGCTTGAAGGTCCCGAGCTTCTGCTGGAGCTCCATGAACTTATTGCGATACTCGTCTTCCTTCGCTTTCAGCGCATCCTGCGAGAGGATGAGGCGCTGCTTGTCCAGATCTTCCTTCATCTTTTTGAGCTCATTCTGGACGATGTCGAGCTTCTGCTGGCGCTCATTGAATTCAGCCTTGAGTGTGCTCTTTGCGGTCTTTCCTTCTTCGGTCTCATTCAAGGCGCGGTTGAAGTCCACATATCCGAACTTCATTGCATCGGGTCTTGGCTGGTCCGCTGCGCGGAGGGCCGGTGCGGCCAGAAGGACTGCGAGGGCGACTAGTGCGAAAATGGTCTTCTTCATACCTTTACTTCCTCCTTGCCCGCCTACGCTTTGGTGGCGGGCTTTTTGTTATTGGAATGCGTCCTATAATATAGATGATGCAAAAAAACAAGGGGAAAACTTTAACCATGGGTGCCGCCTGTGCGGTATCCCATAACATCCAGCGTCACGAATCTATAACCCAGTTTTTGCATGGATTTATAGATATTTTCCCTATGTTCAAAAAACATTCTAAACTCGTTGGGCGGAATTTCTATGCGCGCAAGATCGTCGTGGTGTCGAACCCTGACCTGCGATACGCCGGCGGCCCTTATCACCTCTTCCGCGTCATCGATTCTCTTTAAAAGCTCCGGTGTGAGGGCGACTCCTTCAGGGACCCTTGAAGAGAGGCATGCGCTCGAAGGTTTTTCGGCAACCGCAAGGTGAAGTTCGCGGGCCAGCCTTCTTACGTCATCCTTTGTCATGCCCGCATCTATTAAGGGTGTGGAGACATTTTTAATGGCGATGGACGCCTTATATCCGGGCCTGTGGCCTGTAAGGTCGGATGCGTTTGTCCCCTCCACGATAAACCGGAACCCCTTTTCACCTGCGAGTTTTCCCAAAGACGTGTAGAGCGCCTGCTTGCAATAAAAACACCGGTCCTTCGGATTTGAAGCGTAGTCGGGATCATGAAACTCATTGGTCTCGATAAGGACGTGGGGTATTTTTAGCTCGCGGCAAAAGCCTATTGCGATGAGGCGGTCCCGCGACGGGATGCTTGGCGAAATTGCCGTCGCAGCGCACATATTATCTTTCAACTCCTCATGTGCGAGTGCTACGAGGACGGCGGAATCCACACCGCCCGAAAAAGCAACGACGGCGCTTTCCAGTTCGCGGAGGCGCCGCCTGATTGATGCAACTTTATTATTGTACGTCATGTCCTGACCGATGTTAGCAAATATTGGCGGAGCTCGCCCACCGTCTCGGCAACCATATCCGCGCCGGCTGCGTTGAGTTCTTCCTTTGTGCCGTAGCCGTAGGTTACGCCGATCGACGGCATTCCGCATTTTTTCGCCGCCTGAATATCAACGCCGCGGTCCCCGATCACCACTCCGTTTTTGAGGCCCTCATTTTTCAGCACAAACTTTATGACCTCGGTTTTATCTGAAAGTTTTCCGGCCAGATCTGCGCCATAAACGGCCGTGAACATGGGCTTGATCCCCAGGTGATCCAGGACCATTTCACAGGATACCTGCGGCTTAATTGAAGCGACGATGAGTTGTCCCTGCTTTGCCACAGCCTCAAGAAGGCCCACGATTCCGGGATAGAGCCGGTGTTCGGCGATGCCTTCCTTGTGGAAGCGTTCCCTGTAGGAATCTATGCAGGATTTCAGGAATCTTTTGTCCTTTTTGCCCGTAACCTGCATCAAAATCTCTTCAAGGCTAAAGCCTATGTAGCGCTTGAGGCGCTCAATCGGCACAGACTTGATGCCATGCTTTTTTAGGGCATGGTTGATGCAGCGTGGAATAGCGGTGCCGGGGTTCACGATTGTTCCATCAAGATCGAATATGAAGGTTGGCTTTTTCATAAGGTCGCACCTCTACACCAAAAAGGGGGTTACTTTCAACAAATATTTAGGGGCCCTAAAAGGGCCCCTATTTTGGTAGCGGGGGCTGGATTTGAACCAGCGACCTTCAGGTTATGAGCCTGACGAGCTACCAGGCTGCTCTACCCCGCAATATGATTTGGCGTTGGTATAGAAAGGCCTCAAAAGTGTCAAGGTAATTCATTATTTATACGACCTGAAGGCATCCCAAGCCTCTTTTCCGCACTCGCCTATTGAAAATAGGCAGGGCGTGCATGCCCCCGTCTTTATAAATTTGATGGAGCAAGGGATCTGTTGACCGGCAGGGAAACTGTCGGTCGATTTATTCCCTTTTAACTCAACCTCTTGCGAATTGATCGTTCCGTTAAACGTAAAAAGAGTTTTCCCGTTTTCACTTTTTTCAATCATGGTGCAACCCCCCGCAAAATCATCATAAGTGCAGGGGCCGCCCACCAGTTTGTAATTGTCATTGCTGGAGCCGCAACCTGCCAATATCATGGAGAAAAAGCCGGTCAGGAGAAGCATTGTGATTTTCACAAATAACCTCCTTTGTTTTTTTCTTGCCCACTCCTATCGTATTTTCTATATTCTGCCAAACATTTAAAAGCCCGCCACTAAAACTTGAGCGGGCAAGGAGGTGGGTATGAAAAAGATGTTGCTCGTAGCGGCGGTGTTTGTTGCAGCCCTGTTGGCCATTTCGATTGCCAACGCGCAGTTCGGCGGAGTGAAGCTCCCTGGTGCCGCCGGCGATGTGCAGTCGGACGTGAAGGACGTCAATTACAAGCAGTGCGAGGATTTTGCCAGCACCCATCGGGACAACGTTAAATACAACAGCCTCAATTTCCCGGGCGTTGTCAATTCAGATAAGGACTTCAAACTCGTCAAGGTGAGCACGGACTGGAAGACGTCGAATGACAAATACGACAAAGAGCGCAAGAGATGGGAGGCGGAATATACGTTCAGGGGCATGTGCAAAATGAGAATCGGCTGCGACAGCAATAACTGCCAGACGATGTATTGCTCCAGATAACGGTTTAAAGACCGGTTGTAAAAAATGGCGCCTTTAAAAGGCGCCATTTTTCTATGGAACAGATAACTCTGTTGTTGTAAGGAGGCCATAAGGAGGCAATATGAAACGCTTAACGCTACTTGTATGCATGGTTTTGGTCGTGGCTTTTACCGGCTACGCCCAGGATAAAAAATCCGATGACGTCTCATCTTTTCAAACAAGCAAGGCATGGAACAAGCTGGACAGCGCCACACAAAATGCGTGGCTCGATGCCATGAAGACCGGCGACACAGGACGCCGGATGGATTGCTTCGTCCGCGTGCGGGCCCCCGCGGATAGGGGGGATGAGTCGTTTCTCTTAGATAACGGTTTTGATGTCCGGATGTTCTCCGGCAACGTCGCGAGCGGCCACATGAAAGCGGGAGATGTCCAAGATGTCGCCAATCTTCCATTTGTCGATTCGATAAAACTTTCAACCAAAAGTAATTAGGAGCGATTATGGAAATGCTTGAAAATTTCCTCAATCGAGCGGGCAATTTCGTTTGGGGCCCTCCCCTTCTGATCTTACTGTTTGGAACGCACATATATCTTACAATCAGGCTCAAGTTTATTCAGCGCTACATTGGAAAGGCGATCAAGATATCTTTCCAGAGAAAACGCGAGGGCGAAGGTGATGTGAGTCAGTTCGGTTCGCTTACCACAGCGCTCGCGGCAACGATCGGAACGGGCAACATTGTAGGAGTTGCTACAGCAGTCGCTGCGGGCGGCCCCGGAGCCGTTCTCTGGATGTGGCTCACAGGTGTGTTCGGCATCGCAACAAAATACTCGGAAGCCCTTTTGTCGGTTAAATATCGGGTCACGACAAAGACGGGTCAGATGGCCGGCGGACCGATGTATGTGCTTGAGCGCGGCATGAAACAGAAATGGCTAGCGGTTCTTTTCGCATTCTTCACCGCGATCGCCGCCTTCGGAATCGGCAACATGGTGCAGGCCAACTCAATTTCAATAATGTTGAAAGAGACATTTCATGTTTCTCCTTGGATAACCGGCGCGGTCCTCACTGTTTTGACTGCAATTGTTATCCTCGGTGGCATCAAATCTATTGCAAAGACGTGCGAGACACTTGTGCCGTTTATGGCAGTCTTTTATATTTTGGGATGCACAGCAATATTGGTCATCAATTACAAGGCGATCCCTGAAACAATATCTCTTATATTCAGCACCGCTTTCACGGGCCAAGCCGCAGTCGGAGGTTTTTTGGGCGCGGGCATGAGAGAGGCGATCAGATTCGGTGTCGCGAGGGGCCTTTTTTCGAATGAATCGGGTCTTGGCAGTGCGCCGATAGTTGCTGCGGCGGCGCAGACAAGAACACCTGTGAGACAGGCGCTTGTTTCATCAACCGGCACATTTTGGGATACGGTGGTCATCTGTGCTATGACCGGTCTGGTGGTTGTGAGCTCGGCGGACTGGACGCAGGGACTATCCGGTGCCGCACTGACAAAGACCGCCTTCTCCGAAATTCCTTACATTGGGCCCCTTGTTTTAACGGTGGGATTACTCACTTTTGTCTTTTCGACAATACTTGGGTGGTCATATTACGGAGAAAAGGCGGCTGAATATTTATTCGGATTGAAGGCAATAAAACCTTACAGATATTTATGGGTCGTCGCGGTGATGGTCGGTTCTGTCGCCACGCTCCCAATCGTCTGGTCCTTTGCCGATATTGCGAACGGACTTATGGCCGTGCCGAATCTCGTTTCGCTTATCGTCTTGACGCCGGTTATAATCGCGGAAACTAAATTTCATCTCAAAAACGAAGTGGGAACGGCGGAGATTGAAAAAGCGGGAATTGAACAGATCGAAGAGGCAAACAGCTAGTTTTTATTTTTGTTTCATGTAGACCGCGTTTTCACGATTGCCCGTGCCGGAGGGCTTGTTGGGTGTCGTTCTGTCGCTTATGGGCATTGGCTTCAGCTCTCTAAGCGGCCTTTGGAATTCGGGTACCGGTTTCACTATATCCGTATCCGTTGACGGCCTCATTATATCAACCGTCGGCCTGCTGATATCAATGGCCGGCCTTGCCTGATCTGCCGACGGATTCTCAAGCTCCGTTGCCGGAGACGCTGTATCAGCTGTGGGTTTTGCAGATACCGGCGCGAGCTTCGTCGCGTGCACATTTCCAGCAAAAATTACCGCTAAGAAAACAGACACAAAAACGATTAATATTTTTGTCTTCATAGCGCACCTCCCTCTCCTGTTTAGACCCTTATAGTCCATAGCGGGGGGCAGGTCAACTATAAGCTAATATTGCCGGTAAACGATGCAGCCCTTCTTTTCGAGGGACAAAAATGTCTTTTTCAGGTCGACAAATTTTTTGCCCAAATGCCTTGCAATCTCTTTTCCCGTGAGCTTTCCACTGCAGTAGTGAAAAACTTTGCTCTCGTCGGGCGTTAAAGGCTCACCTGAAGTGGCCACCGAGATGTAATTACCGTTTTTATCAACATCTATAAGCGGCATCCTTGAGTGAATAAGGTCTCCCCACTTGCCTTCCGACTTGATTGAAAATTGCGGGTAATAATTAGGTGAAAATTTTTCTTTGAGTTTATTGAATTGATCCCTCACGAGGCGGATGACATCGTCCGTTTTCGTAAGCGTAAAAAATAATGACCCATGGGCCGGCCCCGTTATTTTTGCGACGGCCCTGCAATATTTTACAAATTCATCATCCTTTCTTTTCAGGTCCTCCGCTACATCGGCCATTATTTCAAACATTATTTCCATCTTTTTCCGGATTATCTCTTCACGGGAGATCGAATCCGTTTCGGTGACGCAATTGTCAAAGCTAACAGATGAGAGAAGAAGCGGATCGGTGTTCCTTATACCGTATTTTTCAGGGTGCAGATAAATATCCGTTCCGGGCAGAGGATTGAGATAAGCGAACATGAACTGAAGATATCCATCGGAAACTTTAACGAGCTGTTTTGCAAATTGCCTCGTTTTTTCCATGGTTGCCGGCGATTCAAATGCGCCACCGACTATAAATCCTGCGTGTGCGAATATTCCATCCCTGGCACAGGTTTTATAAATAGATACGACATCATCAAGGGTGATTTGTTTGTTATATGCGGAGAGGACTTTTTCATCCGCCGATTCGACGCCCAGCTGGAGAAAGATGAGGCCTGCCTCCCTCATTTTTCTTAGCAGGTGCAGGTTTTTTCCGAGCTGATCCGCCCTGCCCTCTGCATACCACAGGAAGTCTTTTCCGCCGCCGATCTTTGCTACTTTCTCGCAAAACTCCTCGATGCGTTTTGGACCAACCGTAAAAGTGTCATCCAGAATTAAAATATATCTGGCCCTCGTTTTTTTTCTTAAAAAAGAGATGTCTTCGATGACCTTGTCGATGCTGCGCAAATGGATTTTAGGGCACAGGATTCCGGCTGCGCAAAATGCGCACCGGTAAGGGCACCCGCGGCCCGTCACAATGGACGGCAGATACTTTAGCTGTTCTCTTCCCTCAATGATATCGACATCGGGCGGCGGCAGAATATCCAGATCCATAAGAGGCGGCATGGGATTTCTTATGATCTTTTTGCCGCGCTTTAATGTGGCCCCGGAAATTTCAGCAGCCTTTTTCTTCGTCAAAAGTTCAAGGCACGGTATCTCCCCTTCCCCCCTGATCGCAATATCTACTTCCAGATCCTTAATGATGTCCCCGTCACATATTGTCGCATGGGGGCCGCCGGCCACGATTTTTGAAGATGGAGAATAACGCCGGGCAATTGCCACAAGTCTTGCGACCGTGAAGATGGTGTCGGTGAAGATGCTAAACCCGATAAACTTGGGTCTCATCGAACTTAGGTAATCGGCAAACCATTCCAAAGTGAAAGACGGATGGCGCGCATCAATGACACGGCAATTGAATCCGTTTGAATTCAGGAAGGAGGCTATTTGAACTATGCCGAGCGGAGGCAGGAGCTCCCCGAAATATGAGAGCGAGAAGCCCGCTTCGGCATACACAAAGAGAAAATCTACACCGCGTTTTCCCATCGATCAGCCCCCATTGAAAGTTGAAACTAACATATATCCCGGGGCATGAAAATGAAAAATCCCGAAGATTTTTTTCTGGCATTTATATGGCTGACAAGGTTAGAAAGTATGCAAGGAGATTATATGCGCAGTGTTACTTTGACGATTCTGTTATTGATTGTGCCTGCTTTCGCGCAGGGCGGGATTGACGCAGATCAAAAGCTGGATTCCGGTTACATTTTAAAGGACATAAACATTCCCGCGGGCTCGGACCGCGCAAATGTTCATGTCAATACGGTGATAAACTCATCGCCAAAAAGCGTGTGGGCGGCACTTGTCGATATCGGGAGCTGGCCGCGCTGGTTGCCGATGACCAAGACCGCCGAATTTTTATCTGACGGCGCGGCGAAACTTGTTACGCCGGATATTGCAAAGGACCGCGCAAAAGTTCTTGAGATAAGCAGCAGATACCCTCTCGGAAAAAGCAGCGATACCGGAGCGGGGCACTGGCAGCGCGTGGCTTATGAGGAATATGACCTGCCCTGGCCGATCAAGAATGAATGGGTCGTTAGACGCTACAATTATAATGAAGAAAATGATCTGTTCCGTGCTTCATGGCGGCGCATTGACTCGACGAGAAGCGAAGATGACGGTTTTTGGGAAGTGCGTCCTTGGAAAAACGGCCGCACCTACCTAACTTATTGTTACCGCGTAAAGCCGAAGGAAAACGTTCCGGAGATTGTTTTTAAAACGGCTGTTTCAATGACTGTCAATTCGATGATAAAGGCCCTCCGACATGAGGCTGCGCGCCTCGAGACCGGCATGGCGAAGCTCAAATAGGCTAAAAAAATCCATAATCCGGAATTTTATGAATATTTCTTGAATTTTTGCTTCTACCGTCTTATTGTCCGCAGACTGTATACAAAATACAAAAAAGAGGAGGAAAAACATATGGTCGAGAGAGAGGTAGATGCTGTAACCACCCAGAACATAGATCCGCCGATTAGCGCCTTCGAAAACGCCTTAAAGCAGTTTGATGCGGCGGCAAAGATTTTGAATTTAGCGCCGAACCAGATTGCGGTTATAAAAGAGCCCAGACGCGTCATGGAGGTGCAGCTTCCTGTCCGCATGGACGACGGGCGCATTGAGGTCTTCAGGGGTTACCGCGTTCAGCACAATACCACACGCGGTCCCGCAAAGGGCGGCGTGCGTTTCCATCAGGACGTCAACTTGGATGAAGTCAAGGCTCTGGCCTTCTGGATGACCTACAAGTGCGCGGTTGTGAATGTTCCGTTCGGCGGCGGTAAAGGCGGAGTTATTTGTGATCCCGCAAAACTTTCAAAGGGCGAGCTTGAAAGACTTGCGCGCCGCTATTTTGCCGAAATGGTTGACATGTTCGGTCCGGATCGTGACGTCCCCGCCCCCGATGTCGGCACAAATCCGCAGATCATGAGCTGGTTCATGGATACATATTCCATGCACTACCGCGAGTATCTGCCTGCTGTTGTGACTGGAAAACCGCTTGAGCTGGGAGGTTCAGAGGGGCGCACGGAAGCTACGGCACAGGGAATAGTTCACTGCATAAAGGGAGCGGCGGATCATTTGAAAATAGATCTCAAGAAATCCACGGTTGCCGTTCAGGGATTCGGCAATGTCGGTTCGTACTCCGCCAAGATTTTGCATAATGAGGGTTGCAAGGTTGTAGCCATCTCCGATGTGAGCGGCGCATACTATAATGAAGGCGGAATAGATATTCCGAAGGTCTTTGAATATATGAAGAGCCGTCGCCTGCTTGAAGGCGTGGATAAGGAACTCAAGATCCAAAAGATGAAAAACGCGATGGAGCTTTTGGAGCTGCCTGTTGATATCCTTGTCCCTGCTGCACTTGAGAACCAGATCACGTCAAAAAATGCGGCGCGCATAAAAGCAAGGCTTATTGCAGAGGGCGCAAACGGACCGGTTACATTCAATGCAGACAAGGTTTTGGACGGGAAAAATATTTTTGTGATCCCGGATATTTTGTGCAATGCGGGCGGAGTCACTGTTTCCTACCTCGAATGGGTCCAGAACAGGATGGGATATTACTGGCGTAACGAACGGGTTCAGGAAGATCTGTCGCGCCTCATGAAGGACGCATTCAAGGCCGTTCTGGAAACGTCGTTGCAATACAAGATCAGCATGCGCGTTGCGGCCTTTGTCGTATCGATCCAGAGGGTGACGCGCGTTGCCGAGATGCGCGGGCTCTACGCTTAATTATGGTTATTTCAAGGACGCTTAGCTCATTATCCAACGTTATGGCGGAGTTCGATGCGGCAGCCAAATATCTGGCGCTTGAACCCGATCAGATCGCGTTCATAAAAGAGCCGCGCTGCTCCCTCAAACTCAATCTTCCGGTTCAGCTCGATAACGGGCGCATAAAAGTTTTCAGGGCTTATCACACGATTCATTCGATAATGCGGGGGCCGTCCATTGGCGGCGTGCAGTTCCGTCCCGATATCGACCTTGAAACTGTGGAGGCGCTGGCCTTCTGGTCCACGAACCGTTGCGCGCTTCTGGGCATCCCGTTTGGCGGCAGCTACGGTGCCGTGGAGTGCGACCCTTCGATGTACAGTGTGGGCGAGCTTGAGAGGATATCCAGGCGCTATGTCGCAGAGCTGGTCGATCTGGTTAAGCCCAACAATGATGTGATGACTTCCGATATCGGTACGAATCAGCAGGTGATGTGCTGGTTTATGGATACGTATTCGGCGCATTTTGGAAATTTCACGCCCGCTGTCGTGAGCGGTAAGCCCAAAGACCTTGGTGGTGTGGCAAGTCTTGTCCATCCGGCATCGGTCGGCGTTGATCTGTGCATAAGACGGGCGTGCGAACATACCGGTCTTGATATAAAAAAGGCAAAGGTTGCAATACAGGGGTTCGGCAAGGTGGGGATGAATGTTGCCCGGTTGCTTGCAAAGGCCGGCGCGAAGATCACGGCTGTTGCGGACATAAGTGGAGCATATTTCAACGAACGCGGCATTAATATCGAACAGGCCGTGTGGCACCAGCAATCTTACGGCATCATGGACGGGCTCGAGGGCGAGCTTGACGTCAAAAAGCTGGACGATCCGTTGAAACTTTTTGAATTGCCCGTCGACATTATAGTGCCCGCTGCAATTGAGCTTCAGATAATGAAGGAAAATGTCGCAAACGTTAAAGCGAAGATAATTGCTGAAGCGGCGCACGATCCGGTCTCCCCCATCGCCGACAAGATCCTGCATGAGCGGGGAACACTCGTTATTCCCGACATACTTTGCAATTCGGGAGGCGTGACGGGCTATTATCTTGAGTGGGTCCAAAACAGGATGGGCTATTACTGGTCGGCTGAAAGGATGAACGACGACGTTTCGCGCATCGTGGGCCTGGCCTTCGACGAGGCGATGTCGATTGCGAAAAAAGGCCTTATACCCTTAAGGCTTGCTGCGACCGTCCTTGCGTTGAAAAGGGTTGTGAAGGCGGCTGAACTAAGGGGGGTCTATGCCTGACGTTCAAATAAGAAAGATAGGAAACGGCGAACTTGGCGGTAAAGGCGCGGGTTTTGTCCGCGTTCAAAAACTTTTGGCGGGCACTGATAAGATTTCATTTCCAAAAACGGTTTTTATCACGACCTCCATCTTCAGGGATTTTGTAAAGTTCAATAATCTGGAAAAGATAATCGCGGATGCGGAATCGGGGAAAAACGAAGACTATGAGGCGCTGAAGAGCGCATTCCTGCAAGCCAAATTTTCCGAGGCTGCAAAAAAAGAGCTGACCCAAATCCTAAGTGAAATGACAACCCCCGTTGCGGTCCGCTCCTCCTCCCTTCTTGAAGATCAAAAAGGCGCTTCATTTGCAGGGAAATATGAATCCGTATTTGTCGGAAATCAGGGCAACATCGAAGAAAGACAGGAAGAGTATTTGAGGGCGATCAAAACGGTTTACGCGTCCACATTCAATCCAAACGCCCTGACATATCGCAGAAAACACGATTTTATAAAAGACAAGGAAGAGATGGCCCTTTTGGTCCAGGAGATTGTGGGCACGGCTTATCGTGATTACTACCTCCCTGCCCTCGCCGGTGTTGCCTTCTCGCAGAACGGTTACTGCTGGAATAAGGAGATCAACAAGAAAGACGGATTGGTCAGGCTGGTTTTCGGACTGGGCACGAGGGCCGTCGGCCGCGGTTACGTGTGCCTGTTCTCGCCCGCAAAACCGTTGATGCGTCCCGAAGGCACGGAGGTCAACAATATCCAGAAATGCTCGCAGAAAAAAGTTGACGTGATAGACCTCAAAGAGAACCAGTTTAAGTCTATCCATTTCAGGGAGCTTGTTTCAGACGGATTTAATTGCTACCCGGGTTCGCAGGCGTTTGTCTCCCTGCGGGACGGCAACTACCTCTATCGTCCCGTTTCAAATCTGTGGGATGCGCAGCACGTCCCTGTGCTGACCATGAACGGCGTTTTGGGCGGCCCATGGATGGGCATCAATGTTTCTGAAACTATAGAATGGGTGCTAAAGGAGCTTGAGTCCGGTTTGGGCTTTGCGGTCGATATAGAGTTTGCCGTTAATATCGATCCTGCAGGCGGCAATGCAGCGCTCTACCTTCTCCAGACAAGGGCGCTATCCGAAACGGAGAACAGGAAACCGCATCCGATTCCCGATCTGCCCTCCCAGGATATCATCTTCACAGTCCACAGGAATCTTCCCACTGCATATGTGCCCGACATCGATTATCTTGTCTATGTTGATGAGACCCAATACCACGACTGGCCGCATAATGAAAAACAGACGGTCGCACGTGTCGTGGGGAAATTGACCGAAGTCCTTAAAGGGAAACGTTTTGCACTGGTGGGACCGGGCAGATGGGGGTCATGGAATCCCGATCTTGGCGTGCCTGTTACGTATGCGGAGATCGCAAACTGCGTGATGCTGGTTGAGGTTGCAAGGAGAAAAGCCACTTACGTTCCGGAAGTGTCATTCGGTTCACATTTTTTCCAAGATCTGATTGAAGATAATATTGCGTATTTGCCTCTTTACCCTGATGAGCCGAACGAGGTCTTCAATGAAGGGATATTCAGCAAGAAATCCGATTTCCAGACACTGCTGCAGGATCCCTATTACAGGAAGTTCGATAAACTCTTTAAAGTTATTCACGTCCCGACAGTCGCTGACGGACGCCTGGCGCACGCCATATTGAACGGCGAGCTTGAAAAGGCGGTCGTGTTCATCAAGTGACGCTTGCGCGCGGCAGCGGCGCAGACGGCCTTGTCAGCAAAAATTTTCCGTCTTTTATCCACTTTTTCAGTGTACCCGCAATCTCCCTTGCCATCATTATGCTTGAAAGAGAAGCGGTCTCAACCTCTTTGCCGCGGAGATTTATTTTGCCGCTTTTCAGATCCGCATATGAGACATAGGCAAGCGGCTTCCCCTTAAATTCCGGGTAGTCCTGGCTGTAATCCCACACAGGCGCCACAATCTCCGCGTCACTTATTGCGCATGAGATAATAACATCCTCGTCCAGTACTGGTATCGGCACGCCAATTCCCACTGCCAGCGATACGCCGTATCCTGTCATCGATGCGCCGCGAATAAACCGCGCGTTCATCGTCTTCATGTCGCCCACGAGGGCGAGCGTTCCCGCCCCGCCCGTCGGCACACCCTTCTCATTTCGCTCCGTGTCAGGATCATGCTGCGTGCCGGGGTAAAATACATACCCCGTGCCCCCGCCTAAAAATATACGGGTTCCAATACCGATTGTCCTGTAATTGGGGTCATTGAGCAGCGGGCTTAGTTGTCCCGCGGAACAGTAATTGGCGTTGCCGAGGTTCGGGCGCAATATCCCCATATATGTATAGATGGGGTGTTTCGCATGTGCGTTCACTGCAACGTTATAGTTCTGATATGCGTTGCGGGGATTCAGAAGTGTGGCGCTTCTCAAATCTTTGATGTTTATTTTAATTGCGATCTCTTTTCTCGGATAACACTGTGTTCCGTAGGAAGTCGCCTCAAAACTTATATCTTTCCCGGCAATGAGGTCTTCTATTACGTGCCCTCCGCCGTACTTGAATTTACCGGGGAACACCTTGTTTGCAGGATCGTCGTCAGGTATTGATGTCGCACCGATGTAGAGATCGACTGCGGCAATTCCGCAATAG
>Ga0315291_10000515_pt1 | contig 51532 bp, 33 predicted proteins | sample YL17G12_20_MG_FD_203070 | JGI IMG/M metagenome (GOLD analysis project Ga0315291, IMG submission 203070) | Sediment microbial communities from Yellowstone Lake, YNP, Wyoming, USA - YL17G12_20 | ecosystem: Environmental > Aquatic > Freshwater > Lake > Sediment | place: USA: Wyoming | collected...
CGCGCGGGCGCTTTCCGCGCCCGCAAGACCAGGATGCAGGCCGCCAGTCCCGTGCCGTAGAACAGGTTCGGCCCCAGCCCAATCACCGCCTCCAGCAGGTCCATCTCCAGGATCTGGCGGCGGATTTTTCCCTCCACCCCCATGCGGAACAAGACCCCGTGGGGCAGCACCACCGCCATGCGTCCCGTCGCCGGGGCCATGGACCGGACCATGTGCTGCACCCAGGCGTAGTCGCCGCTGCCAGAGGGCGGCAGCCCGGCAAAGTTGCGCCCATACGGATCGTTGGCCCACATCTCCTCGCCCCACTTCTCCAGCGAGAACGGCGGGTTGGCGATCACACAGTCAAACTGCGCCAGGCGGTCCCCCTCGAAGAAGGCCGGTTGCCGTAGCGTGTCCCCCCGCACGACGTGGAAATCCTCCACCCCGTGCAGGAACAGGTTGATGCGGGCGATGCCGGAGGTGGTGAGGTTCTTTTCCTGGCCGTACAGCCGGCCCCACAGCATCTCCACGCGGCCGCCCGCTTCGCGGACGTGGTGCACCGCTTCCAGCAGCATGCCGCCGGTCCCGCACGCCGGGTCGTAGATGGTCTCACCCGGCTGCGGGTCGAGCACGTTGACCATCAGCCGGACCACGCTGCGGGGGGTGTAGAACTCGCCCGCTTTCTTGTTGGTAGCATCGGCGAATTTCTTGATCAGGTATTCGTAGGCCTGCCCGAGCACATCGGTCTGGGCCGCCTGATTGGTCAGGGGCAGGCGCGAGAAATGCTCGATCAGGTCGCATAGCAGCGCGTCCGACAATCGCTCCCGGTTCGTCCATTGGGCGTCGCCAAAGATGCCGTACAGCGTGCGCGGGTTGGCCTGCTCGATGCCCCGCAGCGCGTTCTGCAAGGCCTGCCCCACGTTGGTGGTGTGGGCGCGCACGTCGCGCCAGTGGCAGCCGGGCGGGACCTGGAAGCGGTGCTGCTCGGGGAAACTGGCGTACCCCTCGTCGCCCTCCGATTCCTCCAGCGCCTGTTGCGTCTCCTCGTCGTACACGTCGGAGATGCGCTTGAAGAATAACAGGGGGAAGATGTAGGTCTTGAAGTCAGCGGCATCTACCGGCCCGCGCAGGATGTTGGCCGCCTCCCACAGGTGAGATTCCAGCGTAGATAGGTCGAGCGAGGGCTTCAACGTAGGGCCTCTTGCCTCATCGTGATGGACCGAGAAACTCAGTTGTGCGCCAGCCATGGAGCCTCTTGCAGAAAACCGTCCCCCGCTGTGACGCCGACGGGCGCACCTTGTTGATCTGGATCTGCCGGCGTACACGGGCCGCCTTGGCCGCGGCCTCGCGCCGGGCAGAGCCGCAGGGTGGTTCTTGCACCTCAAGTATAGCACGTACTTACACGCAGCGCAAAATTCTGGTTAGCGTGCACGAGCATTGGGATGGACCCTCTAGGGGTACTCTGATCAGGCAAACCGGCGATAGCCCTCAAGGTCAAGGCACAAACGCTGGAATAGAGTCCGGACGCGCGGGATGCCGTAGCAACGCCGCTTAATCGTCTTGACCTTGTTGTTGAGGCCCTCCACGAAACCGCTGCTGAGACGATCGACAAAGTAGTAGGCCAGCTTCAACTCAGGCGAATGGTCAAACAAGCGATTGAGTTTCTTTCTTTCGTTGCGCCGGCCCAGAATAGGCAAGTGCCGTAACTCGATCCACCGATCGCGGCCGTGGAACTTGGTGATCTTGCGCCCGCCATGCTGACAGAGAGTACCCTCCTGTGAGCTTTCGACAGTGATGATGACATCACCACGCTCGTTTAGATGGACGCTTAACCCCTTGACGTCAGGGATGCCCAAGGGCACGGTGATGAAATCGCACGATTTGAGACCTATTATGTCTGGCATGACAATACTTCCAAGGTTTTCTCCGGTTACTTACCTTTCGCCAGCGCGGCTCCCAGGCGAGTTCGGCCTTCCGTGGCGCTCCCCTTGGGCACCGTCACCGGGCTTCCACCTGGTCTTTCCCGGCTCGCTGCGGGGATGGCCTACTACTCCTGTTCGCAGCCTTTAGCGTGACTTGACGATGGGCCGTGAACGTCCGGCTGCGATGACCAGTTGCTCACGGCCGGTTGGTGGACCCGGAGGGACTTGAACCCTCGACCTTCTCAATGCCATTGAGACGCGCTCCCGAACTGCGCTACGGGCCCACGGACGATCAGGTGGAGCTGAGGGGATTCGAACCCCTGGCCTCTACAGTGCGATTGTAGCGCTCTCCCAATTGAGCTACAGCCCCGCAAAGCGGCAGCACTGTACCGAGCCGCAGGTGTAGTATACGGAAAGACGGGTTTTTGTCAGGCGACAAAAAACGTGATCAGATCCACTGCCTTTGGCCGGTAGCCAGCGCGTTGATGCTCTTGCCCCTGCCCTTGTGCTATCACAAGTTAAGAGAATCTATAGTTCTTTCACACCTGCTCGTTACCATCGCCTCTGTATAATGGTGACATTGGCATTCTTGCCGGTCGTTGGGTATTGTCAACAGCGATCTGATCCGCAGGTTAGGTGTAATGTCTCGTTCGAGACCTCTAACTTATCCGGTGGTCGGTGACCGTATCGTTTGGTCGTACGGATGGGCACATCCCGGCGTGGTTGCACGCTGGCGATGTGCCTTTTTTGTGTTCAGGCGACCGTAAAGTGGCGATCCAGGTCTGCCTGATGGGAATAGATCGATTGCCAAGATCATGCTGTACCGAGAGGAGGAGGACGATGAACAAGCAGCGTTTGAGCCATCTGATATTCTCATTAGCGCTTCTGATAGGACTCTTGATCCCAACCCCTGGGAATCTGCCCCTGGTGCGGGCTGCTACTGGAGCCTGGGTTGATGATGACTTTAGCGACGGGACCTTCAACAATACCGAATTGGTATCAGGAGATCTAGTCCTCGTCCAGACCCAGGACTTTTTTGACGATTTTGACACCGGGAGCCTGGATCCGGCCAAATGGGAACTGAACAACTGGCTGGGTGGTGTGGTCGGCCTCACTTTTGCAAGTACGACTGTTGCCGTTACCGGTGGGGACTTTATCCGTACCGTGCCCGAGTTCCAGCCGGGTTACACGGTTGAGGCTCAAGTCCTTCTCAGCGACGGCGGCAATTCCCACTTTGGCTTTGCTGACACCATCCAGGGTGGCACCTACGGTATTGCCGATCCGAGTTGGGCTATTTTCAGTGCTCGCAATGGCCAGTTCCTGGCCCGCACCCGCCTGAACAGCGTTGAACAGAACGACGTGCTGCCTGGCATAACCCTGGGCATCACTCACACTCTCAGAATCGTGTGGAATGCCGCGGATGTCGAATTCTGGGTTGACGGCACACACCAGACGACCCACACCAGGGCGCTGGACCTTCCATTGCGGGTCTATGCCTCGTCCAACGCGGGCCAGCCGATCACCATAGATTGGGCCCACGTCTACACGCCAGGCACCTACGTCCCCAGTGGCACCTATATCTCCAATGTCTTCGACGCAGGTGAACACAGCGACTTCACGACTCTCTCGTCGAGCCACACCACTCCAGCCGGTACCACCATTGGCTTTGAGACGCGTACCTCGGCCAATGGTACAACGTGGTCGAACTGGCAGGCAGTGGATAGTAGCGGGACCATCGCCAGCCCCGACAACCGCTACGTTCAGTATTGCGCGACGCTCGGCGGGGATGGCAATGACACCCCTATTCTCCAGGAAGTTACCGTGAACTACACCGACGATACCACCCCCCCAGACCCGCCGACCAGCCTCGACGCTGATCGTGGCAATGGACAGGTAGAGTTGCATTGGAGTGCCGTCAGCGACCCGGCGCTGGCGGGCTATCAGGTCTACTATGGCACGACCCAAGGTGGCCCTTACAACGGTACTGATGCTACGGAAGGCGCTTCACCCATCAGCGTCGGCGCTGTGACGCAGTTCAACCTGACTGGCCTGAGCAATGGCACGACCTACTTTTTTGTCGTCACTGCCCTGGATGGTGAGGGAAATGAGAGTGCCCCGTCCAACGAGGCCAGTGCCACGCCGCAAGCGCCCGATCCTGACCCGCCGACTGTTGTCTCTGCCGGTCCGACTGGAAGTGCAGAACCCCGTGACACGTGGATCGAGGTGACCTTCAGCGAATCCATGGATCCCGACACCTTCGTTGGCAGCATAAACGGCGCGGCGATCGTGCTGACCCAACTTCTGTGGAACAGCGACGACAGCGCAGTCAGCATTGACCCCGGCGAATTGGAGTATGGGCGGAACTATGCGGTGGTCATCCGTGGTAGCACGCAGGACGTCAGTGGCAATCCGCTGCAGGGCGGCGACTACAATTTCAACTTCACCGTCGAAGACAATCCGAATCCCAAGCGTCCAACGACGACGATCACTTTACCACCTGGTCCCTTTGAGGCAGGGCAAACCTGCACGATCAGTGGTCAGGCTTCCGGTTATGTATGGGAGCGCGATCCCGACAATCCGTTAGAACTGTGGCACTGGAACCAATCCGGCAGTGTCACCGGTGACCGGCCCATGCTTCATCCCGCCGCACTCTACTTTCCTGATGGCTTGGACGGCTACACGTACTGGCTGTTCTACACTCCCTACCCGCCCGGTGCGGACGAGAACCCGGTGCTGGTGCGCTCCAATGACGGCGAGGCTTTTACAGCAACGGGCGTCCCTCAGAATCCGCTCTTCACCTATAATAACCAACCGCCTTACGATATGATGAACCTGGCCGACCCGGAGGCCTACCGCCTGGGCGATACGTGGATGCTGTTCTATGAAATGGAAGTGCAGGCCAGTACAGCCCACTCCATCGGTCCGTGGATGCACGGTGGCGGTTACATCGGTGTTGCCTTCTCCCCGGATGGCGTGACGTGGGAGCCCGACGGTGGTCCCTACACCTATGATCCGGGGAACCCACCGACCGGCTTTCCTCCCAACGGCAATCCGGTCATCTATCCAGAAGATACCTACTGGTACGAGGATGATAGCAATTCCAAGACGGGTGAGATTGCCGTTTTCTTCAAGGACGGCCTGTACCACCTGTGGCGCACTGTCCTCGATAGTGGGGCGGTGCGCGTTGCTTATGACACCGCCTCGGATCCGCGCGGCCCCTGGAGCAAGCAGGGTGTGGCCGTAGATTTTGGCAGCTATAGCCTGGGCCCACACCCCGACGTCGTCTACGACGCTGAACGCGACATTTATTTGATGCTTTACCTCATCCCCAATGGCTCTAACGCCGGGCAGTTGGGCACCTACATTGCCAACGCCCCGGCCGGCCCCTGGACAGCCCATCCCCTCAATCCCATCTTCCAGGCACAGGGCGGTTGGGAAGGCAGTCAGCTTTACCGCGCAGCGTTGGTGCAGGTAGACGGCCAGTGGTACATGTACTACTCCGGCAACCCTGGCAGCAACGGCATGATCGGCCTGGCCCGCGAAGTGCCCGGTGTGCGCCGCGTGGAGGTCTCCACCAACGGTGGTTCGTCCTGGCAGCAGGCGACCGTCGCTCCCGATGGCACCTGGACCTTCGACTGGACACCACCGAGTGGTGGTGCCTACACGATCCAGGCCCGCGTGAGTGACGATTTTCTGGAGGGCGACCCCACCCCAGGGAGCGACGTCGTCGTCGGGCCTGGCGCACTACCACCGCCGGAGGATCCGATTCTGATCGTCACGGACTCCGGTTATACGGCTAACCCCTTCAGTACCTACCTGGCCGAGATCTTGCGTGGCGAAGGACTGGTCGAATTCCAGCAGGCCGAGTTGGTAGCATTGATGGCTGACTCCGACCCCCTGGCCTATCTCGACAGTTTTGAGATGGTACTGCTGGCCGAAACAGACCTGGATGTGGCTGAGGAGATGCTCTTGCGCGACTATGTCTCCAGCGGCGGCAACCTCATCGCCATGCGGCCCGATCCTGACCTGGCTGATCTCTTTGGCCTGGCCTTCGTAGGGTCTCGGCCTGAACAACTGCTACAATTCTTCGCCGTAGATACAACCAGCGAACCGGGTGCTGGCATCGTAAATATGTCACTCCAGTACCACGGCGGGGCCGACAACTACACCTTGAACGGTGCTGTCGCCCTGGCCAACTTGTGGGACGATATAGACTCGCCCTCGACCAGCCCGGCAGTAGCTATCAACGCTTACGGCAGTGGTCAGGCTGTAGCCTTTACCTTCGACCCAGCCAAGAGCATCGTGTTGACTCGCCAGGGAAATCCTGCCTGGAAGGACACCGAAGGTGATGGATTGGGCGGGTATCGGCCTGGAGACCTGTTTTTCCGCAGCAACGGGGATAAGTGGCTGGCACCCGAGCGTACCCGCATCCCACAGGCCGACGAAGCGCAACGCTTCCTGGCCAACCTGATCCTGACACTGTCCGGCCAACCGCTGCCCCGCATGTGGTACCTGCCGGATGGGCACAAGGCGCTGATGGTCAACACAGGGGATGGTGAGGGCATGTCTGGCTCGACGCTCGAGCCTGTCATGAACGATGCAGCGAGTTATGGGGGCTACTTTACCAGTTTCCTGATGGAATCCGGCATCAGTGGCACCAGCGTTGCACAGGAAGCGGCCTGGCGCGCGGCGGGCCACGGCGTAAGCGTACACGTGTACGGCGGTGGGCCGGATACGTACGCCGCACTCTACCCGGCTTACCAGCACATCGTCAACAGCCTGCAAACCAAGTTCGGCCATGGCGCTCGCACAGCCCGCAGCCACACGATTGATTGGACCGGCTGGGCGGACATGGCCGCCATCGAGGCTGAGTTTGGCACGGGATTGGACACCAACTACTACCATTACCTTCCTCAGTTGCTACCCTATGGCGACAACGCCAACGGTTATTTCACCGGTAGCGGTTTGCCCCAACGGTTCAGCGACGAGAATGGCAACGTCCTGTCTATCTACCAGGCCCTGACTGAGTGGCCCGACGAGTGGTTCGACAACAACGGCTTCACCGCCGACCAGACGGCCCAGATCATCCAGGACATGTTTACGGCAGCCGAGAACGGCTACTACTCGGCGTTCGTCGCCAACATCCATCACGTGCGCTACAACAACGTGAGCGGTGACATTACCCACGACTGGGCCAACCAGGTATGGGCTTATGCCCGGGACAATGGTATCCCCATGTGGTCAGCCGAGATGTTGCTCGACTTCGTCGAAGCCCGTGACGGGGCACACTTTGACAACATCCACTGGGACGGCGCGACGTTGGCGTTCGACTTCAGCACGCCGGTTGGAGGGCAAGACCTGACCCTGATGGTCCCGGCCCAAGCCGCAGGGGGCAACCTGCAATCCATCCAGGTCAATGGTAGCCCGACCACTTACGTGGTGGAGACGATCAAAGGGCGCGATTACGCCCTGTTCACCCTGACGGCTACCAGTGCACAAATTTTCGCTAACTATGCACAGGACACGACGGCGCCTGTCATCTCCAACATCCAGGTCCAGGATATAGCCGACACAGCGGCCACCATCTCTTGGGCTACCGACGAACTGGCCACCAGTCGCGTGGACTATGGCACTGACCCCGGCAATCTTTATCTCTCCGCGACGGTACCGGGCTATACCATTGATCACAGCGTTGCGCTCACCAGCCTCACTCCCCACACTCCTTACTATTACCAGATCACGTCCGATGACCGGGCAGGCAACCGGGCCATTTCCGGTATCCTCAGTTTCGCGACCGGCCTGCCGCGTTGGATTGAGACGACCGTGGCCGACTTCGAGGACGGCACCCTGACCGGCGTGCTTGTCACACCTGACGGGGACGGCGCTTTCCAACTGGCCCCAGCGACTGCCTTCTTCGATCATTTCTTCGGCAGCGGACTGAGCAGCACAGACTGGCTCTCGCGCAACATCGCCGGCCGCCCCATCAGCGTCACCGTCGCCGATTCCTGGGTGACCGTCGCCGACGCGACCTACATCCGCACCAACCAGACCTTCTTCCAGCAAACACTCGAAGGCTGGGTTAACCTGGCCGACGGCTCCAACGCCCACTTCGGCTTCGCCACCACCATTCAGGGTGGCGACGACGGCATCACCGACCCGCACTGGATGATCTTCAGTGTCCGCAACGGCCAGGTCCTGGCCCGCACGCGCCTGAACGACGGGCAGGGCACGGGCGATGAGGTCAACATCGTGCTGCCCGGCGTGGCGCCCGGCGTACCGCACCACTTCAAGATCGTCTGGAATGCGGACAACACCATCGAGTTCTGGGTGGATGGCAGCCTGGCGGCGACGCACACCCGTGCGTTCACCGAAGCCATGCGGGTCTATCTCTCCTCCAACAGTGGCCAGACCGGCCGTGCGGACTGGGTGCGCGTTACGGGTGAGTACGTCTCCGACGGCGCCTACGAGTCCAGCGTCTTCGACTCTGGCGGCGAGAGCGATTTCGATGCGTTGTCTTGGACAGGGACCACGCCCGCTGGGACAGGCGTCGCGTTCCAGACCCGCTCGTCGGCAGATGGCATAGGTTGGTCGGCCTGGGAATCGCCCAGTCCGGATGGGATTGTCGCCAGTCCTGGTGGACGCTACCTCCAGTACCGTGCTACACTGACCACGGGTGACCCACTCGTGACCCCGGTTGTGGAAGAAGTGATCGTGACCTACGAGCCTGGCCCAGACACCATGCCACCCATCGTTGCCAGCACCGACCCGGCCGATCAAGCGACTGACGTGCCGGTGAACACGAACATCACCATCACCTACAATGAGCCCATCAACCCCGCCACCTTCAATGCCAGCATTGGCGGTGGCGTCGCCTTTGCTACATCGTTCCAGAACGGCGGCCGCACGGTGGTCTTGGATCCGGATGCCGATCTGGACTATCTGACCACTTACAACGTGACGATCGCTGCCGGCGTGGAAGACATGGCTGGCAATCCCACGGCTGCTCCGCACAGTTTCGACTTTACCACCGCCGAACTTTTGTCCGGCTGGGTGGAGACCACGGTGGCCGATTTTAGCGACGGTACGCTGAGCGACACGCAGGTCACCAGCACCGGTGATGGCGAAATCACGCTGGCTCAGAACTTTTTCGACCATTTCCCTGGCGCGGCAGTAGACCCGACTAGGTGGACTGCCGGTGACTGGAGCGGTGGCAGTGTTACAGTCTCTGTAGCCGACAGCGTCGTCACAGTTTCAGACCTGGATTACCTCAAGTCGGTGTCTACCTTCAGCGAGTCAGTAGTCGAAGGGTGGGTGCGTTATGGGGCCAACGGCGGTTACCTGAACTTTGGTGTTGGTGACAACCTGAACGCTCCCTGTACGTTCATGGTCATCGGCCCTGCCAGTGCAGGGCAGATGCGCGTCCAGACCCACGATAGCCACAACGACGGCGGCGGGCTCATCATTGAGACCAACCAGACGACGAACCTGCCCGCCTATAACAGCATCATCGGCGATGGCCAGTTCCACTACGTCAAAGTAGAGTGGACGGCGACCCAAGTCCGCTACTACATTGACAATCCTGATATACCGGCGGCGGTTCACACCGGCTTCGGCCGGCCGTTGAACGGAAATTACAACATCTGGCTGTCCAGTGCCGGTCAGCCGCTCGCAGCCGACTGGATCGGGGTAGCAGAGTACGCTGGCTCTGGCAGTTACGAGTCCAACGTCTTCGATGCCGGTGCCTCCAACGCGTTCCGCACGCTGACCTGGATCGGGAATCAACCAACCGGTACCACGGTGAGTTTCGAGACGCGCACCTCAAGAGATGGCAGCGCCTGGTCGGCCTGGCAGGCCGTGGATGGCAGCGGTCACATCGTCAGCCCCGTCGGACAGTACGTCCAGTACAGGGTCACACTGGCCACGTCCGGTCCGATGGCCACGCCGGTCATCGAGCAGGTGGCCATCTCTTACACGCCAGGCCAGGACACTACGCCGCCGAACGTGCTCACCACCGCCCCATCTGGCCACGCCACCGACGTCCCGGTGAACACAGACGTCACGATCAACTACGACGAGCCCATCAATCCTGCTACCTTCGATGCCAGCATCAGTGGCGGCGTCACTTTCAATGCTTCTTTCGAGAACGACAACCGCACAGTGGTGCTCGACCCTGACGCCGACCTGGACTACTTTACCACGTATACTGTGACCATCGCTGCCGGCGTGGAGGACGCGGCCGGCAACCCCACGGCTGATCCCTACAGTTTCGACTTCACCACTGCAGAACATCTGCTCGGTTGGGTGGAGACCACCGTGGCTGACTTTGAGGATGGTACCCTGACCGACGTGCTTGTCACACCTGACGGGGACGGCGCTTTCCAACTGGCACCCACAGTCGTGCTCTTCGACCATTTCCCCGGCACTGCACTGAGCCACACGGACTGGCTCTCGCGCAACATCGCCGGCCGCCCCATCAGCGTCACCGTCGCCGATTCCTGGGTGACTGCCGCCGATGCGACCTACGTCCGCACCAACCAGACCTTCTTCCAGCAAACACTCGAAGGCTGGGTCAACCTGGCCGACGGCTCCAACGCCCACTTCGGCTTCGCCACCACCGTCCAGGGTGGCGACGACGGCATTGCCGACCCGCACTGGATGATCTTGAGTGCCCGCAACGGCCAGGTCCTGGCCCGCACGCGCCTGAACGACGGTCAGGGCACGGGCGGTGAGGTCAACACCGTACTGCCCGGCGTGGCGCCCGGTGTGCCACACCTCTTCAAGATCGTGTGGAACACGGACAACACGATCGAGTTCTGGGTGGATGGCAGCCTGGCGGCGACGCACACCCGTGCGTTCACGGAAGCCATGCGGGTCTATCTCTCCTCCAACAGTGGTCAGACCGGCCGTGCGGACTGGATGCGCGTCACGGGTGAGTACGTCTCCAATGGCGCCTACGAGTCCAGCGTCTTCGACTCCGGCGGCGAGAGCGATCTCCGCACGCTGGACTGGGTCGGCGACCAGCCGGCTGGTACTATGGTGAGTTTCGCCACGCGCACCTCGGACGATGGCCTCAACTGGTCGTCCTGGGAGCCGGTTGCGGACACGGCCATCGCCAGCCCCAATGGACGTTACATCCAGTACCAGACGCTGCTCTCTACCGCCGACCCGGCACTGACGCCGGTCGTGCAGCAAGTAGCAGTGGAGTACGTACTGATTGCACCTGACACCGACCTGCCAACCGTCGTCGCAGCGACTCCGACAGGCGTTGACGTGCCAGTGGATACGAACGTCGTCGTCAACTTCAATGAGGCCATCGACGAGACGACGTTTGCGGCCACCGTCAACGGCGTACCGGTGCCGCCTGGCGAGGTGAGTTTCACCCGCATCGGTGTACAAAGCATAGCCACCATAGATCTGGCGGCAGACCTGGACTATGATACCCTGTACACCGTCGTCATCGCCGGTACGGTGGAAGACCTGGCTGGCAACTCGCTGGGGACACCCTACCGGTGGAACTTTGTCACGGTGCCGCGACGGGAGGGCTGGATTCAGACCACCGTCGCTGACTTCGAGAGCGGTACACTGGATGGGCTGGTCGTGGGCGAGGATGGCAACGGTCAAGTGCGCCTGTTGCCAGTGCTGTACGACCGGTTCCTGGGTACCTCACTCGGGCCGCAATGGACGAGTGGCCGCTGGAGCGGCGGAGCCTATAGCCCCATCGTGGCTGATGGTGTAATGACACACACCAATCCGGGCGGCGGTGCTTATGTTCGCTCGGTGAGAACCTTCCAACCAGGCACCACGGTGGAAGCCCGGCTCAGGTTCAGCCGGGGGGGCAACCCGACCGCACCTTACCTGTACTTCGGCCTGGCTGGCAATGGGTTGGTGCCTTGGGCTCTCTTCGGAACCGGTTACACCGGCGACCAGCTCTACACCAGCGTCTACCCTGGCTACGGTCCAATCACGTTTGGACTGGGCAACCTGTTCGACGAGTGGCACGATTACAAAATTGTGTGGAATGCTAGCAGTGTCGAGTTCTGGGTAGATGGCGTGCTACGCCATACCGAGAACGTCGCACCGGCTGGGCCACTCAACGCCTACTTCAGCACCAGTGGCGGCACACCGACTAGCGCCTCAGTGGCTGCGGATTGGGTGCGCGTGGAAGAGTATGGCACGATGGCCGAGATGTGGGTCGAACGCCTCAACGATACATTCCCTGAGGCCAATGGACCTGCCATTAACTGGATCTCCTGGGGTAACCTCACATCGCCTGGGAACTGGTCGGTGATCAACCATGAATTCGTCCATGACCCGGCCGGCACGAGTTACCATCCGGCTATCCTCAACAACACCTTCCCGCCCTACTCCAACTTCATCCTCGAGACGCGTGCCATGTCACCTAACACACCCGGTTTCTTCGGCCTGGTATGGGGGGCTCAGGACAACGCACACTACTACTTTGCCCAATTTTATCCTGGCATGGGACTGCGTGTTTACCGCGTCGTCGGTTGGTTTAATGCCACTCGCCTGGCTGATGTTCCATCTGCCCCTGCACCGGTGCCTGGCCAGTGGTTTACCATGCGCCTGGAAGCACGGAACGGTACCTATCGCATCTATGTGAATGGCACTCTGTATGCCACCGTCACTGACAGCACCTACCCGTCAGGACGCGTTGGCTTGATGGGATACGGAGGCGTTACCAGCCGCTACGACGATGTGCTGTTGCAGGAGTGGCAGACCACTGGTGTCTACACCTCGATCGCGTTCGACGCCAGCACACAAACAGAGTGGCTTGCGCTGGACTGGACCGGCCAGCAGCCTGCAGATACCGACACCGTCTTCGAGACGCGCACCTCGATCAACGGCAGCGACTGGTCGGATTGGGAGGCGATAGACAGCAGTGGGGACATCGTCAGCCCTGACGGCCAGTACATCCAGTATCGAACCATGCTGACTACGGCCGATCCACAGGCCTCGCCGGTAGTGGAAGAGGTCGTCGTCACCTATGTCGCTGTACCCAGGGCAGACCTGGAACTCGTCAAACACGTGGATGACGACAACCCCAACGTAGGGGACGACGTCACCTTCACCATCGAACTTGCCAACGAGGGCCCCAATACTGCCACGGGTGTCGAGGTCGAAGACATCCTTCCTGATGGGTTGACCTACGTTTCTGACGACAGTGGCGGCGCCTATGACCCGGTCACCGGTATCTGGGACGTGGGCTATCTGGCCAACGGCGCTACCGTGACGTTGATGATCACCGCCACTGTTGATGATCCTGGCACCTTCACCAACGTAGCCCAGGTCCGTGCGGTTGACCAGTCCGACCCAGATTCGGTGCCCGACAACGACGACGAGTCCGAGGACGATCAAGACTCGGCCAGCCTGATCACCCAGGCAGCCGACCTGTCGTTGACCAAGCGCGTGAATAACGACAACGTCCACGTGGGGGACGGCGTGACTTTCACCATCGCAATCACGAACGATGGGCCTGATGCCGCCAGCGGCGTGTCTGTCGAGGATGTTCTCCCTGGTGGGCTCCGCTACGTTTCTAGCGACAGCGGTGGCACTTACAATCCGGTCACCGGCATCTGGGATGTGGGTAACCTGGCTGACGGCACTGCCGTGACGTTGGTCATCACCGCTGCTGTTGACGAGGCAGGTACCTTCACCAACACCGCCCAGGTTCACGCCGCCGACCAGTTCGACCCGGATTCGACGCCCGATAACGGTGTCGCAGCCGAGGATGACCAGGATTCGGTCGTCCTCCATGCGGAACCCGCCGCCGATATCTCCATGACCAAGACTGGACAGCCCGACCCGGTGGTCGTGAACAATCCTCTGACCTACACGATCCTTGTGGCCAACGGCGGCCCTTCGGATGCCACGCACGTGGTGCTCTCCGACATACTACCAGCGGAGGTAACCCTTGGTTCTGCCATGCCCAGTCAGGGCAATTGCAGCGGGACGAGCACTGTCATCTGCAACCTGGGCAACCTGCCTGACGGTACTACTGCTACAGTGACAATCGTCGTCACACCCACGACGCCCGGTAGAATCGCCAACACAGCCAGTGTGACAGGCGACGAATTCGATCCCGACACGACAAACAACACCGCCATAGCCTCTGTGGGCGTGGTCAACCCGGCGATCGCTATCGCCAAGACACCAGACAGCCAGACGGTGCCCAGTGGCTCCGACGCGGCCTTCACTATCGCTGTGACCAATACGGGCGATGTGCCTTTGTCAAACGTGCGCGTCACCGACGCATCGGCTCCTGACTGCGATCGGTTGTTGGCAGATCTGGCCGTCGGTGCCAACGCGAGCTATACTTGCACGGCGGCCCGTGTGATGGCTGACTTTACTAACAGAGCGACGGTCACAGGCATAGCGGCGCTAGTTGATTTCGAGGTGGATGACACTGATATAGCCTTTGTAGACGTACTGCCAACCATTGCGGTGACCAAGACCGCTGATCCGACCAATCTGCCCGAGCCTGGCGGCGCCGTCACGTTCACCGTACAGGTTACCAATACCAGTGAGGAGGCGATTACCCTCAACTCGCTGGAGGACAACGTCCACGGCGACCTGGCCGGCGAGGGCACCTGCTCGCTGCCCCAGACCATCCCCGCCGGTGCGCCCTACGAATGCGCCTTCAGCGCCACCGTCTCCGGCAACGCCGGCCACACCGAGACGGACACCGTCACTGCCTCCGGCTCCGACGACGACGGCAATCCCGTCGAGGTCTCCGCCAGCGCCACCGTCACCGTCACCGACGTGCCGTCCGCCATCGCCGTCACCAAGACCGCCAACCCGACTGAAGTATCTGAGCCCGGCGGCACCGTCACCTTCACCGTGCGCGTGGACAACACCAGCGCCGCGGACTCCGTCATCATCACCACCCTGACCGACTCCATCCACGGCAATCTGGCCGGCCAGGGCACCTGCGCCACGCCTCAGACCATCCCCGCCGATGGGCACTACGAATGCACCTTCAGCGCCACCGTCTCCGGCAACGCCGGTTACACCGAGACGGACACCGTCACTGCCTCCGGCACCGACGACGACGGCAACCCCGTCAGCGCCTCCGGCGACGCCACCGTCACCGTCACCGACGTGCCATCCACCATTGCCGTCACCAAGACCGCCGCCCCGTCGGTGGTCCGTGCTGGCGACACTGTACACTTTACCATCCGCGTGGACAATCTCAGCGTCGAGCCGGTCACCCTCGTGGGTCTGGACGATACCGTCTTCGGCGACCTGGCAGCCGAATGCGGTCTGCCGGTAAGTATCACCGTGGGTTCCTGCTTCGAATGTGTGATCAGCCGCACCATCGAGACCGACCACGCCAACACGGTCACCGCCACGGCCGAGGACGACGACGGGAACGAAGCCACCGATTCTGCCGACGCCAGCGTGCACGTCGTCGGTCCCGCCATCCAGGTGGTGAAACAGGCCAGCGCCAGTACGGCCAGGGTCGGTGAGACGATCACCTACACCTACTCCGTGGAGAACGTCGGCGACGTGACGCTGACCGGTGTCAACGCCAGCGATGATCGGTTGGGCGCTATCGCCCTCGGCCGCACCACGTTGGAGCCGGGAGAGGTGACCACCGGCACCGCCACGTACCTGGTGGTCGAGAGCGACCTGCCCGGCCCGCTCACCAACACCGTGACGGTCACTGCCACGCCACCGGTGGGCAACGTCGTGACTGACACCGACATCGTCGCAGTCTCCATCAAACCGAAGGGTAGCACAATCTATCTGCCCATCGTCCTGAACCGCAGCGTTTCTGCTCCCGACCTGGTAGTGGAGCGCATCACGGTCACAGGCCAGCAAGTGCAGGTTGTGATCAAGAACCAGGGCAATGCCCCTGTCTCACAAGATGGGGCGTTCTGGGTAGACCTGTACGTGGATCCCAACCCCGTCCCGACAGGCGTCAACCAGACCTGGAGCCCGCTGTGTAGCCAGGGCATCGTGTGGGGAGTCACGGCGGCAGCCCTACCGCTGGAGCCTGGACGTATGATCACGCTGACCATCAGCGACGCCTACTACTGGCCGGAGCACAGCAACTTCTCGGGGCCGCTCCCTGCGGGTACACCAATCTACGTCCAGGTGGACTCGGCCAACGTGGACACGACTTACGGCGCGGTGCTGGAGGGCCACGAGATCGTGGGTGGGCCTTACAACAACATCAGCGGCCCGGTGTTTTCGGTACTGAGCACGATGAGCGAGGAGCCGGTGGCGGGATCGTCTGCCCCGAGCAATCTTCCACCTGCTTCGTCCCACCGCCTGCCGCCTAGGCCATAAGACTCTACAGAGGTGCCAGGCATCTGTACAGGTGCCTGGCACCTCAAGTTTTGGCCCCCCGCACACGCGCGGCCGCCTCAAAGTCCGCGGCCAGTGTCTTCAGGTTGATGTCCGCCGTCCCGCGTGGGGCGCGCTCCCGCACCGCGGCCTCCAGTGCTTCCCGCGATACGATCCCGGTCAATCCTGCCAGCGCCCCCAGGCCTACCACGTTGGCGACGATTTCCCGCCCCGTCGCCTCTCGCGCGAGTCGGGTCATGGGCACGCGCACCGCCCGCGTCGTCGGGGCACGCGTGCGGTCGTTGCAAGCGCGCCGAGGGGTGTGGTAGGCGAATACTGGCCGCCGGTCATCCCGTAGGTAGCGTTATTGACCACAATGGCGGTCAGCCCGATGTTCCGCCGTGCAGCGTGGATAAAGTGATTGCCACCGATGGCCAGTGCGTCGCCGTCTCCCATCACCACGATGACCTTCATCTCCGGTCGCACCATCTTCAGCCCGGTAGCGAAGGCCAACGCTCGCCCGTGGGTGGTGTGCATCGTGTTGAAATCCACGTAGACGGGCATCCGGCCCGTGCAGCCGATGCCGGAGAGCAGTGCCACGTCATCCTTGTCCAGTTGCAACCCATCTACCGCCCGGATGATCGCCCCCAGAACGATGCCAATGCCGCAGCCGGCGCACCAGACGTTCGGAAATTTCTTGCGGTGACGCAGGTAACGCTCGTGAAGGCGTGACTCGTGTGGTTGTTTACTCATTTTCGCTCTCTGGTATTTCGCGGGGAAGGGCCACATATAGGCGTACTCCGATCAGGCAAACCGGCGATAGCCCTCAAGGTCAAGGTGCAAACGCTGGAATAGAGTTTGGACGCGCGGGATGCCGTAGCAACGCCGCTTAATCGTCTTGACCTTGTTGTTGAGGCCCTCCACGAAACCGCTGCTGAGACGATCGACAAAGTAGTTGGCTATCTTGTCCAGCCAGTTTTCGAGTGTTGTCATGAATTTGTCGAAACAGGTTAACACGCTGCGCCTGACCTTGTCCAGCCACTTCATCAGTCGCCTCTTGGCTTGTTCTCTGGTTAGCTGCATCTCCAAGATAGCCGTGAGTTCCTCACGAAAGGTATAGGCCAGCTTCAACTCAGGCCAATGGTCAAACAAGCGATTGGGTTTCTTCCTTTCGTCAGGGGTTAAATCCTTGTTGTTCTTGCGGAGAATCCACATCACACCTTTGATCTCTTCATACTCTTCTTAAGACAACTCTTTCTTCAGGCGGCGGCATTCTCGCTTGCGTACCTTATCAACACAATCACGATAGTTCTTGGCCACGTGAAAACGATCAATCACAACCTTGACCGAGACTTCAGGATGTGCTTCAGCGAACTCTTCCACCGCGTTGACCTACCCGTCCCACATATCTGTGCAGACCGTTTTCAGCGTGGGCCACAAGCGCTTCGGGATGGTCTCCAGGAATTGCCTGACGGTTTCTTTCTTCCGGTCTGGCAAGACGGCCAAGAGGGCAACGTGACCGTCTGCTTGCTGGGTGGTGATGATGGCGACGAAGTTGTCCCGCTCCTTGGTCAGGGCAATCTCATCGATGCCTATGGTAGTCAACTCGTCAAACTCATTCTAGTTGACTTGGGCTTGAATACAGCGGGCAATGGCTCCTTCAACAGCATCGTATCCCACGCCTTCCTTGCGGCTCACATCTTCCACCGTGCTGTTGACCAACTGCAACATCAGATGCTGGACATATGCTTTGGTGTGCAGGCTCTTGGTCTCATACCAGTCCAGCCTCTGAGTGGTGGTTTTCCCGCCGCAGGAGTCACATTTGTATCACTTCGGCTGCAAGCGGATATAGATGCGCCGGACCAGAATAGGCAAGTGCCGTAACTCGATCCACCGATCGCGGCCGTGGAACTTGGTGATCTTGCGCCCGCAATGCTGATAGAGAGTACCCTTCTGTGAGCTTTCGACAGTGATGATGACATCACCACGCTCGTTTAGATCGACGCTTAACCCCTTGACGTCAGGGATGCCCAAGGGCACGGTGGTGAGATCGCATGATTGTGGCAAGGGCGAGAACTTGCTCGTCATTGAGAACGTGCCCGTCGTCAGTTGCCCCCATTGTGGAGAAAGTTATCTGACTGCCGGCACGTTGCACGAGATCGAACGCATCAAGTTACACCGGCGGAGCCTTGCGCAATAGCGTCCTGTGGCTGTGGCTGTCTTCGCCTGGCATATTCTGAACGCCCCGTAGGGCAGAGGTGCAGCCATGCGGCTGTACGTGTCCGCCATCCTCATCCGCGTGCGGCCTCCCAGCACCGGCTCTTCAGGCCGGTGCCTCTGGCGAGTGCCGCACCGCCGTGAAACAGGCAGCCCTCGGACGCCTCCCAGCACCGGCTCACTTCCCAGCACCGGCTCTTCAGGCCGGTGCGGCCCCCCCCACGCCAACCCAGCCTTGCCATAATAGAACTTCCGTGCTAGAATATCTCCATACGGCCGCCCAACCCAACAAATAGACAAGCTGTACTTGTCTTTCGTCTGCTTACCTCCTGCTGAAATGCCAAATTCGTCGCGCATATACCATATCATAGTGCATAATACAGTGCAGAACTTACCACACATCCTCCTTTCGATTCTGCTACTCCTGCTGGCGGCCTGCACCCCTACCCCCCCCCCGAACCCCCCCCCCCCCCCCCACCGCCCCCCCCCCCCCCCCCCCCCCCCCCACCGACCCACCCCCACGCTGCCCCCCGTCGTCGGCCCCGAGCCATCCCGCCGCGTGGCTGCCTTCTACTACCCCTGGTACAAGAACCCCGCCGTGGACGGCGCCTGGGACCACTGGGAGGAGCCGGACTTTCGCCCGCCGCTCGACGTCAGCAGCGACTACTACCCGCTCCTGGGCGCCTACAGCGCCACCGATCCGGCGGTCGTCGCCCAGCATTTCGCCTGGCTGCGCCAGGCGGGCGTGGGCGTCGTCATCGTCTCCTGGTGGGGGCAGCGCACGCGCGAGGAGCGGGCCGTGCCAGTGCTCCTGGAAATGGGGCAACACTACGGCATCCAGGTCGCCTTTCACGTCGAGCCCTACGGCGGGCGTACCGCCGACCGGCTGGTGGAGGACGTCCAGTACCTCTACGCCCACTATGGCAACCACCCGGCCTTCTACCGTACCACCACCACGACCCGCTGGAGCCAGGGTGATCGCCCGAAGGGGGTGTTCTTTGTCTGGCTGATCGAACGCCCCGACACCCAGTCTCAGCCGGTCGAGGCCACTTACTGGCGCGAGGCAATAGACGCCATCCACGCCCTCCCCGACGGCGGGCTGGTGATCGCCAATACCACCCGCACCGGCTGGGTGGACGGCGGCCACTTTGACGGGCTGTACAACTATGCCACGCTCCACCTCGATGAGGGCGAGGGCTTTCTTTGGGCGCGCGCCCTACCCCCAGACACCTGGTACGTGCCCGGCGTCATCCCCGGCTTTTCTGCCCGGCGCATCGGATACTCAGACGACACGTACGTGCCCCGCCAGGACGGCGCCACCGACGACGAGCAGTGGCAGGCCGCTCTGGGCACCGGCGTCGAGCCTGCCCTGGTCTCCATCACTTCCTTCAACGAGTGGCACGAGGGGACACAGATCGAGCCGGCGGCAGCGGGCGTAGACAACGGCATGGGGTACACCTACGTGGACTACGGTCCCTTGCCGCCAGAGGGCTACCTGGCCCTCACGCGTCGCTGGGCCGAGCAGTTCCTGGCTATCCAGTGGCCTCCCACCTACCGGGTCCGCATCCACGTCACGACCACGTCCGACTGGACCACCTTCGGCCTGGTGGACGGCGGAACCTGGCTGCGCCCTGACCTGGTCTCGGCCAGCCCGGAGGCCACCTACGCCTGGCTGGAGCGGGGCCGCTTCCTGCTCACCCAGCCCATCACCCGCTCCGAGGCGGGAGGGACCGTCGAGATGGTGGTGGATGTTCTACTCGCGGACGTGGAGGAGGGGGAGACGCTGGGGTTCGAGGTCGAGCGCGGCCACCTCGGCTCGACCCAGGTGGAACTCTCGAACTACCTGGGGCCTGAACCGGTCGCGGTCGGAACCTTCGAGTGGGGTGGTATCAACCCCGGTGAGCGCAACGCCTACCCCATCCAGGTCCCCGCCGCAGTCCTGCTGGACTCGCCACGTTAGTTCGATCCCGCTCATCGTTCGAATGCGAACAGAGCCCCTTGAGTGATTACGGTGGCGTATGCGTTCTGCTCTAATGTCAGGTAGACCCCATCAATCTGATTTGTGCTGGCTCGATATTCTCTCGCATGCTCTTCTGACCAGAAGAAGACCGAGTTCCGTCAGTAGGCGTGGATGATGTTGGGCTCTGCAAAGGTCTGCCAGTCAACCTGGGGCATAAACACCAGCGGGCTGGCGTCCTCATCGTGAATCGAGACCTTCACGTCGCTACTCACCGTCATGCTCATCAACCGGCCACAGTGACCGCACGCCGTCTCTATCGTAACCGAAAGTGGCTCTTTTCGTAGTCGCCCTTGCACGAAGGGCGTCGCTATCGCGTCTTCCGCTCACGCCCCGTAGAGCCGTTCGCCTGTGCTGAAGCTCAAATGATGCGGAGTCGGTTCCACTGTAACGGGGTAGGCCCACCGGACTGCGCCTCGCTCGTCCCGCACCAGGAAGAACAACTCCCTCTCCAGCTCATCAAGGATGCTTTCCACTCGCACCAGGGGCAGTCGCAGGGCCCGAGAGATGCTTTCCGGCTCGATGGGTTCCCCTCTGCTCGGAAGTTCTCTCACGACAAAATAGCGAACCTGCTGATGCTCCTCGGACATAAAGCTGAGCCTGGCTTTAGCGTGCTGTGGTACCTGTGCGAGATGCTGTTCCCACGTTTCCCGCGGGATTTCCAGGATTTGTCGGCCCTGTCCAAGAAGAATAGTTTCACTCACAGAAACACCTCCTGTGTGCTGACAGACGTGAACGTCCAATTACCCAGGCCACGGGCAGGTCTGTGCTTTTTCCAGAATCTGAGCGTGGATGTGGCTCAACTGCCGGGAACACCGAAACATGAGCCCCCCACCGGCGCGGCGGTCAAGTTGCCCGCCCGAGCCAGACGCTGGTTGCGCATAGTGTACTGCGGTCTTGCAGGGAAGTCAATGCCCAATTGCAGATGGCTGGCGACGAAACGTATTGTTGACTTCTGCGCAAAGATGGTCTATAGTTCAGGTTATCGAAAGCATCAAGGGAGCCATCTTGGATGTTGTTATGCACGTACTCGAAACAGCGCGGTTGATTGTAGGCAACGTCCATTCGGTCAACCTGATGAAGCGAGCAGGGATGCGCATCGGTACCAACCCGCATCCTGACGTAGTCTATCCGTGGGTGGTCGGCCTCATCGAAAACAGACTGGAGGAGACGGATGAGTACTTGTGATGCGATGCAGCTTTGCCGCTTCTATCTTCCTGGCCACGGAGCCCGTCTGGGCCTGGTGGCCGGCGGAAGCGTGGTAGACCTGACCGCCAGCAGGCGGCCCGAGTATGCCACGCTCTCCATCCTGCTGCGGGCCTCGGTCGCGACGCCAATTCAGGCGCTGCTGCAACGGGTAAGCGCTTTGGCCCTGCCTGCCTACGCCTATCACGACCTGGACCGCGAGCCGGCGGCGGGGGTCCCTCACCTGCTTCCGCCGGTGGACCGGCAGGAGGTGTGGGCGGCGGGCGTCACCTACGCCTGGAGCCGCGAAGCGCGCGTGCGCGAAGCGCGGACCAAGGACGTCTACGTGCGGGTCTACGAGGCGGAGCGCCCCGAACTCTTTTTCAAGTCCACCGCCGAGAAGGTCGTGGGGCCCCACGATTGGATCGGCCTGCGCGGCGATAGCCACTGGAACGTGCCGGAGCCGGAACTGGCGCTGGTGCTGAATCCTGCGCTGCAGATCGTCGGGTACACGATCGGCAACGACGTGAGCAGCCGGGACATCGAGGGGGAGAACCCGCTCTACCTGCCGCAGGCCAAGGTCTACCGGCACTCCTGCGCCCTGGGGCCGGTCATCACCCTGGCCGAGCCTGCTGCGTGGGCCAGCAGTCACAGACCCCCCACTGGCGTGGGGGGCTTGCACGAAACAGAAGCCCCCGTCGGCGGCGGGGGTAAGGTCACTGCTATTGAAGCCCCCGCCAGCGGCGGGGGTAGGGTCACTGCTGCGCCAGGCGCTGTACCGCTGGCGATCCACCTCATCGTTCGCCGGGCTATCGCCGGTCAGCCTGACGCTATCGCTTTCCAGGGCGAGACCAGCGCGGCCCACATGCACCGCGACCCGCACGAACTGGCCGCCTACCTGGGCCGCTATAACGATTTCCCCGATGGCGCAGTGCTGTTGACCGGCACCGGCATTGTCCCGGGCGACGACTTTACGCTTCAAGACGGGGACCATGTCCTCATCGAGATCGAGGGGATCGGCATCCTGCGCAACCCGGTCCGCCAGATGTAGCCGGACTTGACAAGCCACGGCGGACGCCCCGCTTCAGCGGGGGTCCCCCGGCTGAAGCCTGGCTTGTGCAGACGCGACGGACGCCCCGCTTCAGCGGGGATGTCCCGGCTGAAGCCGGGCCTCCGGTTGCACTCCTCCCTGAAGCCTGGCTTGTGGTGCACGCTGCGACGGACGCCCCGCTTCAGCGGGGATCTCCCGGCTGCATCTCGCACCAGAAACCGGCCGGGCGTCAGCGTTTCCAGCGGGCGACGAACTCGGCGAAACGCGCCTGGATCGCGTCGAGCGTGTCTCCCGGCAAGTCATAGCCCGCCAGGTAATCGCGCGCGGCAGCCTCCCCCGCCTGCACCATCTTCTCGTACCTGGCGTCCCTCTCTGCGGGCCGGATGTCAAAATCGGTCGTGCGCACACCACAGTTGCTGATGTTGATGGTACGGAGCTGGTCGGCCGCACTGTTCTCAAAGTCAACCACCTGGGCCTCCACCAGCGTCTCAAACAGGTTCTCCACGTAGCCGATGATGTTGGTGATCGGCTTTTCCTTCTGCCCGCAGTCCTGGGGAGTATACAGGCGGCAGCCCAGCGTCTGCCAGTTGATGCTGTGCTTGTACCAGGGGTTGCCTTTTTCGTACCGGGGATCGTCAAAGACGTGGATGGGATAGTTCATCAGCAGGCCCCCATCGGCATAATAGTCGCCCGCCCCCAATCGCGTCCCGTCAAATCGCAGGGCCTGAAAGAAGAACGGAATGGACCCCGACATGAGGACCGCGTCCACCACCGCCGCGTCGGGCGTCGTGTCGGCTGAAAAGACGGTGATAGAGTGGGCCGAAATGTTGGCCGCTACGATGGCTACGTCCCGAAACCCCTGTCTTCGAAAGTCTGCGAACGTGGCCCGGCCGTTTCCCTGGCACTGCGCGGCAATCGTTTCCTTGACCCAGTCGTCAGGATAATCCTGGGTGTACCAGCCATACCCGCGCGCCAGCCGCCCCAGGGCGCTCAGGCTGCCCAGCAGGCCCTCGACCTCCCGCTCGATGGCCGGCGGTGGCTTGCGAGGCCATTTCAGGTCCTTGCTCGTCACCGCGATCTTGGAGTAATCCACCGTCTTGAACAGGGCAATCGTCTCTTCGACGCTCAATCGAAAACTGACCAGCACCGCCAGCAACGCTCCGGCGGATGCGCCGGCGACCCGTTCGATGTGCTGGAGTATGCCCTGCTCCTCGAGCACTCGCAATGCCCCGTGGTAGGCAAAGGTCTTGACCCCGCCGCCTTGAAACACCAGGTTCCTGAAGGGATATGTGGCCATCGTAGTAACCTCCTGTGCAGTGCCGCCATTATAGCAGAAACCCCCCTGGTTGCCATCGGACGAAGGTGGACCCTGCATGGACGTTGCTGGCCGTCACACTGGCAGGCGTGGTTGACTTATCTACCTGGGCTTGCCCGCCTCGGCGGCGATGTCTTCCAGCCGCTCGAACAACTGCAGGCCGATGGTGACGTGGTAGACCTGGGCGATCACCTGGGTCCACCCGTGCAGAAAGTAGCGCCATCCGTCTTCGACGGTCAGGCGGCGAGATGCCTGCTGCGCCAGCGCCTGGTGCATAAAGTCGAGCGCGCCGCGATAGTTCAACTCCCAGGCCACGCCGTCCATTGGGAATAGGCCCGCGCCGGTGATAGGCGACCCCGGCGTGTCCTTGCCCATGCCCGTGGCGTTGATGACCACGCTCCTCGCCGGCATACCCGCCATGATCTCGTCATTCCGCCTGGGGTCCTGGTTACAGATGTACTGGAAAGCGATGTCCGTCTCCAGACCCTCGACCATTCTTTGCAGCCGGTCAAGCCGGCCCGGCGAGCGGTTTACTACCACAAACCGCCCGGGGCAATCGCCAGGGCTCCGCTTGTAGATCAGGTGTAGCGCGATGGCCGCGGCCGAGCCGCCCGCGCCGAAACACAGCACCTCACCGGATGTAGGGGATGAGTACATCCCTTGGGATGAGTACGTCCCTTGGGATGAGTACATCCCTTGCATCCGCCCGGTGCGGGCGAATCGGGTGTACTCACCCGCGTCTTCCCCCAGCACCGCGTCCAGGCTCAGGCCGGCCGAGATGGGGTCCTTGGCGTGCCCCTCCAGGGCTCCATTCCGCTTCGAGATGCACGACACCTCCCCGCAGACCTGGGCATAGGGGTCGAGGTAGTCGAACATGTCGCGCGCCGCTTCTAACAGGTCAATCTTGTGTGTCGTGACCAGCGCACCCAGCGAGAGTGGATCGTACTTGATCTGGGCCACCGCCTGGCGGTACCGTTCCGGGTCGTCGTGAATCCGGCAGTCCACCCCTTCGATGACCACCTCCGGGCGGCCCAGTTCCCGCGTCCACAGTGGAAAGACGCGCATGATGGACGACTGGCCCGTGGTCACGCCGATAAAGTAGAACGTGGGGACCCGCCTGGTGACGACCCTGTGGGCAGCCATACTACCGCTCCCCTCTCTCGCTTTCATTCCTGTGAACGCCAGCGGGGATTGTCCACGATGGTTGGTTGGCCGTCCCGCTCGACGACGAGTTTGTGGAACCCCCGCGTCTCAATCGTCCCATAGTCGTGCCCGGCGTGCCCCGGATAGACGAACAGCGTCACCAGGTCTTCCTGGCCGGTGTTGACGGAGCGGTGTGCCCAGCGCGGCGGCACGTAGAGCACGCGCCCAGGCCGCAACTCCTCGACCGCCCACTCCTCCTCCGGCGTCTCCATCACCATCATGCCGCGCCCTTGCAGGATAGTACACCTCGGCGGTGTCCAGGACGCTGTGGAAATGCCCCTTGGTCATAAAGTACTCGTCGCCCACCTTGCCCGGGTGCACGATGGACGTGCCGTGCAGCAACTCGCCCAACCCGACGTACTCATCGGCGACCTCGATGTACTCATCGGCGACTTCGATGTACCCATCGGCGACTTGCGGGCGGCGCATCTCGTATACCTCGTACAGGATAGTGTCGCCCTGGGCCAACAGCGCCTCGTACGCTTCCTGATCGGCGTACTGGCCGCGCATGGCGGAGAGCGGGCGGACAATGCGGATGAATACATCCGTGCCATCGTACACAGTGGGGACTCCACCCGGCAAAGAGATGTCGAAAGTGAATGGGGTGCTGCGCATCTGGAAACTCCTTCACGGCCATTATAACCTACGACGAGAGGGCGGTCAAAAAACGGCTTGTGTACCCCTGTTCACGGCATACCCATCTTGATGTATAATACCCTGCACGTAATGGACCACTTTGAATGCAACGTTCGGTCTGTATACCAGCGCTTGAGCGTGAACCAAGGCGCTCCTTGAGCAGTAGTCATGTAGCAGCGACTGGCCAAGGAATGCCCCGTGGGGCCTCAGTCTGCTGGCCGGGGAGAGCACTATGTCTGCTGTTACGCCAGGCAAGCCTTTACTCTCAAATCCTGTCCTGCGCGCTTTTGTGCGCCGCCTGGGGATCAGCCTGGTGATCCTGCTGGCCATCGCCTACCTGACCCTGTTCGGCTTGATCGTCGGCGAGCGAGGGAAGGCCGGGCTGCCGGCCCGTGCGCTGGAATCGGCCGCTGAGGCACTGCGTCGAACCCTCGACTACCTGGTCCATCACCCCATCACCTACCATTGGCATCGCGAGGACCTGCTGGCTCCGGGATTGGTCCTCACGTTGTTCAGCCGTAGCGCCGCGCTGCTGGTGCTGTCTCTTCTGATCGCTGCCCTGGTCGGGGTGCCGCTAGGGATTGCCGTCACCTTGCTCCGGCGGCTCCGCGCAGCGCCATTGGTACTGTTACTCTCTGTGCTGGGCGTTTCCACGCCCAGTTTCCTGCTCGGGATGTTGTTGTGGGTGCTCAACATCCAGGTCGCTCGCTGGTTGGGTCTGCATGGCGCGCCGCTTCCGCCGACCGGCTTTGGCTGGGATGCCCACGTGGTCATGCCGGTCCTGGTGCTGGCTACTCGTCCACTCGCCCAGATCGTCCAGATCACCTACGTCTCCATGTCGAACGTGTTGGGCGAAGATTACATCCGAACTGCCCACGCCAAGGGATTACGTCCGAGGGTGGTCCTCAACCGCCACGCCCTGCGCAACGTCTTGATCCCTGTCCTGACCACCCTGGGAACGTCGCTACGTTTCTCGCTCGCCAGCCTGCCGGTGGTGGAGGCCTTTTTCAATTGGCCCGGCGTGGGCCTGGCGTTGCTCCAGGCCATCGAAGCGGGCCTATCCCCTCTGGTCACCGATCTGATCGTGTCCCTGGGCTTTCTGTTCTTGTTGATCAACCTGGCGTTGGATGTGCTCTACCAGGTCATTGACCCGCGCCTGAGAGCGGAGGCCCAATCCCAAGTGCAGACGGAGGAACGCCGCACCTGGCGAGAGCGATGGGAGGAGTTTAAATCGCAAATCGCAAATCGGCGAATCAGCAAATCAGCGAATCAGCGAATCAGCAAATCAGCAAATCAGCAAATCAGCGAATCACATTCCGCATTCCGCATTCCGAAATCCGCAATCTCTGATCTCCAACCTCCAATCCGCAATCCGCAATCCGCACTCCGCAATCTGATATTCCCCAGCATCCTGGGCAACGTTCCTTTCCTGCTCGGCAGCCTGTTGGTGCTGGTCTTTCTTGGTGTGGCTGTAGCGGGTGGGAAACTGGCCCCGGCCAGCCCTTCCGAAACCCACGGCGTCATGACAATCCAGGGGCAGGTTAGCGCCCCTCCTTTTGCTCCTTCGGCCGTCTTCCCGTGGGGCAGCGACGCGGTGGGGCGTGACATCCAGGCCCTGGTACTGGCCGGCGCCAAACAAACCCTGACCCTGGCCCTGCTAGGGATGCTGGCGCGCATAGTGGTCGGCACTGTCCTGGGGGTGGTGGCAGGCTGGTGGCGGGGTGGCTGGCTGGACCGGCTGATCAACGGCGCGGTGGCGGTGTGGGCCGCCTTCCCGGTCACGCTGTTTGCCATGATCCTGATCCTGGCCCTGGGTATCAAGCAGGGGCTTGGCGTCTTCGTGATCGCGCTGTGCGTAGTGGGCTGGGGAGAGATCGCCCAGTTCGTGCGGGGACAGGTGGCCAGCCTCAAGCCTCAGCCCTTCATCGAGGCCGCGCACGCGTTGGGGGCCCGCGCGCGCTGGATTCTCGTCCGGCACGTGCTGCCGCATTTGTGGGCCCCGCTGCTGGTGTTGGCCGTGCTGGAATTGGGCAGCGTGCTGATGTTGCTGGCCGAACTGGGCTTCCTCAACATCTTCCTGGGCGGCGGCTTCAAGGCCGAGATTGGCGAAGTGGGCAAGATGGTGCCGGTCATTTATTACTTCTCCGACGTGCCGGAATGGGGGGCGCTGCTGGCCAACATCCGCAACTGGTGGCGCAGTTATCCCTGGCTGGCCTGGTATCCGGGCCTGGCCTTCTTCGTGGCCATCCTGGCCTTCAACCTGTGGGGTGAAGGGTTGCGCCGCTTGTTGGAAGACAGCCGGGTGAACGTCGGGCGGCTGATGAATCGCTATACCGCGATCGCCGCACTGGTCGTGGTGCTGGGCGGGGCCTGGCTGGTGCGCAGCACGGCCCCTCTGGAGGCGTACCGTGGGCAGGCCGAGCAGTTCGACGCCCAGCGCGCGATGCAAGATGTCCAGGCGCTGGCCTCACCCGAGTTCCAGGGGCGTGAGTCCAGCGCGCCAGGTGCAGCATTGGCTGCCGATTATATCGCCGCGCAGATGAAGGAGATCGGGCTGTTTCCGGCCGGTGAAAACGAGACCTACTTTTATACCAATCTTGCGCCCCGCGCCCACCTGGCCGGCGTACCCCGCCTGGAAGTTCTGGATAGTGCTACCGGTGAGACGGCCGAACCGTTCTCTTACCGGCAAGATTTCATCGAGTATACGGGGTACCACTTGTGGGAACAGGTGGAAACGGAAGGTGCCGTGGTGGGCCTGGCGCTCAGCCCTGACCCGGGCGAGGGTACCCCTTTCGGCCAGTACAGGCTTGACCTCCGCGGCAAGGTCGCCCTCGTGCGCCAGGCGGATTTTGGACGTCTGGCCGGCGAGGACCTCAAATTGGCCGGCATCCTGATCGTCAGCGACGATCCCGGCGCGCTTCAACGCAGATACCTCTTCCCACCGCCGGACTATGCCTATCACTTCTATTTCAGGATGCCGATGATGATCGTGACCCCCCAGGCGGCCGACCGCTTGCTGGCCACTGCCTCCAGCAGCCTGGCCCAATTGGACGCGCTGGCACACGGCCTGGCACCCGGCCAGGTGGTCTTGACCGGGCCGGGGGCGCAGGTGCGGCTGGCAATCCCCATAGGGCCGGACGACCCGGACCAAAAATACCAGTACGTGATCGGTTTCATCCCTGGCACCGGCGCATTGATGGGAGAAGAGGAAAAGGGAGAGATATTTGGCAAGAACGCCATCAAGGGCCTGGATACCAACGTCATCGTCGTCAGCGCCTACTACGATGGCCTGGGAATAGGTCCCGATGGCACGTTCTATCCCGGCGCGAACGACAATGCCAGCGGCGTGGCCGTTATGTTGGAGATGGCGCGCGCTCTCAAAGCCAGTTCATCCCAGCCCAGAAAGACCGTCGTCTTCGTCGCCTGGAGCGGCGGTGAACGGCGGGAAGGCTTTAGCCTGGCAAATGCGATGAACGCCAAGCGCGGCTTCAATCTGCTCACCGTCGAGACCGTGATCGAACTGAGCGGAGTGGGGGCCGGCAGCGGACGGGGCATCGCGCTGGGGCAGGGCACCGGCTTCAGCCTGGTTCAACTCTTCCAGGACGCCGCCGGCCGGGTCGGCGTGCCCGTCACCACCCGCGGACGGGGGCCCCACTTTGGCATGGACACGCAGAGTGGTTTTGGGGGGCGCGCTGCCTTGAGCGCCTACGTGAGTTGGGATGGCGCCGACCAGACCGCGCACACGGCTGCCGACACGGTCGAGGCGATAGATGTGGGCAAATTGGAGGCGGTCGGCCAGACGACGCTCCTGGTAGTGAGCGTGCTTGGCCAGGTGGAGACTCAAGCATCGCCACTGGGACCGCTGATGCCGCCCGACAACTACGTCCAGGGTGCCCGCATGTTCGACGAAGCGCAGGCGCTGAACCACGTCGCATACCTGGCCAGCGACGCGCTGGAAGGTCGCCGGCCCGGCACACCTGGCGGGTGGGCTGCCGGTGACTATATCGCCGCCCGCTTCGCCGAGTACGGCCTCCAGCCGGCCGGGCCCGACGGCGCCTATTTCCAGCCCTTCACGGCCCCCTACACGACGGTGGTCGAGTCGCCCATCCTCACCGTCATGTTTGCGGGTACAGCGAGCCAGGCCCCCTTCACCCGCACCTACACCTATCACACCGACTACATGCCCCGTACCAGGACCCTGGGGTCGGGCGAGGCCGAGGGCCAGGTCATCTGGCTGAACCGGTGCATGCCGGGCGACTTTGCCGGGCAAGACCCTCCGGTAGGCTCAGGGCAGGGCCTGGCCGGCAAGATCGTCCTATGCTATGGGGAAGTGTTGCAGGAATATGAACAGGCGATTGACCTGGCGCTCGAAGCCCACGTGGGGGGGATGCTGGTGGCGGTAGAAGGGATGAAAGGCCCATTGTCACGCCCATCCTACGGCGGCGGTGACCTGACCACTATCCCCACCTTCTACGTGACCGGGGAGATTGCCCAGGACCTGCTCGCCGGCACCGGCACCACGCTGGGCGCGCTCCAGTCGCGTTCCGGCACGATGCCACTCTCCACCACCGTTCACATGGCCGCGACCATCGAGGTGCACGAGGTCAACGCCCGCAACGTGCTGGGGCTGCTGCCGGGTGCTGACCCGGACCACCAGAACGAGACCGTGATCCTGGGCGCCAATTACGATGCCCTGGGGCGCGATCCCGATGGGACGATCTACAACGGTGCTTACGTCAATGCCTCCGGCGTGGCCGCCATGCTGGAAATCGCCCACCTGTGGCAGGCGCAAGGCTTCCGCCCCGCCCGCAGCGTCCTGTTCGCCGCCTGGGATGACCAGGAGCAGGGCTGGCTGGGCTCCCGGTACTATGTGCGGCATCCCGTCCGCCCGCTCGATCGCACCGTCGCCATGCTCAATCTGAACATGGTCGGCCGGGGTGAGGAGATGACCATCGTGGGCCGGGAGACGGCGGCTGACCAGTTCGAGGCCAGTGCCCGGGTGTACAGCGCCACGGTGGACTTTATCCCTGTCGTTGACTGGGGTGATAGCCTCGCCTTCCACGAGGGAGCCGTGCCGACCGCCATGCTGGTGTGTTTTGAGACTTCTCAGGAGTCGGTCTATCACCGGCCCGAGGACGACGTCGAGAACATCCAACTGGGCAGCCTGAGGGCGGCCGGCGTCCTGGCGGCACACGCGCTGGCGGCCTGGAGTGGCGGCGGACCTACGGTGCCGCTACCGGCCGGCGGCCCCCAGCGCACCCTGCGGGACCTGGTTCTACCCACCCCCACCTGCCCTGCGCCCTGGCCGGTCGGCGCGATGACGTGCGACCACGGGAATTGGTCGCGCTGAAGCCCCCGCCCCAGGCGGGGGTAAGGTCACGGCTGGGCCAGGTGGGTCTAAAATACCCTGCATGCCGAAAGTATGGTATACTATGTGCCCGCGAAGCGGCAGATCAATCCGCTGCTCTTGCCAGAGGCTCTGCCGAGATTGACGTCTAAGAGAGGATGCGGATGAGTACATCCGTAAAGTGATGGGAATGTCCAATGTCCAACGTACCACTAGCCAGATCACGCTGCAGGATCGCTGGGATCACTTGCTGGCCCGTTGCGGTGTCAATCGCAGCGGGCACCGCGTCGAGCCGGGGTTGTATGCCCTGGGCGACCCTACACCCGATTCGCCGGTCTTTGTCACGGCCAACTATACACTCAGCTTTGACGCATTGCGGTCGGCCTTGGCGGGTATAGACGGCTATATCCTGGTGCTGGACACCCAGGGGATCAACGTGTGGTGCGCCGCCGGCAAGGGCACCTTTGGCACCGACGAACTGGTGCATCGGATCGAAGCGACCGCACTCTCCGAGGTCGTGCGCCGCCGCCTGCTGACCCTGCCCCAACTGGGCGCGCCCGGCGTGGCTGCCCACGAGGTCAAGCGGCGCTCTGGGTTCCAGGTCGAGTACGGGCCGGTGCGGGCCGCCGACCTGCCCGAGTACCTCAGGACCCACCAGGCCACGTCTCGGATGCGCCAGGTGCGCTTTACTCTGCGCGACCGCCTGGCGTTGATCCCGGTCGAGCTGGTCCACCTCCTGCTGCCGCTGGCGATCGCGGCCATCATCTCATTCTTCGTCGGTGGCATCTGGGCATCTGTTGCCGTCGCCCTGGCCATCCTGGCAGGTGTGGTTCTCTTTCCGATTCTACTGCCCTGGCTCCCCACCCGGGAGTTCAGCACCAAGGGGTTCATCCTGGGCGGCCTGGTGGCGCTTCCTTTTGCTCTGGCCATCTTCCTGCGCAGCCCAGACGCAGCGTGGTGGCTGCGGGTGGGTAGAGCGCTGACCTATCTGTTACCCCTACCGCCAGTCACCGCCTTCCTGGCGCTGAACTTTACCGGCTCGACCACGTTCACGTCCAGGAGCGGGGTCAGGCGCGAGATATTCACCTACGTGCCCGTCATGGCCTGGATGTTTGGGGCAGGCATTGTGCTGGCCATTGTCTTAAGGCTGCTCCGCGTCTGACCGCACGGCGCAATGGAGAGCCCTTGTTTGTTGACCAGGAGCCTATGATGTTGTCATTCCGAGCGAAGCGAGGAATCTCGATGCGTGTCTCTGCACTCAACACGCTCCGCTACGAGCCGGAGCAATGCATCAACTGTGGGATGTGCAGCGTGGTCTGCCCGCACGGGGTGTTTGCCCCGGATGGCAGTGCGGCCCTGCTGGTGCAGCCCGAATCCTGCATGGAATGTGGAGCCTGCCAGTTAAACTGCCCGACCGGTGCGATCGTGGTGGATAGCGGGGTGGGGTGTGCCACAGCGATGATCCTCGCCGCGCTCACCGGCAAGAAAAAGCCGACCTGCTGACAAGACACGGCGGGTTTCCCAGACCCGTAGGGTCTGGCTATCATCACACACCAATCTCAGAAGACCCTACGGGTTTCCCAAACCCGTAGGGTCTGGCAACCCAGGGTCTTCGCTCGCGGCTATGGCCTCACCCGTATCACCCTCGTGCCCGCCACGCGGTCGCCAAACCGCGCCCTCTCTGCCGAACGCAGGATCAGAACGATCCCCAGGATGTTGAACGCCGGTAGCCCGTCCACCAGGCGCAGAACGTTCCTCCATACCCCCCTTGGCAACCCAGGCCTACCCCCGTCAGTTCGCACCACTCTCAACCCTACAGCCCACTTGCCTACCGTGGCGCCGGCCAGGCCCTCCAGGAGAGCCATGTACAGGAACATGACGACCAGGAACGCGACGCACAGCGGGTCGGTGATGAACAGGCCATAGGTCCAGCGGTGGTCGGTGGGGGCCATAAGCCAGACACCCTTCACGATGCGGGTGATGGGAAAGAAGAACGCACAGAAAACCAGGAGATCAATCAGGAGCGCCAGGAAGCGCTCCCAGAGGCCAGCATAACGGATCTCACTTTTCATGGAAATCCTCCTTCCTTTCCCCTACGATATCACAGCCTTTCGTCGCCGTCATCGGGTTTTCGAGCTACCGCCATAAGACGAGGGCCAAGCACTGGCTCGTTCTCCGTCAGCCGAGCGATGTCCAGAATCACCTCGCGCCGCGCCTGATCTTTCCAACTCGCATCAAGGTCAGGCACCATCCAGGCTGGGCCGAGAATGCCCAGCGTTCTTTCGTGGACCAAGCCGCCGTCTTCCAGTTCCGCTTTCAGTTCATCGGGATGGTGGAAAAAAGCATTTGGAAACGTCACCAACCAAGCGGGGGGATTCTCGCGGCGGCCGGTCTGCACCTCGGTTCTGATCATCCGGCGATAGACCGGATCAAAGACGTAGCCTCGCAGCAGGCCATAGATCAGACCGGCGTAACGGGTAATGGCGAAAGCCAACAAGATGCCGCCCGGCTTCAGGACACGTTTTGCCTCTGCGATGGCGCGCAAGCGATCCTCTCGGTCAGACGAGTGATACAATGGCCCGTGTATGATGATGGCATCGGCCAACTCGTCGGCAAAGTCAAGGTGACGGGCGTCGCCGACTCTCATGCTGGCGAGCCGGGACGACCCGGCTTCTTGAGCGGCTTGCCTGGCCTGCTCGATGTGCCGCGGCACAATGTCTACCAGGTGAACGCTATACCCCAGGCCGTCTAACCAGAAGGAATACACGCCTGTTGCTCCGCCGACGTCCAGGACAACGGCGGGAGCCGGCGGTAGATAGCGCGTGATCAGTTCTTGCGTTCTGATCCGCTCAAGCGGGCCGATGTCATGCTTCAATCGTTCGGCCTCGTCATACTGGTTGTAGTGGTCAATGATCTGTTCTTCGGTCGGTTTGAGCATCATCTCACCTCCTGTGTCACCACGTCTGAGCCTGGCGTCGGCGGCCCAGGACAGCCAGGCTGAGCAAGGTGACCGTGCCAATCCAGTACACCAACAGCACCCCAATGCTGACGTGCTCGCCGGTTCCCATGAAATCCAGATATGGCACTCGGTTCACCGGCCCCGCGTACCACCAGATCATGTACACGACTTCAAAGAGTTTGCTACTGTTGCTCCACGTGCCCAGCGCCAGTGCAAGTGTCGGGATGAACAATACCGCTGTTAACCACGCGGACAGGTGCGCCCATTCTCCGGCCAGCGCGAAATTGACCGCCACACCGCTGCCGGTGAGGACTGTCACGACGACACCGGCCAGCCACAGCGCCGGCAGTTGACGTTGCAGCAAATGAGGCGCGCTAAAGACCAGTTGACTCGCGCCGTAGCGCGCTTCACGGCCGCCCATGGACGACCATAGAGCCAGGGGCCATAGCCACGCCACAGCCAACACTTGACGCGCACCATCGGTTGGGACAAGCAGCCCCGCGACGATCAATCCGAGCGCAACGACAAACCACCACCAACGCATCCCCTTGAGCATCGTGCGCAACTCGACCATCAGCAGCGGCCACAGGCCAGGCTGAAAGCGTGCGGTCAGAGGAGTCAGATGGATCGGCTCAACCGGTGCAACAGATGGTGCTGTGTCTGGCTCAGGTGGTTGCGCCACCGGCACGCCGCGAGGGCGCTTCTGTTTTGCTGAGGCCGGGTCAAAGCGGCGAAAGAACAGCGACGCGATCAGGCTGAGGCCGATCGCCGCGCCAAACCAGAGCAGCCGTCCGAGTATGATTTCAGATGTCCAGTGAATGCCCTCCCACGTAAAGGTCTGCAAGGGCGCGGGCAACTCGGCTGCTCCGATAGCAAAACCGCCCTGATAGGCAGGGAATGCCGCGGCGGTGGCTTGCATCATGCTGGACGAGATGACCGACATACCCCAGACGTCGTTGGTCGGCACGGCGATCTGGCGAGGGTCTGCAGGTATACTCGCGGCTGTGGCGATCAGAACGCCCAGCCACAGAAAAAAGTAAACGACGTTGCCCAATGTGCCGCGCAGCCAGGAGATGGTCTCGAACAAGAGCGCGACCGAAGCAATCACCGCCATCGCTGGCAGAACACAAAACACGAAAGGCGCAAGGAGTGCCCACGGGTCGAGGCGGAACGACTCGCCTCGAATCAGTTGCATTGCCGCGGCGGCTACAGCGATCACGCCGACCATCAGGGCCAGGAAGACGAAATTGCTGAACGCCTTGCCCAGGGTGTACAGCGCTTTGCTCAATGGGGTCGTCGCAATGATCTGGCCGACCCGCGTTCGCTCGTCTCGCTCGACCGCGTTCTTGACCAGGTAAAACGCCGGCAGTGAGAGCAACGACGAACTCAACACGGCCACCGCGCTGCCGACCCAGGCTGAATTGTACACGCCGCGATAGTTGCCCAGGCCCAGCGTCAGGTAATGGGCCTCCTTGGGCGAGATGTAGACGTACGCGGTGAAGATAATGAACCCCAGCGTGATCAACAGGCTGTAGCGCCGCGCACGCTCGAACAAGTCGGCCCGCATCAAGTGATAGAGGGTTCGCCAATGGTTCACCGGGCAACCTCCTGGCTACCGAATGGATTGCAGAAAACTATCCACCATGGCCTGCTCCCAGGTATCCTGGCCGGCCACGATGGCCAGGAGAATGTCGCCGCTCTTGCCGCTGAATCCGCACACGACCTGTCGTACCTGGCGGCCATTTTCGTCCGTGCCTTCCAGGATGCGCAGCGTCGTCGGCTGGCCGCGAACCACCGTCTCTTGCGTGCCGATTGTCTGCGTGTCGTAGCGGCGCGTGCCCATTTCCTGCGCCAGCCTTGTCTCATAGCGGGCCCGCCACTCGTCGTTGGCGATAATGCCATCCAGCACTCCCTCAATAAAGATCATGTCCTCCGGCCGCTCACGGTGGGCCATGATCACCGCGGCATCCTGGCCTCGTATGGTCAAGACCTTGGACTCCTGATAATCCGGCGGCAGATCATAGTCCAACATCTTGTGCGCCGCCTGCGCGGCCAGTTGCGCGTCCGTCTTCCAGTACGGAGCCTGGATGATCCGGCGCAAATTGGGCGCCAGCACGGACACTCCGACACAGCACAACAGCAACACCCCCAACACGCCCACGACCAGGATCGCGAGCCGATTCCAGCGAATCCTGCTTGATTGCATCGTACCCCCCTTACCTTGCCTATTGCGTGATCTGTCGCCGGCGGCCCAACGCCGCCGCGATCAACAAGCCGATAGTCACGGCCGCGGCGATCCACGGAATGCCCAGCGCCACGGCCTGCGGGAAATGGCCCATGAAATCCACAAAGACGACACCTTGCACGGACGCGAGATACCACACAAAGAGATAGATGGCCTGGAACAGTTTGCTCGTCCCACTCCAACAGCCCAACGCCACCGCCAACGATGGCACGAACAGCGCGCCGATCAGCGCGGCCAGGCTCGCAGCCCATTCACCGGCCAGAGCGAGCCGCAGGGTGATGGTGCTGCCCATCGCCAGGGCGATGAGCACGCCCACCAGCCAGGTCATTAACAATTGCCGTCGCAGTGCGAAGGGCAACGCAAAGATGATCGGTGCGGTGCGATGGTGTACTTCGCGCACGCCGAGCATTGACCACACGAGCACGGGCCACACCATCGCCAGCGGCCAGACCACCAGGCGCGCAATGTTCAGTGGAACGAACAAAGCGCTTACGATGATGCCCGCCGCACCCAGGTACCACGCCCAGCTCAGACCCTTGAACGTCAAGCGCAGTTCCGCCGCAAACATTCGCACATAAAGCGATAATCCCCCGGTTGTGCGTACCGTAGTGGAAAGTGAACCTGGGCGTGCCAGCGCTTGTGCAATTGGGGCTGATTCCACGATGCTCGGTTCGGCGACCTGGGCGGGTTCTGTGACAAATGTGAGTACGAATCGCTTGATCCACGCCCAGGGTGTCTTGCCAATCCTGCTCGGATCAAAGCGGTGAAAGAAAAAGGCTGCCAACAGTGCGACGGCGACCGAGACGGCGATCCAGGCGAGGCGCGGCCCAACGATCTGGGCCGTCCAGTAGACACCGTCGTAGCGGAAGGTGGGCGAATTGAGCAGCGGCTCACCGCCGATATCAATCTGGCGTCCGGCCCTGCAGTGATCAAGACTGGCGGAGCACGCCTGGTAGACGCTGGGCCACACGCTGCCAATGCCCTGCAGGTTTCCAAGCATAGCGGTGGCGGCGTACACCACATAGTAGATCAGATTGCCGAACCCACCGCGCAGCCAGTTGATGCTTTCGAACAGGACGGCCAGCGCCGCGATAAACGCGAGCTCGGGCAAGATGAGGAACAGGAAGGGCGCAACGAGCGCCCACAGGTCCACCGCGAATTCTTCCGCGCGAACAAACTGCAGGACCAGCGAGGTGAGCATGGTGACCCCGATCACTGCGCCAAAGACCGCCACGTTGCTGAGCCACTTGCCGAGGGTATACATCGGTTTGCTGATCGGTGTCGTCGCGATGATCTCACCCACGCCCGTGCGGCGGTCGCGTTCGATCGTGTTCTTGACCAGGTAAAATCCAAACAGCGGAAAGAATTCGGACATCAGCGCAGCGACGGCCAGGCCGATCCAGGCCGAGTTGTAGATGGGACGCGGGCCACCCATGTTCAGATAGAACCAGGCCGGAGTGTCCAGCGCAGGCAAGTACAGATAGGTAACAGCCACAATCACTAACAGCGTGACCAGGAAGGAGTACCGCCGCACGCGCTCCAGAAAATCGGCGCGCATCAAGTGATAGAGCGTTCGCCATTGGTTCATGGGTACGACCTGCCCTGAACGTGATACAGGTATGCATCTTCCAGCGTCGCTGGAACAGGCTCTGCACTGTCATTCGGTTTTTGATCGGACACGACGCGCACGTGCACGCCATCGCTGCGCCGGGCCGTGCTGCTGATCAGGTATTGCTGCTTGATGGCGGGCAACTCGGAACTGGCAATGATCCACGTCCAGACCTTGCCTTCGACCGCCTGTAGAATCTTCTCCGGCAAGTCGTGCGTGATGAGGTGCCCCTTGACGATGATGGCAATCGAGGTCGCCGTGGCTTCCACGTCCGAGACAATGTGGGTCGAAAGGATGACGATGCGCTCGCCCGCTAGCTCGGCGATCAGGCTGCGAAAGCGCACACGCTCTTCAGGGTCAAGCCCTGCCGTCGGCTCGTCCACGATGAGGAGTTGCGGATCGTTGAGCAATGCTTGCGCGATGCCGACGCGCTGCTTCATGCCGCCCGAATAGCCGCCCAGGGGTCGCCTGGCCACATCCACCAGGTTGACCAGTTGCAGCAACTCGTTAATCCGCCGCCGCGCTGAGTGACCATCCAGACCTTTGACGGCAGCCAGGTATTCCAGGAACTCGATGGCGCTCAAGTTGGGGTAAACGCCAAAATCCTGCGGGAGATAGCCCAGGACTTGTCTCAGTTCATCCGGCCTCTTGGTAATGTCCGCGCCATTCCAGGTGACCTTGCCTTCGGTCGCGCGGGTGATGGTCGCCAGGATGCGCATCAGCGTGGACTTGCCTGCGCCGTTTGGGCCTAACAGCCCCAAAACACCTGGGCCGAGTTCCAGCGCAAAGTCACACAGTCCCCAGAAATCGCGCCGGTATTGTTTGCCAACGTGATCAATCGTGAGTTGCATTGTGGTTCCCCTTTCTCCAACAGGAGTGTTCGGTACGAAACTGAACAAGACGCTCTCGATATCCCTGCCCAGTTGAAGCCATCATCATTTGTGGCAAGTATAGCAGAAACGACTCCTCGGCGCATCAGCCAACCGGGGAGTCTGAGAACTGGTCAAAAGTCTGGTCTTTTCATTGGCCAGATGACCAGGGTTCGCTCACCCACTGCAGATTGCGTGCTCTGCGTCTTCTGTTCCCTATTCCGTCCTTCTACGCAACACGCAACACGCAGCACATTTCACGTTTCACGCATTACGGATTACGGATTACGCATTATGCATGGTTGACTTCCACCGCAAGTCCGTCTATACTTGAGGTGCAACGCAAGTAATCTGCCTCGCGGCTCTGGCCGGCCCGAGGCGGTGACCACTGTGGCGGCCATGCCCTGGTGCCAGGGATCAGTGCGGATCCGTACATCCGGTGTGTTGACTCCTGATGGACCAGCACAGAATGCAGGGGGCGGTATGAGCGGAATGATGCCAGAACGTGTGGAGCGTGTGAGTATTCGCGTCGTGCTGGCCGATGACCATCCGGTCGTGCGGGCCGGCGTCAAGACCTTCCTGGAAAAAGAGCCTGACCTGCGAGTGGTGGGCGAGATCGCGGCGGGCAGTGAGGTAGAGACTCTGACCTCTCACTGGCAACCAGACGTGCTGGTGTTGGACGTGAACATGCCCGGCCTCGACCCGGTGGCCGCCACCCGCCGTCTGAAGGAGCAGGGTCCCACTCTGCGCATCCTGGTCCTCACCGCCTACGATGACGACGCCTATGTAACCGGCTTGCTGGCAGCCGGGGCGATGGGTTACCTGCTCAAAGAGGAGGCACTGGAGACGTTGGTGGCGGCCATTCGGGCGGTGGCCCGGGGTGAGTCGTGGTTGAGCCAGCGCATTGCCGGCCGGCTGGCCCGCAGAGCGGTCGCCCGGGTCGAGGGGGCCGAGGCGGAGCCGCTCACGTCCAGGGAGCGCGAGGTGCTGCACTTGCTGGCCCTGGGCCTCAGCAATGATGAGATTGCCGGAAGGCTGGTCATCTCTCGACGCACGGTGCAGAATCACGTCAGCAACATCTACGGTAAACTCGGCCTGGCCTCGCGGGCCGAAGCAGTACTGTACGCCATCCGACATGGCATAGCGGATGTGAGCGAGGTGGAGGAGCCATGATCCGCCAGGTCTGGAAGGGGCTATGGGAACGCCGAGTACGTACGGCGCTGACGCTGGTCGGCGTGGCGGTGTGTGTGCTGGCACTCACCACGGTAGACGGGATGCTGGGCCACATGCACGCCGAACGCGCCCAAGACGTGGCTCGTCTCGCTGGCCGTCTGCTGCTCCAGATGCCTGGCGCCGGCTACCCGCCGTTCAAGGGCACGCTGCGCCAGGAATCCGTCACGGCGGCGCTCGACCGGCCAGACATCGTAGCCAGTGAGAGCACGCCACTGCTCTTTCTCGTTCTTGAGCCGGCCGACAACCCGATGGACATTGCCGGAGTGATTGGCCTGGGACTGTGGCCTGGCCGCGAGCGAGCCTGGCTTGGTGCAGCACAAGTCGCAGCGGGCCAGCCTACACTGGCCGGGGAAGACGACGACGCGGTAATTCTCGGAAGCCAGGCTGCCCGCTTCTGTGGTGTGGCAACCGCCGGGGAAACGGTTACTTTCGCTGGCCGGCATTGGCATGTGGTCGGTATCCTGAGAGGGACTGATCTGACCACGCTCGACAACCTCATCCTGATGCCGCTGCAGAGTGCGCAAGCGGCCTTCGGCCTGGAAGGGTGGATCTCGGCTGTGCTACTCACAGCCAGAGCGGGCCAGGAAGAGGATCTGGCCCGCTCGCTGGCCGGCGAGTATCCTGCCCTGAAAATCAACACCCAAGAGGATATTCACCACGTGCTGCTCAAGGAGCTGGAACTGCCCGGCAAGTTCCTGGGGACGGTATCGTGGGCCGCTTTTGTCATTGCGGTGCTGATCGTCGCCAACGTCATGAGCATCGCTGTACGAGAGCGTGCTCAAGAGATCGAGCTGATCGCGCGAACCTCGTTCGACGCCGTCGGCGGGGAGCGGACGACCATCCTGGTTTACACCCTGGCCGAGGCGCTGATGCTCAGCCTGGGCAGTGGCGCGCTGGGCGCATTGGCGGCGGTGCCAGCAGCGTACCTCTTTGGCTGGACGTGGATTCTCACCTGGGAGGAGGCGCTGCGCGTGGCCGGACTGGTGGTAGCGGCCGGCCTTCTGGCGGGCGCATACCCGGCCTATCACGCCACGCGCGCCTACCCCCAGGCGCTGCGCTACGACGAACTGCGCCGGCGAATGGAAGAGGTCGCTGCCGAGAAGCGCGCCATGGACCAGGCCTACCGCCAACTCGTGCGCGGGCGAGAAGAAGAGCGCGAGCGATTGGCGCGCGAGTTGCATGATCAGGCCATCCAAAGCCTGGTGGGACTCAAGTTTCACCTGGCCGAGGAAACGCCAGATGCACAGGCCGGGCTCCAGGCCGACATTGATGGGGTGATTGATGCACTGCGCGAGCTGTGCGCCGACCTGCGGCCGCCAGCGCTGGACCGGTTGGGACTGGTCGCTACGCTGCGCTCGTACGTGGACGACTTTGGCACGCGAACCGGGCTGCCGGTGGAACTGCGCGTGGACGGCGACGAACGGCGGTTATCACCCGAAGTCGAACTGTCGCTCTTTCGCGTGGCTCAAGAGGCGCTGATCAATGCCTGGAAACACGCCCAAGCGCCGAAGGTCGAGGTGCGCTTGTGGTTCGACGTGGAGGCGGTCAGGCTAACCGTGAGCGACCGGGGGCGAGGCTTTGTCAGCCAAGGGCGGTTGGGAGCGCTGGCCGAAGCCGGTCACTTTGGATTGGTGAGTATGCACGAGCGCATGGAACTCGTCGGCGGCACGCTGAGCCTGGCTTCTGGGCCAGGGCAAGGGACGACCCTCACGGCGTGGGTGCCGTTGGCCCCTCCCTAACCCCCCCGCCCCCCCCCCCCCGGGCCCCCCCCCCCCGCCTGCGGGGGGGGGTGGGGGGGGAACGCTGTGAACCCCCGGCCTAACAGGCCGGGGGTTTTTGTTTTCCGGCCTGTTACTGGTGTACCGGCTTGAAAACGTGAGCGCAGTACTAGACAAACGTGAGCCCAGACCGATGCTCGTTGACCTGGAGTGTGCTATCATCAGAGCAGGAAAAACGAGCGGAGGTATGATGAGATGTTCGACGTTGCTTTCAAGAACCTGTGGGCGCGTAAGACGCGCTCCGTCCTGTGCATCCTGGCCGTCATTGTCAGCGTCTTTCTGAATGGCTCTACAGCCACGATGAACAACTGGATGTACGAAATGATGACCTCGGAGTTGGCCCGCTACATGGGCAAAATCTACGTCCAGCAAGGTGGCTCCGGTTACCCGCCCATTGACAGCAGTATCGGCCAGGAGACAGCCCAGGCCATCCTGGCCCGCACCGATCTGGGACTGAACGCGGCCGAAAGCGCGCCGCTTGTCTTCGTTCGTACCGAGCGCGCCATGATGCCCTTCATGCCGGCTGACGAGATGGTCATTGGTGTGCTGGCTGGCAAGGAGAGCGCCTTGTTGGGGAACGTAGAGGCAGCCGAGGGGGCCAATCGCTTTTGCGCCGGTGAGCAAGGTCACGTGGCGATCCTGGGCAAGGCCATGGCCGAGTCGTCTGGTGCATCGGTGGGCCAGGCTATCACCATCAACGGACAGACCGTCCGCGTGATCGGTATCCTCAAGAAATCGAGTATGGACAGTGTCAACATCTCGGCTGTGGTACCCTTGGAGACTGTGCAACGAATTTTTGCCAAAGAAGGGACGGTCTCGGCAGTGTTGCTGACGCCAGACGATGTAAACCGGACGACAGAGGTAGCGGCCGCGCTCCGCCGGGATTACCCGGCGCTAGAAGTGGCGACCCAGGACGACATGCTGGCCGAGGCTGAGGAGGTGTTGCAGATGCCGATGTTCTACATGGGCACGATGAGCCTGACTGCCTTCATCGTTGCCGTGGCGGTGATCATGAGTACGATGGTGATGGCAGTTATGGAACGTACACGGGAAATCGGCACCCTGCGCGCCATCGGCGCGTCCCGGCGGCTCGTCCTGGGCACAATACTAACCGAAATCCTCCTGCTGAGTTTGATCGGTGGGGTCCCTGGCACCTTGCTGTCTGTGCCTATGGCCGCCGTGATGGAGACGACGCTGCCCATGGCGGGGCAACTCGCACAAATTCTGTTCTTCGCCGTCGTGGCCGGCACCTTGGGCGGGCTGTATCCGGCCTGGCGGGCAACGCAAGTGAACCCGCTGGAAGCACTACGGTACGAATAGGGAGGTATCACGATGACACCAATTGTAGAGACTTGCGATCTGTGGAAGACTTACCCGATGGACGGGACGAGGGTTGAGGCGCTGCGCGGGGTGAACCTGGTGGTGGAGGCCGGCGAGTTCATGGCGCTGGTGGGGCCTTCGGGCAGTGGCAAGTCTACGCTACTGCACCTGATGGGGGCGATGGACACGCCGACGCGCGGCGAGGTGTACCTGAGCGGGCGCAACCTGGCGTACACGAGCGACGCCGAGCGTACGCGCCTGCGCTGCCGTGAAGTTGGCTTCGTGTTCCAGACCTTCAACCTGCTGCCGACGTTGAGCGCCCTGGAGAACGTCGAGATCGCCTTGCGGCTGGCAGGCATCTCCCGCCGGGAGCGTCGCACGCGGGCAACCGAACTGCTGGAACGTGCCGGGTTGGGTGAGCGGATGGATCACTTGCCCCGGCAACTCTCCGGCGGCGAACGGCAACGGGTGGCGATTGCCCGCGCCTTGGCCAACCAACCGGCCTTGCTCCTGGCCGACGAACCGACCGGCAACCTGGACTCGGCTACCGGTCAGACCATCGCTGACCTGCTTCGCCAGTTCAATGCCGAGGGGCAGACCATCGTCCTGGTCACCCACAACCCGGAGGTAGCGGCCCAGGCCGGGCGGGTGATACGGATGCGAGATGGGAAGTTGATGGGGCCATCCAGCCATCCACCATCTCCGTGGTCTCCTATGGCGTCGGAGTAGGCACCGGGGAGACTCCCGCGGTAGGGGACGGCGTGATCTCTTCACCGCCCGTGTTGGGGCTACACTCTCCCCGGTAATAGGCCCATTCATCGCACTCGCTACCATCGGGGAAGATGCACACGCCGTACTGGCCGCCGCGGGCATCCGTGCGTATCTCGAGGGTGTAGCCCTGCTCCTGACAGTACACCGACGCCGGGTTCGCCATTTCCACGGGAGTGGAGATGGGGCTCTCGGCCGGTATGGGGGAGGGCATCTCGGTAACTATGGGGCTGGGCGTGCCACAACCACTAACGATCGCCGCGCTCAACGTGAGCGCCAATCCCAAAATAACCACGCTGCGTTTCATCGTTTCCATTCTCCTTCAAGTATTGTCGGTTGGTTTCACTGGTTCATAAGACGTCACGCAGGCCAAAACGGTTCCACCCTGACAACCTGGCCTGGTCCCTGGTATAACAACCATAACTCCCCGGCGCATCAGCCAACCGGGGAGTTTCCGAACTGGACGAAACACGTTTCACGTTTCACGTTTCACGTTTCGCGTTTCACGCATTCTACATTCCGTGTTGCACCCCACTCCACCAGCACCTCCGTCCCCCCTCCAACCTCGCTCTCAATCATCAGCCTGGCCCCAATCGCGGCGGCCCGCTCCTGCATGATGCCCAGGCCGAGGTGTTCTGGTGGGACGCTGGCCGGGTCGAAACCGCGCCCATTATCGCGGATGCGCAGCGACACCGGTTCCTGCGGCCTGCAGACAAAGGCTACCTGGGCCTGGCTGGCCCCCGCGTGCCTGGCCACGTTGTTCAGCGCCTCTTGGGCGATGCGATATAGGGCCACTTTGACGTCGGGCGGCAGGTTGCACGCGCCCTCCTCCTTCACCTCCACCGCCACCCGCGCCCGGCCGGTGACGGATTCGGCCAGTTGGCGCAGCAGGTCGCCCATCTCGGCTTCGGCCAGCGTGGCCGGCCGCAGTTCCAGGAGTAACGTGCGCATCTCGGCCAGCGCTCCGCGCGTCAACTGGCGTAGTTCCTCCAGCCGCCGCCGCCCCTCGTCCTGGTTGCGCTCCCATATACGGGGCAACACGTCGGCGATCAGGCTGGCCGAGAAGAGCGTCTGCGTGACGGCGTCGTGCAGGTCGCGTGCCAGGCGGCTGCGCTCCTCGATGATCACTCTCTCCTTCATCTGCCGTTCTAGCCCCTTTTCCGCCCGCTTCTGCTCGGTCCGGTCAATGCCGATGCACAGGATCTCGGCCAGGTGGCCGTCTTTGCCATGGATCGCCTTGTTGGTCCAGGCTACCCACACCCGCTCCCCATTCTTGCGCATGTTTTCGTTCTCGCTGGAATAGTAGCGCTCCGGATGCTGTACGACGTCGGCAAGTTTGGCCCTCAGATCGTATCCGCTCGTGTCATGCTCCGGGACGATGGTGCCCACCACGTTGCGGCCGAGTATCTCCTCCTCGCGGTAGCCAAAGAACTCTTGGGCGAAGCGGTTGATGAACGTGATGTTGCCATCGCGGTCCATCTGTAAGATCGCGCTGTCCGCGTTCTCTACCACGGCACGGTAGCGGGCCTCGCTCTCGCTCAGCGCCTCCTCCGCTTTCCTGCGCTCGGTAACGTCCAGGCCGGTGCCGATGACGTACTCGACCTTGTCTGTAGTGTCGAGGAGGACGGTGTTCGACCAGGCGATCAGCCGTCGCTGCCCGTCCTTGGTCACCCAGAAATTCTCAACGGATGTACCCGTCCGCGCCTGGCTTGGGAACTGGCCCGCCCGCAGTTCCTCGAACACCGCTCTTACCGGCTCGACCTCCTCTGGGACCAGTAGCATGTCCCACAGCAGGTGACCCTTCACCTCGTCGAACGAGTAGCCGGTCGTCTGCTCGCAGGCCCGGTTGAAGCGCACGATGTGCCCATCCCGGTCGAGGACGACGACCAGGGCGCCGGCGGTGTCCAGTACGGCGGCGACAAAATTGCGCTCCGCCTGCAGTTCGGCGGTGCGTTGTCCCACCAGGCTTTCGAGTTCCCGGCTGCGCGCCTCGACGCCCCTGATCCGCAGCCAGTAGCCGGCGGCCATGCTCCCCACCAGCACCAGCGCAGCCAGCCCTCTGAACCACCACGTCTCCCAGGCTGGCGGCGTGGTGGTCGTGGAGACCGTCGGCGTCTCACTTTGCGTTTGATCGGCGCCGTTTGGGCTGGCTACGGCCGTGGAACTGGCCGGGACCTGCGGTGAACGGCACGCCAGTCCGGGCAGGTTGGCCAAGATGGCCAGGCAGGCAACCAGCAGGAACGTGGAGAGTGGTACCCATCGCCTGTGTCGTCTCATTGACAGCACTTTTTACACCTCAGCCATCATGTCGTACACAGGCACCAGGGCCTGGTACGCGGCCTCGAAAATCGGATAGACCTTCTCATAGGCAGCCTGGGCGGCCGGGTCGGGCGCGATCGTCTCGACTGTCCGGTTCATTGTCTCGATCATCGAAAAGCCCGGGTACAGCCCGACGCCCACGCCGCCGGTCAGCGCGGCCCCCATCGAGGTCGCCTCTTCGAGGATGGCCAACCGGTGTACCGGTATGCCGTACACATTGGCCATCAAGCGGTTCCAGAATCGTCCACGCGCACCTCCTCCGATCAGGCGCATGGCCTCAATCTGGGCCCTCTGCGAGCGGAAGGTCTCCAGGATTACGCGCAAATTCATGGTGACCCCTTCCAGCACGGCGCGGAGCACGTCCGCCCGCGTGTGGCGGATGGTCAAGCCGATGAACGCCCCGCGCGCCCGCGGGTTCCAGCGCGGGCTGCGCTCGCCCAGCAGGTACGGCAAAAAGATCAACCCATTGGCGCCCACCGGCGAGTGCTCCGCCTCGACGTTCATCAATTCGTAGGGGCTGATCCCCAGCGCCTCGGCCGCCTGCACCTCGATGGGACACAGGTGGTCCCGCATCCATTGGTAGGAAGCGCCCGCCGCCTGCATGGTGCCGGTGGGCGTGAACATGCCGGGCACCACGTGCCCGAAGGTAAAGTTCCGTTGGCCGGGATCGTAGAGCGGCTGTGTGCTGGCCAGCGCGATCCAGGAAGAGGAGCCGATGTAGTTGTACGCGCTCCCTTCGCTCACCACCCCGGCGCCGGCCGCGGCGCACGGGCCATCGCCGCCCCCGATCACCACCGGCGTCCCCGCGGCCACCCCCACCTCTTCGGCCACGGTAGGCAGCACGCCGCCGGCCACGTCAATGGACCGCCGCAGTGCGGGCAGGCGAGCCGGGTCCAGTTCGACCGCCTCCAGGATGCGTTCAGACCAGGTCCCTTGTTCCAGGTCGTACAGGTTCATCCCCGAGGCGTCGGAAGGATCGGTGACGAAGGCCCCGGTCAGCCGGGCGACCAGGCAATCCTTGGCGTGGACGAACTTGAAGGCGGATTGATAGACGTCGGGCTGGTGGTCGCGCAGCCAGAGAATCTTGGCGAGCGAATAGGAGGCGCTGAGGCGGTGGCCGGTAACCCGGTAGACGTCCGCCGGAGCGATCCGTTCCCCCACCCACCGTTCCTGCTCCACGGCGCGCTGGTCGGCCCAGATGATGGCGTTGCGCAGCGGTCTGGCCTCCCGGTCCAGCGGCACGCAGCCCATCATCTGGCCACTGAAGACGATGCAGGCGATCCCGTCGGCGCGCACCCGCGTCTTTTGCAGCAGTTCTCGCGTCGAACCGCACACGGCCTGCCACCAGTCCTGGGGGTCCTGCTCGGCCCAATTGGTGTGGGCATATTCGGTGTCGTAGGGATAAAAGGCGCTGCCCACCAGCGCCCCCTCGCGGTCGTACAGCGTCGCCTTGTTGCCGGTGGTCCCCAGGTCGTGGGCCAGTACATAGTCCTTCATTGTCATCCACTCCCATCTCCCGTACTCACGTCTCACGCGTCGCGTGTTTCGTGCTTCGTGTTTCGTGTTCCGTCACGCACCACGCACCACGCTTCACGTTTCCCGTTTCCCATTTTACCCCATCCCAGGCTGGGGCGCAATCGGCTCACGTGTTTGCCTACGTATCCGCATTGTGCTACAATCTTGTGGCAGCTACAACCGTCGTATGATCGCGGCCCTGGACCCTGCGGCTACTCCCTTCCTCGACTGGGTAGGATGACACTCGTGAACCTCAAGGCCGGACTGCTGAAAGGAATGGACGCCGACCTGGTACGGATCAGAATCGCGTAGGAGCATAGTATGCCTGAGGATACCACGATAGAACTGGCTTCAGACTTGACTGATAAGGACGTGGCGGTGCTGCGACGCTATCTGGCCGATCCTTTCCACCTATCCGACCAGGAGTGGCAACACCTGCGGACTGCCGTTGACCGGTTAGCGCAGAGCATAGTGGTTTTCGGCGATCGGCAGTATAGCTTCAGGCGTTTCTACGACATCTTCATTAACGGTACCTACGCTCGACCCTTTCTCCAGCGGCTCCGCCGTTTGCGCGACTTGCAGCAAGAGGGCCCCGTACTCCAGGCCAGTGTCGCTCGCGGGATTACAGCCTGGCTCCGCCTGAATGGTCTGGAGCCCTCAGCCGTGCTTGGCGCTGACTACCTATGGGTCTATTGCCTGTACTGGTGGGCTGCCTTCGCGAGGGGTTATCTGTTCGAGCGGGTCATCATCTGCGACATGCAGGCGGCTGGCATACGTTCTCAGGCCCACGAATCGGAACGCGGCCGCGAGCGTTATACACCTTACGATCTGTCTGTGCCGGGGCTGGGTAACGGCGATATCAAGGGGTCGCTCTACTTCCTGGACGTTTTGCCTGACCCTCCGGCCGATTTCTACGTCACCCGGTTGTACGATGCCAGGCGAAGGGAAGTCAAACAGGTGGTTTTCCTGACACCTCAGGTGTGGAGGCGGCTCAATGGTGTCCTACAACCGACGACCATTGCTGAAGCCCCGCGATACTTTCCATCCCCTGTCGTCGTGGAGATAGCGGGAGAGCCGTGGGTTGTGGTAGAATATGAGGTGTGGAAAGGCCGCCTGCTACGTTGGCAAACGGAGGGAAGCCATGAGGACTGACAGACTATTGGAAACCTTGGACCCGGAAGAGTTCAACAGTTTGGTGGAGGCCTACATGAACCGGGTTGAGCCTGACACGATGTCATTCGAGGCTTTTGACCACGCTGTGCGGCGTCTGGCCCAGGAAGCGGTGACCGAGACCATAGAGCTTACCGGTGAAGTTCGGGGGGATACGATCGTTCTTGACTCACCCGAGACAGCGCCGGTGATTGCGCGCGGGAACGAGATCGTGATCGGTGGGCTACGTCTCGTGATCAGGTTACGCCAACCCGAACCGGCTTGATCCGTCACCTCATCTACGAGGGGTATGGCCAGCGGGGCGTGGTGGCCACCTGCGTGCGCCACTTCCTGCGCGCGCTGGCCTGGTGCGGCTGTCTGGGACGGCTATCGCCAAACCGCTACCGGTTTATCGCGTGGTTGCCGGTTGTTTTCAATGGTTTGGCGGCCCTGCTGAACCACCTGAACGGCTGACACAGAGAGGTTCCGATGAATGCTGTACACCCCTCGTCGCCGGACGCCGGCGCCGATCTCGCCACTGAGACGAAAGACCTGGTGCGGTCCGCCTTTCGCAACCTCATCGTGCTCACAGGTGGGCTCTATCTCACCTGGTACGTGGTGGTGGCCGGAACCGGCCTGGTGAAACTCAGCCCGGCTTTCTTCTTCATCGCCGTGACCCTCTTGCTCACCGGGGGCCTGGCCCTCTGGCTGCTGTCCAGACGGCTCCTGGCGGCCCAGGTGGCCTGGCAGGTGGGGCTGGTCGTGGCGATTACGTTGGGCCTGTACGTCTCCCGGCGGCCGGAGGTCGTGTTTCTGTACGCCTTGCTGCCGTTCATCGCCGTCCTGACCGTAGACTGGCTGGCCGGGCTGCTGGCCGAAGCCGTGGTGGTTGGCCTGGTGTGGTGGCTGGTCCGTGGCCCGCTCGCGCTGTCCATACCGGCTACCTATGGCCTGGCGACCGTCGTGGGCGGAGCGTACATGGGCCTGCTGGGGTGGGTGGTGATCACCACGCTCCTGACGGTGACGCAGTGGTCCGCTTTTTACGCCGAGCGGGCCCAGAGAAACTTGGAAGAATCCCGCGAACAGCGCCTGGACCTCCAGCAAATTCAGGAGGACCTGGTGCAGGCCAACCGGGAACTGGCCCGCCTGTCCGAGCGGCTCGAGGCCATGTACCGCCTGGCCGAGGAGGCTAGAAGAGCCAAGGAGGAGTTTGTGGCCAACGTGAGCCACGAACTGCGCACCCCGCTCAACATGATCATCGGCTTCAGCGAAATGATCACCCAGTCCCCCCAGGTCTACGGAACCCGGCTGCCCCCCGCCTTGCTGGCCGACATCACCGCCATCCAGCGCAACAGCCAGCACCTGGCCAAGTTGGTGGACGACGTGCTCGACCTCAGCCAGGTCGAGGCCGGGCGCATGGCGCTCAGCAAAGAGTGGGCCTCCCCCCAGGATGTCGTGAGCGAGGCGGCCCAGGTCGTGCAAGCGCTCTTCGAGTCCAAAGGGCTGTACCTGGAAACGGAGGTCTCCCCGGACCTGCCCCGCCTGTTTTGCGACGGCACGCGCATCCGCCAGGTGGTGATCAACCTGCTGAGCAACGCGGGCCGTTTCACCGAGCAAGGTGGAGTGCGGGTCAGGGCCTGGCGGGAGCAAGATAGCGTCGTGGTCAGTGTCGCCGATACCGGCCCTGGCATCGCTCCGGAGGATCAGGCCAGGCTGTTTGAGCCTTTTCAGCAACTGGATGGTTCTATCCGCCGCCGTCACGCAGGGAGTGGCCTGGGCTTGAGCATCAGCCGGAAGTTCGTGGAGATGCACGGGGGCAAGATGCGGCTGGAAAGCCAGGTGGGAGCGGGTACCACCATCACCTTCAGCCTGCCGCTGGAGATGCCCCCGCCTGTGACACGGGCCGGCGGGGACGCGGCGCGCTGGATTCACCCTTACCTGCAATATGAGGCGCGGACGCGGCGGTCGAAGGCTCCTGCTCCGGCGGTGCTCCCCCGCTACGTGCTCCTGGAACAAGGGGAGACGTTGCGCCGCCTGTGCAGCCGCTACCTGCCGGGCTTTGAAATTGCCTCCGTGCGCGACCTGGACGAGGCCATCCGCGAGCTGAGCCGTTCGCCGGCCCAGGCGCTGATCGTGAACGCGCCCCCACGCCCCCGGGACGGGGGCTACGAGCGTATGAGTGTGCCTCCACGCCCCCGGGACGGGGGCTACGAGCGTGGCGGCCCCCGGGACGAGGGCTACGAGCGTGGCGGCCCCCGGGACGAGGGCTACGAGCGTGCTACCGTGGAGCCATTGGCCCACCTGCCCCATCGCACGCCCGCCATCGCGTGTTGGGTGCCCGGGGAGGGGGAGACCGCCCGGCGTTTGGGCGTGGTCCGCTACCTGGTCAAGCCGGTGACCCGCCAGGTGCTGCTCTCGACGTTGGAGAGCCTGGGAGAGGGTGTCAAGAGCGTGCTCCTGGTGGACGACGAGCCGGAGGCGCTGCAGCTATTTACCCGCGTGCTCTCCTCGGCCGGCCGCGCCTACGACGTCCTGCAAGCAAAGAACGGCCGGCGGGCACTCAGCCTGCTGCGCGAGCGCCGGCCC